>Ga0163150_10002212_pt1 | contig 30581 bp, 19 predicted proteins | sample OliLakLV19P2IB_FD_148628 | JGI IMG/M metagenome (GOLD analysis project Ga0163150, IMG submission 148628) | Freshwater microbial mat bacterial communities from Lake Vanda, McMurdo Dry Valleys, Antarctica - Oligotrophic Lake LV.19.P2.IB | ecosystem: Environmental > Aquatic > Freshwater > Lake >...
CAGAAAAGGTTTGTGGTGGGTAAATAGTTTCCTAATTAGAGTTTCATTTTGAATTTGAATTTTCCCATTATAAAATAATTGTTTATTTTGTTCCCGATTAGAACTGCTTGAAAAAGATTGCTGCCATATTACTATTATTAATACTTGTTTTCAACTGGGTTGGGTACCGCTTTGTAATGAACTGGATGCAGCAAAAGGCTGATACCAAACTGGAAGCAAAGTTTGACAGTAATGATTACAATGAAGCTGCACTGATTGAGATGAAAGTGCCGCTTGATTTACCTTACCAAACCGACTGGAAAGATTTTGAGCGTTGCGATGGAGAAATTACCGTTGATGGCCAGCATTACAAATATGTAAAACGTAAAGTACAGGATGGTATGCTGGTTGTAAAATGTATTGCCAACGAAAATAAACACCGGATTGAATCGGCAAGAGACCAGTTTTTTCAACTGGCAAACGATTTACAAAGTACGGATGGTGCAAAAAAGTCTGCTACTCCGAAACATTCCGTAACCAAGAATAACATAACCGAATGTGAGGAGTTCTATATTTCTGGTATGACAAAAAAAGTTGTTGCCGTTTCAATGCAAAAGATAAACGATCCTGAAAATTTTATTGTCACCGGCTCTCACCATAGCCCCGAACAACCTCCCGAAGCATAAGAGGTCCTTACATTTTGCTGCTTTACTAACGCAGCATGTATTTTTCACTCCTTATTAATATTACTAAAATGAGATTCATACTGGCGGTTGCCATGATGGGTTTGTTAATAACATCCTGTCAGCAACCCGATTATAAAAAATTTACCAGCGACCCTTTGCTGTATTGTAAAACAGTAAAGCAACTGAACAATGTAGTGCTGGAAAATAATTTTCCGCCGATGATTGCCAGCCGCAATTATGTGTATGCAAATATTGCTGCTTATGAAGTGATGGTACTCGGCGACAATCGTTTTCAAAGCCTTGCAGGACAAATAAAACATCTGCCTGCATTTCCGGGCTTTGATACTACCGGTGCAGATTTACAATACGCTTCACTATTAGCCTTCTGCAAAGCAGGTGAAGCTGTTACTTTTCCGGAAGGAAGTATGCAGCAGTATGTAGACCAGTTAGATTCGATGGCATCTGTTGCTCACATGAGCAGTGCCATGAAAAAAGCTTCCCGGAAAGTAGCTGATTCAGTAGCCAATCATATTCTTCGCTGGAGTAAGAAAGACAATTATTTACAATTGCGTACTGCACCAAAATATACCGTAACAGAAGAAGAGGGTCGCTGGACACCCACTCCACCTATGTATGCACAGGCAATAGAGCCTCACTGGATGGAAATAAGAACAATGGTGATGGATAGTGCTTCTCAATTCCGACCTGTTCCCCCGCCAGTATATAATATTAAAAATAAGAACAGTGAATATTACCGCTACCTCACAGAAGTGAAGACAGTTGGTGACAGTCTTACTGATGAACAAAAACATATTGCCGAATTCTGGGATGACAACCCATTTAAGATGAATGTAACGGGTCATGTAATGTTTGCTACAAAGAAGTTTTCTCCTCCAGGCCATTGGATGAATATTGTCGGCATCGGTGCACAAAAAGCAGGAGTCGATTTTGCCACCACTGTTGCGGCCTACACAGAAACAGCAATCGCATTATATGATGCCTTCATCAGTTGCTGGGATGAAAAATTCAGGAGCAATTGTGTTCGTCCTGAAACGGTGATTAATAAATATGTGGCTTCTGACTGGCAGCCTTATATACAAACACCGCCATTCCCATCACACACCAGCGGCCATGCTACTATATCTGCTGCGGCTGCTGAAGTAATGACGTATTGGTTTGGCGATAAACTAACATTTACAGATACATCATCATTAGAGTTTGGTATTAAAAGCCGGGAAATAAAGTCATTTCGTTTAGCGGCCAAAGAAGCAGCCATGTCAAGGTTATACGGCGGTATCCACTACCGCTTCGATAACGAACACGGCAATGAAGCCGGAACAAGGCTTGGTGAGTTTATTGTACAACGTTTAAAACTTAAAAAATAAAAAATCAATTTAAATGAAGCATCTTTTAAAAAAAATAATCAGCGGTTTGTTTTTGTTGTTGCTGATAAACCCTGTCATAGCACAAACAGATATTGACGGAGTGATGATGGAGAAAGGTGCTTTCTGTGTTGGCCCTATGTATGGTCACAGTAGCTGGAAAAACTATTGGGAAGGAACACTGAAAAGAGACAATGCAAATCTTGGAACTGTATCCACTACCATGTACAACATTATGGGCAACTATGGCATCACCAATAAATTAAATGTGCTGTTTGGTTTGCCTTATGTAAAAACAAAAGCATCAGCCGGACAATTAAAAGGAATGAAAGGGATACAAGACCTTTCTCTCTGGATAAAATGGAAAGCTTACAGTAAAAAAATTGGCCAGGGTCGTTTATCCTTATTTGCCATCGGTGGTTATTCCTTACCCTCCTCTGATTATACATCGGATTTCTTACCCATGTCAATCGGATTGGAAAGTAAAAATATTTCTGTAAGAGGTATGGTTGATTACCAAAGAGGTTCTTTATTTGCTACTGTTTCCGGCGCCTATATCCGCAGAAGCAATATTGAAATTGACCGCACTGCCTATTACACCACAGAAATGCATTACAGCAATAAAGTAGAAATGCCGGATGCCGCCTCTTTCAATGTAAGAGCTGGCTACCGCAATAAAGGAGCTTATGCTGAATTAGTGTTAGACAACTGGACAACGCTGGGCGGTTTTGATATAACCCGTAACAATATGCCTTTCCCCAGTAATAAAATGAATGCAACAAGGATTGGTTTTAATGGTAAATACCCTATGCCCTTTATACCACAGCTTTCTGTGGTTGGTAATGTATTTACCACAATTGCCGGTAGAAATTTGGGACAAATAAACAGTTTTGGTGCCGGGCTTTTTTACGTACTTGATCTTTCTAAAAAAGAAAAGAAAGATACTAAAACGCTTTAAAATTTTTGTTATGAAAAAAAGATATATACTACCTGCCTTATTTGCTTTTGTACTGGCAAGCTCCTGCTCAAAAGATATTACTGAACGCAATATGGAGTTTCCGGCCCTGCAACCAGCATCGCTTGATATAAATGCAGGGATATGGAAACCTATTTTAATAACTGGACCAACAGAGTTTCCTGTACCTGCCCCTATTGCGACTTCTTCTCCTGATTATGTTTTGCAGATAAACGAAATAAAAAGTTTTCAGGCCAATATGACTTCCACAGAAAAAAATGCAGTAAAGTATTGGAGTGCCGGAGCTGTATTAAGATGGAATGAAATAATGAGAGAACTGGTGGCAAAGCATAATGTTGCGCCGGTTAATAACCCCGATGGCACTTATCCAATCCCCAGTGCTGCCAATCCATTGGCCTATCCGCTATTTCCTTTTGCCAACCCGCCTTATGCTGCAAGGGCATATGCTTATCTCGCCGCTGCACAATATGATGCTCTGGTGGCTGCATGGCATTATAAAAAACTATACAACAGAGCTGCACCTTATCAGGTAGATGCCACCGTAAATTGCCTGATTCCAAAATCTGATCTGCCTTCTTATCCATCGGAAGATGCAGTAGTAGAAGGGGCGGCAGTAGAAATATTAAAACTATTATTTCCCGGCGACCAGCAGTTCATTCAACAAAAAGCTGAAGAGCATAAAAGAGCAAGACTTATTGCCGGAGCCAATGTTCGCAGCGAACTGGAAGCAGGTGAAGCATTAGGAAAATCTATTGCACAAAAATTTGTAACAAGAGCAAGGGGCGACAGAGCAGGGGCTACCGCAGGCAATCAAACTTTATGGACACAATTAGAAACAGATTGTATTATAAGAGGGGAAATTCCATGGATAAGCCAGGAATCGCCTAAACGTCCACCCATGTTGCCTGCATTTGGAAAAGTAAACCCATGGTTGTTTGATTCATTAACAATGGTAACAACTATTCGTCCTGCAGCGCCTCCTTCTACTTCTTCTCAGCAATTCAAAGATGAGCTGGCAGAAATTTATAACTACAGTATAAAACCAACAAGGGAACAAATAAGAATTGCACATTTCTGGGCAGATGGTGTAAGCACCTATACACCACCCGGCCACTGGAATGCTGTTGCCTGCGAAGATTTTGTAAAACAAAATTTTAGCGAAGTAAAATGGGCCAGAAATATGGGCTTATTGAATATGTCTTTGATGGATGCTGCGATTAGTTGTTGGGATGCAAAGTCTTTTTATTTCAATCCACGGCCATCGCAAATGGACCCAAGAATAAAAACAATAACCGGGCTGCCAAATTTTCCAGCATATATTTCCGGTCATTCAACTTTTAGTGCAGCAGCTGCTACCATATTAGGTCATATTATTCCAGCAAGAGTGGCTGACTATACTGCTATGGCAAAAGAAGCATCGCTATCCCGTTTGTATGGAGCCATTCATTACCGCAGCGATTGTGAAAAAGGATTGGAGACGGGCAATAAAGTAGGTGCCTATGCTATTGCAAGGGCAAGGACTGATGGTGCAGAATAATTATTAAAAACTATCCGGTATTTTAAAAAGTGTCATAAATTTTATGACACTTTTTTTATTTACAGATTGATACATAAAAAAATTACCTTTAGATGTCGGCTAAACTAACTGCTTAACTACTAACGATGCAACACAGCACCCTGAAAAAACTTTCAGAAGTTCTTGGTATCAGCATATCCACTGTTTCCCGTGCATTGAAAGACCATCCCGATATTTCCGAAAACACAAAAAAGAAAGTAAAAGAACTGGCAACCACATTGGAGTATGAGCCCAATAATTATGCCGTGCAGTTGCGTACCCGGCAGAGTAACCTGCTTGGCATCCTGGTACCATCTATTGATAACTTTTTTTATGACTCATTTATCGCTGCAGTAGAAGAAAACGCAAGATTGAATGGCTACTCGGTTATGATAATGCAATCAAGAGACAGGGAACAATTAGAAATAGCTAACCTGCACCTGTTCCGGAAAAATATGGTGATGGGTCTGTTTGCTTCTATTTCCATAGAAACAGTAGACCTGACATATTTTAAAAAACTGGAAGACCTGGAAATACCCGTTGTATTTTTTGACCGGGTGCCTGAAAACGGAAGTTACAACCGGGTGTGCCTCGCTGATGAAATTGCAGCAAGAATGGCGGCAGAAGCCATTATCAAAAAAAAGAAAAAAAATGTACTGGGATTGTTTGGCCACCCCCACCTGAGTATAACTGCAAAAAGATGTGCTTCCTTTAAAGAAACTTTTGAAAAGAATTCGCCAGAAACAATACTTGCAATTGATTATCCTGAAAATATTACTGAGTCAAAAAGAGTAGCTCTCGTAGCCTTAAAAGCTAAGCAACCGCCTGATGTAATTTTTTGCATGGGTGACATGATATTAATCGGGGTGATGTATGCTGTTCATGAATTGAAATTAAAAGTACCAGAGGAAATTGCCATTATTAGTATCAGCAACGGCCTGATGCCTACCATGTACGACCCAAAGATTACGTATGTAGAAACAAGCGGCCATAAACTTGGTAAGCTGGCATTTACCCAAATGCTCTCCAGCCTGAAGGATAATAAGGAACCAAACGAAGTCTTTCTTGAATCAATATTGGTAGAAGGCGGCTCATTGTAAAATAGAATTCCCCTTCCCAAAACACCTGCATACACCCCTGCTGATAATGTTTTTTACACCGCAAACGTTGTAGTTTATTTTCTGCTTGTCTATAGTTTGTAGTTGGCTTATTTTCAAGCAATACAAACCGGAGTTCTATTATTCCGGATAGCATCTTCCTTATTTATCATCAAACGATTGCCGGATGTCTAATTTCAAAATCAAACTTTCATTATACCTCAACTATTTTGTATTTGCTATTTTACTGAATAGTGTTGGCATCCTTATTCAAAAATCTATCAATTCATATAACGTAGATGAAATAACAGCCAGCTCTTTAGAGGCGTTTAAAGATATTTCCATCGCAGTTGTTTCGTTCCTGGTTGGCTCTTTTTTACCGAGGCTTGGTTACAAAAAAGGGATGCTGATAGCTCTGGCTCTTGTTTTTGCAGGATGCCTGAGTATGTATTGGGGAAATTCTTTTAACTCTGTAAGAATTTTGTTTGCCTGTGTGGGTATTTCTTTTGCTATAGTAAAAGTATCCGTTTATTCACTGATAGGATTAATTACCAATACTGATAAGGAACATAAAAGTTTACTAAGCTCCATTGAAAGTTTTTTTATGATCGGGATTGCTGCAGGATTTGTTGCCTTTCCGTTCTTTTACAGCGATACCAATCCGGATGCATGGCTGAGAATCTATCTGGTATTGGCTGGGTTGATTGCACTTTCTTTTTTCGTTTTACTTTTCTCTGATTTCAATATTAAATACGAGGTGCCGGGAACAAGTATCAAAAATGATTTTCTGGAAATGATAAAATTGCTGAAACGTCCGCTGGTACTTGTATTTGCTGTTGCCGCCTTTATGTATGTAATGACAGAGCAGGGAATTATGAGCTGGCTGCCAACATTTAATCAAAAAGTACTTCACCTGCCCGAAAAAACCAGTATTTATATGGCAGTCATACTCATGTTATCCATTGCACTAGGCAGGTATATTTCATCTTTCCTTGTAAAAAGAATATCCTGGTTTGTAATACTGGCCTTCTGCTTAGTCGGTGCTGCATTAATGGTGTTATTTGTATTACCACAAACACAAAATCTGGCACCGAAGGAAATTAACACACTCGGAGATGTTCCGGTAATTGCCTATGTATTTCCATTGATCGGGTTTTTCCTCGCACCTATTTATCCGCTAGTTAATTCGTTTGTACTCAGCGCCACAGAAAAAATGTTTCATAGCCCAATGGCTTCCTTACTTGTTTTCTTTTCCGCTATCGGAGGTACACTTGGTTCAAGATTAGTAGGTTATTTATTCAAAAATATTGGCGGGCAAAAAGCTTTTTATTTTTCGTTGCTTCCAATGGCGATTCTGCTACTTTGCTTATTTTTATTTTACCAGATTCAAAAGAAAGAACAGGAAGGATAAAAGTATGCAGCTTTTAGAACCTTATAAAACCTACCTCTTTTTTGCAGAAGTGCAAATGAATTGCATTTTTCCGGATGGAAAAACATTTGTGGATTGTGTGCCAGTATCTTCTGTTGAAGAGATTAATTCAAAATATTTGCAAGAGCAAAGCCAGCCGGGCTTCTCCCTTAAAAAATTTATATCAGAAAATTTTAATCTGCCACTTCCACACTCCACTATCTATAGCAGTGATAAAAACAAAACTGCAGAAGATAATATCCAAGCTCTCTGGAATATATTAACAAGGCAACCTGACAAAGAAGCCGGTTCTCTTATCCCACTTCCTCATTCTTATATTGTTCCCGGGGGCCGGTTTGGCGAAATTTATTATTGGGACAGTTATTTTACCATGCTTGGTTTAAAAGCTTCCGGCAAATATGATATGCTGGAGAATATGGTGAAGAATTTTTCTTACCTCATTGATACCATCGGGTACATACCTAATGGAAACCGTACTTATTATATTGGCCGCTCCCAACCGCCATTTTATTCATTAATGATAAAACTGCTGAGTGAAGTAAAAGGCGAAGAAACATTAGTGACGTATTTACCACAGCTTGAAAAGGAATACCAGTTCTGGATGAAAGGTGCTGATGAAATAAATGATACGATAACAGCAAAGCATCATGTAGTTCAACTGCCCGGCGGTGAAATACTGAACCGTTACTGGGATGAAAATAATACTGCCCGGCCGGAGTCTTACCGGGAAGATATTGAGCTATCCCACCAATCTTCACAGAAAGCTGAAGTGCTGTTCCGTCACCTGAGAGCAGGTGCAGAATCAGGATGGGACTTCAGCAGCAGGTGGTTTAAGGATGAAAATAATTTTGATACCATTCATACCACCTATATTATTCCCGTTGACCTTAATTGCCTTTTATTGCATCTTGAAGCAACTATTGCAGCCGCCTGTCAGCTTACAGGTGATATGAAAAAAGCAGATAACTATTTGTTGCTGTATGAAAAAAGGAAACAGGCCATTGAGCAATATTGCTGGAATGATACAGCAGGATTTTATGTTGATTACGATTTTGCAACCCGTTCACAAAAAAAGTCTTTAACTCTTGCCGGAGTTGTTCCCCTGTTTTTTAATATGGCCACAGCAGAACAGGCAGAAAAAGTAAGTGCTGCTATTAATGAAAAATTTCTGATGCGGGGTGGTTTGGTAACATCACTTAAAACAACAGGGCAACAATGGGATGCGCCGAATGGATGGGCTCCTCTTCACTGGATAACCATAATCGGTTTGGAAAATTATGGTTATAAAGACCTTGCTTCAACTATTGCCCGCAGATGGATTCAACTAAACAGAGATGTATTTAAACGAACGGGCAAGCTGATGGAAAAGTATAATGTAGTTGATACAAAATTAGAAGCCGGTGGCGGCGAGTATGCCGGACAAGATGGATTTGGCTGGACGAATGGAGTGTTACTGGCTTTGATAAAAAAATATGAACGAGTAAGCTAAGAGTTTAAAGGAGAATAAAGAGAAAAGGAGTTTTTCAGGTTCTCTTTACCTGATTTTCCTTCCTGAGCCTGGCGAAGAATATTTCCTGATTAAATTTACTTTGGCTCAAGAATAAAAAATGAGTACGGCGGCAGCGTAAAATACTCATGGTCATCTTTAATGGTATATTTTTTTTCCTGCCAGTGGTCATACAGTTTTAAAGGCTTCATACCATGTTCCTTAAAGGCATACCAGGTAAGGTGTTGTTCTTTGTCGCTAAAATTAAATAAGCAATATACCCGGTCATCATCCCATGCCCGCAGGTAACCGGCCACATGTATATTGTGCGGGGTAAGCCAGGTAAGATTTTTCCGATCGGCTATCACAGACAGTTTTTTGCGGATAGCTATTAATTTTTGAGTAGAAGAAAAAATTATTTGTTCCGGTGTGCCTTTTACTTCTATTTGTTTATTTCTTTCCCAGTCAATCAATGGGCGGTGCATCCATCGGTTATCATAGCTTTTACTATCATCCTGCAGGTAAGAATAATCATTAGTGTATCCAGCCTCATCTCCATAAAAAATAACCGGAATACCACCGATGAAGAAACTATGGGCCTGCATCAGCAAAATTTTTCTGACAGCCAATTGAGTTGCAGTATTATCATTCTTTTCTATCGCTGCTTCTAATCCACAAAGAGATGCCAGCGAACCACTGATTCTTGCATCACCCGTTTTTTCATTTACAGAAAATAAGGCCCCTTTTGCCAAAGAACTTTCAAAGTTGCCGGAATAATAATTCATCAGGAACCGGCGATGTTCATATGGATTGTAGCCAGCGGCTTCAATCATATAGTTTTCATATCCCAATCCAATATCATCATGGCATCTTGTATAAGTAATCCAGGAAGTGTCATAAGGTTTTTTCAAAAGTTCATTTTGTGCTGCCAGCATAACCCTTGTATCACCTGTGGCCAGTGCATCCCATTGCAAAGCCATGTGAGTTGCATTGTAGGCAAAGTCACATTCCTGTGCTTCCTTATCACCGGTGCCGAAATATTTCATGATTTCATCCGGCGCTACAATTGCCTCTCCAAGCAGAGCCATTCCTGGTGTAGCCATCTGTACACACTGTTTTATCAGTTGCAGCAGGGTGTGGGCCATCGGCAGATTCTGGCAACCCGTGCCAATAAGTTTCCAGATAAACGCAGGTGCATCTATCCGTAAAATATCAACACCAAGATTAGCATAAAAGAAAATAGTGTCCATCATTTCCACAAACACCCGGGGATTGGTAAAATTTAAATCCCACTGGTAATTGTGAAAGACTGTCATCACCCACTTATTACATGCCGGTACATAGGTAAAATTGCCGGGAGAACTTTCGGGGAATATCTCCGGCATTGATTTTTCATACTCGTCCGGTATTCGCCGGTCATCATAGAAATAAAAATAATCCTGGTACTGCTTATCGCCGGCTTTTGCTTTCAATGCCCATTCATGCTGCTGTGAAGTATGGTTGAGCACAATGTCGAGCATCAGGTACATATTGCGATGCTGCATTTCATTTTGCAACATTTTTAAATCATCAAGTGTGCCAAACCGCTTGTCTACTTTTCTGAAATCAGAAACAGCATATCCGCCATCACTTTCGCCTGCCGGACTTTCAAATACAGGCATCAGGTGAAGAAAGTTGACACCCAATTTATCAAGATAATCCAATTTATCATTCAGCCCTTTCAAATCTTTGCTAAAACGATCAACATACAAACTCATCCCGGTTATCTGGTTACTAAGAAACCAATGCTCCGGTTCCGTTTTCAGTTTTTCATTATCCCGTTGCTTTAGTTTTTCTGACCGGTTAATAAAAGCAGAAGTAATTGTTTCAAGCAGTTGATCAAATCCTTTTGCATTACCCGGATGAGCAGCATAGACCTTATTATACAGATTTCTCAGTTCTCCCAGGCCCAGCTGAAATCTTTCATTGAATAATTTTTCGAAAGATGCTGACTTTTGATTTTCTTTTATTGGTATTTTATCAGTGAGCATTTTCCGTGCTTAGTTAAATATATCATTACTTAAATGCTTAAAGGCTTCCATAGCCCCCAAATATTCACAGGTGCGGCCACCCGCCTTATTACCGTTATAAATTATTTTTTTCCATTCCAAATCAGAAAGTGATTTAATTTCTTCAAAACTTTTGAAACTTAACTGGAATAAAACGGCCCCTACAAATGCATCACCGGCGCCTGTGGTATCAACTGGTTTTACAGGTATGCTTTCAATAATTATTGTTTTACCGTTTACACCCAACATTGTACCGTCTTTCCCTAATGTAATAGCGAAAATGGCCGTTGTTTTCTTCAATAGGAAAGCTGCCGCGTCTTCCAATGCAGCACAACCCGTAATCAGCATGGCTTCTTCATCGCTTACCTTAAAAAAATGACAGGACTCAAGAAAATTCCATGACTGATCAATAAAAGTTTGAAGATTATTTTGAAATAATAAATGGCGATAGTTAGGATCAAAGCTTATTAAAATATTCTTTTGTAATGCCTTTTGCAACAGACCCGAGTAAGCTGCTTGCAGAGGACCAGGCAAAAAGCCTGTAGCCGACCCAAAATGAATAATAGAAAATTCATTAAGATCAATATCTTCTACTTCCTGACGGGTTAATTGCCCGTCTGCACCCCGGTTGAAAAAAAAATCTCTTTCCCCATTTTCCATCAGAGACACAAAGGCGAAAGTGGTAAAATTGTTTTCATCCTGCAGCATCCATTTTGTAGAAACGCCAAAGGATTGCATTACATCAATCAGGTGTTTACCAAATGGATCAGCGCCTACTTTGGCTGCCAGCTCTACCGATCCTCCCAATGCGGCAATAGCAGCAGCTACATTCGTTGGAGCACCCCCGGGTTTTTTCAAAAAGTTTACACCATCTGACAACGATTTGCCTTTATCAGTACAAATCATATCAATTAATGCTTCGCCTATACAGAGTATTTTATTGCGACTGCCTTCTCTGCCAGGTGGCGGAGAACTTAGATTATTGCGTTCCATATTGTTTGAACTTAGCATTAAACGCTGTAATTAGATTGACTTTGTTTATTTTTTGTAATTTTTCCACTCTTCTAATGGCCACCGCCTACAGGTAAATCAATATTACCAGATGGCTTACCGGCTTTTATTAATAGGGTTAGCAGCGCTGCGATTACCAGGAAAGCTCCCGCAAAAGTCACCGCATTACCAGGTTCATGTCCCAGAAAATTTTTATAAATAAACCCAAAGGTCAATGTCTGTATCAGCATGGGCAATACAATCATCATATTAATAATACCCATATAAACACCATATCTTTCTTTAGGTATTTTATCTACTACCAATAAATAAGGAATGCCCATCATGCTGGCCCAGCCAATACCAAGCCCGATCATTGGTAAAAACATCCAGTATTTATTTTGTAATTGCGGAAATATCATTAACCCTATACCCGCTAAAACAACAGCTCCTGCATGCACCCATTTGGCACCTACTTTTTTGGCATACCAGGCCAGTCCAAATGCTGTCATGAATGTAACAATATTGTAAGTTGCATTTAACAGACTGGCCCATCCTGCGGCTTCACCGTAAAGCGTTGGATTCGCCTGTGAAGTTGTTTGCCAAACTGATTTGGCAACACTGTGCGATACATACTGCCAGTAACAAAACATACCATACCACTGAAATAAATATACAGCTCCTAATTGCCACATTACTTTTGGCATATTGGATATGGCTGAAGCAATCTCTTTGAAAGGTTCAAAAAATCCATGTTTCGCTGATTTCAATTTTTGCAACTCTTCTTCTGTAGGCGGAATTTCCGGAGTTTTTATCACCGACCATAACACAGTTGTAATAGAACAGGCGGCACCAATAAAAAATGCGATATAGACCCAATACGGAATACCGGAAGCAGATTTGCCAGGAATTAAATTTTTCTTTTCAAAAAAATAAAGACAGATATTGGCTAATGTAATTCCTAATCCTGTAAAAAAACTTTGCATCATAAACCCTGTAGCAAACTGCGACCTGGGAAGTTTATCTGCTACAAAAGCCCTGTAGGGTTCCATAGCGGTATTGTTGCCTGCATCCAGCACCCATAACAAACCTGCTGCCATCCATAAACTGCTGCTGAATGGAAATAATAATAAAGCGATGCTGCACATAATGGCTCCAACGAGGAAATATGGTTTTCTTCGTCCCCATCTTGGGCTCCATGTTTTATCACTCATCGCACCAATGAGTGGTTGTATTAATAACCCTGTCATGGGTCCGGCAAGGTTTAGTATCGGGAGACTATCCGGGTCGGCACCCAGAAAGGAATAGATTGGATTAACAGCCGATTGCTGCAAGCCGAAAGAGTATTGAATTCCTAAAAACCCAAAACTCATATTCCATATTTGCCAGAAGCTCAACTTGGGTTTGGTCAGGGGCATAGGCAATCATTTGAAGTAATTTAAATATACAAAAGGAAGATCTTAAAGAAATCAACCCGGATGAGTTAATCCTTTGCAAACGTTTGTTGTTGGCAAAATGACTCAATTGCCAGCCAGGTGCAGATTCATCTAAAGTTTTACCGTCATTTCCTCCCAATTATATATTTTGCATATTACTAAATGAAATTAATAAAATGAGGATGCGGAATATTCTATCAGCTCTGTTGTTACTAACAGTCTCTTCTTTTCTTTTCTACATTTTTCTTGTTCAGCGAACTGTCCGGAAGACAGTCAAAATTTCTTTACCAGCACTGAAGGTTTCCCAGCAATTGACTGACCCTGCAAATCTTGTAAAATGGTATATGCCTTTTGCAAATACAGCTTTGCAGCCCGATATTCAATACAATGACAGTAACAACATCATCAGATCCGGCAATGATTCTATTGAGATCACCAACCAGTCCATGTACAGCACCCTTCTGAAAACCTTTTCCGGCAGGCAAAAAAAGTACTTTCATTTTTCAGTTATCCCGGATACGACCGGGCAGGAACAAGCTGTAGTAACAATGACCTATAAAACCTCCTTATTCAAACAGTGGTTCAATAAAGGGAATTTAGAAAAAAACGCCTTGCAAAGCTTAACCAATTTTAAAGAGTACATGGAAGATACAAAGCGGCTTTACGGCTTTGAAATACAACCGGTAACAGTTACGGACACCTTGTTTCTTTTTATCTCTGAAACAGTAGCGCTTAGTGAAAAAAGAAATGCCACCCGGAAACTTTTTGAACAGCTGATCGCCTATGCAGAGAAAAACAAGGCCGGTTATAACGGCGTAAGGATTTTCTATTCTCAAAAAACCGGGGATGATAAAATCACTTTATTTGCCAGTATCGGCGTCACGAACAGAATAAATATCCCTCCGGCTGATCCATTTGAGCAAAAAATGATGCCCGCGGGCAAAAATCTGCTGGAAGCCACTTACCAGGGACCTTTTGGAGAATCGGACAAAGCAGTTCAGGCGTTAGAATCTTTTAAAACAGATCATAACCTTTCGAGTATGGCTATTCCTTTTAAGAAATTCTTAAGCGATGGCTATGATTTTACCGACGACCAGATCGTACAACTGAAAGTGTATTACCCAATCTTCTAACGGATGCTATTTATGCCTGATCACCATTAAACTGTCATTATTTCTTACCAGCACAAAGGCTTCCTGTTTATTGGCAAGCGTCAGTTTTTTTATATGTCTTACTTCGCCTTTAATATGGACCCCCTTCACCTGCTCATGCCTGAATGAGCCATTACCCAAATTAATAAGCAAGGAACCATAGTCTGCGTCATAGCGGCCCATTTGTATATTATTAGGATAAAAATTTCCGGCCAGCAAGATGTCTGGAAGCTTGTCGTTATTGGCGTTGATGATCGCTGCATCTTTATAGGTGGTAAGCTGGGTTTGCCACGAAAATGCTTTCACTGTAAAATTTAAATTGCCATCATTGATCAATGCTGCATTGGAAAAATAGTTTGCTGTATATACAGTTGCCTTTTTAAGTTTATCCGCACCAAATATATCTTTCAGCGATGCTTTTGCAAAATCTTCAGCATACAAAAATTTCTTTTTTAATACCGGTATTTGCTTTTCCAATTCAGCTTTATTAGCAAACGGTATTTCTCTTCCTTGCAGGTAATACGTTACAATTTGTTCTTTTTTTCCATTGCCATCAAAATCGTTATAATACAACCGCACCGGTTCTTTATCAGTGGCCTGCAGCCTGCTATTAAGTCCCTGGTTCCCGGCAATGAAATCCATATCACCATCATTATCTATATCGCAGGGCAATACAAAATTCCACCAACCTTTTTTATCAGTAAGATATTTTTTTGAAAATTTCCCTTTATCATTTATGAAAGCACAAATGCCATCCCATTCCAATGAAACTATCAGGTCTTTATCATTGTCTTTGTCAATATCTATCCAGGAAGCATGCTTTATAAACCCTGCATTTCCCATATCAGGGGCATATTTCGCCGTAACATCTGTAAATTTTCCCGTTCCATCATTCTGTAACAAATAAGAGGTGGGCACTTTACCGTATTCCCATGGCACAGCTCTTCCCCCAATGAATAGATCTATGTTTCCATCATCATTAAAATCATTGGCGGCTACAGAAGAAGCCGTCATAAGAATATCCTTGAACGCATCTGTCTTTTTTTTAAGATTTCCCTCCCCGTCATTCAGATAAACCCTAGGTATTAAGAACTCACTTACCAGATAGTATTCGTTACCTCCGCTTGCCACTACCAGGTCAGGGAAACCATCCTTGTTCACATCAACCCAGCAGGCATCCACATCTTCATAAGTACTGTCATTATCCAAATCCGGCTGCAGCATTTTCTTAAATGCACCGGAGGATTGCTGTAAAAACACAGCACTTTTTTCCCACTTTGAAGAACCCATGAACACATCATCAAGACCATCATGGTTTACATCACCTACTGCTAATGCAGGTCCTTCCTTTGAAACCATGAAGGGCATCAGAGGTTCCCGGTCAAATTCAACAAAAGAGTTTTCCTTATGCTGAAACAACAGGTTGGTTTGCTGAGTAATATCCTGTAACGCAATGCTACTATTCGCATAAAAATTGGTCAGTACAGAATAATCGAACGTTGGAAGCCCTTGCTCGTAGTTAACTTGCTGCTGAAGAGAATCTACAGCCAGTGTTATCCGCTGAAAAGAATTGTCGGGCCAAATTAAAAAAACAGAATCGGCTTTTACGGTTCCCAGCCCAATTTGCAAGGGCACTTCCATTCCTGATTGAAATCCACGAACAGGATATTTTTCGTAGTTCAGGATATTGCTATCCGAGAAAATAATCACTTTGGCTCCGACAGCATTTTTGTTTCCTGCCGCTCCCTTTAGTTTTAACTGCACCGAAGGTTTGTTCTTTTCATCATTAGTTTTATTCTGGTATAATAAAGCCGGTTCATCAATATTATTTACGACAATATCCAGGTCGCCGTCATTATCAAAATCGGCATAAACTGCTCCGTTTGAATAAGTATCCGGGTTGCCCTTCACTGCTGGATTTACATCTTCAAACAAAGCATTGCCTTTGTTCTTAAAAAAACGATTGGGCAGTTTTATCTGCGGAAATTTATCAATCAGTGCCATAACTTTTTCACCGATCTGGTTAGCTCTTATCTTAGCCTGTATTTCATCATTGGAGACATAGTTTACATAATCAATATCATTTAATCGTTTGGGAATTCCATTGGACACAAACAGGTCCTTCAACCCATCGTTGTCAAAATCCATCCACAATGTGGCCCAGGACCAGTCTGTAGCGTATATATTTGAATACAAACCTGTCTCACTGAATAATCCGTTTCTTCTGTTCAGTTGCAATGTATTTCTTGCATACTGGTGATTATATCCATTCCTTATTTTGATTTGAAATGTATTGTATTCATCTTCCCCTAATGATCGTTTTAAAATATACGCATCAGAAGGCAGCATATCAGCAGCAATGATCTCCGGCCAGGCATCGTTATTAATATCCGCTACATCCACCCCCATCGAAAACTGGCTGGTGTGCATTGTACTTTCTGTAAGTTGGTCAGTAAAGCCTCCTTTTTTATTATTAATATACAGGTAATCATTTTCATGAAAGTCGTTTCCGATATAAATGTCAGGATAGCCATCCAGATTAATATCTGATACGGCAATACCCAATCCATAGCCAATAACGGATTGGCTGATCCCTGCCTCCTTTGACACATCTGTAAATCCCCCCTTCCGCCCCACCGATGCGAGGGAAACAGGCAGCCCTTCATTCCGGAAAAGATAATCTCCCGACAGTGAATCAGAGGTGCCTTCATAACTGCTCCGTGGTGCAAATGTACTATTGTAGCGGAGTGAATGATTGAGCAAAAACATATCAAGATCGCCATCCATATCATAATCAAGAAAAGCTGCCTGTGTGCTGAATCCAGAGAAATCAACACCGTATTCATTTGCTTCATCTTTATAAAAAGGGATACCGTTCTTATCAATACCCTGACAGATCAGTAGTTGATTCCTGCTGCGTAATGTTTCATAATGACCCACCCGGCATACATAAATGTCCAACAGGCCATCATCATTCACATCAGCAACAGATACACCGGTTGACCAGCCACCGTCATCAGGGATCTTTGCTTCCGCAGTTACATCTTTGAACGTAAGATTTCCCTCATTCAGGTAAATTTTATTCTGCGATTGATTAGAGGCAAAGAAAAGATCAACCAACCCATCGTTATTAAAATCACCTGCCCCTACACCGGCGCCGTTGTAGAAATACATATACTTCAGCATATTGAAATCAGGTCTTGCCTTTAAATTGTTGCTGAAATTCAACCCTGTTTTATCATTCCGCAATACTTCAAATAGCGGCGTTTCCACCTTTTTAGTTTTGCAGGAAACTGTCAGCATTGACAGCAACAATCCTAAAAAAGCAATATGATTATTTATTTTTAGTGACATGTATAACCGTATAGACAACAATTATCTTTTATTAAGTTTGTACAAAACCGGATAATCATCATTCTGTAAAAAAAGAAACTGCCTTTCGCCTTTTACGGACATTTCTTTAATATCTTTTATTTGACCCCTTACAGAAAGGCCGGATTCTCCGGAAGCCAACCAGTGAAACTGTGCTTTGCCTTTATTAATTAATACATGACCAAAGCTTGCATCCATTCTGGAGAATTGTGGCAGGAAATTAAAATCATTTCCTCCCATTAATAAATCCGGTTTGCCATCATTATTTATATCACTGCAAAGAATTGCATTTACACAGGACAGCTGCACCATGGCCGGCAATACCTGCACGGTAAAATTTCCTTTGCCATCATTTATAGCGATACAGGAGGACGCATAATTAAACATTCGTACTTCACTTTTATTAATGGCGACCTTACTGAATAATTGCTGCACCGATTTAGTGGCATAATCAACATACTTCAGGTTTTGCTTTTTCAACGAAGGCAATTGTTCTGTCAGCTCTCTTTTTAAAAACACCGGTACATCTTTTCCATCAACTGTCCGGGTAATAATTTTATCGGCTGTTCCATTCTGGTCAAAATCATTTATCCAGAGTTTAACTGGTTTTTCTGCTGAGGGATTCAGGTAAAAATTCTCCCCGCAATTGCCCAGTACTAAATCGTTATCGCCATCTCCATCCAGGTCTGCCAGAGCTATTGATTTCCACCAGCCAGACAATTCATTCAATCCGGTTTTTAATACTTCAAATTTATTATTCCTGTAAATAAATATTTCAGGGCTCATCCATTCTCCGACAACAATCAACTCCTTTTGCCTATCACCATTTATATCAGACCAACTGGCGGCCGTCACCATTCCAATGCTATTCATTGCAGGGATCACCAAAGAGGTAACGTCAGTAAATTTTCCACTGCCATCATTCATCAGTAAATAACTGCTGGCCGCAGTACCATAGCTGATCGGCACATTTCTGCTACCAATAAACAAATCATTATCACCATCGTTATCATAATCATTGGCAATAGCCACAGAAATATTCATTGCATTACCAGAAAAAGCAGAAATGTCTTCTGTAAAATTTCCTTTGCTATCATTCCTGTATAGCCGGTGTCTCAACATCGGGCTTCCTTTGGCCTGTGTATTACCGCCAGCACCAATAAACAAATCAGCATCTCCATCTTTATCTGCATCAAAAAATAAAACAGCTACATCTTCCATTCCCTTACTGTGGGTAAACACAGTATCCATTTTTTTCTGAAAGCCATTTATTGTTTGAATGTATAATTGCCCTGCCTGGCCTGTGGCCCCACCAATATAAACATCGGTTAATCCATCACCATTTACATCTGCTGTGGTTGCCTGAGGCCCTTCACGGGACAATAATGATGGTACATTCCGTTCGTTATAAAAATCGATATAATCATCTTCGGTATGTTTATTGAATGGAGAAGCAGAAGAAATAAGTAAAGAATTACCGGAAGAAACAACAGGTTCGCTTACAGGCTTGCCTTTCTCTTGTTTTATTTCCAGTAGTTTATTGATTAGTGGTTTGTTGTACACAGTGAAGGTTCTGTCCGGCCACACTATTATCATTGAATCTGCTATTCCATTTCCCAATCCAATGATTTGTTTATAATCAACCGATGACTGAAATCCACGGCTTGGAATTACTTCCCGGCTTATCACCTGGTTGCCCTGGTATATTTTTATTTGACTGCCCACCGCCATCGTATTTTTTTCATCCCCTTTTAGAACAATACCGATATAGTTATTTTTTTCTTTTTGCTGCTCTCGTATATTATTGCGATAAATAAATGCTTTTTCATTTACATTATTTACAATCAAATCAAGGTCGCCATCATTATCCAAATCGCCATAAGCGGCGCCGTTTGAAAAAGAAGGCGTTGCAAAACCCCAGTTGTTTCCTTCATCGGCAAACTTCAGGTTGCCTTTATTGTGAAAGAATTTATTCGGAATAGGCTTTGATGGCATTTTATTTACTATCTCATCAAACTTTTCCTTTTCTCCTGTCAATGCCATCTTTTGCATCACATCATTGGCAAAAAAATCAATAAAATCCTGGTCGGTTACATCATTCAAAATGCCATTGCACACATAGATGTCGGAGAAGCCGTCATTATCGGCATCAAATATCAATCCGCCCCAGCTCCAGTCAGATGCTGCCACGCCGCTGTAAAATCCGGTTTCCATGAATTTTCCATTCCCATCGTTTACCTGTAAAGTATTTTGGGTGTATTGATTATAGAAACCAGTTTTCTGTTTCAGGCGGAGAATATCTATACTTTCATAAGAGGTAGTGGTTTTTAACCGGTAGTCGCTATCGGGCAACATGTCCGTGGTGAAAATATCAGGGTACCCATCATTATTAATATCCGCCATGTCAGCCCCCATAGAAGAAAGGCTTACATGCTGCACCATTTGTTCCAGTTCGTCTTTATAAGTGCCGTTTCGCTGGTTGATGTAGAAGTAATCTCTTTCAAAAAAATCATTGGATACATATACATCCGGGTAATGGTCGCCATTTACATCCCCAACGGTAACGCCAAGACCAAAGCTTATAAGGCTTCCATAAATGCCTGCTTCCTTACTTACATCAATAAACTTTCCGCCATCATTCCGGTATAAATGATCACCCCCACCTTTTAAAAAATCTGCCACGGGCCAGTCCGAAGCTCTTAATTCTCTTTTATTGGCATAGTTCAATGTATTGACCGGGATGAAGCTGTTATTGATGATAAAGCAATCAAGATCACCATCAAGATCGTAATCAAAAAATGCGGCATGAGTAGTGTACCCGCCTTCATTTGTTAAGCCATATTCAGCCGCCTTATCCGTAAATGTCAAATCATGGTTATTGATAAAAAGCTGGCATTTCGGTTTTTTCCCATCAATATAGCCCGCATTGCACACATAAATATCTAACCAGCCATCATAATTAATATCCACCAATACAACACCGGTACTCCAGTCTTTTTTTTCAATAAACCCTGCTTTCACAGAAATATCATCAAACCGCCAGTTCCCTTTATTCAGATAGAGTTTATTGCTGCCCATATTAGCGGTAAAAAAAACATCTGCTAATCCGTCGTTGTTAATATCTCCTATGGCAGCACCACCTCCATTATAAAAATTACGATAGCTGAAAATATTAAAGTCAGTCGTGTTTTGAATAGTGTTCGAAAACTCAATCCCTGTCTTTTCCTGTAAAGTAAAAAGTGTTGGGTTTGTTTTGCTGTTGCGGCAGGCAGCAAACAATAACATAAGAATAAACAAACAAGGCCAGTTGCTCTTTATGATAGTTTTCATTTTTTGCTTTGAAGAACAATATTCAAATCTATTGCATTTGTATCAGCCGGGTCATTTCTTTGTCTTTTTAAATAAGGTTCAGGATTACCTGAAAAACGAAAAAAAGCCATTTGACAATGGCTTTTTTAATTGCTAAATCACTAACTGCTTGTTCTATAAAAAATTAATATCCTGGATTTTGAGTAAGATTTGGATTGATAGTGAGCTGCTGGTTAGGAATAGGGAATATCAACCTCTCAGCTGTTGTTGCTGCTTTTAGTTGTCTTGCATTCAGGAATGTTCCAAAACGAATCATATCATTTCTTCTCCAGCCTTCCCAGTACAGCTCAAACCCTCTTTCTTTATACACTGCAGCCAGATCAACTGTACCTAATGCAGCTAATCCTCTTGAAGAATGTGTGCGGATATTATTTACTATTGATGCCGCAGTTGCACCGTAGGCACCTGGTCCTGGTGTAGCAGTACCTCCACGAAGGATAGCTTCTGCTTTCATCAATAAAATATCAGCCAGGCGGAAAATGACCAAATCATTATTTGCAGGGAATTGACTTACCTGATCCTGTACATACTTTACTACACGGACACCGGTTACTTCAAGGTTGTTTCCCGTTTCTTTTAATGCTACTGCTTTAGTGAATGAAAGAGGATTCCCTTTTCTGTCAAGGAGATTTGCACCTGCTGCACTTTTTTGCTGACCAAATAACAGACCTACTCTCATTCCTGTTACATTGGTAAAGCCAGGATAATAACCAAAATCGCCAGGGCCGGTATTACCACCGCCTCTTCTTTTATCATTGCCATCAAAAGCATCATAGAAATCACCCAGGGTTGTAAATCCATTCCAGCCACTTGGAGTTTGATTGTAATGCGTGCCGCAATGATACTGGAACATAGCACCATTGCCACCGGTGCCGGATGCATTGTCATTTTTTAAAGTATACACCAGTTCTTTTCCGATAACATCATTATTCGGGGTAAAATTGTCAAAGAAATTGGGTGTAAACCCACCCGGGTAAGCTGGAAAATCTGCTAATATCTGATCAGCTAATGAAATAACCTGGTTCATATCGGCGGGAGAAAAAGTAGGTGTAGCACGGTTTGCATAAACCCCTTTATTCAGGTAAAGTTTCATCAATAATGCTCTTGCTGCATTTTTAGAAGCAATTCCAATTCCGTTACCTGCAGGAAGACCCGGTATAGCACCATTTAATTCTGAAATGATATAATCAGCAGCCGCTGTTCCTTTTTTAACCTCAGGAAGAGTTTTGGTTAAATCACCTGTTGAAGTGGCACGGAAAGGAACCTGGTCCCAACCATCCAGCACACACCACATAACTAATGCCCGGATAAATTTTGCTTCCCCGGCTTGCTGTGCAGTAGGGCTATTGTCCAAAACTGTAGTAGCTGCAAATTGCGATTGCGCAAGATCACGGTAAGTATCTGTTAAAAATCCATGATCCGCATTCCATCTGTGGTTATGATATACCCTCCAAATACCATTATCATCCCAGTCACCCCCTCTTGTAGGACCCACCGCTTCATCAGTTGTATGTTCAGAAGCTGCCCACCAACGGGCTTGATCCTGAAATGGATTATTTAAAGATCTATAAGCATTCTTAAGAAGGGCTGCAGCATTGCCCCCGCCGCCACTACCACCACCACCTTGGGTGGTTTCACTATTGAATTTTTCCTCAAGCTTAGTACAAGCTCCCAGAAAAATAACAGCTGAAGCGACTATTATTAATTTGTTGTATTTCATAAATAACAAGTTTTAATTTTTACAATGAGAAGTTTATACTAAACTGGAACCTTCTTGAACTCGGGAATGGAATATACTCAATCCCCACAGAAGGAATTCCACCAATATTCTTATCGACATTTACCTCCGGATCGAAGCCTGTATAGTCAGTGATTACAAACAAATTCTGAGCAGTAATGGCTACGGTTGCGTTTTTAATGAATTTTGAGATATTTCCGATAGAATAACCGATTCTGGCATTCTGACATTTCAGGAAGTTTCCTTTCTCAAGGAACCTTGTTGAAGAGGTAATCGGGTTAGATAAATCTTCTCTTACATCACTGTTGATAAAAGGTGCGTAAACATTCCGTGTTCCAAGGTTTGTAATAGGTATAACGTTCATCGCTGTTTCGTTAAAAATATGATGACCAAACGCCCCATTTAAATTCATGTTAAAAGACCATTTCTTATAATTCACTTCTGTGTTTATGCCCAATAACATATTTGGATTGGGATCTTCACCATAGAACGATTCATCACCATCATTTGTATATTCAGCTTGCCCCGTAGTTTTATTAATGCCCAGATATTCTCTCAAATAGAATACATTGAGCGGATAACCTGATGCTAATTTCTGAACAAAAGCACCGGAGCTTCCTTGTCCACTCAGACCACCAGTGTTATAAGTACCACTCAGGCCTTCCAGCATATTTTTAAGCCAGGTGGCATTTACACCAAAATCCCAGGTTAAATCTTTTTGCTTGATAATATTTGCATTTATAGAAAGTTCAACGCCTTTGTTATTAATTGTTGCAGGCAGATTCTTCCATATTTTAGCTGAAGAAGCACCGGGAACAGGGAAATCCAGTTCAAACAACACATCTTCTGTTTCCCTGTTAAAATAATCTGCAGTTACATTAATTCTGCCTTTCCATAAAGTAAAGTCAACTCCTGCGTTGAGTGTAGTTGAAGTTTCCCATTTCAGATCAGGGTTACCTACATTCTGCTGGGCAATCGAACCAGGGCCAGAAACACCAAATCTCGTTTGTGAAGCTCCTGAAGGGAATTCCTGGTTACCGGTTTTACCATAGCCGAATCTTATTTTCAAATTATTCACTGCATTCACATTTTGCATAAAGCTTTCATTACTTACATTCCATGCAGCAGAGAAAGAAGGGAAAGTTGCATATTTGTTATTTGCACCAAATTTGGTTGAACCGTCTCTTCTTACAGTGGCGGTTAACAAATACTTATTTTTAAAATTCACATTAGCTCTGGCGAAAGTTGATTGCAGTTCATTAGTGGGTGATTCATAATGCGAGATATTGCGGCTTGAATTTGTGGAATATCCAAACATGTTATAATAAGGAATGCCTATATCAGCAAAATCCTGTCCTGTAATACTTGAGTTGGAATTTTCAAAGTTCAGGTATTCATAGCCAACAACAGCATTCAGATTTAAATTTGAATTGATTTGCTTGTTATAGCTTAAGGTATGGGTAAATTGTTCTACGAGTAATTTTGATTCTGAAGAACTTGCCCAACCTCTATTTTTAATATCGTTAATGTTAAGAAGCTGGCGGCCAATCATTGCGGTACGTCTGCCTTCACTTTGATTGCGGCCATACTGGAATTTGTATTCCAAATCCTTTGTAATCTTATAATATGGAGCCAGGTAACCCCAGATTTGTGAAACATTTACATTATCATCATACATTTCGAGCATCCAGAGAGGATTTACTGATGAAGCACCAAACTGTGGCTCAATCCAGAAAGTACCATCGGTCTTTTTGAAAGGATGAGTTGGGTTCCATTGTAATGCCTGGCCAATTAAACTTCCCTGGAAACCGGCGTTATTGGTGATCGGAACTAATTCTTCCGTTAACTGGGCCGTATTAATATTAATATCTATTCCCAATTTTTTACTTTCAAGAAATTTGAAGTTCCCGGTATAACCAATTGTATATTTTTTCAACTGAGACTCTTTAACGATACCTTTCTCATTCAGGAAGCTTATGGATACTCTCTGACGGGCATTTTCATTTCCACCACTTAATGCAACGTTAACATTTTGAGTTGCACCAGAACGGAGGATGGCATCCATTGCATCTACATTAGCTCCATAGTTTCCTGTGGATACCGCTGTAGTAGAAACCGTAGCTGGAAGATTATATTTTTTTAATGCATCCACATATTCCGGTCCATCAAGTATTGGAATTTGGTTTGCAATTTTGGAGATACCTGTAGAATATCCCACTTCTATTGTTGTAGCACCTGCTTTACCTTTTTTAGTGGTAATAAGAATTACACCATTTGCGCCCCTTGAACCATAGATAGCTGCAGCAGATGCATCTTTCAATACATCAATGCTTTCAATGTCATTGGGGTTGATAAAATTTAGCGGATTTGAGCCCGGAGCACTTCCAAAACCAGGAGATCCAAGATCCGGACGACCTGATCCGCCTTCCAGCGGAACTCCGTCAACAACTACCAACGGGTTGTTTCCGGAACGAACAGAACTTGTGCCCCGTATACGGATAGAGGAACCAGCCCCTGGCTGGCCATTGTTGCTTGTGATCTGTAAGCCAGCAACTTTACCCTGAATCAACTGATCGGGTGAAGTGTTGACACCTTTGTTAAAATCTTTTGCCTTTACTGAAGTAATTGAACCCGTCAAATCTCTTTTTCTGGAGGTTCCATATCCTGTTACAACCACTTCATTCAAATTGGAACCGAATGTGGCTACAAAAGAAATATCTACAGAGGACTTGCCTGCTATAGAAACCTCCTGTGCATCATAGCCAATTGAAGTGATAACAAGTGTGGTAACATTTGAGCCTACATTAATACTAAATGTACCATCGGCTTTAGTAGAGGTTCCTGTTCGGGAGCCTTTTGGCTGAACAGAAGCACCCACTACCGGAGAGCCATCTTTTGAATCCGTTATTTTTCCGGTAATTACCCTGTCCTGAGAAAAGGCAAGTGCAAAAGACAGAATTGAGGCACACAGAAGGGCAGCCTTCTTGAGTAGTCTACTAAGCATAAGCAGTCGTTTTTAAAAGTTATAATGAGAAAAGTACCGAACCGAAATTTAATTTATATCAATAAGTCTTTCTAAATATCTGTTATTTTCAACACCTGATATGCTTGCATAACTAATAGTTACATCCTTATTTTTATGCAGTTCTAAAATGATCATGGTCAAAATCTTTCTACTGAATATTTTAAACAAAAAAATATCAAATAAATGGCAGACTTGCAGGAGAAGGTTAGTGCTGTGTCAAATGTACATTAACATATTGATGAATAATGTGGCTATCAATGTGACAAATGACAAAATAGGCAATTAATCTATCGAAATCGTTTGCGGTATGCTTTGCGGAAATGTTTTCTGTTAAAAAATTAAATCTTAGTTTTAAAGATGAACTACCGCTCAACCCTGAAAAACATTTCGGAAAAGCTAAATATCAGTATTTCTACTGTTTCCCGTGCCTTGAAAAATCATCCTGACATTTCAGAATCTACCAAAAGAAAAGTAAAAGACCTGGCGGCGCTGATGGAGTATGAACCCAATACTTATGCTGTAAATCTGCGCACCAATGTGAGCAAAGTGTTTGGGTTAATTGTACCTGCTATTTCCAATTTATTTTACGAGTCCTTTATTGCTGCGGTAGAAGAAGATGCCCGGCAACTTGGTTATTCGCTGATGATACTTCAATCTGGTAATGACCCCGTTACTGAAATTGAAAATCTGAAATTATGTAAACAGACCCGTGTAGCCGGTATTTTTATTTGTGTGGCCACCCATGCTGCACATACTGAAACCTATCTGAAATATATACAAGCTGGAATGCCATTAGTGTTTTTTGATAATGTGCCAGATATCGATTCCTGCAATAAAGTGTGTCCCGCTGATGAAGAAGCAGCTACAATAGCAGCCGCTACCATTATTAAATATAAAAAGAAAAAAGTGCTTGGCATATTTGGCAACCCCGAGTTATCTATCAGCAGAAAAAGAATGGAGGCGTTCCGTAAAACATTTGCCGCCGATGCGCCCAAAATACAACTGGAAATACAACATGCAGATTCATCGCAGCAGGCAAAGGAAATTGTACAAACTTATTTTAGCACTAAGAAAGCAGATCATATTTTTTGTATGAGTGATGAAATACTGATAGGAGTAATGCAGGCCAGCTATAAACTTGGGCTAACCATTCCAACCGATGTTTCTATTCTGGCAATCAGCAACGGATTTCTTCCGGCACTTTTTAACCCGGCTATTACTTATGTTGAAACCAGTGGTTATAAACTGGGAAAGCTGGCAATGAGAAGCATGTCGGATCATTTAAACGGGCAAACGTTTACAAAAGTAATTATTCTACCGTCGTTGCTTATTGAAGGTGCTTCTATGCAATAGTCTTCAGATCCTTGCCGTCAATAGATTATTTCTCTTGTGTTCTACTTTTAGTCTATAAAGCTTGCCCGGCCTGTGGGGCACATCATTTTCCATTTCATCCATATCTACCAGCCAATCTTTAATCGAGATTTTTTTTCTGAAATTGCGGCGGTCCAATTCCACACCAAGGATTGCTTCATAAAGTTCCTGTAATTCACGGAGGGAGAATTTTTCCGGCAACAGGTTAAACACAACGGGTGTTTCCATCACCTGCTCTTGCAAACGTTTTAAACAGGTATCAAGTATAAGTTTATGGTCAAACGCCAGCTTCCTGATAGTATTAACAGGATGCCAGTTAAGTTGGTTATGGTTAAGTTGCAGTTTGTGATTTTTAATATCAATAAGAGAATAATAGGCAATGGTGATTACACGGCCTGAGGGGTGCCGGTTGATGCTGCCAAAAGCCTGTACCTGCTCCAGGTACACATCATCCAACTCTGTTCTTTCTTTCAGTATCCGGTAGGAGGCTGTTTCCAAATCCTCATCCGGTCTTATTAAATCACCAAGCAATGAATGAAGGCCGGCAAATTCCTCCAGGTCCGATTTTATGAGTAAAACTTTTAATTCTTTTTCATCATATCCAAAAATTACACAGTCAACTGATATGGCTATATTAAAATAATCAAGATGGCTTATCTTTTCTATCTCGGCGGTCTTCAACCGCAACTCTTTTTCCGTCATGGTCAGGTAGCTTTTGAAATTATTGAATCACCAACTTTACCGGTGTTGCTTTGTTAGCAGACTGTATACTGAGTAAATAAGTCCCGGCGGGCAAATTATTGATTTTATCAGAAAGTGGCATCCTATGTTTTCCACGAGGCAGATTTCCTGAAAATATAGTGGCTATTTTTTGCCCAAGGTTATTCAACAGGTCCACCTGTAGTTTTCCGGTTTGTGGTATATCAATATCAAGAACTGAGCTTGATTGTGCAGGGTTAGGATAAACTGCTGCCAGCAATTGATTGCCGGGAGTGTTATTATTAGTAACAGGTGTTGTTACTGCATTAACCAGGTTTCTGTTTAAGTACACATGAAACTCTCCGGGTTGCAGCGTCATATTTTGTGCGCCGCCCGTAGCAGTGAAAGTACTTGCATTAAGATAATCATACCAGGTACCTGCAACCGGAAAGCTGTAAGAACCTGTTTGTACATTCACATCGAAATTTCCTACCACACAAAGCATAGATGAATCGGTGGCACTGCGAATGGTCATTGATTTAAAAGCTCCGCTTAAACTTCGTGTAAGGTTAATATTATTGGCAATAAATACATCTTTATACCAGGGATGGAAACGAAGCTTATTCAGGCTGCTGAAAACATCATACAGTCTTTTACGTTGTATTATATTTTTATAATCCCAACGAATAGGTTTATTGCTAAGTCTGCAATCATTGCTGATACTTCCGTCAGTACAGCGGTTAATGGAAAAATCGTATCCCAGCTCTCCAAACTGCCATATCATTTTTGGCCCGGGTGCTGTAAGAAAGAATCCGGCGCAAAGTTCAACTCTTCTTAGTGCAGTATTTAAGTCTCTTACATTATGTGAGCTGTTGGATGTATTTCCAAACTGAAGATTCCTGTACATCATCCTTTCCTCATCATGGCTTTCCATATAGCCTATTAAATGAGGTTTGTTCCAACCCCTGGCAGTGTGTAAAAAAGATTCGAAGTTGGATGTTGCAACCCATCCCATGGCAGCTTCAGAGAAATTATAATTAGCATTGCCCCAAAGCATCATTCCATAATCAGATAATTCTATTTCTTCATTATTTGCTGCAAAGTGCTCCAGTATTGCATATGATCCCGGCGATTTTAATTGTGTTGTATCATAATATCTTTTCCAGATAGCAACACGGCTGGCATCATATTGTGCAAAGCAGGACTCATTTGATGTGCTGCCTCCGCAATTTGTATTTTGGGTAAACCCTTTTGAAAGGTCGAAACGGAACCCATCCAGCTTATACTCCTGTAGCCAATGCTCAATTACCCGGCTGCTAAAATATCTTGTCCACAGGCTTTCATGATTAAAATCGTTGAATACATTATAAGGATGTGTTGCCGTTACATTCAACCAGGGATTGTTAGCAGCAGGCTGGTTCGTAGCACTGTTCCAATACAAGGCGGCTAATGGATTAAGCCCTGTAGTATGATTTAATGCTATGTCCATAATAACTGCAATTCCCTGAACATGGCAGGCATCAATAAATTCTTTCAAAGTATTCTTAGGACCATAATATTTATCCGGAGCCAGGAAGTAATCAGGGTTATAGCCCCAGCTTTCGTTTCCTTCAAATTCATTGAAGGGCATTAGTTGAATGGCATTTATTCCCAATGTCTTAAAATAGCTCAATGTATCTTTTAATGTTTTCCAGTCGTGGGCTGCCAGAAAATCCCTGAGCAGCATTTCATATATCACCAGGTTTCTTTTATCCGGTCTGGAAAAATTATTGATAGCCCAGCTATAACCGGGAGGATTTGTTTGCAACACACTTACAATACCGGATGTAAGCCCTGTTGGATACGGTTTTAGTGAAGGAAATGTAGTTGCAGTAATAAAACCATCATTGGAAGGGTCCAAAATTTTCTCTGCATAAGGTTCGCCAACTTTTAATGAGCCATCCACCAAATATTGAAAAGCATACTCCAATCCCGGTGTTAGTCCATTAATTTGCAGCCACCAGTAATTACCATCCGGCGTTTTATTCATTACATAAGCAGTTTGCTCTGCCCAGTTGCTTCCCGGAAACTCGCCGATAACAGAAACCCTTGTTTTACCCGGCGCATTCAACACCAGTGTAACTGAAGTGTTACCGGGTAAATAGTTGATACCATCCCTTACACCAACAGGCAATGCAGCCACATTTGGTGCAGTGGCCACAAAAAATGAAAAGGATTGAAATTTGGTTGTCGCTCCGTCTATTGCATCCACCCTGATGGTTTGACTACCGGCAGTGGTCAATGTTGGATTTGCAGAAATAGTTGTTGCCGCAGTTGCTGATTGTATTTCTGTTCCATTCAGAAATAATTTCATAGTAGAAGGTTTGCTGGCCACAGCAGTAAGAGCAATATTATCCCCTACCTGTTTTGAAATAGGTTCCGGTATAGACGTATAAGTTGGTTGAAAGAGAGGAACGGTGAACCTGGTAGCAACAGTATTATCGTAAACAGGTATATACATATCGCTGGCATCAGCATTGCGCTGCACTGCTGTACCTGCTCCGTTGCGAAACAAAATGGCAATTTTCTGAATCGTTTCTCCAGCAGGCACTCCATAAAAAACCCTGATATTGGTGATGGTGTATTGCCATTTGTTGTTTCCGAGGTAAGTGGCTTGTGCAGCAACAGGAGTGGTGGCCCAGGTAAATTTTGAGTACCTCCAATCTGTAGCACTGGTACTTGAACTGGTTATAACACCTGTATGCAAATATACATCGCTGGTGGTGGCATAATTATTTAAGCCCTGGTTGCCT
>Ga0163150_10002213_pt1 | contig 30579 bp, 30 predicted proteins | sample OliLakLV19P2IB_FD_148628 | JGI IMG/M metagenome (GOLD analysis project Ga0163150, IMG submission 148628) | Freshwater microbial mat bacterial communities from Lake Vanda, McMurdo Dry Valleys, Antarctica - Oligotrophic Lake LV.19.P2.IB | ecosystem: Environmental > Aquatic > Freshwater > Lake >...
GCTGGGGGAGTAGGCGGTTGGGCGGTTGGGCGGTTGGGCGATTGGGCGATTGGGCGCGTAACCGCCGTCAGCTGAACGCTGAACGCTGAATGCTGAATGCTGTCCGCGGCAGGAGCTTCACAATGACCGATCTATCCCACATCCAGGACCCTCTGAGCCTCCAGCGGCTGGGCTATGCCGCGCCACTGCTGGAGCATGATGCGGTGCAGTGGGTGGGTGGAGTGCTCACGCCGCGGACCGAGCGGTTGATTGAGGAGACGCCGGTGGTGCTGGCCTACAACGGCGCCGCCCATGTGGTCATGATGACCACCCCGGAGCACCTCGAGGATTTCGGGGTCGGCTTCAGCTTGACCGAAGAGCTGATCCAGTCGCCGGCGGACATCCGCTCCATCGAAGTCGTGCGCTACAGTCAGGGCATCGAAGTGCAGATGACCGTGCCTGCGGCGCTGGAGGAGAAGATCAACGGCCGCTCCCGCAAGCTGAGCGGCCGGACTGGCTGCGGTATCTGCGGCAGCGATACCATCGCCGATGTCCTCAAGGTGCTGCATCCGGTGCGGCAGGGGCAGGCCATTCCGGTCGCCTCCATCCTCCTCGCGCTCGAGGCGCTCTCCCGCCACCAGCCGCTCAACTCCGCCTCCGGGACGGTCCATGCGGCGGGATGGGCGACGGCTGCCGGGGCGCTGACGCTCGTCCGGGAGGATGTCGGCCGGCACAACGCGCTCGACAAGCTGATCGGTGCGCTGGTCCGCTCCGGGACCACGCCGGAAGGCGGCTTTCTGGTGGTGACCAGCCGGGCCAGCTTCGAGATGGTGCAGAAGGCGACGGTCTTCGGGAGCCCGCTGCTGGCCGCCGTCTCGGGCCCGACCGGTCTCGCCGTGAGGGTGGCGCACCAGGCGGGGCTGACGCTGGTGGGTTTTGCCCGCGGCAATCGCCTCACGGTGTATTCTCATGCTGGCGGGGTGTCTGTTTGAGGGGTGGTGGGCGCGGAAGCAGGCGCCAGGCGGTAGGCGGTATTTTCTTCCTCGCCTATCGCGTATCGCCTATCGCCTATCGCCTATCGCCCAATCGCCTTCTCCCACCCATAGACCCCGCCAATCGCCCCATACGTCCCGCCGATTTGCCTCCCGACAAGCTGCGGACAACCTTACGTTTGCCGCCGGATGGATCGATACTTCAGGGGTGCTCCACGCCCCGTCGCGACCTCCGACCCGGCCGGGACTTAAGTAGGGGAAAGGACAGCGCACATGAAGGTCCTGGGTTTCGTCGGCACCAGTGGCAGCGGCAAGACGACGGTGATCGAACAGGTCGTCGCTCGACTGGCCGATACCGGGCTGCGGGTCGGGGTCCTCAAGCATGCACGGCATGGCTTCGACATGGACCGTCCCGGCAAGGACAGCTACCGGGTACGGGAGGCGGGGGCGGCGCAGGTGCTGGTCGCCAGTCGCGAGCGCTGGGTCCTGCTCGGCGAGCAGCCGGACCCGCTGGAGGAGCCGTCGCTCGAGCAGATGCTGCGGCGGTTCGACGCCGGCACGCTGGACCTGGTGCTGGTCGAAGGATTTTCCCACGCAGAGTACCCCAAGATCGAAGTCTACCGCACGGCGCATGGCAAGCCGCCGCGCTGCTGGCCGCACGATCCCGATGTGATCGCCGTCGCGACCGACACCCCGCTGGAGGGGGGGACGGTACCGCGGCTCGATGTGAACGACTCGCTCGAGGTGACCCGGTTCGTGCTCAATTATCTCGCCCTGCCCGCCGTGCTCTCCGCCGCCGTGGAGATCCGATGACCGCGGTCGCTCCCTGGGAACCCACGGTGCAGCTGGTCCTCGACCAACTGAACGCCCTGCCCGGCGCCCTGCTCCCGATCCTGCACGGCATCCAGGAGCACCTGGGCTACATCCCGCCTGATGCCGTGCCGATGATCGCCGGCGCCCTCAATCTGTCGCGGGCGGAAGTGCACGGCGTCATCACCTTCTACCACGACTTTCGCGACACGCCCCCCGGCCGCCACCAGATCCATATCTGTCGCGCCGAGTCGTGTCAGGCGGTTGGCGGCGAGGCGCTGATCGCGCACGCCCGGAAGAAGCTGGGGGTGACCTTCCATGAGACCACCGCCGATGGCACGATCACGCTCGAGCCGATCTACTGTCTCGGCAACTGCGCGCTGTCACCGGCCATCACGATCGACCGGCAGGTGCATGGCCGGGTGACGCCGGCGCGGTTTGACGCCCTGGTCGCCGGACTGGAGCAGCGGCCATGACCCGGGTCTACGTCCCGCGCGACTCCGGCGCCAAGTCGGTCGGCGCCGATGCCGTCGCCGCGACGATCCTGACGGAAGCGAAGCGCCTCGGCGTCGCGGTCGAGCTGGTGCGCAACGGCTCCCGCGGCCTCTACTGGCTGGAGCCGATGGTCGAGGTGGAAACGCCGGCCGGCCGGATGGCTTACGGGCCCATCGCAGAGACGGATGTCGCGTCGCTCTTTGCGGCCGGTTTCCTGAGCGGCGGGAACCACAAGCAAGGCCTCGGCCTCACCGAGGAGATCAGCTACCTCAAGCGGCAGGAGCGGCTCACCTGCGCCCGGATCGGCATCACCGATCCGGTGTCGCTCGACGATTACGAGGCGCATGGCGGCTACCGCGGCCTGCGCCGAGCGCTGGAGCTCGACGGCGCGAGGATCGTCGAGATCGTCACCCAGTCCGGCCTGCGCGGGCGCGGCGGGGCGGCATTCCCCACCGGCATCAAGTGGAAGACGGTACTGGGCGCGGCGGGGTCGCAGAAGTACGTCGTCTGCAACGCCGATGAGGGTGACTCGGGCACCTTCTCCGACCGGATGATCATGGAGGGCGACCCCTTCGTGCTCATCGAGGGAATGACGATCGCCGGGATCGCTGTCGGAGCGACCATGGGGTACATCTACCTCCGCTCCGAGTATCCCGACGCGCTGGTGGTGCTCAACGAAGCGATCGTGGCCGCGGTCGCGACGGGCCACCTCGGCGCAAACGTGCTGGGCAGCGGCAAGGCGTTCGACCTTGAAGTGCGAGTCGGTGCCGGCGCCTACATCTGCGGCGAGGAGACGGCGATGCTGGAGAGCCTGGAGGGCAAGCGCGGCATTGTGCGCTACAAGCCGCCGCTTCCGGCCATCTCCGGGCTGTTCGGCAAGCCGACGGTCATCAACAACGTCATCTCGCTCGCGTCAGTGCCGATCATCCTCGACCGTGGCGCCGATTTCTACACGAACTACGGAATGGGCCGCTCGCGCGGGACGCTGCCGATCCAGCTGGCCGGTAACCTGAAGCATGGCGGGCTGGTCGAGAAGGCCTTCGGCGTGACGCTGCGGGAGCTGCTGTACGACTACGGCGGCGGCTCGATCACCGGCCGGCCGATCCGCGCGGTGCAGGTGGGCGGGCCGCTGGGGGCGTACCTCCCCGAATCGCAGTTCGACACCCCGCTCGATTACGAGGCGTTCATCGCCATCAGCGCGATGGTCGGCCATGGCGGCATCGTCGCGTTTGACGACACCGTCGACATGGCGCAGATGGCCCGCTACGCGATGGAGTTCTGCGCCATCGAGTCGTGCGGCAAGTGCACCCCCTGCCGGATTGGATCGGTCCGAGGCGTGGAGGTGATTGACCGGATCATCGCGGACGAGGACCGGACGGCGAACATCACGCTGCTCCGGGATCTCTGCGACACCATGCTGGGCGGTTCGCTCTGCGCGCTGGGGGGCATGGCGCCCTTTCCGGTGCTGAGCGCATTGAATCATTTCCCGGAAGATTTCGGGCTGCCCGCTGCGTCCCTCGCGGCCGCTGGCACCCGCTGACCACTCGTTCAGCTTCACGGATTCGAGGACGGACCCATGCAGCTCGCAGCTGATCTCGACTACGGCACGCCGGCATCGACGTCCACCACCATGGTGACGCTCACGATCGACGGCATTGCGGTCACCGTGCCAGCCGGCACCTCCGTCATGCGCGCGGCGACGGAAGCGGGGCTCATGGTGCCGAAGCTCTGCGCCACCGACAACCTCGAGGCGTTCGGCTCCTGCCGACTCTGCCTGGTCGAGGTCGAAGGCCGGAAGGGCTACCCCGCCTCCTGCACCACGCCGGTCGAAGCCAACATGACCGTGCGGACCCAGACGCCCAAGCTGGCCCAGCTCCGCCGGGGCGTGATGGAGCTGTACATCTCCGACCACCCGCTCGACTGCCTGACCTGTTCCGCCAACGGCGACTGCGAGCTGCAGGATACGGCCGGCCAGGTGGGGCTGCGCGAAGTCCGCTACGGCTACGAGGGAAAGAATCACCTGGTCGGCGAGAAGGACACCTCGAATCCGTACTTCACGTTTGATGCGACCAAGTGCATCGTCTGCTCCCGCTGCGTCCGGGCCTGTGAAGAGGTGCAGGGCACCTACGCGCTGACGATCGACGGCCGCGGCTTCGATTCCAAGGTCTCTCCCGGCCAGATGGAGAGCTTCATGGAGTCGGAGTGCGTCTCGTGCGGGGCCTGCGTGCAGGCCTGCCCCACGGCGACGCTGATGGACAAGTCGGTGATCGAGCATGGCACACCGGACCGCAGCGTCATCACGACCTGCGCCTATTGCGGGGTCGGCTGCTCGTTCGAGGCGGAAGTGAAGGGAACCCAGGTCGTCCGCCTCACCCCGAACAAGAACGGCCACGCCAATCACGGCCACTCCTGCGTGAAGGGCCGGTTTGCGTGGGGTTACGCGACCCATCCCGACCGCATTACCAGGCCGATGATCCGCAAGCAGATCTCCGACCCGTGGCGGGAGGTGAGCTGGGAGGAGGCCATCGGCTACGCCGCGTCGGAGTTCAAGCGCATTCAGGGCAAGTACGGCCGTGATTCGGTCGGCGCCATCTCCTCCTCGCGCTGCAGCAACGAAGAGGTGTGGCTGATGCAGAAGCTGGTGCGCGCCGCCTTCGGCAACAACAACATCGACACCTGCGCCCGGGTGTGTCATTCGCCGACCGGCTTCGGCCTCAAGGCGACGCTGGGTGAGTCGGCCGGGACCCAGGACTTCGACTCGGTGCTGCTCAGCGATGTCATCTTCGTCATCGGTGCCAACCCGACCGACGGTCACCCGGTCTTCGCGTCCCAGATGAAACGCCGGCTGCGCGACGGGGCCAGGCTCATCATCGCCGATCCGCGCACCATCGACCTGGTCCGCACCCCACACGTCGTGGCGGACCATCACCTCAAGCTCCGGCCCGGCACCAACGTCGCCCTGATCAATTCGCTGGCCCATGTCGTGGTCACCGAGGGACTGGTGAACGAAGCCTTTGTCCGGGAGCGCTGCGAGGTCGTCAGCTTCAACCAGTGGCGCGCGTTCGTGTCCACGCCGGAGCATTCACCCGAGGCGCTCGAGAGCGTCACCGGCGTGCCGGCGGCGGAGATCCGCGCCGCCGCCCGGCTCTACGCCACCGGGGGCAACGGGGCGATCTACTACGGACTCGGCGTCACCGAGCACAGCCAGGGCTCGACCATGGTCATCGGTATCGCCAACCTGGCGATGGCCACCGGCAACATCGGGCGCGAGGGTGTGGGCGTAAATCCGCTACGCGGCCAGAACAACGTGCAGGGCTCCTGCGACATGGGCTCCTTCCCGCACGAATATCCCGGCTACCGCCACGTGCTCGATGGCCCCACCCGCGCGCTGTTCGAAGGGGCGTGGGGTGTGAAGCTCGAGCCGGAACCGGGGCTCCGCATTCCCAACATGTTCGACGCCGCGCTCGAGGGCAGCTTCAAGGGGCTGTACCTGGAGGGCGAGGATATCGCGCAGTCGGACCCCGATACCCAGCACGTCACCGCGGCGCTGGAGGCGATGGAGTGCATCGTCGTGCAGGACCTCTTCCTGTGCGAGACCGCCAAGTTCGCCCACGTCTTCCTGCCCGGCTCTTCGTTCCTGGAGAAGAACGGCACCTTTACCAACGCCGAGCGGCGGATTTCCCGGGTGCGGAAGGCGACGCCGCCGCTGGGCGGCAAGGAGGACTGGGAAGTCACGATGATGCTCAGCAACGCGCTGGGCTACCCGATGAACTATGGCCATCCCTCCGAGATCATGGACGAGATCGCACGGCTGACGCCGACCTTCACCGGCGTGAGCTACGAGCTGCTCGACCAGCTTGGCAGCATTCAGTGGCCCTGCAACGAGCAGCATCCGGCGGGCACGCCGGTGATGCACGTGGACGAGTTCGTTCGTGGCAAGGGCCGTTTCATGATCACCGAGTACGTCCCCACCGACGAGAAGGTGAACCGGAAGTACCCGCTCATCCTCACCACCGGACGCATCCTCTCGCAGTACAATGTGGGGGCGCAGACCCGCCGCACCGCCAATGTCGACTGGCATGAAGAGGACCGGCTGGAGATTCACCCGCATGACGCCGAGGAGCGCGGGGTGAAGGAGGGCGACTGGGTCGGGATCGTGAGCCGCGCCGGCGAGACGACCCTGCGGGCGCGGATCACCGATCGAGTCCAGCCGGGGGTGGTCTACACCACGTTCCATCATCCGGAGTCGGGCGCCAACGTCATCACCACCGACAACTCCGACTGGGCGACCAACTGCCCGGAGTACAAGGTCACCGCGGTGCAGGTCATGCCGGTCTTCGGCAACTCGGAATGGCAGGAGCGGCACCACGCCTTCACCGCCGAGCAGCTCACCTTGCTCGAGCAGGGCCAGCAGCATCCCGCGCCGCAGACCGCGGGGAAGTGAGCCGATGAACGTCGAGCACCTGGTCCACATGGCCAACCAGATCGGGCAGTTCTACCAATCGCTGCCCGATCATGTGGAGTCGGTCAGCAGCACCGCCTCCCATATCCGGCGGTTCTGGGAACCGCGGATGCGCGCAGCGATGTACGCCCATCTCGACCAGGCGGGCGGTGTCGGACTCTCGCCGCTGCTGCTCGAGGCGCTGCGGACCCAGCGGGCGGAGCTGGAGCCGAAGGCGGCGGCGGCGCGGTAGCGCCTCGTACGCTCGGCTTCCATCCGGGGCGGTCCGACGCTAGGTTTTGCCTCCCCGGCGCCGTAGCCAAGTGGTAAGGCAGAGGTCTGCAAAACCTCCATCACCGGTTCGACTCCGGTCGGCGCCTCTGCATCACGTGTGACGACATGAACACCCTCCCGACCGCGGTGGCCGGGAGGGGTTCCTGTTTCGCTGAAGCCATTGCGTTCAGCGGTGCATGTCGCTAGACTGACCCTTGCTCAACAAACGGCCGCGCAACGCGGCCACCTCGGCGGGCAGACGACCGGTCTGCGAGTTGGAGGCGCGAATGCCACGGGATTCTCCGTGCGCTCGCGCCTCTTTTTGCGTCCGGTTCCGTCGCCCCCACCATCGAATGGGAGGACTCGGACATGGGACTGGATCGTCAGCGGGCGCTGCGGGATCTGCTGGTGCGGGCGTGGTGCCCGCTGTTGGAACGTACTCGTGCAATCGACGCCAAGTATATCGACCGCGGCGTGCATGGCTGGCGCCGTCAGCGGACCAGCCGGGAAGTCACGCCAGCCACTCCGGTTGCGCACGTCGCTGAAAGGGAATCGACATGCTGCGCTGGGCTCTGACCTTTCTCGTCCTGGCACTGGTCGCCGGGTTGCTGGGCTTCGGCGGCATCGCTACGGCGTCGGCCGGCATTGCCAAGACGCTGTTCATCCTCTTCCTGGTCGTCTTCGGCGTGATACTCCTGCTGGGAATCGTCGCAGGCAAGCCGATCGCATCGTAACAGCGGCAAGTATGTGAAGGATCAACCTGTCATCACACCGCCGACTGTGCGGTGCACCTCTGGAGGGGATATGCGTGGACGGACGATTCTGGTTGCCGCGGCGATGCTGATGGCGACGACGGCATGCAAGCGGGACGACGCGGGAATGCGGGCAGGCGCCGAGGTCGGGGCTGAGGTGGACGAGGCTCGGACGGCGCTGGAGCGGCGAGTGAATGCGGTTGACCGCTCACTGGATTCGCTCGACGCCACCGCCCGCACCGCCACGGCCGATGCCAAGGCGAAACTGGATGGGACGATCGCCGACCTGCGGATCAAGCGTGCCTCCGTCGCGGATGACATGCGCAACGCGGCGGACCGCACCGGTAACGACCTGACGACGCTGCGTCTCGACCTCGGTCGCAAGCTCGATGCGATCGAGGCCGACATCAAGACTGCGATGGCCGGCTCCTCGCCGATGACGAACTGAGCCGGGAGCGAAGGACCAGCCCCTGCACTTCAGGTAGATCGCGACTGGGTCAGCCGGCCTCCTTCGGAGGTCGGCTGCTTCGGGCTCGACAGGCGGACCATCGGACACCAGCTTTCCACCGATCCGATGCCCCTGACCCGCTACGCTCCCGCTCCCACCGGCTATTTGCACCTGGGCCACGTCGCCAATGCGCTCTACGTCTGGAGCGCGGCTGCGGCCCGCAATGCGCGCGTGCTGCTCAGGGTCGAGGATCACGACCGGCAGCGCTGCCGCGCCATCTACGAGACCGCCCTGCTCGATGATCTCGACTGGCTTGGCCTCGTCCCTGATGTCGCGCCCACGACGAGTTACCGCGGCGGGCCGAATCCCTGGCGCCAGAGCGACAACGGGCAGGCGTACCGCGCCGCCGTCGCCCAATTGCGCGCGGCGGGCTACCACGTCTACGCCTGCGATTGTTCCCGCGCCACCGACGCCGCGTCGGCGCCGGCCACTGGTGCGAACCAGGAGCGGCCCTACAGCGGGCACTGCCGCACTCGTGGCCTGCCCGAGGCGCGGGGCAGCGGACTCCGCGTGGAGCTGGCGGGCGGCGATGAGTCCTTCGTCGATCTTCGACTGGGACCCCAGAGCCAATCCCCAGCGGAGCAGTGTGGCGATCTGCTGCTCCGGGACCGACTGGGGAACTGGACCTATCAGTTCGGCGTGGTCGTGGATGATCTCCGCCAGGGCATCGACCTGATCGTGCGCGGAGCGGACCTGCTCGATTCCACCGGTCGCCAGCTGCGCCTGGCCCGGATGCTTGGGCGGGAGACGCTGCCGACCTTTCTGCATCACCCGTTGATTCTCAAGCCGAATGGCGACAAGCTCAGCAAGTCCGCGCGCGACAGCGGTGTGCCGGACCTCCGCGCCGCCGGATGGACGCAGGAAGCGGTGTTCGGGCTGGTGCTGCAGCAGATCGGTCTGTCGGGTGAGGCCGGAGCGGTGAGTCTGGAGGAGGCGCTGGCGGTGGTGGGGCGGTCGCCGGGGCTCCGGGAATAACATCCACGCATGCGCTGCGGACCACGGCCTGAGGACCTGCAATGGATGGCGCCGCCGCCGATCCCTTCCCGCTGTTCCACGCGCCTGTCAGGTTGCGGATCGCGGGTACTCCGCGCCCTGTCGTGGTCAGCTATCGCCCGTGTCAGGGTGCGGGACGAGCCAGCGAGTGCGACGCCAGACCATCCCGCCGAGAACAGCTCCCAGGACGACATGCAGGCCGCGCCGGATGACGGAAGCCCCACTGGCCATCAGTCCGGGTCGTCGCCGCAGGGCTTCCCGAGCTGGTCGACCACGCGATCAAGGTCGGGATAGCCAGCGCCAAATCTCCGAGTGAGCCAGTTCCCACCGCGTGCGGCGATCTGCCTGCCGTCGGCGATCACCTCGAATTGGCCGGTCTTGCCCGGCGCGGTCACCGCGTCAATGCCGAGGCGTTCCTTGATGAGGGCCACGAGACTCGTGACCTTGGATCTGTTATTCTGTCAGGTCGGGCAATAAAGGATCTCGATCTTCATATTGTGCTCCGATCATTTGATTGTAGTCGTGCGACACCCGGATCAGCCGCGGCCCAGCGCCTTCTTGATCAGGCTGATCTGCCCCAGATGGTAGGCGTCGTGCTGCAGCAGTCCGTGCAGCACTTGGCGGTAGGTCTGGCCTGAGCCCATCGCCTGGTCCCGGATCCCGCCGACCAGTTCATCCATGCGTGACTCGGAGAAGCGCGACAGTTCGGCGACGAGTTCCGCGTGCGCCTCGATCAGCGTGTTCACCGCCGCCGTCCAGTTGGCCGGGCCGACCGGATCCGGTGTGGGCCAGTCGCCATCTTCGGGGATCTGCCAGATCCCGAGCGCCAGCCGGCGCCGCACCTCACGGACCCAGGCCGTGAGATGCAGCGTGATTTCCCAGATGCTGTGCGCATCCGGGATCGGGTGGGCGGCGGCATCGGTGGTGGTGATGTTCGCCAGCACCTGCTCCATGTTCGGGCCATACCAGGGATCGCCTTCGGCGATCCGGCTGAACTGATCGGCGAAGACTCCAGTGGACGACATCACCCGCTCCTGTTCCATGGCTCAGCTCCCCGTTCTGCCCTGGAAGATCCCGGCCCGGATCCGTGCCGCCTTCGGGCTCGCGGCCGGGTCGGCCACCAGCCGCGTCGTCACGCTGGCGACGGCGCGGACTTTCCCTGTCAGGGTCAGCGTGCTGCCGTTGCGCTTCAGGACGATCGGAAGTTCCTCGCCGTCCTTCCCGGCGTAGGTCTCGCGGTACAACTGGAAGGATGGCTCGCCGTTGATCGCGACGGTGCCAATGCTCGCCAGGATATCGCCCCCCTGCACACCTGCCGCCGCCGCGGCGCCTCCCGGGACGACCCCCAGCACGCTCGTGCCGGTCGAATCGACCCGGGTATTGATGCCGAGGCGGGGAAGATAAGTCGTATCGCGCTGCAGGCGGAAACCGGCCAGCGGGAGCACGCTGTCCCACGGATAGGCCTCACGCCCGTCAATGTAGCGATCGTTGAACCCAGGGAAGTCGCGCCCCGCCGCCGCACGCACATCAGGCCGCCACTCCACCGCGTCGAAGCCACGCCCCCTCTTGTAGCTGTTGCGATAGGCCTGCCGCATCACGTCGTCGAGGGAGCGCCGATTGTCGGATGCATCGCGAATCAGGATGTCCAGCATGAAGCCGGCGAGTGAGCCCTGGGGATAGTACAGGTATCCCGTGCCATCGGTCGGATGGATCCAGGTGGAGAGCGAGGCGTCCTCGAGCGCGACGGGAATACTCTGGGTGACACCGGTGATCTTCCCCCCCCGTGGTGCTCAGGAATTCCGCTGAGTCGGCGATGCCGCCGCGCAGCAGCGTGAGGTCGGCGTAGTAGTCGGTGATCCCTTCGCACCCAGAGCCACGGCGTCGGCTGCGGCACGTCATAGCGGTACGGGGCCATCTCGACCGGCCGGAGCCGCTTCACGTTGAAGGCGTGGAACATCTCGTGCGCCGTCACCGAGGAGACCCAGCGCTGTCCGATGCCTTCGGGCGTGTAGAGTCCGAGGTGCGAGCTCTGGTGCTCCCGCGCGGAGCCGCCCTGCGCGGCGGAGTCGAACACCATCATCGTGGTGTAGTTGTCGTACGGTGTCTCACCAAAGACCGCCGCCTGGGGGGCGAACATCCGGAGGTAGTCGGCCCAGAACGCCTCTCGCGCCGCCCCGCTCAGGGTGCCGGCGGGATAGGTCGCCAGCCGGGCATTGAGGCCGCCGACCATCGCGCTCTCGTAGTCGAATGCGCCGACGAAGAATGGCATGTCAACCAGGTCGTGATAATTCCTCTCGGTGTAGCCGCCCCCCGCCGCCGGGTGCATGCCGGTCGCTACCCGCCAGTCCGGTTCCGTCGTGATGCGGACGGTCGCGGGAAAGCTGAAGCCGCGCCCCTCCGGGTAGAGCAGGACATTGGTCCCGTTGAAGAAGGTGATGTCGTACTGGATGTTGGAGAGCGGGGCGGATGGGAGGCTGACGGGGGTGGTCGGGGTGGTCAGCGCGATGAACAGAGCGAGCAGCATCGGATTCCGGGGAAAAGGACCCGGCATAGACGCAGCAGGGTGGGGAAAGGTCGCAGGGGAGCTGGCACCTGGCAGGGGGGCGGGCGACAGCGAGTGAGTGAGGAGTGAGGAGTAAAGAGGCAAGGCAGTTCCTCCTCACTGCTTACTCCTCACTCCTTTGTCCCTACCCCACATGCTCCAGTCGCTCCGCGCCGCTCGCGACTCCCCCCTCCGTGTTCAACTCCCCCTCCCAGCGGGCCATGACCGCCGTGGCGAGGCAGTTGCCGACGAGGTTGACCACGGTGCGAGCCATGTCCATCAGCTCATCGACACCCAGGATCACAGCCACCCCTTCGAGCGGCAGGCCGAACGCGGTGAGCGTCCCCGACAGCACGACCAGCGAGGCCCGCGGCACGGCGGCGATACCCTTGCTGGTGATGAGCAGGGTGAGCATCATCAGCAGCTGCTGTCCGATCGTGAGATGGACTCCAGCGGCCTGGGCGACGAACAGCGAGGCGACGCCGAGGTAGAGAGTGGAGCCGTCCAGATTGAACGAATAGCCGGTCGGCATCACGAAGGCGACGATCCGCTTCGGGACACCAAACTCGATCATCCGCTCCATGGCCAGCGGCAGCGCCGCGTCCGAGCTGGTGGTCGTGAACGCGATCAGTGCCGGTTCCTTGACCGCGCGGAAGAACTTCCGCAGCGGGATTCGGGCGATCAGCGCCGCCGGGAGGAGCGCGACCACGGCGAACACCAGCAGGGCGGCGTAGAGGGTCAGCACCAGCTTCGCCAGATTGAGGATGACCCCGATCCCGCTGTGGCTCACCGTCACGGCCATCGCGACACCGATGCCGAGCGGGGCGTACTTCATGATGATGCCGACAAACTTGAACATGACCTCGGCGATACCCTCCGCGAAGCCCAGGATCGCTTCCTTGGACTTTCCCTTCACCTGGGTCAGGGCGATGCCAAAGAGCGTGCTCCAGAAGACGACCTGCAGCACCTCGTTGCCCGCCGCCGCCTCGAAGAAGCTCTTGGGCACGATATGCTCGAGGAAGCTGCCGAAGGTCGAGGGCGCCGCGACCGGCACGCCGGCGTTCGGATCGGGGGGCGGCAGGACGACGCCGATGCCGGGCTGGACCAGGTTGCCGGCGACCAGTCCGATCACCAGCGCGACGGCGGTCATCAGCCAGAAGTAGGCAAAAGACTTCACCGCCAGCCGTCCGATCCGGCCCAGGTCATCGCCATGCCCGGCGATGCCGACGACCAGGGTACCGAAGATGATCGGGACCACGATCGACTTGATCATCCGCAGAAAGATCGTGGAAAGCGGCTTGAGTGAGGCGGAGAATTCCGGTGCCACCCACCCGAGCAGGATGCCGGCTCCCATGCCGATGAAAATCCACCAGGTGAGCGAGACGCGACGAAGCAGTGCGAGCATGGAGGAGGGCTCGGGAGTCGGGGATGGAGGGTCGCGCGATTGAGCGATTGGGCGATTGAAGTATGCGCTCGCCCCGTTCCGGTCGCCAGCGCTGAGCCTTGTGCCAGTCCCCGCTTCGTGTTCCCTTCTGCTGACGGCTGACGGCTGACGGCTGACGGCTGACGGCTGACGGCTGACGGCTGACGGCTGACGGCTGACGGCCACCTGCCACCTCCCACCTCTCACCGCCATGCCCACCGACTACCTCACCCGCATCCTGAACGCCCGGGTCTACGACGTCGCCATCGAGTCACCGCTGACCCTCGCGCCGTCGCTGTCACGCCGCCTCGGTCATCAGGTCTGGCTCAAGCGGGAGGATCGGCAGCCGGTCTTCTCCTTCAAGCTGCGCGGCGCGTACAACCGGATGGCGAAGCTCACCCCGGCGCAGCTGCGGCGCGGGGTCATCACGGCCTCGGCGGGGAATCACGCCCAGGGGGTGGCTCTCGCGGCCCGGGCCCTTGGCTGTCGCGCGGTGATCGTCATGCCGGCGACAACGCCCCGGATCAAGGTGGAGGCGGTGGTGGCGCGCGGGGCGAAGGTTGTGCTCCATGGCGACACCTACGATGAGGCCCACGCCCATGCGGCCCGGCTCGCACGCCGCGGCCGGCTCGCCTTCATCCATCCCTACGACGACCCTGACGTGATCGCAGGCCAGGGTACCGTGGGGCTGGAGATCCTGCGCCAGGCGCCGCGGACGCCGCACGCGATCTTCGTCGCTGTGGGTGGTGGCGGGCTGATCGCCGGCGTCGGCGCCTGCGTGAAATCTCTGCAGCCGGGGGTGAAGATCATCGGGGTCGAGCCGGTGGATGCCGACGCGATGTCGCGCTCACTCCATGCCGGTCGGCGCGTGACGCTCCCGCATGTGGGGCTGTTCGCCGATGGTGTCGCGGTGCGCCGGGTCGGGCGGGAGACCTTCCGGCTGGCCCGTCAGTTCGTGGACGAGATGATCCTGGTGGATACCGACGCGATCTGTGCCGCGATCAAGGATGTCTTCGAGGAGACCCGCACCGTTCTCGAGCCCGCCGGGGCCCTCGCGATCGCCGGGGCCAAGGTCTGGGCGGCTCGACACCCCGCCGGCAACCGGGATCTGGTCGCGATTGCCTGCGGTGCCAACATGAACTTCGATCGGCTCCGGTTCGTGGCGGAACGGGCCCAGGTCGGCGAGGAGCGGGAGGCGATTCTCGCGGTGACGATTCCGGAGCATCCCGGCAGCTTCAAGCAGTTCTGTGGCGCCGTTGGGCCCCGCAACATCACCGAGTTCAATTACCGCATGTCGGATCCCACTCGCGCGCATGTCTTCGTGGGTCTGGAGGTCCAGGGGCGGGCAGAGACCAGCCGAGTCGTGCGGAGGCTCCGGGGCCGCGGGTTTGCGGCGCTGGACCTCTCGGAGAACGAGATGGCCAAGCTCCACGTACGCCATCTCGTCGGCGGCCACGCTGCGCTTGCCAGCCACGAGTTGCTCTACCGCTTCGAGTTTCCCGAACGGCCCGGGGCCCTGCTGCGCTTTCTCACCGCGATGCGCTCCGACTGGAACATCAGCCTCTTCCACTACCGCAATCATGGGGCGGACTATGGCCGGGTGCTGGTTGGGATGCAGGTGCCGCCGGGAGAGATGGCGGCATTCCGGAAATTCCTGAAGGGCCTGGGCTATCCGTTCGTCGACGAGACGAAGAATCCGGCGTACCGGTTGTTCCTGGGGTAGAGGCCCCGCGTCACGCCGTCGGCGCCAGCGCCGCCGCCTTCTGTTCGATGACCTTCAGCAGCGAGGCGAAGCTTGCCGCGAACGACGCGACACCCTCGGTCTCCAGCGCCGCCGTGATGCCGGAGAGCTGGATCCCTGACTCGGCGAGCCGGCGCAGGGTCACCGCCGCGTCGGCCATGCCGTCGTGGATGCGGAGCGCCGGCTTGCCGTGGTCGCGGTAGGCGGCAAAGGTGACGGGCGGGAGTGTGTTGACCGTGAGGTCGCCGATCAGCGCCTCGACGTAGTACACATCGGGGAGCTTCGGATCCTTGGTGCTGGTGGACGCCCAGAGCGGTCGCTGGACGATCGCTCCCGCGGCGGCGAGCATTTTCCAGCGGGCCGAACCAAGCAGCTCCTCGAACGCCGCGTAGGCGGCGCAGGCATTGGCAATCGCCGCCCGGCTCTTCAGGTCGGTGGCACCCACCAGCGCATCGACCTTCCCGTCCACCCGGCTCACGAAAAAGCTCGCGACCGACGCGATGCCGCCGATCGCCGGGCCCCGTGCCTTCCGCTGCTCCAGCCCGCTCAGGAACGCCTCCACCACGCCGCGATAGCGTTCGACGGAAAACAGCAGAGTGACGTTGACGTTGATCCCCTGCGCGAGACAATGGGTGATTGCCGGCAGCCCCTCGCGTGTTCCCGGGATCTTGATCATCACATTGGGCCGCGCGATGCGACTCCAGAGCCGTTCCGCCTCCGCGATCGTCCCCGCCGAATCGTGCGCCAGCGTCGGCGCCACTTCCATCGAAACCAGGCCGTCCAGACCCTTGCTCTCCCGGTAGATGGGCTGGAAGAGATCGCACGCCGCCTGCACATCCTCGACTGCGAGCGCTTCGAAGATCTCGGATGGCCGCCGGCCTTCCGCCGCCAGCCGGCGGATATCGTCGTCATACAGTTCGCTGCCGGCGATCGCCTTCTCGAAGATCGTCGGGTTGGTCGTCATCCCCCGCAGCCCATCCTCGGCGATCAGTCGCGCCAGCTCTCCGGAGGTGACCAGGTCACGGGTGATGAAGTCATACCAGGGACTCTGGCCGAGCTGGCCGAGGCGGATCAGCGGGTTGGTTGTCATGGGGGCGGAAAATAGTGGAGAGGGTGGCCGAGGGCGACGGGTATCCCGTCGTCCCAAGCGTTTCAGGCGTTGATCACCCGCTTCGCGGCTTCGACCAGCTTTTCCGCCGTCAGTCCGAATTCGCGAAACAGCCGGTCCGCTGGTGCGGAGGCGCCGAAGTGGTCGAGCGCCAGGACCTCGCCGGCGTCGCCCACCCAGCGGTGCCAGCCGAAGGGACTGGCTGCCTCGATCGCGACGCGGGCCCTGACCGCCGCGGGCAGTACCGACTCGCGATAGGCGGCCGGCTGCGCCGTAAAGAGTTCCCACGACGGCAGCGAGACGACCCGTGCCCCGATCTTCTGCACCTGCAGCGTGGCGGCGGCGGCGAGGGCAACATGCACCTCCGCGCCTGTGGCCAGCAGGATGACGTCCGGTGTGACGCCCGGCGCATCGAGCAGGACATAGCCACCGCGCTGGACACCGGCCGCCGGGGTCAGCACGGTGCGGTCGAGGATCGGCAGCTTCTGGCGGGAGAGCGCCAGGATGGTGGGGCCGTCCGTGCGACCCACCGCGAGCTTCCATGCCTCGACCGTTTCGGTCGCATCTGCGGGACGCAGCACCATGACGTTCGGCGTCGCCCGAAGCATCGCGAGCTGCTCGATCGGCTGGTGCGTCGGGCCATCCTCTCCGAGGCCGATCGAGTCGTGGGTGCCGACGTAGATCACCGGCAGTCCCATGAGTCCCGCCAGCCGGATCGAAGGCTTGCAGTAATCGGTGAAGATCAGGAAGGTGCTGCCGAAGGGGCGCAGGCCACCGTGGGCGGCGATGCCGTTGAGCGTCGCGCCCATGCCATGCTCCCGCACACCCCAGTGGAAATTCCGGCCCACTTTCGTCGCCGTGAAGCTCCCGCCGCCCTTGAGGTCGGTGCCGGTGCTCTCGGCCAGGTCGGCGGAGCCGCCGATCAGGTTGGGCAGCTTCGTCGCGAGCGCGTTGAGCGCTTTCGCCGACGCCTGCCGTGTGGCGAGCTGGCCGTCGGCGGGAGTGAACACCGGCAGTCCCGCGTCCCAGCCGGTCGGCAGCGCACCGCTGAGCCATGCGGTGAATTCGGCGGCGAGCTCCGGGTGGGCGGCACGGTACCGGTCCATGACCTCATTCCACGCGCGATGCGCCGCGCCGCCACGGCTGATGCAGTGGGCCTTCCACTCCGCCGCTTCGGGCGCGACGTGAAATGGCGTCTCGGGCCAGCCAAGAATCGCCTTGGTCTTCCGGATTTCCTCCGCGCCGAGGGGTGCGCCGTGTGCGCCGGCGGTATCGCGCTTGGTGGGGGCGGGGTCGCCGATTACGGTGCGCAGGATGATCAGCGATGGGCGACGGGTTTCCGCGGCAGCTGCGGCGAGGGCCGCGGAGATGCCGGCGAGATCGTTGCCGTCCGCGGCGTGCACGACGTGCCAGCCGTAGGCTTCGAAGCGGCGACCCACATCCTCGGTGAAGCTGAGTTCGGTGTTCCCGTCGATCGTGATGTGATTGTTGTCGAAGATCAGCTTGAGCTGCCCAAGGCCCAGATGGCCGGCGAGCGAGGCCGCTTCACTGGCGACGCCTTCCATCAGGTCGCCATCGCTCACGAATCCCCAGACCCGGTGCCCGACAATCGTCAGCTCCGGCCGGTTGAATCGGTCGGCCAGGAACCGCTCGGCGATGGCCATCCCCACGGCGTTGCCCACCCCCTGACCCAGCGGGCCGGTCGTGGTCTCGACCCCCGCGGTGTGGCCCCGTTCGGGATGTCCCGGGGTGCGCGACCCCCATTGGCGGAAGTTCCGCAGGTCGTCGAGGGAAAGATCAAATCCGCTCAGGTGCAGCAGGCCGTAGAGCAGCATCGAGGCGTGGCCGCAGGACAGCACGAAGCGATCACGGTCGGGCCACGCCGGATCGGCGGGGTCGAACCGGAGGTACTGGTCCCACAGCACCCAGGCCGCCGGCGCCAGCGCCATGGGTGTGCCGGGGTGGCCTGACTGGGCCTGCTCGACCGCGTCCATTGCGAGCACGCGCAGGGAATTGATCGTGGGCCAGGTCGTTCGGCTCATGCAGTGATCCGTCGCGGGGTGTGACGAAAGGGCGGGCGCCGACCGGAAAAGCTCCGGTGGCGACGCGAGAAAGTAACGGGTGCTGGCGCGGGGCGGGACGGGCGTATATCATTGTTCAGTGTTGTTGACGGTAACATTGAACAAAAATCAAGACGACGGGATCGGCCATGACTACCCTGAACTTGACGCGGACCTACGAAATCCATGAAGTCGCTGAACTGACTGGCCTCGCCACCGCGCGACTGCGGGCGTGGGAACGGCGGCACGAAGTCGTCCGCCCCCAGCGCCTCCCCAACCGCTACCGGGTCTACACCAGCGAGCAGGTGGCACTGCTGCGGGCGTACGCGCGGCTGACCGTGGCGGGCGAGCGGATCGGCGACCTGATCCGGGAGCCGCGGGAATCGGTGATCGCCCGCGCCGAGGGGCGGGTGACCGATGGGTCGCCGCTGTCGTCGCTGCTGGAGGCGGTGAAGCGGCTGGACCGCGACCGCCTGACCAGCCTCCTGACGGAGCACCGGCGCGGCATGGACCTGGAGCAGTTCGGGCGGGAGATCATCATGCCCTTTGGCGAATTGCTTGGCGATCTCTGGGCCCTGGGCAAGCTGAACATCACAGTCGAGCACCTCGCCAGCGAAGTCGTGGTGCAGATGCTCAAGCAGGAGCTGGCGAGCGGGCAGAGCACCGGGCCGGTCGTGCTCGCCGCCTGCCTGCCGGAAGAGCACCATGAGTGGGGCTTTCTGGTAACGTTGACCCTGCTGAAGGCAAAAGGCTGGCGCATCGAGTATCTGGGTGCCAACCTCCCGCTGAAGGATGTCGCCGAGGCGGCGTGGACGCTGGTGCCGCGGGTCGTCGCGCTCTCGGGGGCGAACCCGGCCAACGTGCTCGCGCGGCTGCCCGAGCTGCGGCGGCTGCCGCGGCTGGTGCCTCCCGGGACGCTGGTGGTGCTCGGTGGCGAAGGTGCGGAGGTGAACAGTTCGCGGTTGCGGCGTGCCGGCCTCAAGGTCGGTCCCGCGGCTATCCCTGAAACCCGGCCAACCTCAGCGCCGATTCTCGTCTCTCGCCTGGTATGAGCGTGACTGCAATCTCCCAGCCTCCCCGCGCGGCACGCACGGGCCGCGAACCTTCCGCCCCGGGCGGAGGCCGTACGGCGCTCGTTATCGGTGCCGGCCTTGGTGGCCTGGCCACCGCGGTGCGGCTGGCACATGCCGGCTACCGGGTCACGGTGCTCGAGAAGTACGATATCCCAGGTGGACGGGCCGGGCAGTGGACCTCGAAGGGGTTCACCTTCGATACCGGTCCCTCGATGGTGATGATGACCGAGGTGTGGCGCCGGCTGTTCAACGATGTGGGCCGGCGGCTGGAGGACTACGTCACCCTGGTGCAGTGCGACCCGTACTACCGGCTGCACTTCGCTGACGGGACCCAGCTGGAGATGACCAGCACGCTGAACAAGTTGCTGGAAAACCTCGAGCGCATCGAGCCGGGCTGCACCCCACGTGCGCTCGAGTTCATCGCGCACACCGGAAGCCTCTACACCCAAGGCATCGATTTCATCAGCCGCAACATGCACCAGCCGAAGGCGATGCTCGGCAATCTCAGCCTCAAGTTTGGCCGGGACGCGCTGGGCGATCTGCAGAAGATGGTGCAGCGCTTCTTCAAGGATGAGCGGTTGCAGCAGGCGCTGACCTTTCAGTCGCTCTATCTCGGCCTCTCGCCCTACGACTCCCTGGCTATCTACGGCCTGCTGGCGTATACCGAGATGGCCGGAGGGATTCACTACCCGATGGGCGGGATGCACAGCCTCGCGCGGGCGCTGGAGCGACTCGGCCGCGAGCTGGGCGTCGAGTATCGCTACGAAACGACGGTGTCCGGACTGGAGAAGTCCGGCGACCGGGTGAGCGGTGTACTGCTGGAGGAGGGTGGCAGGATCACGGCGGATATCGTGGTCGCCAACAGCGACCTGCCCTACACCTACGACAGTATCGTTGGCGAGCCCTATCCCCGGATCGAGAAAAAGGAGTTCAGCTGCTCGGTGGTGCTCCTGTACCTTGGCGTCAACCGCACCTACCCGCAGATCCTGCATCACAACCTCGCGGTGTCACGGGACCTGCGACAGAACTGCGACGACCTGTTCGTGCATCACAGGATGCCGGACGATCCGCCGTTCTACCTCGTGGCGACGACCCGAACGGACCCGTCGCAGGCCCCACCAGGCTGCGAAAATCTCTTCGTGCTGGTGCTCGCACCGAGCCAGGACCCGGCCCACCCGATCGACTGGTCGGTGGAGGGACCGAAAGTGGAGGCCCGCACTCTCGAGCGGCTCGAAGCCTTCGGGCTGACCGATCTCAGGAAGCATATCGTGACCAGCAAAGTGGTCACACCGGCGGACTTCACCGGACGGTTCGGCAATCTGCGCGGCGAGGCTTTCGGGCTGGCGCACGGCATCAGCCAGATCGGCTACTTCCGGCCGCACAATCGTCACGCGAAGTACCAGAATCTCTACTTCGTCGGGCAGAGCACGCATCCGGGATGCGGCGTGCCGATGGTGCTGATTTCGGCCGAGTGCGTCGCGGAACGGATTCTTCAGGAGGCGCCCGTCCGATGACAGACGATGCGTTGCAGCGGAGCTACCTCCGGGCGGAACAGGTCACGGCGCACTGGGCCAAGAGCTTCTACTTTGCCAGCCGGTTCCTGTCCCCGGCAAAGAAGCGGGCGATCTTCGCCATCTACGATTACTGCCGGCACGCCGACAACCTGGTCGATCAGCGGGGCGACCGGTCCGTCGGTGAGGTGCGGGCCGAACTGCTCGTGTTGGGCGATCTCGTGCGCCGGATGCATGCCGGTCAGGCCCCGGTCGATCATCGCTGGCTGGCGCTGCATGACACCCTGGCGAGTCACCCGATCCCGCTGGCCCCGCTGCTCGAGTTGCTCGACGGGGTGGCTATGGATCTTGGACCAGTAGCGATCCCGGATTTCCTCACCCTGCACCGGTACTGCCGCTACGTGGCCGGAGGCGTCGGCCTGATGCTCGGGCCGGTGCTCGGTGCGGCCCCGAACCGGTTCCAGGAACTTGGCGTCGGCCTCGGTGTCGCCATGCAGCTGACCAACGTGCTGCGCGACGTGCGGGAGGATCTGGACGATGACCGGGTGTACCTCCCCGCCGATGAGCTCGCGCAATGGGGGCTCTCCCGGGCCGACCTCGAGCGGCGCTGCATGACGCCGGAACTCCGCGCCTTCTTCGCCTTCCAGGTCCGCCGGGCCAGACAGTACTTCGATGCCGCCGACGCGGTGGTGCCGCTCTTCCCGGACGACGGCTCGCGACTCACGGTGCGACTGCTGCAGCAGACCTATGCGGGCATCCTCGATGTGATCGAACGGATGGACTATGACGTTTTCCGCGCCCGGGCCTACGTCCCGTTGCGCCGCAAGCTCGTCATCCTCGGCCGCGCGGTGTGGGCCGAGCGCGCCGTTCGCGCCACGCTCTTACCGGTGTCGTCCTGACCCCATCCGACCCGACCGATGTGCCGCCTGCCCCGCCAACCCGAATCGCGGCGCAGGGCTTTGCGCGATACCTGCGCGGGCTGTTCCAGCAGCAGTTCGCGGCGGTGCACCTGGGGCCGGGGCGGCTCGCATCGGCGGCGGCGCCTGTGGGGCCCCTCCTGTTCGTCGCGAACCACACCAACTGGTGGGACGGCTTTCTCGCCTATCTGGTCGGTGCCCGCCTTGGCCTCCACTTCCATATCCTCATGGAGGGGGTGAATCTCGACCGCTACTGGATGTTCAAGTTCATCGGCGCCCTGCCCATGCGGCGCAATTCCGCTCCCGCGGCATACGCGGACCTCGCAGCGGCAGGGCGCCATCTGCGCCGGCCGCTGACCGGGCTGTGGGTTTTTCCGCAGGGCATCCGCTCATCACCTGATGCCCCGATTCGGGAGACCGAGCGTGGCGCGGCGCATCTCGCGCTGGCGCTGGGGCAGCCGGTGACGATCTGGCCGGTGGCCTTGCGCTATCGCTACCTGGGCGAACAGCTGCCGGAGGCATTCGCCTGGCTGGGGGAGCCATGGGTGGTCGGCGACGCAGCGACGAGCGGTGCGGTGGACGGGTCGGCCATGAAGCGCGCCCGCCGCGAGCTGGCGCTCGAGATCGAACGGCGGCTGCAGGCGACGGTGGACCAGCTCGATCAGCGGCTGGCGCTGGAAACCGTCGACGAGTTCGACATCCTCGTTTCCGGGCGCCTGTCGATCAACAAGCGGCTGGACCGGGTGCGGCATGCCCTCGGCTTTCTCCGTGGCCCCTTCGAGCGTCGCAATGGCTGAATACGCGGTCCTGAAGGCGCTGCATGTGGCGGGCGCGGTGCTGCTGGTCGGCAATGTGACGGTCACCGGCGTCTGGGCCTGGTACATGTACCGGTGGTGGCGGGAAGGCACCGTACCGTTCCGGCCGATCGCGCGGGCCATCCTGTGGACCGACTTGATCTTCACTCTGGGTGGCGGAACGCTCTTGACCGTCAGCGGCATCTTCCTGTTACGTCAATCCGGGCTGCCGTGGCGCGATCTGCCGTGGATCCGGCAGGGGATCGGCGCGCTGCTGCTCTCCACCCTCCTCTGGCTGGTCCTGCTGCTCCCGGCCCAGTGGAAGATGGAGCGGGCGACGGACGCCGCGGTCATCCGCCGGCTCTTTCTGCGGTGGTCGGTGGTGGGCTGGACGGCGACGGGCTTGCTGTTCTACGGTTTGTGGGTGATGGTGAGCAAACGGTAGGTGGGCGATCGGGCGATTGGGGTCGCCATCTCCAACGGCTGACGGCTGCCCGCTGACCGCTCAACGCTGCCCGCTGCCTCCCTCCCCACCAACCCGGCCCCGGTGTATCTTCTCCCTCCCCAATCACGCCAAGTTGCCTGACGGAGAAACCGCTGTGTCAAACGACGAACCAGAATACCTGAAGGCCATTCGCCGCAACCAGGAGCAGAAGAAGGCTCCGGCGGCCAAGTCCGGTCCCGCCGCCCCGAAGGCCGTTCAGGCCTCGCCGGCCGAGCGTGAGGCCCATCGCTGGGCCCAGGAAGTCGGCGGCAAGGAAGTCCGCATTGCCCCCTCGGTCACCGGTGCCAAGGTGGCGTTGCTGCTGCAGCCGATCACCCCGTTCGGCAAGCCGGCGGTCACCCTCGAAGGTCTGCCCAGTCGCGATGCGCTCGCCGAGCGGATCAACACCGCCCAGGGCGCCGGGGAAAACGTGCTCGGCTGTTATGAGCTCACCACCGGTCGGCCGCTGACCTCCGAGCTGGTGGAGGGGAAGGTGACCTTCACCGCTGGCGCCAAGCGCGAGATCATGAAGGCGGAGAGCCCCGAGCGGATGATCCGCATCGCCGCGAAGCAGGCCGAAGAACTGGCCAAGACCCGGAAGTACGAGGATCCGAGCCGGAGCCCGCGCGGTGGTCAGGGTGGTGGCAGCGGTCGTGGTGGTCCTGGCGGGAGTGGTGGTCCGGGCGGCGGCGGGCGCGGTGGTCCCGGCGGGAGTGGTGGTCAGGGCGGCGGCGGGCGCGGAGGCCCGGCAGGTGGCGCTGGAGGCCGGGGTGGTCCGGGCGGTGGCGGCGGCGGAGCGCGCGGTCGCTAGAGGTCCTGCATGACGGTGGGGTAGGGGGCGGAGTAGGGGTCGCATACATGCGACCCCTACTCCGCCCCCTACGTCGTTTCCGGGATGGGCTCGCCAGGTCCCCAGCCGCGGCGCTCAAGTTCGTCGAGCAATCCCAGCACCCTGCCGCGTTCGGCGTGCGTTGGCAGGAGCAGGAGGTCGTCCGGCCGGGCCCAGGCCAGCGCGGCACGCACCGCCTCGAATTCCGAGGGTGCCCGACTGATCCGGTCAGCGGGAACGCCGAGCCGGAGAAACTCGGCCTCCATCACGTCGCAGACCTGCCCGACGGGGCGTTCGCGCAGGTACTTGTCCATCTCCTTGAGAAGCACCCGATCGGGCCGGAAGGCGACCGCACTCGCGGCCAGCTGCCTCAGGGCGAGATCGTCGCGATCGCCCGCCTGGCCGAGGCTGACGAGGCGGCGCGCGGCTGGGAGCTGGTTCGCCATGGCGACGAGCGCGTCCATCCCGTGCGGGTTGTGGGCGAAGTCGACCACGATGGTCACGTCGCCGATCCGGTAGACGTTGAGTCGTCCGGGATTGTCGCGCGGGCTGGTGCCGAATGTCATGAGCCCCTGCCGGATGGCATCCAGGGGGAGGCCGGCGACGGCGGCGAGCAACCGGACGGTGGTTGTCTTGCCGTTCGATCCTGTCACCAGCACCAGCGGCACATCGTGTACCCGGGACCAGTCCACCGCCTCGGGCGACGGGATGGCATTGAGCGGCCAGGTGAACGACCCGGTGCCGCCGCCGACGGAAACCTGATCGGGATCGAAGAGGAAAGTGACATTGCGCTGGAGTGCGGCGCGATGCAGTGCCGCGAGCGCGGGATTGGCCTCGGCGCCGATCTGAAGCGCGAGGGCGGTGCGCGCCGGTTCGAGGGGCGGCGCATCGCCCCCGGCGAGGCGGGTGGTTGCCGCGGCCACCGCCTACTCGTTGACCTCGGTGGCAGCGAGCAGGCCGTCGATCGGGGCGCTGATCGCGACGCTCGCTCCGTGGGGAAAGCGGCGCGCGGTAACCTGCTCATCGCGCCAGCCGACCGCATCCAGCATCCGGCGCGCCTCTTCCCGCCACCGGGTGATGAATGCCTCCGTCAGCTCATCGGGGCAGGCGATGTCCGCGACCGCACCCGGCCGGTCCCACAGCAGGTCGATACCGCGACCGGGGCGGGGATCGCCCAGCGGATCGACTACGATGAGTGGGGAGCAGGTGAGGCCGGGTGGGGGCGGAGCTCCCGCTCCGCCCAGCTCAGGGCTGCCGGCTGACTTCTATCGAATCCCCGGCGGAATCTCGCTCCAGCCGCGGTACGCTCCGGCCGGCGCTCCTTGCCGCAGGATGAACTCTTCCAGTCCGCCTTGCTGCCCAAAGAGCCCCAGCGCATGACCGATGCCTATCGCCGTGAGCACCGGGTCGTAATGCTGCATGGCGTGGCGGTAGATCGGTGGAGCGGTGGGAGGGAGGCTGAATCCTCGGGTGGCATCGGCGGCGCTCTCCACCTGCCGGTCCACGACATTCATGCCCGCGTAGAAGGTGCCCGGGCTCACCGCCCCATCCGGCGCGATCCGGGGGTCCGCCGCCACGCTGAGATAGCGATACCCGATTCCAGACTGATAGAGGAAATCGGGTGACGCGCTGGCGGGTTCCTCTCCCCGGGCGCCAAGCCGGCCGGCCCGGAGCAGCTCACCGTTGCTGACGATCCGGAAGTCGCTGTCCTCGACGTGGCGCGTGAACGCGCCGATCACCGCCTCCCAGCGGGCCCGGGGCCAGCGGCAGTTGAGGCCCCAGCCGCGCTGCCGGGATTCCACCAGCTCCAGCCCGGTGCTCACCAGCGCCAGATCGCGCCGGTCATGATGCTGCAGCTCCACCACCTGGTAGCCCATCCCGGTTTCCGGTTGCCGGACCAGGGCGGCGGTCCACGAGGGATGCAGCGCGACGTTCACGCTGTGGCCTCCTCGATCAGGCGTATCTCGGCAGGGGTCAGGTGGTACGACGCATAGATACGGCGATTCAAGAGCGCGAGCAATACATTCAATTCCCGCTGTTGCGGATACTGCGACATTGCAGACCGAGTGCGTTCTTGTTTCTGAACGAACAGGCAAATGTCTCTCGCTATTGCTGAGATCTCTCTTGTTACTTGGGCAAGTGCACCGGACCCGGTTGGGGAGCTGGGGAGAGGGATCTGCAGCAGGTCATCTTTCTTGATTTTTGGGAACGTGCGTTTCTGGTCGGAAAACGAGACCTGCCAGAACCACCGAATTGCGCGCGAATTAATGATTCCGAGGAGAAAATACAAGTCAAGCTTCTCCCTGCCCGTGGGAATGATGTTATAGATCGTATTTAGGGTGAATTGGTCCCTTGGAACAATTGCCCCGGTCGGGAACGCTCCTATTTGCCGCACGCCAATCCGGTCTTGCTCATAGACCGCCCGCTTCCCGCCACTCTTTATCGCAGTAGGTCTGAAATCTACATACTCCGTTGCCAGTGGAACGCGAAACGCGTGAATGTCACCACCATCGATGGTCGGTTTGAATGATGGACCTTTGTGGCGCGTCGACACGAACTTCGTGCGGTCGTGAGTTTGAATTCCGAAATACGCGGTGGCGAACTCACCGAGGCGAGGACCAGCCTTACAGAGTTTCGCCTTGAGTGCCTCCTCCTCGGGTGATCCTGTCGAAAGGAACTCGCGCTTTGGGTGCGCTCGAAAGAGGTCCTCACTTATTGTGCTGCTCGTCCGGGCTTCCTGGGATTCGCATTTCTCGATCGTCGTGCGCGGATTCTCCTCCTCGGATACGCCTCGCTCCAGGATAGCGATCGCCGTATCGACGCTTGCCTTAGGGAACACGGGATACAGGAAGAGCCGAAGATATCGTACTCGAGCGTTCTTCAGAATGAACTCTCTGAGTGCTACCGCATGTTTGTTCCGGAGAAACGTGTTTGGAACGATGAAGCCCAATAGCCCGCTTGCTTTCGTGAGGAGAAGGCCGCGCTCGAGAAACAAATGATATGTGTCAATCTTGTAGCGTGCGGCCTCATACGTACGGGAGAAAAATGCGAATATGGCCGCATCGTCTAACAGCTGGAGGAGGACATACGGGGGGTTGCCGATAACAGCGCTGAATCCACCTCTTGCACCACGAAGGATTGTGGGAAATTCTGCAGCCCACTCAAAGGCATTGACTGGCTGCTTCGCCTGTTGCCGATCAGCAAGATCAAGTTGCCCCTCGAAGATCTCAGGCCCGATCAGCGAATTCCCGCACTTGATATTGTCCCCCAGATCCGGCAGCGCCCGCTGGCGGAACACATTCAACTCGTGCTGCAGCGCCTCGGCGTTCTCCCCTTCCAATACCTTGAGCAGCAGGGAGAGCTTGGTGACCTCCACCGCCTGTGGATCGATATCCACCCCGTAGATGTTGTTGAGCAGGATCCGCTTCCGCTCGGCACTGGTGAGCCGCCAGGCGCCGCCCGGTCCCTGGAAGAGCTGTTTTCTGTGCTTGTCCGGCGCCAGCGCATACTGGTCCCGGTACCAGTCGAGGATGTGCTGATAGGCACCGATCAGGAAGGAGCCGGAGCCGCAGGCGGGATCGAGCACCGTCAGCTTGTCGGCTTCCTTTGGCGTCTTACCCTCCAGCAGCTTCCCCACCGTCTGCCGCACGATGTAGTCAACGATGTAGGTCGGGGTGTAGTAGACCCCGCCCGCCTTCTTGACCTCGGGCTTCTCCTCGACCTTCGCCTGATGCCCGGCAGTGAGCCGGATGACCTTGCCGAGAAACTGCTCGTAGACCTGACCGAGGATGTCGGCGGAGAGGACCGAGAACTCGTACGGACTCTCGGGATAGTACAGCCCGGCGATGATCTCCTTGAGCGGCTTGTCGTCCAGCTTGAGCCCCAGCGTCAGCTCGTCCGGTGCCTCGTGCCGGTCCTTCCCGGCGCGAAAATGGAACAGGCCGGAGTTGTAGCGGGCGTCGGCGGCGCGGAAGAGGTCGCGCAGCCGGCCGTAGCTCTGGGCTCCATTGCTGAGCGCCTGCAGCTGGCCATACGTCTCCAGCCCGCGGTCCTCGGCGATACGGAGGAAGATGATCCGGTCGATGGTCCGCTGGACGGCGAAGTTGAGCTCCTGCTGCTCCAGCCGGTCATTCCTGGCCGCGAAGTTTTTCGCCAGCAGCTCGCGCCACCGCTCGATGTCGGCCAGAAAGGCGACGTCGACCTCCGCCGTGCCCCGTTTCTTCCTGCCCGACTCGGCGTACTTGTCGAACGACCCCTTGAGCACCGCGTCGCGAGAAAAGATCCCGGCGATCTCTTCCCACCGCGTGGCGTAGTCGGTGTACTTGAGGTACAGCGTCCGGCCCACGCTGGCCTTGTCGGCCGAGGCGGGACGGATGCGGCAGTCGTACACCGCGAACTCCTCGAAGTCGGTCAGGACGGAAAGCGGCAGCTTGGCGCTCCAGGCGTAGCGCCGGAGCTGATAGGCCGGTTCCGGATCGTCCTTGAGATTCCGCGCTGGTTTCTTGGCTTCGAGGAAGAACTTCCGTACCCCACCCACCCGGAAACTGTAGTCCGGCGCCTTGGTCAGGCTGCCGATCTTGATCGCATCCTCGTGAATGACCTCCTTGTACGCCTCGGCGTAACCCTGCCGGTTGGCCATGTCCCACCCCAGCGCCTCGAACATCGGATCGAGGAACTCCTGGCGCAGCTGGGCTTCGTTGTAGCCGGAGGAGAGATAGGCGTCACGGTGATCCGTGAACCGGGCGACGAGGTCGAGGATCGCCTGCGGAGCGGCCATATCGGGTCTGCGGTGAGAGGGGGAGGTGGCTTGTAGGATAGATGGGGAACGGGGCAGGGGGAACGGGGCGGAGGAGGCGGACGGGCAGACAGCGTGACACCATATCTTCACGGCTGACGGCTGACGGCTGACGGCCCCCCCCAATCCATCCCGACCCCTGCGGCGTACCTAGTGCATTCCGCGCCCGCCCGTCCGACCGTCCGACCCATGAGGATTGCCATGTCGATCCGTACCGCCGCTGTCGTCACAGCCTTCGCCCTCGTCGCTGCCAGGCCGGCCATGGCCCAGAGCTTTGACCACTCTGGTTTCGATGCGCTGCTCCACGCCCACGTGGTCAACGGCATGGTGGACTACGACGCCTTTGGCCGGGCGCCCGAGTTCGAGACCTACCTGCGGAGCCTGGCGCAGTTCGATCCGCGCACCTTGGCGCGCGAGGAACAGCTGGCCTTCTGGATCAATGCCTACAACGCCTATACCATCAAGCTCATCCTCAAGCACGAAGAGAAAAACTCGATCCGGAACATCAACAAGACCGGCGGATTCATCAAAGGCTACGGCCCGTGGACCGAGAAGCTCGCGGTGGTCGGCGACAGCGCCTACGGTCTCGACTTCATCGAGCAGAAGATCGTCCGGCCGGAGTTCAAGGAACCGCGCATCCACTTCGCTCTGGTGTGCGCGGCGATGGGCTGCCCGCCGCTGCGCAGCGAGGCCTACACCGGTGCCCGGCTGGAGGAGCAGCTGACCGATCAGGGCCGGGTTTTCCTGCGGGAGTCGCCGCTCAAGAACCGGATTGATGCGGCCAGGAAGACGGTCTTCGTGAGTCAGGTCTTCAAGTTTCGCGACTACGAGAAGGACTTCGGTGGCAGCAAGCAGGCGGTGGGCCGGTTTATCGCCCGGTGGTACGTCGAGGGACCGGAGAAGACGCTGCTGGAGGGCGGGGCGTGGTCGAAATTCGAGTACACCGATTATGACTGGAGCCTGAACAGCCAGGCCAATGCGAGGAAGATGGCGACGAACTGACGCCGCTTTCCTGTTTTCCCCTCCCCCCTGATGCACACCAACCAGTCCCTCTGGCAGATCCTGCGCGAGCCCGTCCTCGCCGAAACGCGGGCCAATCTCGCGCGCTCCTGGGCCCGTGTTCCCGAGCAGCTGCGTCCCCCGCACCAGATGCTGGGTCGGGGGGGCAACGGATGTGGCGCCACGATCGGCGCGCTGCCGCGCTGTGATGTCGCCTGCATGGGCTGCGACCTCGGCGAGGAGGCTAACCGGATCCCGTCGCTCCCCCTCGAGGCGATCAAGGAACTGCTGCGGCGCTGCGGCCCTCGCTGGGGAATGCCGGCAATCTGCAGCTCACCGATGGTGAGCTGACGCTCCGGCCCGAAGCCGAACTGATCGAGCTGGTGATCGTGAGCCACCATTTCATGAGCCGGGAGGAGGCGTTGTCGCCGGTGGGCCAGGAACGGCTCGGACTCTGTGTATTCAACGTCCCCGTCGGCGACCGGCTGGTCCCGATGTGCGAAATCAACGCCCTCGGGGTGCGGGAGGAGTTCTATGCTGAGCTCGGGGCGAAGGCCGCGCGCGCGGCCACTGCTCCTCTCCGGATTCACGACCGTCATCCGACTGCAGTTCCCGGCGGTCCGCTGGATCTCGTCGGCCGCGCTCCTGCGGTGGCAGGCTGGGGCGGACTCGTCTGCTCCTCTCCTGCTCGACGTCCGGACGGAAGCCGAGTTCACTGTCAGCCATCTGCCGGGTGCCAAGAGACTCGAACCCGGCGCCCCATTGCCGCCCGAGCTGCTCGTCCTGCCGCGGACCACCCCCATCGTCACCTACTGCGCCTTCAGCTATCGCAGCGCCGTCGCTGCGGCGGCACTGGAAGCTGCGGGCTTCTCCAACGTGCTGAACCTGGACGGCAGCGTTTTCCGCTGGGCCAACAACGGATATCCACTGGTGGCGGACGGCGGGCCGGTGGACGTGGTTCAAGGCTATGGCTCACCATGGCGCTTCCTGCTCAATCCCGACCGGCGCATGGTGCGTTGACAAGGGGAAGGGGGGAGGGCAGGGTTAGATGGCAGGTGGC
>Ga0163150_10002214_pt1 | contig 30559 bp, 25 predicted proteins | sample OliLakLV19P2IB_FD_148628 | JGI IMG/M metagenome (GOLD analysis project Ga0163150, IMG submission 148628) | Freshwater microbial mat bacterial communities from Lake Vanda, McMurdo Dry Valleys, Antarctica - Oligotrophic Lake LV.19.P2.IB | ecosystem: Environmental > Aquatic > Freshwater > Lake >...
TCGGGGGTCAGGAGTCGGGGTTCGGAGGCGGCGTGCTTAGCGGTCGGGCCGTAGGCTTTGCGGAGGCCCACCTTGGTGGATGCAGTCATCGAACATGGTCGTTGCGCGGTGGCGATGTTCGTCGCGCAGTCCGGGTGGGCCTGCGCCGAGCCTCTGACCCGACCGCTAAGCGGGGTGTGTCGATCCGTCGATCGCTCCGTTCTTCAGCCGCAGCACGCGGTTCATGCGCTCGGCGAGGGGCATGGCGTGGGTGACGACGATGAGCGTGACGCCTTCCTCCTTGTTGAGGTCGATCAGCAGTTGCGAGAGCGTGTCGGCGGTGGCCTGGTCGAGGGCGCCGGTAGGTTCATCGGCGAGCAGCAGCTTCGGCTGGTTGATCAAAGCGCGAACGACGGCGACGCGCTGCGACTCGCCGCCGGAGAGCTGGCCGGGGCGGTGGTTGAGGCGGTGAGCGAGGCCGACGCGGTCGAGGAGGCGCTTGGCGCGGGCGGTGGTGTCGGCGCCTTTGTTGGCGTTGACGAGCGTCGGGATCAGCACGTTTTCCAGCACGGAACACTGCGGCAGCAGGTGGTGCGACTGGAAGATGAAACCGATCTTCGCGTTGCGGAAAAGGGCGAGTTCATCGCTGTTGAGTTTGGTCAGGTCCTGGTTGTCGAGCGTGATGGTGCCTGTGGTGGGCGTGTCGAGCGTGCCGATGATGTGCAGCAGCGTCGACTTGCCGGAGCCGGAGGGCCCGACGATGGCGACGGACTCGCCGTGGTTGATCGTAAGCGTGATGTCGTGCAGCACGGGCGGCGGCGCGGCGCTTCCGGGGGCGTCGACGGCGGGGTAGGACTTGGAGATTTGCGTGAGGGTGAGCATGGCTATTTCAGAGCCGGACTTTGTAAGTCCGGTCAGAGCCGCGACGCCCGTCCGCGGGCCGACGGTTCTGTACTACTACGGTCGCGCGTCGCCGATTGATGAACGCCCCCCGGGCGCGATTCGGATTGCTCGGCATAGAGCCTCGCAATCCGACCGGGTTTACAAAACCCGGCTCTTCAGATTCGGCGCGGTCATGTTGTCGGACATCATCGCAGCTTGTTCGCCGTGAAGCTCGGCGCGATCACCTCATCCCACTGCTTCGAGTCGCCGAAGCGTTCCTCATACTTGCCCCAGAGCTCGAACCAGTAGGCGATGAATTGGTAGGGATGATACGCGGCGTAGTGCTTCTCGATGCGGGCGTGCAGGCGGCGCAGGCCGCCGGGCGTGCGCGGCGTGGGCAACTGGTGGACTTGGCGGAAGTGGCGGTAGGTTTCGGAGTCGATGGCGAGGCGGTCGTAGCGGGAGAGGAGCTGAAGGATGTTGGCGGCGGCGTACGGGCCGATGCCGTGGATGTTGAGGAGGGCATCAAAGATTTCATCAGTCGTGTGCTCGCCGCGCTCGAACCACGTGAGGTCGAGCTTGCCGCTGACGACATCGCGGGCCAGGCGGATGATGCGCTCGGCGCGGTAGCCGACCTTGCAGAGGCGCTTGAGTTTGTCGGGGCGGACTTTGGCGAGTTGCGTCGGCGTGGGGAACGCGCCTTCGCCGATGTGCTCGCAGAGCAGGGCGTTCATGCGGATGGTGTTGGGCCAGGTGACGTTGCAGCCGGTCATCGTTTTGACGATGTCCTCGAAGAGCGTGGCGGAACGGAACAGGCAGCCGAAGCGGGCTTCGCGGGCGGTGGGGTGGAGGGCGTGAAAGGCGGTGAAATCTTCATCGAGGCGGAGCATGCGGGCGATCTGCGTGCGCAGTAGGGCGGCATCGTCGCGCGGCAGCTTGCCCGCGTGCTTCACGATGAGTTTGTTTTGTCGCTGTGAGATGGAAACGGGAATGGCGCGCTCGGCGTCGCCGCGCAGCACGGTGTCGAGCGCGAGGCGCTTGCCGTCCCAGCGGTTGGGCGCGAGCATGAAGTAACCGTAAGAACAGACCGCCTGCGGGAGATCAAAGCCGGTCGGCAGAGGCAGGGTGAGCATGGGGGAATGATAGGAAGATGCTCTCGCTGGCGATGCCGAGGCTTCGTCGGAGGGGGAGGCTTCGTGGGAGGGCGAGGCTCCCGCCGAGCCTTTCGATTGCGAAGGCGCAAGCCGAGCAATCGAAACTCGCGCGGAGAACGTTCAATGCTTGTCGCGGATACGTCGCGTGAGTTTCGATCGCTCCGGCCCGCGGACGGGCCTCGCGGTCGAACGGCTCGGCGGGGAGCCTCGCCCTCCCAGCATCATTCCTTCGCCGGCTCCGGCTGCTCCGCCGCTTTCTCCGGCGTCTTCGCGCCACCCTTCTCCGGCACCGCCTGCTCGACCGTATCAAAATATTTTTTGATCGCCTCGTGATAGCCCGGCGGAATCTGCTCCTGCAAAATCGCCTCGCTCACGCCTTGCTTCACCTTCTCGATGGCACCCTTGTAATCGACCTTCGCCTTGCCCGGCTCGGCCACTTCCTGCGTCTTCCACTGCATCAGGGTCTTGCCGGCGTGCAGCGCGGACTTTGATTTCTCGGTCTTGAACGCCGTCTTCTGCGACGGGTCCTCCGGGGGCTTGCCGCCCTTGCCCTTGCCCTCGCCGCCGGTGCCGCCTTGGCCGTTCGATGGATCACCCTGACCATCGCCCTGGCCCTCGCCGTTTCCGTTGCCGGGCTTGTTGCCGTTGCCTTCCTCGCTCGCCGACTCGTCGCCGCTGCCGTCCGCCATCTGCTCGCCGCCGCCGAGCTTCTTAAACAGCTCGGCGTACTCCGACATGTTCTGGCATTCCTTGCACTCCTTGCCGTCGAGTTGGTCCTTCGCGTTCGCCTGCTTTGCGCTCTGGATTGCCTTGAGCATTTCCTCCAGCGACTTCTGATCGCGGATCGATTGGGCGAGCTGCTCGAGCTCTTTCTCGCTGAGCTTCATCGATTCCTTCATCGCCTCCATCGCCTGCTGCTGCGACTGCTTGTCGCCGGACTGCGCGAGCTGCTCGATCGCCTTTTGCAGAGCCTCGGTCATCTCCTTGGAGCCGGCATTGCTCTTCATGAAGTCGTTCATTTCCTGGAGGCGCTTCTGCATCTCCTGCGAGGCCGCGTTCTTCTCCAGCTCGCTGCCGGCCTTCTCGGCCTTCTCGGCGAGCTTCTCGATCTCCTTCAGTTCCTGCTTCAGCGCATCGGTCTTGCCCTGCGCGAGCTCCTTCTTCCATTCCTGTGCTTTCGGCGTGTTCTGCACGCCGCCAAGCTGCTGAGCCATCTTGTCGCGCGAGGTTTCCTTGAGCTTCTGCTCCTGGGCCTGCCGCCATTTTTCGCCGATCATTCGCTGCTGCTCGCTTAGCTTCGCGAGGTTGGCTTCCTTCTCGTTCTTCTTCATTTGGTCGAACGTCTTCTTCAGTTCGGCCAGCATCTTCTCGACTTCCTTCGACGTCTTGGCGTCGAGGTCCTGCTGCTTGAGCGCCTCGATCTTTTCCTTGGCGACGAGCTTTTCCTGCTCGAGCTTCTTGATGCGCTCGGCGACCTTCTTCTGCTCCTCGTGCCGCTTGAAGGGGTCGAGCGGCGGGAGGAACGCGGCGCCAAGGGCGAGCAGGCCGAGTGACACCGCGACGATGGCCGCTTTGTTCAGGCCTTCATAGGGCACAACGGTGGCGGGGCGGATCGAACGGGCCTGCTCCTCGGCGGCGGCGCTGATCAGCGGCTTGTATTCGCCGGGCGCGGTGTCGAGCGTGGCGGCGGTGAGGTAGAGGTCCTTGGTGCCGGAGCGGACATCGACGAGACGGGCGGCTTCGACGGAATGGATCCCGCGGTGCGTGACGAGGGCGGCGATGATGGCGGCGGCCGGGACGAGCGCGACGGTCCACGTTTCATACCAGTCGGGGATCAGCGACAGCAGCCGGGCCAGCACGAGCAGGACGAGGTAGGCCGCGGCGAAGATGAGGGAGTAGCGGAACAGCCAGGTGCCGAACGACACCAGCCGCTTGCGGGCGGCGACCTGCTGGAAAAGACGGTCAGCGAGTTGCGGCATGTGACGGCTCCCGGGGATCACGAAAGTATAGCAGGGCAGGCGCGGCGGCCGCTGGTTTAACCGCATGGCATGGGTGGCACTGACAAGCGCAGTCCGCGGAGCTTGTCAGTGGTTGGTCACCGGAGATTTGACCACGGATAACTCGGATGACACGGATGGGACGGAAAGATACCGGTTCTCAAAGCATGGTTTGATCCGTGTTATCCGAGTAATCCGTGGCAATCCGATTTGAAACCAGTTATGGACGAGAGTCCGTCCGGCAAGTCACACTGACAAGCTTCGCGGACTGCGCTTGTCAGTGCCACCCTCTCTGTCCACAGGACCACCCCAGGCCACGCGGTGACCGATGTAGGCGAACACGAAGCCGCCGAGGATGTCGACGAAGTAGTGCTGCTTGGTCGCCATGGTGGACCAGCAGATCAGCAGCGTCCAGACCCAGATGATGGCGAGCAGCGTGAGGCGGGCGGGGCGGGAGAATTCGCGGTCGATCACGCGGTGGGCGTACATGGCGACGAAGCTGGACAGGCCGACGTGCAGGGAGGGGAACGAGTTGACCACGCCGTCGACGCTGATCAGCCAGTTGTACACCCAGTTCGACTCGGCGGGCATCGGCGGGCGCATCGCGGCGACGGGGAAGACGAGGAACACGATGAACGACAGCGCCGAGGTCGTCGTCAGGCCAACCGCCAGGGCGCGGAGCTGCGGGCGGGTGTGGGCGAGCAGCGGGGGCAGCGGGACAATCAGGTACTGCGAGACGTAGATGTAGACCCACCAGGGGTCGAACCCGGCGAGGTCGTCAATCCACGTTTCGGGCAAGGTGCGGCCTTTGCCGATCATCAACTTCTGAATGCCGAGGTAACACGCGAGGAAGACCGGCGTGATGATGAGGACGAGCAGCAGCTTGATGTGCCAGAGCGTCCAGAAGCGGCGCCACATCAGTGTGAAGACATTCTCGCGCGGGGCGAGATCGGCGGGCATCGGCGTCGGGTCGGATGACATGCGGGAGATAGTAGCGGGGCCAGTGCGGGGAGGGCGAGGCTCCCGCCGAGCCGTTCGATTGCGAAGGCGCAAGCCGAGCAACCGAAACTCGCGCGGTGAAGGTTCAAATAGCGTTGCAAGACTGCCTCGCGAGATTCGATTATTTGGCCCGAAGACGGGCCTCACAATCGAACGGCTCGGCGGGAGCCTCGCCCTCCCGGGCAGAGCGCTCCCGTCACCGCTTCCACTCGACCTTCGGGCTGTCGCCCCAGAGCATTTCCAGGTCGTAGAAGGCGCGGGCCTGCGGCTCGAAGAGGTGGACGACGGCGTCGACGAAGTCGAGCACGATCCAGGTCGTCGGCCCGTCGATCTCCTTGCCGTAGGGCTTGAGGTCGTAGGGGGCGCCGAGCTTCTCGAGGTCGTCGGCGACGGAGCGCATCTGCCGGTCACTGGTGCCGCTGGCGATGATGATGTAGTCGGTGACATCGCTCTTGCCGCGCACGTCGTAGGCGACGATGTCGGTGCAGTGCAGGTCCTTCATCAGCCGGCAGGACTCGAGGGCGAACTTGGCGCTCTGATCGACGGCGGCCTGATCGCGCACGGCCCGCTTGCGGGGACGCTTGGGGGCCTTGTCACCGTCGTCGGTGGGGCCGAGCTCATCGACCATCTGCCGGGCTCTTGATTTGCGGGATTCACTCATGAAAGGCATCAATCCAGGTGTAACAGCGCCGAGATCTGCGGCGAGAACTTCACGATGAGCCCGGCGAACACGACGGACACGATGCTCATCAGCTTGATCAGGATATTGAGCGACGGGCCGGAGGTGTCTTTAAAAGGATCGCCGACGGTGTCGCCGACGACGGCGGCCTTGTGCGGGTCGCTGCCCTTGCCGCCGTAGGCGCCGGCCTCGATGTATTTCTTGGCGTTGTCCCAGGCGCCGCCGGCGTTGGCCATGAAGATGCCCACCGCGAAGCCGGTCGCCGTCGCCCCGGCCAGCAGGCCCATCGTGCCCGCCACGCCCAAGACCAAACCCGTCGCCACCGGGATGAAGAGCGCCAGTAGCGAGGGCACGATCATTTCTTTCTGAGCCCCGGTGGTGCTGATGTCCACACAGGTCGCGTAGTCGGGGTAGGTCTTGCCATCGACGACAACCGTCTCGGGCCACTTCTTCGGGTCGGCGATGTCGGCCTCGCTCATGCCCTGCTTGCGGAACCCCCCGCGCATGATGCCGAACTGCCGGCGGCATTCCTGCATCATCGCGTAAGCGGCCCGGCCGACGGCTTCCATGGTCATCGCGCAGAAGAGGAACACGGCCAGCACGCCGAGGAACAGCCCGCAGAGCACCTTCGGGCTCATGAGGGTCACGTTGAAATACTGGAGGATCTGCGGGAGCGACGCCTTGCCTGCTTCGACGACCTCGAACATCAGCGGCCTGCCGCCGCCGGCGCGATCGATGTGGGCGTGGTAGAGGCCGGACTCCGGGTCGTAATCCAGATGGATGCGATCGGCAACATAACCGCCCTTGCCGTCGCTGAGCGCCGCCTCGATCGCCTCCCGCTTGTCGGGCTGGAGGAGCAGGCCGGCGTCAACTTGAGTCGTGTTCGGCGCCGAGGCCTGGAACACGCCGAGGCCGCGGTACCCGAGGGTCGCGCGTTCGGTCGATGCCTGTACCTTCTGCGGCTCGTTGCGGACCTGATCGGACAGGGCGGTCTGCACGGTGATGACGTAAGCGGCGAGCAGGGCGAGGGCGGTCAGCGCGGCCGAGCCGATGGCGAAGCCCTTGCCGATGGCGGCGGTGGTGTTGCCGAGGGAATCGAGCTTGTCGGTGCGCTCGCGGACGAACGGCGGCTGGTGCGACATCTCGGCGTTGCCGCCGGCGTTGTCGGCGATGGGGCCGTAGGCGTCGGTGGCGAGCGTGATGGCGAGGGTGGCGAGCATGCCGACGGCCGCCACGCCGACGCCGAAGACGCCCATGAGGAAGGCGTCGTTGCCGCCGGCGGAGATGAAGGCGACGAGGATGGCGACGACGACGGTGAGCATGGCGAGCCAGGTGGACTTCATGCCGATGGCGATGCCCGCGATGATCACGGTGGCGGGCCCGGTCTGGGCCTGCTCGGCGATGTTCTTCGTCGGGGCGTAATCGGAGCCGGTGTAATAGCCCGAGCCCCAAGCGATGATCAGACCGGCGATGAGGCCCGCCATGATCGAGCCCCAGATGCCCCAGGCGCTGACGCCGGGGATGTCGCCGAGCATGACGTTGAGGATCACCGCCGAGCCGACGACGATCATGGCGCTGGAGCCCCAGACGCCGATGTTCAGCGACTTGAGCAGCTCGCCCATGGTCGCACCTTCCTTGGTGCGGACGAGGAAGATCGAGACGATGGAGGCGAGGATGCCCAGGCCGGCCAAGGCGGGGGCGACGGTGACAAGGCTCATCGCGTGGGCATCGGTGAAGTCGGCCCGGGTCTGCCCGATGCGCACCGCGGCGGCGGCGGCGAGGGCCATCGAGGCGAGGATGGCGCCGTAATAGGACTCGTAAAGGTCGGCACCCATTCCAGCGACATCGCCGACGTTGTCGCCGACATTGTCGGCGATGACGGCGGGGTTGCGGGGATCGTCTTCGGGGATGCCGGCCTCGACCTTGCCGACGAGGTCGGCGCCGACGTCGGCGGCCTTGGTGTAGATGCCGCCGCCGACACGGGCGAAGAGGGCTTGCAGCGACGCGCCCATGGCGAAGCTAAGGGTGACCGTGGTGATGGCCACGAGGCTGCCGACGTCGAAGACCTGCGTGAGGAGGAAGAACCAGATGGAGACGTCGAGCAGGGCGAAGCCGGTGACGGACAGGCCCATGACGGCACCGGCGCGGAAGGCGACGCGGAGGCCGTCGTTGAGCGACTTTTTGGCGGCGGCGGCGGTGCGGCAGTTGGCGGCGGTGGCCGTCTTCATCCCGAAGTAACCGCACAGGCCCGAGAAGAAGCCGGCGACCGGCACGCCCAGCGCCGAGAGTTCCGGTTGAAGCTTCAGGCCGAAGCTGAGCACCAGCAGCACCAGCACCAGCACGCCGAACACCATGAGGATGACTCTGCGCTGCCGGTTGAGGTAGGCGTAAGCGCCCTCGCGGACGGCGTCGGAGATGCGGATCATCGCGGCATCGCCGGGGTCGGAGGCGATGACGCTCTTATAGAAGTAGAACGCCATGATGAGGGCGGCGACGGCGCCGATGGGGGCGAGGAAGTAGGCGGGGGGCAGCGAGCTGATGCCGCCGCCGCTGCCCGCGCCGGGACCGGATACAGCCGCGTCAGCCGCTTGAACGACCGCGGGCAGGGCCGCGATGAGGAAGCCCGCCAACGCACCGATAGAACCCAGTCGACGCATCATCACAATGCCTCCGCAAATGCAAGCTTGAATGGCGGAACCCGACGCGATTTGACGTTCCCTGGAAGCCCTAGCCGCAATCGCCCGCTCAGTGTAGTGAGAACGGGAGGGAACCGACAGCGGCCGATGGAGTATTAAAGTCCATCGGATAATAATGGACGCGTTCGCTGAAAATTAGACCATCCACACGTAGCGGGTCGAATACGAGCCACGACCGTAAGGGAGTGGGTTCCGGCTTCGTGGCCGATACGAGGAAACCACTCCCTTACGGTCGTGGCTCGTCGCGGCAACGCTACGATTGGATTCAGACTGCTCTAGCCCCGGCGCCCGCATGCTTACGCATCGCGGCTCGGATGAGCGCATGGCGACTCCGACGACGCCACCGCGCCTCGCACATCATTAAGGACGCGCGAGGCCGATGCAGACCGGCGAACTTTGATTTACATCGACTCGCGACGGTCGCGGCCGCCGCCGCTCTTTTCACCGGGGCCGCCCGGGCCGCCGGGGCCGCGCTTGCCGCCGGCCATCGGCGTGAACACCATGGTGGCGCGCTTGAACGACTTGCGGGCCGAGCGGCGGGCCCGCTCGCTGGGCTTCTCGTAATAGGCCTGCCGCTTGACGTCCTTGGTCAGGCCTTCCTTCTCGCACATCTTCTTGAAGCGGCGCATCATCTGCTCGGCACTCTCGCCGGCTCGGGCTTTGATTCGAATGGCCATGGGGTCTCCTGATACGGTCGTATGGTGAAGTCCAGCATTATCACAAATCGGGGCGTGGCTGGCAAGTTGACGGGTGTCGCCGCGTCGACGACTGCAATCCTGGGAACAATTTTCAAGGCCCGCCCGTAGGTCATTACGTACGCGTACAAACGGCGGCCTGCCCGCTCCGTGCGTTGCGAAGCGGGTCATCCAGGGCCGCCGGCACCTCAAAGGGAGAACCCCGATGAGAATGATCGTTCTCGCCGGTTGTGCGGCCATGGGCCTGTTGGGTTGGTCACCCGACGAAGCCAAGGCCGAGCACCGGCACTCGCGCGGCGGTCACGTCTATGTGGGCGTGAGCTACGGCGGCGGCTACCACGGTGGCCCCGTCATCTGCGACCCGCCGCGACCCGTTTACCGGCACGTGCCGTACTGCCCGCCCCCCGTGCAGTATTGCCCGCCGCCGGTGTACCACCACCAGCCGGTCTATCACCACCGGCCGGTCTACACGGAGTATCGCGGTCACTACAACCGTGGCTATTCCGGCGGCTATTCCGGGGGCTATTCCGGGGGCCACGGCGGCTACTCCAGAGGCGGCCACCGCCACTGCGACTGATCACCCGCCGCGTCTGACCCGCGGAAACACACACCACGCCCGGAGGACTCACCACCCTCCGGGCTTTCGCGCTTGATGATCCGCTCTCCATTTGAACCGCAGCGTCCTCGCTGCGCGTGCCTCGATTTTGAGCCGCAGCGTCCTCGCTGCGCGTTCTGCGGACGCCGCGGCTCAAATTGGAATCGCCGCCCTCAAGCGCCAAGAATGTCTCATGACCCCCATCCGCCTCTTCACCATCGGCTTCACCAAAAAAAACGCCGAGCAGTTCTTCACCCGCCTCGCCGAGGCCGGCGTCAAACGCATCGTCGATGTCCGCCTCAACAACGTCTCACAGCTCGCCGGCTTCGCCAAGCGCGACGACCTCCGCTTCTTCCTCAAGGGCCTCTACGGCATCGATTACGTCCACCTCACCAGCCTCGCGCCCACGCAGCCGATGCTCGACGCCTACAAGAAAAACGGCGGCGACTGGCCGAGCTACGAACGCGAGTTCCTCGCCCTCATGGAGGAGCGCCGCATCGAGGCCTCGACCGCCCGCGATCTGCTCGATGAGAGCTGCCTCTTGTGCAGCGAGCACAAGCCCAGCGAATGCCACCGCCGGCTGGTCGCGGAGTATTTGAATCGCCACTGGGGCGGGATTGAGACGACGCATCTGATGTGATGCGAGCGGATCCGATCGTCACGGCCAGATGACCACCTCGCGCTCGAGTTCCACGCCGAACTTCTCCTGCACCATCTTCTGCACGTGCGCGATGAGTTGCACCACATCGGTCGCGCTGCACCCCTTGTGGCAGACGATGAAGTTCGCGTGTTGCGCCGAGACCTCCGCGCCGCCGATGCGGGTCTGCTTCAGGCCGGCGAGGTCGATCAGCTTTCCCGCCGGTCGCTTCTCGTGCGTCAACGGATCATCAACCGGGTTCTTGAACGTGCAGCCCGCCGAGTTCGCGTTCAAGGGCTGCGTCGCCTGCTTGTACGCCACCACCTGCTTGAACCGCTTATTGAGTTCGACCGGGTCTTCCTCCACGAGGTCGAGCTCCGCTTCGAGGATGAACCGCGAGTCGATGTTGGTCGAGCGGTAGGCAAAGACGAGGTCGCTGCGGTCGCGGTTGAAGGTCTCGCCGTGCGAGTCCATGAGGGTGACGCTGCGCACCACCCGGCCGATATCGCCGAACGCGCCGCCGGCGTTCATGCGGATGGCCCCGCCGATGGTGGCGGGAATCCCGGCGAGCACATCGAGGCCCGCCAGCCCGCGGTGGACGGTTTCGTTGATCAGCTTGAAGAGGTTGTATCCCGCCCCGACGCGCAGCTTGCTGGCGGTGATTTCGAGCTGATTGAACCCCGGGGCATCGAGCACGACGACCACGCCATCGACGCCCTCATCGGCGACGAGCAGGTTCGCCCCGGCGCCGAGCACATGACACGGCGCGCCCGCTTCGCGACACCGCTTCACAATCGCGCAGAGGTCTTCATGGTTCCTCGGATGCGCAAGAATCCGCGCCCGCCCGCCGATGCCAAACCAGGTGCGCGGCCCCAGTGGCACATCGCGTTCGTGCGGGATGGACAGGTCGGTAAGCAGGTCTTCCGTGACGAGCATGGCTAGGTTCGTGTGAAAGTCGAAGGCGGGTTCGCGCCAACCAACACTCTATCGAAAGGACCCGTCAGCGGACGAGAAAATCGCCATCGCCAATGCTTAGCGGTCGGGCCGTAGGCTCGGCGCAGGCCCACCTTCTTTTGGGCGCCAGGGACCAACCCCGGGTGGGCCTTCGCAAAGCCTTCGGCCCGACCGCTAAGCGGGCGCGCGGCCCGACCGCCACTTCATCGCATCACACCCGCAACTTTATGTTACGATCCGAAACATGAATCTTGCGGTCCGCGCTTACCACCTCATCCTCACCGCCTACGGATTCTGGCTGCCCAACGACCCGCGCGGTTCGTGGTCCCACTTCGTCCGCGCCTGGGAGCTTTACTGCTTCGGCGGACCTGCGACCACCGTCAATACCCCCCGCTCCCACGCCCACGATCCCCACGACCACGGCAAACGCCGGGCGGCGAAAACGCATCTGGCCCGCTCACCGGTTTCGTTCACCGGCGAACAGGCCCGCGCGGTGGCGACCGGCTTCTCCGACTACGCGCGCAGGACGGGGCTCGTCATTCATGCCTGCGCGATCATGCCATCGCACATTCACCTCGTGCTCGCACGCCATACCTGCGCGATCGAACAGGTCGCCAACTTGCTGAAAGGCGCAGCCACCCGATCACTCTTGAAGCACGACCTGCACCCATTCGCGTCCCAACCCTACCGCAACGGGACACTCCCCACGCCATGGGCGAGGCGGTGCTGGAAATGTTTCCTGACCTTCGATGTGCAGGTCGGCCGCGCCATCGAGTACACAAACAACAACCCGGTGCGCGACGGCAAGCCGCGCCAGACGTGGTCATTCGTGCAGCCGTTCGCGGCTTAGCGGTCGGGCCGTAGGCTCGGCGCAGGCCCACCTTCTTCGGCGCACCAAGGACCAACCCCGGGTGGGCCTTCGCAAAGCCTTCGGCCCGACCGCTAAGCGAGGCGCGCCGCCCGACCGCGAACCGTCAAAGCGCTTCGCTGATCCACCCGCCGCCGATCAATTCTTCGCCGTCGTAGCACACCACCGCCTGTCCGGGTGTCACCGCGTGCTGCGGTTCATCGAAGCGGACTTCGAGCGTGTCGTCGTTCGTCGCGACGACGCTGCCGGGGACGGGGTCGGAGTTGGAGCGGATCTTGATGGTGACGCGCAGCAGGTTGGCCGGATCGCGCGGCACCTCGCCGGCGTCGAGCAGCCAGTTGGTCTGGTCCGCGCGCAGCCCGGTGGCGAAGGATTCCTCGCGCGGGCCGAGCGTGACGGTGTTGGTCGCGGCGTCCTTGCCGATCACGTAGAGCGGGTAGCTGCGGTTGACGGGCAGGCCGCGGCGCTGGCCGAGGGTGAAGTTCTGGTGGCCATCGTGCTCGCCGATGACTTCGCCTGTCGTGTCCACCAGGGCGCCCGGCTCAAAACTTCCGGGGGCGCGGCGCTGCAAGAAACCGCGGTAGTCGTTGTCGGGCACAAAGCAGATCTCGTAGCTGTCGGGCTTGTCGAAGATCGGCAGTCCCTTCTCCTGCGCGATCTTGCGGACCTGCGGCTTGTGAAAGCCGCCGATGGGCAGGATCATCCGCTCGAGGCGGTCGCGCTTGAGCCCGAACAAGACGTAGCTCTGGTCCTTGTGGTGGTCGAGGCCGCGGAGGAGGCGGGGGCGCCGAAGCGAAGTTCCGAGTTCCGAGTTCCGAGTTTCGAGTTTCGGAACAGGTAGGCACTCCGATGTCTTCAACTCGGAACTCGGAACTCGGAACTCGGAACCCGCGTCGCGCACGACGCGCGCGTAATGCCCCGTCGCGATGAAGTCGGCGTCGATGGAGCGGGCGTAGTCGAAGAGCTTGCCGAACTTGAGCCAGTCGTTGCAGCGGACGCAGGGGTTGGGCGTCCGGCCGGCGTTGTACTCGGCGGCGAAGTAGTCCTTGATCCGCCCGAAATCCTTGCGGAAGTTCAGCACATAGAATGGCACGCCCAGCATCGCGGCGACGAGGCGGGCATCGGCGGCGTCGTTGACGGAGCAGCAGCCCTGGCGGTTTTTAACGGGTTCCGAGTTCCGAGTTGCGAGTTCCGAGTTGTCGGAAGAAGACAAGGGAGCACGGCACGAGGCATTGGAACTCGGAACTCGCAACTCGGAACCCGGAACTTCTGCCTCGCCCGAGCGCATGAAGCACCCGACCACCTCATAGCCGTCGTCCAGCAGCAGGGCGGCGGCGACGGAGGAATCCACGCCGCCGGACATGGCGACGAGCACTTTTTTCCCGGTTCCGGGCTTCATGATTGCAACATTCTAGCGGGATGTGGGTAGACCATGACGGTGGCGCCACGAGGGCGCGATCAATGCGGGCTTTTGGGGCGTTGGGAGCGGCGGCCGTGCGGTCGTCAGCGGCGTTGGCGGCGCGGCCTCGGCGATCGCCGGCGGTGAATGGCCGCGGCACACCCACCTCTTGGGACGTGGGAGGGGTGCGACACGTCCACCCTCTTGCTGCGGCGCCGGATGATTGCGGAACGCTTCGACTCCGATTAAGGTAAAAACCCCGGCTTTGCCGCGCGTCCAATTTGTAACCCAACCTCTGCGAAGGAGCTTCAATTATGGATTGTTCCCCCCGTCATCCCAAGTCGCCGCTGGCCGCGTTGAGCGCGACCGTGCTGGCGTTCGTGCTCGCCGTGGCGAGCCTCGCCGGCCCGGCGCGGGCCCAGGCGGTGCCCGATGTGCTCAACATGGCCGCCGCCGACGCGGAGGTCATCCTCGTCGTCCCGAACCTCGCCGGCGCCAGCAAGAAGATCAGCCAGTTCATGGAGGCGCTGGGGATGAAGGACATCCCCGAGATGGCCGACCCGCTGGGCGCTCTTAAGAAAAAGCTCGGCATCACCAAGGGCCTCAATGAGAACGGCGCGATGCTCGTCAGCATCGGCGGCATCGTCAGCGCCATGCAGACCGGCAACGAGCCGCAGATCGCCATGCTCATCCCCGTCAGCGATTACAAGGCGTTCATTGGCAACTTCGACTCGAAGGACGAAGACGGCATCAGCGCCTTCGCCCTCCCCAACGGCGAGCCCGGCTACGGCAAGAGCATCGGCGGCTACGCGCTGATCGGCCCGAACAAGGACATCATCTCCAAGTACAAGGCCGGCAACGCCAAGGACGCCATCGCCAAGGCAGCCGGCACCATCGGCGCCCGCCACCTCGCCAGCAACGACATCTCCATCGTCCTCAACCTCAAGGCCCTCGGGGCCCAGGTTCGTCCCATGCTCAAGGACCTGCGGGCCCAGGCGGATGAAGGCATCGAGCAGGGGGCCGAGTTCGCGCCCAAGCAGATGATGGAGATGGGCAAGGGCGTCATCACCTCGATGTTCGACAGCCTCGACGCGTTGCTCCGCGACGGCGAGCTGGTCATCTTCGGCGGCGACATGTCGACCAAGGGCGTCGGCTTCACGACCACCGCCCAGTTCCGCGAAGGCTCCGAGCTCGCCAAGTTTTTCCCAGGCGGCAAGGGCACGGCGGCGGGCGTCACCGCCATGCTGCCGAATAATCCGTACCTGATCGCCATGGGCCTCGATGTCCGCGGCATCGACTTCAAGGGCATGGTCGACGAGTTCGCCAAGCGGATGCCCAAGGACAACTGGATGGCCGACATGCTCAAGTCGGCCACCGCCATGATGCCGCACGCCAAGCGCATCGGCCAGGCTTACTACGCCCCGGCCAACGCCGCGAACCTCATGATGGGCCTCGGCGGCGTCAGCGTCGTCGACACCGTCGACCCGGCCGCCTACCTCAAGGCCACCCGCGGCTACTTCGACTCGATGAACAAAATGAAAATGGAGTTCGGTGAGTTCAACGGCACCAACATGAACTTCACCTTCACCACGACCTACAAGGAAAACGCCTTGAGCCCCGACGCCCTGGCCAACCTCGGCGGCGCGAAGGTCGACGAGTACGTGATCAAGTTCAACCTGCCCAAGGAGCTGATGGATCAGATGGGCGACGCGGGCAACATGGTGTCCATGATGCTGCGGCAGGCGGGTTATGTAGCCACGCTCGACAAGACGGTGATGATGACCACGACGGTCGACACCAACCTCGTGAAGGTCGGCGTGGAGGCGATGAAGCAGGGCAACGGGCTGGGGGCGGCGAACCTGGTGAAGCAGGTGCGCGAGGCGGGGCTGCCTGCCGACTCGAACTACGAAATCTTCATCAACGTCGGGGCGTTCGCGGGCCTGTTCAATCAGGTGACGGCGATGGCGCAGATGTTCGAGGTGCCTGACTTCCCGCAGATCCCGCAGCTCGAGGTGCCCAACAACCTGCCGCCGGTGGCCCTCGGCGGGCAGGTCGAGAAGGGCGGGATGTCTGCCCGGTTCTACGTGCCCATGCCGGTGATCAGTTGGGTGAAGGACGTGGCGATGAAGATTCAGGGCGGCGAGGGCGCCGCCCCGCCGCGGCAGCCCGGCGCGAAGCCGGCGCCGTTCTGAAACGGGTAATTAAATAAGTGAAACGGCAAACCCGGTGGCGAGCAGCCGCCGGGTTTGCCGTTTCGGTCAGGCGGCTTCCTCACCATTGTCGTACAGCTTGCGCATCAGTTTCGAGTAAAGCTGCGTCGGGTGGTTCTCGGTCGCCTGATTGAGAATATCGTCCTCGCTGATCATCTCGGCTTGTTGGATCGCCGGCGCGGGCTCGGAGGCCTTCAAAAGCGGCATCGATGCGGGGCCGGTGGGGCGGATCATCGCGTAGCGCTCCAGCTTCGACGCCGTCGCTTCCAGCAACATCCGGCTCTGGTCGAACATCTGCTCGGCACGTTTCGCCAGGCGCTCGATCTTCTGTTCGGCCTGCGACCAGTGGGCGCCCAGCTCGCCGAGCTTGCTCTCGACGTCCTGCATCCGCTGCGCCAGCGTATCGTCGATGGTGCCGACCCATTCCTCGTATTTCGTCAGGGCCGCGGCGACGTCGTGCTCCAGCTTCTGCCGCAGCCCGTCCTGCTCCTGGCGCATCTCCTCGACGTAGCTCTGCGTCTGTGAGGTATGAGCCTCGGCGGCCTTGAGGAGCTGGGCCCCGAGCTGCACGCGCTGCTCGGCCTGGAGCTGCACGCGGCGTAGTGCCGCCAGCTTCTGCTCAACGGTCAGCGCGGCCGCGGACCGGGCCGGCGGCTTGTCGGCAAGCGGTGCGGGACGATCACTTTTTCGATGGGCGGGGATCACTGGCATCGCGCGGTCTCCACCTTCGTTCTTCGGACAGACCCCATCTCCCGCTGCACCAAATCAATCCGCGCGTGGAGTGCAGGATGGGGTGGCACTGACAAGGCCTGCTCGGAGGCCTTGTCAGTGGTTGGATCACGACGACGCCGACACTGACAAGCTCCGCGGACTCCGCTTGTCAGTGCCACCCTATTCAATCACTACCGATGATCGTGTTATTCTCTCCCCATGCCCTTCGCGCTCCCCACATCCGTCGACGAGCTCCTCCAGCGCATGGTGCAATTCGACACCGTCAACGCCGCGATCTGCGGCCGCGAGCAACCCGAGCGCGAGCTGGCGCAGTGGCTGGCGCAGGCGGCGCAGGCGTGGGGCATGGCGACGCGCTGGCTGCCGTGGTCGCTCACCGAAGGGAAGCGCGCCGAGCGCGGCGCGCCGACCCCGCGTCCCTCGGATCAACTGCTGATCACCGTGCCGGCCGGCAACGCTTCCGACGCCGCGCCCGCCGACGGCGCCGGCGCGCCCGCCATCCTCTTCGACAGCCACCTCGACACCGTCGCGGTCGAGGGCATGACCATCGACCCCTTCGCCGCGATCATCGAGGGCGACAAGCTGTACGGCCGCGGCGCCTGCGATACGAAAGGCACCGGCGCGGCCGCGCTGTGGGCGCTCAAGCAGTACGCCGCGCTGCCGCCGGAGCGGCGCCCGAACCAAGTGGCGCTGCTCTTCTCCACCGATGAAGAGTATTCGATGACCGGCATCGCCTCGTTCATCGAGCACCACGTCGCCACCTTGGGCTTCGACCCCGCCCTGGTCATCGTCGGCGAGCCCACGATGATGCGGCCCGTCGTCGCCCACAACGGCGTCGCCCGCTGGTCGATCACCACCACCGGCGTCGCCGCCCACTCGGCCGCCAGCTACCTCGGCAAATCCGCCATCCGCATGATGAGTCGGGTGATGAGCGCCATCGAGTGCGACTACATCGACAAGCTCGACATCGACGACCCGCTCACCGGCGGCGCGGTGTGCACCATCACCACCATTCACGGCGGCACGCAGGTCAACATCATCCCCGAGAAATGCACGATCCAGATCGATCGCCGGATTGCCCCGAGTGAAACCACGCGCTCGGCCACCGAGCAGCTTCAACGCGTGCTCGACGCCGTGGTCGCGGCCGACCCGCAGATCAAGGTGAAGCTCGAAACCTTCCGCGACGCCCCGGCGCTGGCCGCCGCCGCCAGCGCGAAGGTGCTCCCCCTCGTGCAGCGCGTGCTGCAAGCGCACGGCCTGCCGAAGAGCGCCATCGGCGCCCCCTTCGCCACTCACGCCGGCGACCTCGCCGCCGCCGGCCTGCCCGCGCTGGTGCTCGGCCCCGGCGAGCCGTACCCGGCCCACACGAAGGACGAATGGGTCTCGCTGCGCGACATCCGCAAGGGGGCGGAGGTTTATCTGTCGATCATGACGATGAAGTTGGGGACGCTGGACGAATTTAAGAGTCACGGCTCCCGAGCTTAACGCTCAGGCCCGAGTTAACCATTGGGAGACCAACATCAGTTTCCTCGCCCGGATGGCGTCGCAGATCATCTAACAACGCTTGTGCATTGATGGTGGTGCCAATCAATCGCTCTGACTCTGGCCGCGGGTTCTCCGAATGTCGAGCGCGGTAAACCACCACGTCTGCCTGACCGCGTTTGATTGCGGCCAAGCAGACACCGCGATTGTAGTACCGGTTGAACTCGCCTTGGGCAAGCAAGTCGCTTGCATTGCTGGGAACTGTTACGAGGCGCGTAATGCCTTTCGTCGTTCGTGGCTCTTGTGTTTTTAGAGAGCCGGACCCCTTCAGTTCAGCCGAAAGGGTCGACGAGTCGCCCACCGTGATGGCTGTTCGCAACAGCTTCGGCCACTCGGCCCGCCCGATGTCCGTGAGTCGACGTCCGTAGTAGTCTGAAACCGCCAATTGATCGCGCGTTGCTTCGGCCATCATTAACACTCGAATTTCCGCATCCAAATTCTCGTATCGAAACATCACATGAACTCCGTATGCCAAGGGAAGGCCATCAGACGTTGACGTGCCAGTCCATAGGCAAAGTGTTTACGTGATTATTGGACGTTCGGGGTGAATGTCTATAGCGCCAGTGGCATATTTTCGTATACCGACCTTGAGCTTGCCAACTAAACGCCATCATTGTCTCGTCTGTTAAACTGCTCGACTCCCTCATCGGGAGCCTTCAGGAGCTTTCGCCATGCCCCGCACTCTTACACCGCCGGCCGCATCAAAAACGGAGACAGGCGAGATCAACAAGTTCAGCAAGACCATCACCCAGCCGCAGCAGCGCGGCATCAGCCAGGCCATGCTCTACGCCACCGGCATGACCGAGGCCGACATGAACAAGGCCCAGGTCGGCATCGCCTCCATGTGGTGGGACGGCAACCCCTGCAACATGCACCTCGATAAGCTCGCCGCCAAAGTGAAGGAGGGCGTCGACGGGCCGAGCATGATCGGCCTGCGCTTCAATACCATCGGCGTCAGTGACGGCATCTCGATGGGCACCGATGGCATGAGCTACTCGCTCCAGTCGCGCGACCTGATCGCCGACTCGATCGAGACCGTCATGTCCGCCCAGTGGTACGACGGCCTGGTCGTCATCCCCGGCTGCGACAAGAACATGCCCGGCTGCATCATGGCGGCGGGGCGGCTCAACCGACCGGCGATCATGGTCTACGGCGGCACCATCCGGGCCGGCTGCACGAAGTTCGGCGGCAAGACGCAGACCCGAGACATCGTCTCCGCGGCCCAGAGCTACGGCGAATACTTGAATGGCACCATCACGGAGGCGGAGCGCAAGGAGATCGTGCGCAAGTCGTGCCCCGGCGCCGGAGCCTGCGGCGGCATGTACACCGCCAACACCATGGGCACCGCCTGTGAAGCGCTGGGCATGACGCTGCCTTACTCCTCGTCGATCCCCGCGGAAGACCCGGCGAAGTTCGACGAGTGCGTGCGGGCCGGTGATGCGATTCTGAATCTGCTCAAGCGCGACATCAAGCCGCGCGACATCATGACCCGCGCCGCCTTCGAGAACGCCATGGTCATGGTCAGCGCCACCGGCGGATCGACCAACGCGGTGATGCACCTGATCGCGATGGCCCGCAGCGTGGGCGTCGAACTGAGCATCGACGATTTCCAGAAGGTGTCCGACCGCGTGCCGCTGCTCGCCGACCTCAAGCCCAGCGGCAAGTACGTGATGGAAGACGTGCAGAAAGTCGGCGGCACGCCGGCGCTGCTGCGTTACCTGCTCGCCGAGGGCTTCATCGACGGCGACTGCCTGACGGTGACCGGCAAGACGATGGCGGAAAACCTCGAGAAGCTGCCGGAGTTGAAGAAGGGGCAGGACGTCATCCGCCCCGTGAGCAACCCGATCAAGCCCACCGGCCATATCCAGATCATGTACGGCAACCTCTGCCCGCAAGGGGCGGTGGCGAAAATCACCGGCAAGGAAGGACTCGTGTTCACCGGCGTCGCCAAGTGCTACGACCAGGAAGAATCCATGCTGCGCGGCATGGAGCAAGGGGAAATCAAGAAGGGCCAGGTCATCGTGATTCGATACGAAGGCCCCAAGGGCGGTCCGGGGATGCCCGAGATGTTGACGCCGACGAGCGTGATCATGGGCGCCGGCCTCGGCAAAGACGTCGCGCTGCTCACCGACGGCCGGTTCAGTGGCGGCTCGCACGGCTTCATCATCGGCCACGTGACGCCCGAGGCGCAGGAGGGCGGCCCGCTGGCGGTGGTGCAGGACGGCGACACGATCACCATCGACGCCGAGAAGCGCGTGATCGACGTCCACATCAGCGCCGCCGAATTGAAGAAGCGGCTGAGCAAATGGAAGAAGCCGCCGTACAAGGCGAAGCGCGGGACGCTGTGGAAGTACATCAAGAACGTGAAGACGGCGAGCGAGGGATGCGTCACGGATGAATGATTGCGTAGGGTGGGCACCGCCCACCACGAATGAACCCTGATGTGAATCGTGGTGGGCGGTGCCCACCCTACAGATCCCATGAATTACCGAATTATCAGTATCGGAACGCTAAGCCAGAACGAGTTCTGGGGCGAGAAGGCGGCGGGGCGGACGGCCCATGCGACGACGACGCTGATTGTCAGCGGCGAGCGCGTGATCCTCGTCGACCCCGGCCTGCCCGACCCGATTATTTCGGCGCGTCTGCTGGAGCGCAGCGGGCTCAAGGCGGCGGCGGTGACCGATGTGTTCCTGACGAATTTCCGGCCGGCCCATCGCAGGGGGCTGCCCGCGTTTGAGAATGCCGACTGGTGGATCAGCGAGATGGAGCGGGAGGCGATCGGCAACGGGCTGGTCGCGCAGCTTCAACAGGCGAACAGCGGCGGCGAGAGCGAACTGGCGGACGTGCTGACGCAGGAGATCGCGCTCTTGCAGCGGTTCAAGGCGGCGCCGGACCGATTGGCGGAGCAGGTGGATGTGTTCCCGCTGCCGGGCTTCACGCCCGGGACGTGCGGGCTGCTGCTCTTGAAGCTGAACTCGACGACGCTGATTGCCGGCGACGCGGTGCCCACCGCCGAGCACCTCGAGCACGGGCAGGTCTTGAAGAACGCGTACGACATCGAGCAGGCCCGCGAGAGTTTTTCCGAGGCCATCGAGATCGCGGACGTGATCATCCCGGGTCACGACAACTTGCTCCTGAATCCCACGCGCCGGCCGATGTGACCACCTCTCCCTCCGAGGGAGAGGTCGGCGAGGCTTGGCGAGCCGGGTGAGGGTGAAAGCCTGCGAATACCGGGGATCAAAAAATGCGCAAACGGGGTCATTGGTAGGCGCGAGGTTTCTCCCTCACCTGCCGCAATCGCCACTGCGCGGCGATTGCGGCTGTCCTCTCCCAAAGGGAGAGGGGCAAGTCACGCCTCCGTCGCCGCAGCTATCGGCAGTGTCACGACAGCGTCGTGCTTCTCCACATGCAGCTTCTTCGCGCGGTGCTTCGACCAATCCGTCACGCTCAGGTCCGGCGATTCCGCGCCCTCGTGCAGCTTGAGCACGCGGTAATGGCTGTCGCGCTGGGCGGGGGTGAAGCCCGCGTCGCGGATGAGCTTGCAAAGCACCGGCTCGTTGAGGCAGTAGGTCGTGCCCGCGGCGGAGACGACGTTCTCTTCCATCATCACGCTGCCCATGTCGGTGGCGCCGAAGAAGAGGGCGAGCTGGCCGATCTTGGGGCCCATGGTGACCCACGAGCTGCCGATGGAGAGGATGTTGTCGAGATACAGCCGGCTGATGGCCTGCGTGCGGAGGTAGTCGGTGGCCCCGGCCATGCGGACGCGCTTGGCGAAAAGTGAGTGTGATGCGGGATCGCCCGTCGATGCAACGACATCACCGGGGAACTGTTCACCGCTCGCGGCGGCCGCTTCGAGGTCCCACTCGGAAACGCGGCCCAGCGGGGTGTTCTCGCGCTGGAACGGCCAACTGATGAACGCGAGGTATCTGCCGGGCCAGGCGGCATCGATGGCGCGGTCCTGCGCGTGGCGGACGCGGTCCATGTGGTCGATGCGGTCGGCGATGCCTTCGATGTGCCCGAACATCATCGTCGCGCTGGTGACCATGCCGAGTCGATGGGCGGTCGACATGACTTCGAGCCACTGCTGCGAGGTTGCTTTGCCCAGGCCGATCTTGCGGCGCACCGGCTCGGCGAAGATCTCACCGCCGCCGCCGGGCAATGAGTCGAGGCCGGCCGCCATGAGTCGGCGCATGATCGCTTCGAGCTTGACGCACCACGTGGACCATTCGATCTGATGACTCTTGCCAGGCGCGGTCGTCGGGAAGCCGTCGAGCTTGAACAGGGCGACGAACTCGACGAACTCCGGCGGCGAGAAGCCGTGGACGTTCACCAAAGGGAACTCGGCCTTGAGGCCGCGCAGCATGTCTTCGTACCACTCGATGGGCAGGTCGGGGTGCATGCCGCCCTGAAGGAGGACCTGCGTGCCGCCGATGGCGACAAGCTCGCGGACCTTGTCGTGGAGCTGCGCGGTGGTGAGCGTGTAGCTGTCGGCTTCGCCCACGTCGCGCTTGAAGGCGCAGAAGGTGCAGTTGGCGGAGCAGATGTTGGTGTAGTTGATGTTGCGGTCGATGACGTAAGTGCGGAGGCGGTCGCGTGGCGGCAGGGCGCTCGCGGCGCTAAACGATGGCGCTGCGCCGGGCGCGCCGCTGCGCAGGATGCGGTTCGCCGCCGCCGTCGACCAACGGCCCAGGTCGTGGAGCGTCGCCTGATGGTAAAGGCGCAGGGCCCCGGCCGGCGTCAGGCGGGACTCACCCGCGATGACCGCCTCGATGCCCACCTCATCCGCCAGTCGCTTTCTGTCGCCGTTCACGTCTGCCTTTCGCCAAAGGTCGCCGCATGATAGCGGGGATCAAGCGGCGCTCCGCTGCGGCAACATGACGCGGATTTCTAAACCCGGTGGGATGACCTTCCGATGATAAAGCTGGGTCCGAGTAATCGGCGGAACGTTTCAAGCTGTGGTGGTTCCGCTCGGCCCAAAAACTACGGGTTGGGGTGGTGAAGATTCTTGTTGTAGAAGAGGAATCACTGCGATATTGTGGACCTAGGCAATCGACGCTACGGTGTTGCAGTAAAAGCCTTGGACGCCTTAGGAGAGTTTTGCCTATGAAAGAGTCATACTCACGGCAAAAGACTGCATTCACGCTCATCGAAATGCTCGTGGTCGTGGCCATCATCTCGCTCCTGATTTCCATTTTACTCCCGACACTGAGCAAGGCCCGCGACGGCGTCGAGACCGATGTGTGCATGAACAACCTGCGCAACATCATGCAGGGCTGCACCGGCTACGCCGTCACCCACGCCGGCCGGCTGCCCAGCCCCAACTGGGGCGGCTACGCGCAGGATGTCAACGGCTGGACCGGCGGCGGCTGGCTCTACCACAATAAAACCGGCGGCCCGCTCAACAATAATTCGCGGTGGAACACCGACCTCCTCCGCGGCGGCAACACGTTCCCCTTCGTCGGCTCCGTCGAGAGCTACCGCTGTCCAAAGGACAAGGCGCCCTACGTGCCGCTCTCCGGCCAGCTCACCAGCTACAACATGAACGGCTCGTCGATCGCCTTCGGCAGCAAGACCGTCCCGTTCCTGATCAACAGCTTCGCCCCCAAGTCGATCCTCTTCTGGGAGGTCGACGCGGAAAACTTCAACACCGGCTGGTGGTGGGACGGCGGCAACTTCCCCTGGGAAGGCCTCAGCCAGACCCGGCATTACGAGGGCGGCACGGTGGTGAACGTGGACATGAGCGTCGAGCGCTGGAACCACGTCGAGTATTACGCCGAGGAAGTGCTTCACCCCGGCCGGCTGTGGAACGTGCCGAGTCCCAACGGGCAGTCGTGGCCGTGAAGTGATCCGCAAATGACAATCGAAGGTGCCACGGGTCGGCTGGGCGACCCGTGCTTGTTTTCCGCGCGGACGAGAATCACCCTTCGATTGAGACACGGGTCGCCGAGCCGACCCGTGGCACCGCGGACCGTCAGCGCGTCGCCCATCATGACGGCCGTGTCGTTTCAATTTGATCACCCGCCAACCTCACCGCCAACCGGATCGCCGCCTTCATGCTGCCGGGGTCGGCTTTGTTCTTGCCGACGATGTCGAACGCGGTGCCGTGGTCGACGCTGGTGCGGATGATGGGCAGACCGAGCGACACGTTCACCGCCTGATCGAATGCCAGCAGCTTCACGGGGATGAGTCCCTGGTCGTGATACATCGCCACGACAAGGTCGTATTTGCCCGCCACCGCGTCGATGAAAATGGTGTCGCCGGGGAAGGGGCCGTGCACGTCGATGCCGGCCTGGCGGGCGACCAAGATGGCGGGCGTGATGATGCGGGCCTCCTCGTCGCCGAACTGGCCGTTCTCCGACGCGTGCGGGTTGAGGCCGCACACCGCGATGCGCGGCTTCTTCACGCCCAGGCGCATCATCGCCTCGTGACCCAGGTCGATGGGATCGAACACCGCGCCGATGGTCAGCGTGTTGCGCACCTCCATGAGCGGGATGTGGACCGTCGCCAGCGCCACGTTGAGCTTCGGCGAGTTGAACATCATCACGGTTCGCTTCGACTTGGTTCGCGCTTGCAGGAACTCGGTGTGGCCCGGGTAGCGACAGCCGGTGATCGCCCACGACTCCTTGCAGATCGGGGCGGTGACCAAGGCGTCGATCCGCCCATCGGCGCCTACGGGCTTCAGCGCGGCGGCGATCGCGTCGTCGAGAAAACGAAGCGACGCCTGCCCGCCTTGCTTCGTCGGTCGGTGCACCGCCTGGCCGAGGATCGAGTACTCGTCGTAATCCAACACCACGACGTCGTGCACAAGGTCAAACGTTGCCCGTGGGCTGTCGTGCTGGAGCCGCCACCAGAACGGGTTGATCTCCGCGAGGTCGGCCGCGTAGCTGATGAGCTCGTTCATCCCGAAGACGATGAAGCGGGCCAGTTTCCGCACCTCGGGATCGGCCAGCGCCTTGACGACCACCTCCGGCCCGATGCCCGCCGGCTCGCCCATGGTGATGCCGATCACCGGCCGCCGCACCAATGGCTCCGGCGGCGAGGGGTCGGGCGGCAGGTTGGACGAATCTGAAATCACTGCGGGCAATAGTAGCGAAGGGGAAGGGAGCGGGGGACGGGGGACAGGAGAGAGCAGATTGCAAATTGGCCATTGCAAATTGCAAATTGGAGAACGAGGAAAGGCAGCGCGGCGTCGTCGACGCCTTCAATTTGCAATTTTCAATTTGCAATGGCCAATTTGCGATTCCGTCTGTCCCCTGTCTCCCGTCTCCGGTCCCCTGTCTACCGTCCCCTCCGTTCCGCTAAACTAAACCGCATGAGCCGAAGCGATCGCATCCCGGTGGCCGTCGTCGGCGTCGGGCGCATGGGCAAGCACCATGCCCGGGTGTACCGTTCGCTGCCGCAGGCCGACCTGGTCGCGGTGGTCGATGCCGACGCCGAGCGCGCCGCGATGGTCGCCGAGGAGTTCGACTGCGCCGCGGTGGCCGACGTATCGCAGTTGCTCGCCCACTTCCCGCAGGTCAAGGCGGTGACGGTCGCGGTGCCGACGGTGCACCACCTCGCCGCCGCCGAGCCGCTGCTGCGCGGCCGCGTCGCCTGCCTGATCGAAAAGCCGCTGGCGCCCACCGCCCAGGAAGCCCGCAAGCTGGTCGCCCTCGCCGCCGAGCAGGGCGTGCCGCTGCAAGTGGGCCACACCGAACGCTTCAACCCCGCCATCCGCGCCGTCGCCGCCCTCAACGTCACCCCGCGCTTCCTGGAGGTGCACCGCGTCAGCCCGATGACCTTCCGCTCGCTGGATGTCGGGGTGGTGATGGACATGATGATCCACGACCTGGACATCGTGCTGTCGCTGGCGGCCTCGCGGCTGGAGCGGATCGATGCCGCCGGGGTGCCCGTGCTCGGCGAGCACGAGGACGTGGCCAACGCCCGCCTGGTCTTTGCCAACGGCTGCGTCGCCAACATCACCGCCAGCCGCCTGGCCCTCAAGACCGAGCGCAAGCTGCGGATGTTCTGCGAGAGCGCCTACGTCAGCCTCGACTACCAGAAGCGGGCCGGCATCATCATCCGCAAGAGCGCCAACGACGAGGCCCTGCGCAACATGCGCGACCAGGTCCGCGGCGGCGCCGACCTCTCCAGCCTCGACTACTCGAACCTCGTCTCCGTCGAGGAGCTCCAGATGGACGGCGACGGGCACACCGACCCGCTCACCGGCGAGCTGGTGAGCTTCCTCGACTGCGTGCGCACCGGCGCCAAGCCGATCGTCGACGGTACCGCCGGCCTCGCCGCCGTGGAAGCCGCCGAGCGCGTCGTCGAGGCCATCGCCAGCCATAAGTGGGAAGGCCTTTCGGTGTGGGACGTGTGAGAGGCGGCGATCCGCTGGTTGGGCAATGAATGACGAATGGCGAATGACGAATGCCGATGACGGAATGTCTAAGAGCGTGTATGAGAAGAGGTCAGAAGTCAGCTGTCAGAAGTCAGCTTCAAAGCCGAACGCGGCGATGTGGCCGTTCTTGCTGACCTCTGATCTCTGATCTCTGACTTCTCATACACGCTCTAATGCATGATCAATGTCGAATGACGGAATGTCTAATGCATGACCAATGTCGAATGATCGACGCACGAATGACGGAAAACATCCACGTCTCGCGGTAGCCCCTCCGACATTAGGTTTTAGTCATTCGTGCTTCGTCATTCATTAGATATTCGAGATTAGGCATTCGCCATTCATTCGACATTCGAGGTTAGACATTCGTCATTCATTCTGGAGCTCCCATGGACTTCCGCCTCCTCGGCCGCAGTGGTTTCAAGGTCCCCGCCCTCACCTTCGGCACCGGCACCTTCGGCGGGGCCACCGAGATGTTCAAGGCCTGGGGCTCGACCGATGTCGAGGAGGCCACCCGCCTCGTGGACATCTGCCTCGACGCCGGCCTGAACATGTTTGACTCCGCCGATGTCTACTCCAAGGGCCTCGCCGAGGAAATCCTCGGTCACGCGATCAAGGGCAAGCGCGACCGCGTGCTCATTTCAACGAAGGCCACTTTCCGCCGCGGCGACGGCCCCAACGATGTCGGCTCCTCGCGCTTCCACATCACCGAGTCGGTCCACGCCAGTCTCAAGCGCCTGGGCGTCGATCACATCGACCTCTTCCAACTGCACGCCTTCGACGCCCTGACGCCCATCGAAGAGGCCCTCGAAACGCTCACCGACCTCGTCAAGGCCGGCAAGATTCGCTACCTCGGCTGCTCCAATTACTCCGGCTGGCACCTGATGAAGTCGCTGGCGGTCAGCGAGCACCGAAACCTGGCGCGGTATGTGGCTCATCAGGCGTACTACTCGCTCGTCGGCCGGGAGTACGAGTGGGAGTTGATGCCGCTGGGCGTCGATCAGGGCGTTGGGGCGGTGGTATGGAGCCCGCTGGGCTGGGGCCGGCTGACGGGCAGGATTCGCCGGGATCAACCGCTGCCGGAGTCGAGCCGGCTGAACACGAAAGCCGCCGTCGATGCCGGGCCAAAGCCGCCCGATGAGTTGCTGTTCAAGGTGGTCGATGCCCTCGATGAGGTGGCGAAAGAGACGGGCAAATCGATCCCGCAGGTCGCCCTCAACTGGCTGTTGCAACGCCCGACCGTCTCGACCGTCATCATCGGGGCCCGCAACGAGGCGCAGCTGCGCGACAACCTCGGCGCCGTCGGCTGGAGCCTTTCGACCCAGCAGGTGGCGAAGCTGGAGGACGCCAGCGCCGTGCAGCCGACGTACCCGTACTGGCATCAGAAGTTCTTCGTCGAGCGGAACCCGTTCCCGACGCGGTGAAGGGGCTCCCGGTAAGATGGGGGCCGATCGAATTCACAACGCGGAGGAAGCGGGCATGTGGCTGCGCTGGTGGAGGCGTGCAAAGCGAGCGACGGCGGCGCGGCGCAGTGATGCCGCGGGCCTCGCCTTCTGCACGAATTCGCCGCCCACCTTCCCCACCTTCGAGCCGCTCGAACCCCGCGTGCTTCTAAGCGGCGTGACGCTGATCACGCACGGCGCCCAGCTCTTCAGCAGCTCGCGCCCCGCATGGCTCGACGCCATGGCGGCCGCGATCGTCGCCCGCGCCGCGCCGGACACTGCCGTCTACGCCCTGCGAATCGTCCGCGGCTCCGGCGGCGTCGCACAAGTTCAATCCTTCGATCACCTCGCCGGCACCCCGCCGATGAGCGCGCTTAGCTCGGCTGGCGAAACCGTCATTATGCTCGACTGGGCCGACGCCTCCGGCGTCATCTTTTCCTATACCAACACCGCCGTCATCGCCGATCTCGTCGCACCATTCCTGCTCAACGCGGTGCCGAGCAAAGGCATCACCCGGCCGCTGGCGGAGTCGCCGATTCACCTCGTGGGCCACAGCCGCGGCGGCTCCGTCGTCACGCAACTGGCGCGCGAACTCGGCGAGCAAGGCGTGTGGGTCGATCACGTCACCACGCTCGACCCGCACCCTGTCGATCCCGACCCGACCGTCGTCACCTTCAACAACGTCGTCTTCGCCGACAGCTATTTTCAGACCAACGACGCCTTCATCGACGGCTTCCCGGTGCCCGGGGCCTTCGATCACAATCTCACCAACATCGTCACCAGCCACGAGACCATTCACACCTATTACCACGGCACCATCAACACCCAGGCGACCTCCGTCGATGGCCAGAACATCTCCGCGAACTGGTACGCCTCCAGCCAGACCGGCCCGCGCAGCCAGGTCGGGTTCGCATACAGCCGCATCGGCGGGCGCGACCGTTTCGCCGGGCCATCGGCGGCGGGCCTGCACCCGATCTTCGGCAGCGGCGCGGCGCGCGCTGCGGTGAACTTCTCACAGGCGACCTGGCCAAATATCCTGGCCATCGGCGTGAACGACCCCGACCTCGACTTCGCGCCCGGCGAGATGATTCATCCGGTGATCCCCTACTTCGATGCCGACTCGTCGGCCGTGATGTCGTTCTTCCTCGACGCCGACACGAACCCGTACAACACGGATGAAGTCCTGCTCGGCCAGATGAATGTGCCATCGACGGAGGGTGAGGTGTTCGTCGCGCTGCCGCTGCTTTCGACCACCGGCGTCAGCGCGGGCACGTATCGCTTTTACACCCAGATCACCGACACCTCGAACCGGACACGGTTCCATTACTTTCAGCAGCCGATCACCATCCTCGCCGACACCACGCCGCCAGCCGTCACCGAGATACTCGTGCGCGGCGGCGACTGGCCGGTCGAGTTAATGAACCATCTGCGCGCCACCGGCTTGGGCGACGGCGGGTACGGGCTGCCCATCGCGGCCGGCTCACCGGTCGTGCCGCTCCTGCCTTGGGCGACCGTCGACGAAATCGTGGTGCGCTTCAGCGAGCACGTGGACACCGCGTTCGAGCAGTTGTCGCTGCACGGCGTCAACGGCCCGAAGCGCACGGCGACGAGCGTTGCTTATGACCCCGCGACCTTTACGGCAACGTGGTCGTTCGACGCTCCGCTCGGCCTCGACAAATGGCTGATCGATCTGTCATCCGGCATCACCGACGGGAGCGGGAACCCGCTCGCAGGGGGCTTCCAGTTCCGGTTTAACGTGCTGCCTGGCGACATCGACCGCAGTGGGGTCGTGCTCGGCAGCGACGTGATCGCGGTGCGCAACGCGCAGTTCAAGGCCGCCGGTTCGCCGGGGTACGACCCGATGCTTGACATCAACGGCTCCGGGGTCGTGCTCGGCGATGACGTGGTGTTTGTCCGCAATCGGCAGTTTACGGTGCTCCCGACCGGTGATCCGGCGGCACCGGCCCTCGATCCGCTCGCGGCCAACCGCGTGGCCCTCTCCGCGTCGCTCGATCCCGATTCGAGCGACTCCGAGGCTTTCGTAGCCGCCCGCGCTGAAACACTCGCGTCGCTGGCCGTGGAGGTTGAGAGGTTGCGACCCCGTCATCGGCCCGAGGCCTTCGGTTCGCCTCTCTTCAGCCGCACCTTTCCGGCGGCCGTTTCATGGGCGGGGCGCCGCGCGTTTTCGTGGCGGCCGAGCGGCTCTAAATGAGCGGGTCGGTCGCCCGCGGGCAAACTCCTGCCCCTGCGCTCTGCCAATCCCGCCAAAAAAAGCGGACCGGGGGCGCCAACGCACTGGCGTCCCCTAATCCGCTTCGTCGCCTCTCTTCGTCGGTACTTAATCCACCGCGTCCTCGATGCCCTCGCCCACTTCTTCGAGCCCGTTGTTGTCGTCGCAGCCGGTCATCGAGAGCGACACGGTCGAGAGGCTCAACACCACCATCAATGCGGTAAAAAACTTTTTCATCGTTGTTTCCGTCGGCCTTATGCAGACCCAACGGCCTCTTAGATACACGTTCAAATCAGGCCGTGAACACGTGTTTCAGATTCGCGTTCATGGCCCCGCCGTCAGGACGGTGAAGCGTCGGCACCTATCCGTCGCTCTGCAAGGACCGTAGCGAGGAGGGCACGGCGCAAGGAATCTAGGAACCGCTCACCTTGCGATGAGGTTTACCGGTGAAATGATCATCAGGGCGCCGCCCGGCGGGGCATCGGCGTAAGG
>Ga0163150_10002219_pt1 | contig 30523 bp, 31 predicted proteins | sample OliLakLV19P2IB_FD_148628 | JGI IMG/M metagenome (GOLD analysis project Ga0163150, IMG submission 148628) | Freshwater microbial mat bacterial communities from Lake Vanda, McMurdo Dry Valleys, Antarctica - Oligotrophic Lake LV.19.P2.IB | ecosystem: Environmental > Aquatic > Freshwater > Lake >...
CCCATATCGTCCTCCAACTCGGAGCCCTGCGCCGGATTCCGCTCGGCGCCGAGTATCTGGACGTCGTCAAGCGGCTCCGCCAAACCGTCACGAGGCTCCAATCGACCGCCGGCTGGGGCGCGACTGCGGTCCGCGTCCACGTGATCGTTGACGCCGCCGGTCCCGGCCAGCTTGCCATCGAGCTTATACGCGCCCAGCAACTCGACATTAACTTTGTGCCGGCCCTGCTTACTGCCGGCGGCGAAACGGGTTATCCGCCATCGGGGAAATTAACCATCCCCCGCCGCGAGTTAGTCACCAACTTACGCTACTTACTCGAGGTCCAGTTAATCCGCGTCCAACCCAATCTGACTCACAAGACGGCGCTCGAAGCCGAAATCGCCGCCGTCCGTTTTGACGGCCGCCAGTCCGCCCACGACGATCTTGTCATCGCCACCGGACTCGCCGCCTACCAGGCCCGGCGCGTCTTTCCCGAACTCCTCCGCCCCGCCCACGCGGCGTAACCGCTCCGCGAACCCGATCTTGGGATTTCCCATCGTCGGCAATCCGGAAATGCTCTTTGACAATTGAATATCAATAAAGCTCGGCTGCCACCATCGTCCGCCCGAATTGTCATCATTTTCGGGCGGGCGGCGCGCAAGAAGCAGTTTACAGTATTTCGTCTGTTGCGAATAATTCGATGAGGTGCTAACCTAAATTCGGAGGAAGAACTATGGTCGGCGAAGCCATTTCGATTCAACCCGGGGATGTATTGAAACTTCGGGCCCTTGATCGCATGCTCCGAAGTGGCCAAGCCCAGTTGCTGGGTCCTAACGGAGAAATGGCTGCACTTCCGGCGCCGCTATACGGTCTACTCCAGAACCTGGTCAGCGTCTTGCAGGAAGGTAGATCCCTGGTCGTAATGCCGGAAGAAAAGCAGCTCACGACACAGCAGGCGGGCGAACTTCTAGGAATGTCGCGCCCGTATATTATCCGGCTGCTCGACGCTGGCGAGATGCCCTGCATTCTCGTTGGCAGGCACCGCCGTATCTCGCTCCGTGATGTTTTGGCCTACGCCAAGCGCCGGGCGGAAGCCCGAAGAGCCGCGCTGGATAGGATGGCGCGCGACGCGTACGAGGCTGGGCTGTATGATAGCGCGTCGATTCCCGCCGGCGGACACGACAAATAGTGTTGGCGGGAAGACAGCGGCCTGTTGCCATTCTCGATGCGTGTGTGCTGATCCCGATGCCGGTTGCGGATACGCTGCTCCGGATGGCGGAACCGCCAAGCCTCTTTGAAGCGCGGTGGACCGATGAGATCCTCGCGGAAGTTACGCGAACACTAGTTGGCCGCTTCGGCAAGTCGCCGGAAAAAGCAATCTACCGCGAAGCCGCCATGCGAGAGTTCTTTCCCGGCTCGGTCGTTCAGAACTATGAGCACTTGTTATCTTTCATGGAGAATCACCCGAAAGACCGTCACGTGCTCGCCGCGGCGGTAGCCTGTCACGCCGACTATTTGGTGACGTTTAACCTGAGGGACTTCCTTGCGGCGGCAGTGGAAAAGTATTGCGTAGCGGTAGTTGGTCCGTCAACCTTCCTCACGCAACTTTGGTCTCTCGACAAGATAGCCGTGGAGTATAGGCTGGACGAGCAAGCCGCCGCCATCGGGGCGTCTCGCGCGGATCTCCTGGACCGCCTCGCGAACTCGGTTCCGGCGTTCGTGAATGCCGTTCGAGCAAATTGAAGATCGCGCGAATACTAGAATCGATACCCAATCCCCACGCGGCCGCCAATACTGGGACGTGCAAATTGCTGGGACCACAACAGATCGAACCGCAACAATAAACTCCCCCGGATCGCGTGAACTACACCGGCCCTGCCCGCCAGGCTCGGCTTTGTCTCGCTCGACCGAAATCGAAAGACGCCTGGCGACACTTCCTCCGCGCCCGGCGGCCGGACGCCCGGAAGAAAATTGCCTGCCGTCGATACCGCGCTGCTGTACTCAAAACCAACGCCGCCTCCGGCGAAAAAATAAGTGCGGTCATTTCCCCACCGGCCCAGCAGACTACTTCCTCCAAATGTTCGCCGGAGCCGGAAATCGTTGCCGCCCAAACTGCGCCTCGTTCTTGCGGTGCCAACGTAAATGCCAACACCAAACCGCCGGCTCAAGGGCACTATTACGTCCCCGCCCCACAACAACCCGCTTCCCAGCCACCCCTCATCGCCCGCCGCTCGCAGGCCGCCCGCGTAGCCGAAGACTTCCGGCCGCCAGGGCTGTGAGAACATCGCGGCCGCGGAAGAAAATAGGAGAAGACACGCTCGCGTCATCGCCGCCACCATCAATAAAACAGGTACTTCCGCCACCGCGCGTCGGTATTGCCCAACATGCGCATCAGATGCCGCGAGGTGTGCAGGCTGAACGGACGCGGAGCCTTCGCCAGCTTCATCCCCGCCTCCTCCGGCGTCCGGCTTCCCTTGCGGTTATTGCACGGATGGCAGCACGCCACCAGGTTCTCCCAGGAGGAGCCGCCGGACCGCGACCGCGGCTGTACATGGTCCAACGTCAACTCGATCGATGGCAGCGTCCGGTGACAGTACTGGCACGTATAGCGGTCCCGCAACAGAATATTCTTCCGCGAAAGCGCGCGCGACTGCTGCGGAATCCGGCGGTATTCGAGCAGCCGGATCACGCTCGGCAAGGCTACCAGGCGATTGTAGGAATGGACATGCGACGACGCATCTTCCTCCGCTGAGGCCACGCCCTTCAGGATCAGGATCAGGGCGCGCCGCGCCGCGCAGACGTTAATTGGCTCGTAACTGGCGTTCAGGACCAGCACGGGCTGATGCAGTCGGTCGTAACTCCCCATCTTTACCTTGCTCCTCCCATCGCTCGCGTTGCCGGTATCGCCATCCGCCCTTCGGCGGGCCTTCGATCCACGCGTGCCAGCGTCAGCACTGTCACACTCTTCGCTCCGCCCCGGCGGAGCAGCGCGCTGCACATCGTCACTGTCGCTCCAGTGGTCAGTACATCGTCCACCAGCAGCACGCGCTTCCCTTCCACAATATTCTCGGACGCTAGAACAAAGACGCCGGTCAGGTTGGACCGGCGCTGCGCGGGGGTTGAACTTGCTTGCGTCTCCGTGTGGCGGGTCTTTCGTATCGCCCGCACCAACGGAACGCGCAGTCTACTCTCCAGCGGCCTCGCCAGCAACTCGCACTGATTGAACCCTCGCCACATCTTTCTTCGCCAGTGCAGCGGCACCGGGACGATCACATCGACCTGCAAATCCAGCGGCAGCGCCCGTACCATTAGATCGCCCAGCGGACCGGCCAGCACCCCCATCCGCGCATACTTGAAGTGGTGAATCATCTTCCGCAGCGGCCCTTCATAGTAGCCGAACGAGTACGCGAAATCGTACCCGGCAAGTCCTGAGCGGCACCGGCGGCAAACCCCCTGATGGTCTAGCGGACGGTCCGATAGAAACGGCGTACGGCACCGCGCGCAGAAGTAGTCGGCCGCCATGACCTCCGGCGTAGCCAGGCAAACATCGCAATACGGCAACCGGCTCGCGTGCCGCAGCACGTCGCCGCACAACATACATTCTCCGGGAATCACCAGGTTAAGGACAGACGCGCCAATTTGTCCGGCGGCGTCGCGGAGGGTGCTCGAAAGCGTTGGGGATTGCCCTGTCGGGAAGATCCACCTCCTAATGACAAGAGTGTACACTACCCTGACCCTCTTGTGTATTCAGGAGACTTGACGGGATACAATGGCCGTCTATGGTCTCTCGCCGCGCCTTTCTGCGGACCACCGCCGCCACCGCGTTCGCGGCCGCCGCCAAACCCCTTAATGTCATCCTGATGTATGCCGACGACCTGGGCTGGGGCGACCTCGGCTGCTACGGCTCGCCGCTCTCCACGCCTCATCTCGACAAAGCCGCCCGCGAAGGTACCCGCTTCACCAACTGCCTATCGGCCAACCCTGTCTGCTCCCCGTCCCGCGCGGCGCTTCTCACCGGCCGCTACCCCACCCGCGTTGGCGTTCCCGTCGTGCTTTTCCCAGCCGATAAGACCGGCCTCGCTGAAGGGGAACAAACGCTCGCGCAACTGCTCAAGGTCCAGGGTTACAAGACGCAATGCGTCGGCAAATGGCATCTCGGCCATTTGGCGCCGCACTTGCCCGCTTTCAAGGGTTTCGATCACTACTTTGGCATCCCCTATTCCAATGACATGAACCCCCGTTGGCTGATGGACGGCGAGAAGGTTATTGAGGAACAAGCCACGCTCGAAACGCTGACTCCCCGCTACACCGAACGCGCCGTCCAGTTCATTGAGGACAATAAAGCCGGACCGTTCTTCCTCTACTTTCCGCACACCTATCCGCACATTCCGCTCGCCGCCAGTAAAGCCTTCCGCGGCAAGAGCCCCTACGGAATTTATGGCGACGTTGTCAGTGAGCTCGATTGGTCCGTCGGCCAAATCATGGAGACGTTGAAGAAACACGGACTCGACAAGAACACGCTCTTTCTATTCTCGAGCGACAATGGCCCCTGGTTCCAGGGTAGTGCCGGCAAGCTCCGCGGCCGCAAAGGAATGACGTGGGAAGGCGGCGTCCGCGTCCCCTTAATCGCCTGGCGCCCCGGCCACATCGCCAAAGGCCGTGTCTGCCATTCGCTCGTCTCCACCATGGACATTGTCCCAACTGTGTGCGCCATGACCGGCGCCGCCAAGCCATCGCGCGCCACCGACGGCATTGACATCAGCGCCCTTCTCACGGGCGCCAAGACCGAACTAGACCGTGAAGTTATCCTCTACTTCGATAACATTAATGTGCAGTGCGCCCGATCCGGTAAATGGAAAGCGCACTTCAGCCGCTACAACAACGTCACCTATAGCCCCGCCCCCGCCGGCGGCCGGAAGAACATTCGTCTCAGGAACCCCGAACTCTACGACGTCGTAGCCGATCCGGACGAGTCATTCGACGTCGCCGCCGAAAATCCCCAGATCCTCAATCGCATCGTCGCCCGCGTCGATGAATTAATCAAAGGCTTCCCCGAAGCTATTCAGAAACAGTACGAAACGCAAAAAGCCGGCCCGCTCAGCCCCAGCCCCGCCGGCGCCGTTTCCCGATAATCCAGGAGAATGAGTATATGAAAATCTTCGCAGGCTTAGCTCTCGCCTCTCTCGCCGCGTTCGCCGCCGAAAGCGGTTTCACCGAACTCTTCGACGGCAAAACCACCAACGGTTGGCAACTCGTCAAAGGGCACGGCCCCGGCTACATCGTGAAGGACGGAGTGCTGGTTTGCCCCAAAGAAGGCGGCGGCAATCTCTTCACCGCCAGGGAGTACAAGGACTTCGTTTTCCGCTTCGAATTTAAGATGGAACCCGGCGGCAACAACGGCGTTGGCATTCGCGCTCCGCTGGAAGGCGACGCCGCTTATGCCGGCATGGAAATTCAAATCCTGGATCATGACCACGCCATGTACAAGGGCAAACTAAAGCCCGCGCAGCGCCACGGCAGTGTCTACGATGTGATCCCCGCGAAGGCCGCCGCCCTCAAGCCGGTCGGCGAATGGAACAGCGAAGAGATCCGCATCGAGGACGGCAAGATCAAAGTCACGCTGAACGGCAAAGTCATCACCGAAGGCGACCTGAGCAAAGTCACTGATGAGGCTATCTTGAAAAAGCATCCCGGCGTAAGGCGCGCCCAAGGCCACATCGGTTTCCTCGGTCACGGCTCCCATGTGGAGTTCCGCAACATCCGCATCAAAGAGCTTTAACGGGTCGCCGAACCCGGGCGCGTCGTACCGCTCAGCGTCACCACGTCCGGGTCTACGCCAATTGGAAACACCACTTCCATAAAGCCAATATTCATCTCTTCCCAGCTTTGGTCGCCCCAGCGCACCGTCTGCGCCGGGTCGGGGTTAAACCTGTTGTTCGGCGAGTTATCAAAGTGCGCCAGGCATTCGAGTACCGTTCCTTTCGGCAGCTTTTTCGGCTCCGCTAAAAAGTAAGTGGTCTGCCAATTGAAGTCATAGCGCGGAACATTGATGAGGTTCTCGATTCGCCCATCCGGATAGCGCGCCGAGATGCGATACGACTTACCCCGCAAATGCATATGCGGTTGCATGGACAACAGCGTGAGGTCCCGGTTCAACGTCGCCGCCGTCGACGACGGAAAGTTCCCCTCCCCCGGCGGAATCACGAATGTACTATCGGCCGGGGTGATCGTCAAAACGCGTTCGCGCGGCGTCTCTTTCGCGAAGTAGATCCCCAATTCCGACTGATCCACCGCCGCCTTCCCATTAGCCGTGTAGTGAATCTCAAATACAATATCGGCCGACTTCGGCAGCAGCTTAGCGCGCCCGTCGCCCCACGGCTGCGGCCTGTACCCCGGCTCATAGCCCAGCAATAACTCCCGGCGGTCCGCCTCCCGCTCATCCGGCCGCCGCGCGGCGCGCGAAGCCTTGGAGGCGACGAAAAACTCGCCCGCCGGCGCGTCGCTGACATAGCTCGACCCCTTCGGCCGGACAAAGGCGTTTATGTGATGGACCATTGACCGCTGATCGATCTTCCACTCCGCGGCGGCAATCCATTTCGCTTCGGGCAGATCGGTTGGCGTCACCAGAAACGTATATTGAATGGTTCCTTGCGCGGGGATCGCGAAACCCGGAACTCGCACAATCAGGTCCGGCTGCCCCAACCGCCAACCGGCGCCGGTCGCGGCCGTTTCGGGAGCCGCAACCGATTTCCCTTCCGGCGCTCCGGCGTCCACCCAATCCAAGATCGTCTTCCGGTCCGCGGCTGTCAGCGACCGGTCGTTATGAAACGCCGCGCTCTGCGAAGGATCGGCATGCCACGGCGGCATCCTCCCTTGCGCCACCGCTTGGCGGATCGCCTTCGCCCACGGCTTGGTCTGCGAATAAGAAACGAACGCCATCGGCCCAATTTCGCCCTGACGGTGGCACCCGGAACAGCGGCGTTCCAAAATCGGCCGCACGTCCCCGTGATAATCCGGAGCCGCCGATAAGCCCGTCCCCAGAACGGTCCAAAACAGGATAAATTTCGACATCGCTTAGCGCACCAAGCCAGGCTGGGGTACGGCTACATCCATCCGCAGTTCCTTCAAACGGCGCGTCCGCATTTCGCCCAGCCACTGCCACCGGTAATGCTTGGCAAGGTCAAGGGTGGCGAGGGCGGCCGTGCCGTCTTCACGGGCCTGGGAGAGACGTTCGCCGAACGGATCCATTATGTACGTCGGATGATCATAGCCGCTGGTGACCAGGAACACGCCGTTCTCAATGGCGCGGGCTTTAGCGAGAGTTTCGTCGCCGCCCCAGATCGGCATTAAGATCACGTCAGCGCCCTGATTGGCGAGCGCGCGAGCCGGTTCGGCGAAGAAAACGTCATAGCAGATCATTAAGCCGACTTTGCCAAAATCCGTCTGAAAAATAGGGAAATGCGTGCCGGGAGTGATGCCCCGTTCGATTTCTTCGCGCGGTAGATAGACCTTCCGGTACTTGCCCGTCACCTCGCCGTGGCGGTCGATGAGGACGGCGGTGTTATAGACCGTCGCGCCTTCCCGCTCATAGATACCGGCGATGATGTAAGCCTTGCGGGCCTTGGCAACTTCACCGAGCGCCTTCGTGGTAGGACCGGGGATCGACTCGGAGACTTCGATATAGGATTTCGTGGTGCCAACGACGCTGATGCCTTCCGGCAGCAGAATGACATCGGTGCCCGCCGGAACCGCCTTGGCGATCGCCCCGATGAATCGCGCGACGCTATCTTCGCGGCCAGCGGAGTTTCGCGGGCGAAGATTGACGGTGGCTACATTGACCTTGCGGGCGGCGGGCGCGGGGATGCGTTCAATGGAAATGTCGTCCCACCAAACAGTGCCCTGCGGGGCGTTGGCGAGATAGAGTTCGAGGAACACGGACGAGGCGCCGGCGGGCGCTTGCGCTTCGCCGGTAAGCTCGCTCCATTCGCCGGCGCGCCGGGTCCAGGGGAGGTAATCGGGATCGCCGGCGCGCTTGCCATTGGCGGTTTGCCAATCGAGCCGGGCGACCACTTGCCAATTTTCCGCCGTAACGCTCTCGGACTTATAGAAGGCTTTGAAGCGAAGCCACTCGCCGGGTTTCACGCTATGAATCTGCTTGCGCCAACCGCCGTAGGCGGCGGCGTTCGAAACCCCGTTGACGGCCAGTGACCCGGGCTCGCCGCGGCTGACATGCGGGTCAACGAAGACGCGGGGCATCGATTCCGGACGATGGCTCCAGGAAGACCAGCCTTCCGGCTTATTCGCAAATGCCGATTCCTGGAAGAGGATTTCGGCGTGGAGAGAAAACGCAAGCAGCAGCAGAGCGCAGAACCGCATGTCAACAACTTATCAGTTTTGGCGGTTCCTGATGGGGAACCTGCCGAAGAGGGGTCCGCGGACCCCTGCTTCCAGGCCCGGATGTTACTGGAGACGAGTGGCGATTATCTCTCTGATGCCGCTCAGACCGTCGGGCAGTCGAATAGACCAGTAGTCCTAGCTACTTCTTGGCGCAAAAATGGTTTTTCGTTGCCTCGGCGGTCAGGTAGGGCAAGCGTTATCAAAGTGGCGGTCGGGGAAATACGAAGACTCCCGCCGGGGTCTCCGGCGAGAGTTCGAAGAGGTCGGGAAGGATTGATGGAGGAACTTACTGTGCGGATTGCTGTTGCTTGACAATGGCTCGGCCGATGTTGATTTAGGTTATCCGCGATCACGCCGAGTCCGGTCCAGCGCTTCATTCCGCTGGCGCCTTTATACCGGCAACGGTTGAGTCCGTGCCGTCGCTTGAGTAGGCTGATTCTGCCTTCGCATCCGGTTCTCCACTTCTGCCCCTTCTTGAACCAGCGTTTCTTCTGCTCATGCTTGACCGCGGCGCTTTTGGTGGAACGGCTTGGAACGGAAACACGTTTCACGCCTACCTGCTGCGCCTTGGCTACTTGAGAGTACCGAGTTCCAGGGCGTCATTCAGCCGGCTTTAGGTTCACGCGATTTGCATGGTCCAGTGATGCGCTTCCATGCGGTCAAGGGGTTGCACAGCAGTTCTTGAACTTCTTGCCACTCCCGCAAGGGCAATAATCATTGCGGCCGATCCCGGGCGCCGCGCGAGGCGCCGGGGGCTCCCCGGCGGAACCGCGCAAGAGAAGGTCGATGTCCGAGAGATCTTCGGGTTGGTCCGGTTCTATACCGGCGATTACCTTCCAGTGGTGTTTTTCACAAAGAGCGACGATCTTTTCGCCTTTGGGCATCGTCTGCACGCGAACTACCGCAGGCCGTTTATCGGATCCCAACTTCGCCATTCCGGATTCTCCTTGCGAGTATCGAATGCCAGCCTATCGGGTGGCCCCAGGTTCCGCAATCTGCATGGTTAGCCGTGAGTGTTCGATACTGAGGTCGACCCACTGGTCAACCAGACGTTTGAACCGCTTGTGAGTCGCGGTCTGGCGGCGAATATCCTTCACCCATACCCGGCGGACGTACTCCGTGCGGCTCTTCATCCGGCGTGTATAGCTGATCTGCCAGTAAGCCCCGGCTTGGTGTTGGGGATCCTTGTACTGGCGGGTCAGCGAGCCCGGACGCATCGGACCGATCTCCAGTAGCGCCCGCTTGATCCGGTCAATCCTCCGCTCGATCTGTTGCATCCGTTTCCGGCTCATGCGTTCTCCTTTTCGTGTTGCATGTATAGCATATATATGCTAGACATGCCCGAACATCTGTCAAGCCCGAAATCCCCATCGTCGAGCCAACCGGCAAGGAGGCCGCTCATGCTCTGGCGCCACTGGTGGAATCTGGTGTGCGAATTGCGGCCCGCCTGCGCCCGGACCCGGACCTTCCTGTGGATGTCCCTCTGCCTGGCGGGATTCTCCACTCGGAAAGATCTGCTGGGCGTCACCAGCATCGTGCGCGCCCTGGGCGTGGAGCCGGCCTGCTACGACCGGCTCCTGGACTTCTTCCATAGCCCGGCCCTGGATCTGGACAAGCTCACCTGCGCCTGGTGCGCTCTGGTCTTCCGATTCAACGCCGGCATCCTTCGCGTCAACCGCAAGCCCGTCCTCGCCGGCGACGGCATCAAGGTCGCCAAGGCCGGACGCAAAATGCCCGGGGTCAAAAAGCTCCATCAAGAATCCGGCTCAAACACCAAGCCGGAGTATATCTTCGGCCACTCCTGCCAAGCCGTCGCCGTGCTCACCCAAGCCCTGTCCAGCGTATTCGCCCTGCTTTTGGCCGGTCGCATCCACGAAGGCACGGTGTTTTCCAACCGCGACCACCGCACCCTGCTGGACAAGATGATCCTGCTGCTCGACGCACTGGACCTGAAGGAGTCGTTCTACTTCGTGGCTGACGCCTACTATGCCTCCGGCAAGATCGTTCGCGGACTGCTGGCCCACGGGAACCATCCGGTCACGCGCGTCAAAAGCAACAGCGTGGCCTATTTCCCGGCGACACCCCAACCCCGCACCAGCCGCGGCGCCGGGGCAGGCCCGCAAAGTACGGGAAGAAGATCAAGGTCGCAGCGCGGCTGAAGGAGGAGGATCAAATGCAGGAGGCCCCCAGTCCCGTCTATGGCGAGCAGGGGGTGTTTCTCCGCTTCCGGGCCGCCGCCCTATTATGGCGCCCGGCCGGCATCCTCGTCCGCTTCGTCGTGGTACTCCATCCGCAGCGCGGCGCCATCCTGCTGATGTCCACGGACCTGACCCTGGCCCCCTTGGACATCATCCGCATCTATGGCCTGCGATTCAAAATCGAAGTGTCCTTCAAACAGGCCCTTCGGGTCATTGGCGCGTATGCCTATCACTTCTGGATGGCGGCCATGACGCCACTACGGCGCGTGAGCGGCAACCAGTACCTGCACCGCAAATCGGATACCTACCGCAACGCCGTCCGCCGTAAGATAGCAGCCTACCATCGCCACATCCAACTCGGTCTCATCGCCCAGGGACTACTGCAGATCCTCTCCGCGACGAAACCCGCACTGGTCTGGCAGTCCTTCGGCTCGTGGATACGGACCGTTCGGCCAGGACTGGCCCCCTCCGAACAGGTCGTGGCCATTGCCCTCCGCAATACCCTTCCGGAATTTCTCGCAAGTACCGCCAAACCCTCAATCCTCGTGAAATTCATCCGAGACAGGCTTGATCTGTCCAGAACCGAAGGAACCAGCTTGGCGGCATGAGCCGAAAACCATCACATATCGGTACTCTCAAGTACAGGACTTCCCGTGGGAACCGGAGCGGCGGACAGCGCGGCGGCAAGAAGGGCGGCCGCGAAGAAGCGAATTTGCATATCGATATCCTTTCTGAGTCGGACATCGAGGTATCGCGCGGGTTGAGAAATCCTTTCAAAGATTTATTCTGGAGGGACTATGACGACAATGATTGCCATGCTGCGAGGCGTGAACGTGGGCGGGAACTGCAAGGTCAAAATGGATGAACTGCGAGCGGTCTGCGAGGGGATGGGACTGCGCGATGTGCGCACCTATATTCAGAGCGGCAACATTGTATTCCGCTCGAAGGCGGCGGACGTTGGCTCGCGATTGGAAAAGGAAATCGAGCGTGTCTTCGGCGTTCGCACGTTTGTGGTTCTTCGCACGGCGGCGGAAATGCGAGCGGTGACGGAGCGGAATCCGCTTCCGGACGTGGACCCCAGGAAGTTGTTGGTGTCGTTCTTACTTGCAACGCCCGCAGCGGCGGCGGTGGAAGCTGTGGAGCGAATGGCGATCTCTCCGGAGGAACTGCACATCATCGGAAGCGAAATGTACATTCACTTTCCGCTTGGGCAAGGCGTCTCCAAATTGCCGATGGCCAAGATTGAAAGGACGCTTGGCACATCGGGGACAGGGCGGAACTGGAATACGGTGATGGCATTGCTGGCGATGGCGATGGCGGAGGAGTCTTAGAACAATGCACGACGAACTGCTGACGGACGCCGCGCGGCGGGCCAGCGACTATCTCGACTCAATCGCCCGGCGGCTCGTCTGGCCGACGGCCGAGTCGGTGGCCGGACTGGCGGCGGCGGGCGGTCTGTTGCCTGAAGAGCCCGCGGACCCGCTGGAGGTTTTGGGATTAATTGACCGCATCGGATCGCCGGCCACCGTGGCGACGCAGGGCGGACGGTACTTCGGTTTCGTCACCGGGGGGACACAGCCGGCGGCGCTGGCGGCGAGTTGGATGGTGAGCGCGTGGGACCAGAGCGCGGCGCTGCGAGTGATGTCGCCTGCTGCTGCGGCGTTTGAAGATATCGCGCTGGATTGGCTACGCGACGTGTTGGGGCTTCCGGCGGCGAGTGCGGGCGCGGTGGTAACGGGCGCGACGATGGCCAATTTCACCGGCTTGGCGGCGGCCCGGCACGCCCTGCTGGAAAGAGCGGATTTTGATGTGGAGAATGACGGGTTATTTGGAGCGCCGCCGTTAACAGTGGTGGTCGGCGAGGAGGTTCACGTCTCGCTGGTGAAGGCGCTGGGCCTGCTTGGACTGGGGCGCGGCCGCGTGGTGCGCGTGCCCGTTGACGGACAAGGCCGCATGATCGCCGAGGCGCTTCCGCCCTTGGACGCGCGGACCAGCGTCTGCATCCAAGCCGGTAACGTGAACACCGGGGCATTCGATCCGGCCGCGGAGATCTGCCGCGCGGCGCGCGCGGCCGGCGCGTGGGTTCACGTTGACGGCGCGTTTGGGTTGTTTGCCGCAATGTCTCCCCCCAGTACCGGCACTTGACGGCGGGGTTTGCCGACGCCGACAGTTGGGCCACCGACGGGCACAAGTGGCCGAACGTCGCCTACGACTGCGGCTTGGCGTTCGTTCGGGACCCGCAAGCGCTGCGGGCATCAATGGCGATGGTGGCGGCGTATCTGCCGGAGGGGGCGGAACGCGAGCCGAGCCATTACACCCCGGAAATGTCTCGCCGGGCGCGTGGCGTGGAGTTGTGGACGGTACTTCGGGGGATGGGACGCCGCGGAATGGCGGAGCTAGTCGAAAGAACATGCGCCCATGCGCGCCGGTTTGCCGAAGGATTGCGTGCGGCGAGACGAATTGGCAAGGCCGCGTGGCGATGCGTATCAGCGTGTCGTCCTGGGTAACGACGGCGGAGGATGTGGAGGCGAGTTTGGAATCGATCATTCGCGCGGCGGGGATTGATTAGACATTCGCCAGGAATGAAATCTGAACCACTCTCCGCTCATGCTTTTTGAACTGTAGCCTTCCCGATAGCGGATTCCGAAAGATCTCGTGAATCGGCGACTCCCGGAAGTTCTTTACGACGAAGAGAAAGAAGCGCTCTTTCAAAACTGCCGCCACGGCGTGATCGCGGTAGTTTTTAATAGAAGCGGGCTTGGTTCCCAGGGCGTACTCGATGACGTTGAATGCCTCGACGAAGCTTCCAAAGCCAAGTTCTGTCAAGCCAAGAGAATCGAATATCGAGAGGTACAACCCGGCAATGATAGGCCTTTCGCTGCGCATGATATTCGAGCGGCGAGGCGGCGGATCGGAAAGTCCTTAACTCCCTTTCCGCGAAGAGTACTTATTCAACAGCCCGATCAATTTCTCCGCCGAAGCCGGCGCGGGGGCCGTCCCATAAACAATCTCGGAGTTCTTCATCTTCTTCCCGTACAATGCCTTGATCGCGTCATCGTCTTCCCGCATCGTGCTGCCCTTCACCGAAATACCCGCAAAAGCGCCCCGCGACCGCGACCACGACAAAATCTCGGCCCGCATTGACGCGTCCGTCTCCGCCGAAGAAGTCCGTCCCACCGGGCCGGCCGCCGCCATCGCTTCTCCACCCACAGTGAACTTGCTCTTCTCGAATAACCGCTTCGCGCCCCGCTCATTCATCACCAGCATCACCACGTCCGTCTCTGATCCGCCGATCTGGAAACCAACGCTCCCGCCTTCCACCTTCACTGCGCCAGGCGCGCTCCAGCCGCCGCCGGATTTCCGGCACGTCACATAGCCGCGCCCGTATTTTCCGCCCACGATAAACGCGCCGCTCTTCACGCCCGGCACCACAATCGCGCACTCTGCCTTGTCTAACAAGTCCTGCGGAATCGACTTCTCCTTAATATCCATAATCTCCTGCAACACCGCCCCCGCTTCTTCCAACCGGGCCGCGTGCGGATTGTTCGCCTGTGCCAGTAAAGGCACCGTAAAGAGCAACGGTAGTAATCGATTCATAGTCACCATACTTACTAGAAGACCAAATGCCGCCGCCGGTTACAAGTCATAACGCCGCCACCGCGCTCTTCGCCCCGCGAATGCAGTCCGGAATTCCGATCCCCTCATACGCATTCCCCGCCAAATGCAGACCCGGATGCGCACCGGTCCGCTCGCGGATTTCCGCCACCCGCTTTTTGTGGCCCAAACTGTACTGGGCCATCGCCCCGCTCCATCGCGTCAACCGCGTGAATAATGGAACCGCCGACAATCCCGTCAGATCTTTCAATTCCCCCAGCACGTCCCGGATCAGTTCGCCCTCCGGCGCGTCAATCGCCGCACAACCCAAAAAGCACCGCAACAATGCCTTCGCCGCCGGCACCCGGTGATCGAACTTCGTCTTCACAAATGTGCAGGCCGCCATTCGTTTCCGTTCCACCTTCGGAACCAGAAACCCAAATCCGCTAATCTTGCCTTCCACGTCCGCCTGTTCATACCCCAACGCCAGCGTCACCGAAGAGTTGTATCGAACCCCGTTCAACAACTCGCTAATCCGCTCATCCACCGGCCGCAACAACCTCGCCGCCGCCGGCGCGGGGCAGCAGACAAAGACATGGTCGGCGTAAATCTTTTCCCGCTTCAGCTCCACTTCATAACCGAAGCTCGACTTCCGGACCGCTATCGCCTCGTCGTGATACCTGTCCATTTTTCCCGGTAACTGGCAGGTAATCGCCTGTGTCAACTGTTCCATTCCGCCTTTCAGCGTTTTAAATAACGGCCCCGTCGGCCCCCGCTCCGCCCGCATCGCCAGCGTCCCCTTCGTCAGGCTCCCGTACTTCTTCTCCATGTTGACAAACATCTCCAGCACCGCGTCCGCGCTCAAATCCTCCGGGTCTCCGCCATACACGCCCGCCAGGAGTGGTTCGGCCAGATAGTCAACTGCTTCCTGGCCGTAATGCTCCCGGACCAATTGCGCCACGCTCCGCTCAGGCTGATTCTTCACCGGCCGCCGGAAGTACTCGAGCCCCATCCCGATCTTCGTGCCCCACGAAAACAGCGGACTCTTCACCATCGGCATAATCCGCGTCGGAACCATCATCATCAGCCCATCGGGCATCGGTACCAGTTGCCGGTTCTTGACAATGAACGTCACCCGCTGATGGTCATTGCTGCCAATCACGTCACCTTCCAGCCCCAATTCCCGGATCAGGTCCATTGCCGCCGGTTTCGAAGAAAGAAAACTGTCCGGGCCGCCCTCCACCAGGCAACCCTCCACATGGTCCGTGCGGATCACTCCGCCCAAGCGCGTTTCTTTCTCAATCAGCACCGGCCGGTACCCAGACTTGGCCAGATACCAGCACGCAGCTAACCCCGTTATGCCGCCGCCAATGACTACATGGGAAGGCACTGGGCGTCCCTAAGGCCTAAAGTCGCGGACGATCTGCACGGCGGCCTTTACATTGTCCACAGGCGTTTCCGGCAGGATGCCGTGACCCAGATTAAAGATATGCCCTGGCCGGGTTCCCGTCCGCTTCAACAACTCATGAATCTTGGCTTTCAACTCCGGCAGCGGAGCGAACAGCGCCACCGGGTCCAGGTTCCCCTGTACCGCCGAACGGTAGCTGATGTCCATCCACGCCTGGTCGATGTTGACGCGCCAGTCCACTCCCATTACGTCCCCGCCGGCCGCGTGCAACTCCCGGAAGAAGCCCGAAGCGCCCGTGCCGAAGTGGATCACCGGGACACCTGTGGAGCGAACCCGCTCAATCAGCGCCCGCGAGTAAGGCGCCACGTACCGCACGTAGTCGTCGGGCGACAGCGCGCCCACCCAGGAATCGAAAATCTGAATGGCCCGCGCCCCCGCCGCCACCTGCATGATCGCAAACGGACCCAGCACGTCGACAATCTTGCCCATCAGCCGGCGCCACAGCGTCTCGTCGGTATACATCAGCCGCTTCGTATTCAGAAAGCTCTTCGACGGCCCGCCTTCGATCATGTAGCTCGCCAGCGTAAACGGCGCGCCCGTGAACCCAATCACCGGAACCTTCCCCGCCAGCGCGCGCGTAACTAACTGAATCGACTCGCCCACGTAGCCTAGATCATCGGTGTTCGAAATGGAGAGCGAATCGACGTCGCTCGATGTCCGAATAGGATTGTCGATATGCGGCCCTTCCCCGGCCCGGAATTCCAGCTTCAGACCCATCGGCTCCACGGGCAGGAGAATATCGGCGAAGATGATTGCCGCGTCCACGTCCAGAATCTCCACTGGTTGCAACGTCACCTGCGACGCTAGATCCGGCCGTTTGCAGATCTCCAGAATCGTGTGTTTTGCCCGGATCTCCCGGTATGGCTTCAGATACCGGCCCGCCTGCCGCATAAACCACACTGGCCGGACGTCCGTCGGACGCCGTCGGCAAGCATCAAGAAATCGGCTGCTCATTGGAGCCACGCGCATTGGGCCTCCCCCCGGTCTTCACACAAAAATGCCCGAAAACCGGTCGGTAAATGTTTCGCCGCCCACTGGCGGCCTTGAATATAGGTTGGTTTCGTCCACGCCTCGGAGTCCATCCCCCGCGGCGCCAAAACTGAGACGGAGTACATGCCCGGCGCGGGATAACCCGTTCGCGGGTCCATGATATGCGAATAAATTCGCTTCCCCACTTGAAAAAACTTCTCGTAGCTGCCCGAAGTCGACATGGATTCGTCCTTCAGGTACAACTCGGCCACGTGCCGCTCCAATCTCTTCGGGTCGCGGATCACAACTTTCCAGCCTCGCGGTTCATCCGGCGGCGTCCGCAAGCCGTACATGGAACTGCCCCCCGCATTGATCAATGCGCCGGAAACGCCGCCTGCTCGCAGAATCGACGCCATCCGGTCCACCGCGTATCCTTTGCCGATCCCGCCGGGATCCAGCTCAAGGCCGGCTTTCTCAAATCGGACTGTGCGTGTGGTTGTCTGCAAGGAGAGATTCTTGTAGCCCGTCCGGGCCAACGCGGCGCGTACTTCCGAACGGTGCGGCATGCGGCCGGAACCCTTGTAGAATCCCCAAACCCGCATCAGCGGGCCCACCGTGATGTCAAACGTACCTTCGCTCTGTTCGCTGTACCGTACACATGCCGTCAGCAGGTCAAACAACTCCTGGCTGACCGTCACGCCCCGGTCCGCGGCGCTTTGGTTTACTGCGCTCCATTCGCTCTCCGGCCGGTAGTTCGATAACATCCGGTCCAGGCGGCGAGCCTCTTCTAACGCCGTCTCAACAGCAGCCGCTAGATTCCCGCGGTCGCTGCCCCACGCCGCTATCGAAAAAGTGGAGCCCATCGCGTCAACGCTGGATTCATAGCGGATCGGGGGTTCCGCCGCATAGGCCAACGCGGTCGCTAGTATCAACACTAACACACCAACTCGTATTTTAAGGCGAATAAAGGGCGAAATAGCCATGCTCTTCCCCTCCAACTTACCAATTCCCCTGAACACTGTCACTCTATCCCCTTGACAACTTTCAGAAAGTCTAGTTAACTATAGTTAAGTACAATATGAAAAACATAGTTTATGCCACTGGTGCCGCACTCCTTCTAGTCGGCGTCTATCACCGCCTCAACGCCGCTCGTTCCCGCGAACCCATCAATCGCCGTCTCGAAGGCTGGCCCCTTCTGATCGGGATTCGTTTATCCGGTCTGGCCATGTTCGTCGCCCTTTTCCTGGCCTTCCGTGAACCTTCGCCCCCGGTTCTCAGGCTCCAATGGGCCGGAACCGGTCTCTTTGTCGCCTCCGCCGCATGGCTCGCGTGGATGTTCGTCTCCCTCGGGCGTAACCTAACCGACACCGTCGTCACCCGCCGCGAAGCCTACTTCGTCTCCCACGGTCCCTACAACTATGTCCGTAACCCTATGTATATAGGGATCTTAGTTGCCGGCCTGTCCCTTGCCCTGGTTCTCGGCAGTTGGCTTGTCGAAGTGTTTGTCAGCACCTGTTTCGTCCTGCTCGCCATTCGCACCCGAATTGAGGAACGCTATCTCATCGCTCGCTTTGGCGAAACATATAAAACCTACATGAGCAAAGTCGGACGATTTTTGCCGTATATTCTCTGATAGACTAATGGTTCCCGTCATCGACCCGATTCTCGGGGAAGGAAGAGGTCCTGTTGGATGCGTGTTCACCTTGTAAATCCGAGTGATGCATCGTTTGGCATCGGCGTAATTACGCCCCGCTGGTTGTATGTTTTGGCCGCCGCGACCCCCGCGAAGTATGGTGACCCAATCGTCACCGACGAGACTCTGGAGCATCTGGATCTGAATAGCGTCCAACCGGGCGACATCGTCGGAATCGGCATGCACACGGGCAACGCCTTGCGCGGTATGCAGGTCGGCCGCGACTGTCGCGAACGTGGAGCCATCGTGGTTTATGGCGGCGTCCACCCCACTCTCTATCCGAACGAGGCCCTGGAGTTTGGCGCCGCCCACGTAGTTGTCAAAGGCGACGGCGACGTGATCTGGGGCAAAGTACTCGAGGATATTGTTAACAATCGCGCCGAAAAGATCTATGACGGCGGTCGCGTGTCCGGAAAGCAGTTTCTGCCCGCCCGCTGGGACCTTGCCGGCCGCGACAAATACATGTGGGCATCGGTCCAAACCGTTCGCGGTTGCCCGAAACACTGCTCTTTCTGCTCCGTGTGGCGCACCGACGGTCAAAAGCCTCGCCAACGCGAAGCCGACATTGTCATTGATGAAATCGTCCAGCTTCGCCGCCTCGGCTACCGCTTCATCGCCCTTGCCGACGATAACTTTTATCCGGTCACCATCACAGATATTATGCTCGCCGAACGGCAAGGCAACGCGGCCCGTGTCGCAGAGTTGAAGGAGATCCGGGAAGAGCGTTTTGACCTGATGGCAAAGCTCGCTCTCCTGCCCAAGGACATGGTGTTCTTCACCCAGATCACTATGGAAGCCGGTGAAGACGTCGAATTCCTCATCGCCATGAAAAAGGCCCATATAAAGGGCGCGCTGGTCGGCATTGAATCGGTCACCGAAGAAGGCCTAAAGGCTGTTTTCAAAGACTTCAACAAAGCAGGGGCCGGACTCGCCGAGCGCCTGCAGACGTTTCGGGCCAATGGCGTCCACGTTCTCGGCAGCTTTATCTTCGGGCTCCCCACGGATCGTGAAGACACCTTCGCCGCCACCGCCGCTCTTGCCAAGGCCGCCGACCTCACCTTCGCCCAATTCGTCATGCTCACGCCGTTTCCCGGCACCGTCGATTTCGAACGCTGGGAGAAGAGCCTCGGCGATGACGTGCCGAAAGTGCAGGGTACTCCGATCACCCGTTATTGGCTTATTCCGCACGAAATACGGCCGAAGATGTTCACCCCGCATCCCACGATGAGTTCGGAAGACCTCCGCGTCCGCACACAAGGCGTCTGGGACGATTTCTACAACCTGAAAGAAATCTGGCAGCGTTCCAAGTGTGTGCCTTCGCTGAAGGGCCGATTAGCGTTCCTGTTCATCTCGAAATTGTACCGGCAGATGTACGCCAACACCGGCATTTCCACCGACTCGGCGCGCCGCGAACGGGCCACGCGAATGGCGCGCTGGCTGGCGATCCCAACGCGCAGGCTTTTCTCGGCCAAGCCGATGCCCGACTTGCAGTCGCCGGTCACCGTCCAGCGCCCCGCCACTAGTTTGGTATCGATCGGCGGCTAGACTTCATTTGATGAAATCGCGCAAAACGGACCCGGTCGCGCGACGCGACCGGCCATTGCGCTCAATTCCGTGACAGAATATGGCGAACCGCCATGCCCCGTATTCTTATAAATGAGTGCAAGCAGGAGATCTCATCCTTCAATCCGGTTATCGCCCAGTACGATGATTTTCTTATCAACCGCGGCGACGCCCTGCTCGACTACCATCGCCCCGTCCATTCCGAAGTGGGCGGGGCGATGGTAGTCTTCTCCACGCGCACGGACTATGAGATCGCCGGCGGGTTCGCGGCGCGTGGGATCACATCGACCGGGACGCTGTCCGCCGAGGCTTTCGCACGTATTGCGGACGAGTTTCTGGAGGCGGTGCGAACGGCCGGGCCGCTCGACGGGATCTACTTTTCACTGCATGGCGCGCTGGCCTCGGAGGACGTTGATGACTGCGAGGGGTATCTGCTGGAACGGACGCGGGAGATCGTCGGGGAGCGGATGCCGATCGCGGTATCGCTCGACCTGCACGGCATCCTGACGGATCGCATGTTGCGGCACGCCGACGTGACCACCGTGTTCCACACCAACCCGCATACGGATTTTTTCGAGACGGGCCAACGCGCGGCGCGGCTGCTGATCCGCCTGCTCGATGGCGGCATCAAGCCAGTGCAGATTCGAATCCCAATTCCAGCGCTGGTGCGCGGCCAGGAGTGCATCACCGCGACAGGTCTTTTCGGTAACTGGGTGCGCGAGGCCGTTGCCTTCGAGAACGCGCAGGGCGGGGTTTCCGGTGGATTTTTCATCGGCAACCCGTTCACCGACGTGCCGGACCTGGCCTCGAACGTCTTCCTGGCGGCGGATGGGGACGCGACGGCGGCGTGCGAGCTGGGTTGCCGCATAGCGCGTGAGTTCTGGGACGCCAGAGCCCTGATTCAGCAGCCGCTGTTAAGCCTGGAGGAGAGCGTCCGGATCGCCAACAGCGCCACTGGCCGCGTGGTGTTGGTGGACGCGGCGGATGCGACGAGTTCCGGCGCGTCGGGCGATTCGAATGCGATCCTGGCGGAGTTAATCCGGCAAGGATGCGGGCGAACGGCGCTGGTTCCGATCGTCGATGAGCCGGCTGTGAAGGCGTGCTTCGCCGCGGGCATTGGCGGGGAGTTGACGGTCAACGTTGGCGGCGCTCTGGACCCGCGATTCACACCGGTCACGGTGACCGGACGTGTGCGCACGCTCTCCGATGGCCATATGCGCAGCGAGTCCCACGGCGAACACTGGTACGCCGGATTGACCGCCGTGTTGCAGGTGGGCCCGAATACGATTATCCTGACTTCCCGGCCCGTGAGCTTGTACGACCGGACGCTTTTCCTGGTGAACGGGCAGGACCCGGCGGCCTTCGATATGACCGTCGTGAAAAGTCCGCTGTGCCAGCCGCGGTTCTTTAACGACGGGGCCGAGCATGTGCTGAACATCGACGCCCCTGGATCGACCAGCGCCAACGTAAAGGGCCTGGGCCACACCGTGGCGCGGCGGCCGCTGTACCCGCTTGACGACGGCTTCCCGTACACTCCGGAGCCGCGAATTTTCCGGCGCGGTTAAGGCCACAGTATGCAAAAACAAACCCACTTGAAAATCGAGGCGGTCCACGCTTACGGACTCCGCGGCCGCACGCCGGAAGGCGGCTGGTCGAATGAACTGCGGCCCGACGACTGCGTCCACACCATCATTGCCGTGCTTACCGCGGATGGCGTCGGCTGGGGCTCCGTCTTTACTTCGGAGTCGCTGGTCAAGGCCTCTTTGGAGATTTTGCGGCCCTTGCTGATCGGCGAGAACGCACTGGAGCCTGAACGGGTTAGCGAGAAGCTCCATCAGCATACCTTTTGGCTGGGGCGGGGCGGCGCGATTACCCATGCGATCAGCGGCATCGATATCGCGCTTTGGGACCTGCTGGGGAAAGCCTGCGGGCAGCCGGTGGGACGGCTTTTGGGCGGGCGGTACCGGGAGCGTGTGCGGCCTTACGCGTCCCTACTGATGCGCGAGCCGGAGCGCATGGCGGAGGAACTGCTGCCGGTGAAGGCGCAAGGGTTTCGAGCGTTCAAGATCGGCTGGGGTCCGTTCGGACGAAAGAGCCACGCCGTTGACGAAGCCATCGCTCGCGCGGCGCGCGAGGCAGTGGGCGAGGACTCGCTGCTGATGGTGGACGCCGGAGGGTCGGATGCCTATTGGCCCGGCGGCTACAAGTGGGCGCTGCGGACGGCGGAAATGCTTGCGGACTACGATGTCTATTGGTTCGAAGAGCCGCTGCACCCCGACGCGCTGGAGGACTACGTGGCGTTGCGGCGTGCGGCCAGAGTGACGATCGCGGGTGGGGAGGTGTTGACGCGGCGGCAGTCTTTCGCGCCGTGGCTGACGGCCGGCGCTTTCGACATCGTGCAGCCGGACGTGACCAAGTGTGGCGGGTTAAGCGAGCAGCGGCGCGTGGCGCAAATGGCTATCGACAATGGCGTCCGGTTCATCCCGCATGGCTGGAACACCACCGTCGGCTTGGCGTCCGACCTGCAGATCGCGTCGGCGTTCGCCGGGACGGATATGGTGGAATATTTGACGGGGTCGCCGTTCATCGACGGCCTGTGCGCGGACGGTTGGCATCTCGATGCCGATGGCATGTTGGCGATCCCGGACGGACCGGGATTGGGAATTGATTTGAACCTGGACGCACTGGCCGAGTTCTCCCGCGCCGACGTCTCGGAACTCAGGCGCTGATGCCCCTCGTCGCTTATCTCTGGATCGCCTTCGCGATGAACTACATTGACCGCCAGATGGTCTACAGCATGTTCCCGGCGTTGAAGGCGGACCTGGGGTTCGCGGGGGCGAAACTGGGGCTGATTGGCAGCGTCTTCATGTGGGTTTATACGCTGTCGATGCCCATTGCCGGAAGGCTTGCCGATATCTGGCGGCGGGACGTGCTGCTGGTGGCGAGCCTGGTGCTTTGGAGCGCGGCGACGCTGGGCTCCGGGACGGCGGCGTCGGAAAACTCATTCCTGGTGTGGCGCGGGGTGATGGGGGTGACAGAGGCGTTGTACTACCCGACGGCGCTGGCGCTGCTGGCGAGCCACTACTCCGAGGGCGCGCGGTCGAAGGCCCTGGGATTTCATCAATCGGGAATGTACGTGGGAGTCCTGATCGGCGGCTGGTATGGCGGCTGGGCGGCCGATAATCTGGGCTGGCGGCAGGGCTTCACGATTGCGGCGGGGATGGGCATAGTCTACAGCGTGGTGATGTGGTTCGGCGTGCGTGGATTCGGGATTGGCGCGGAGTCTACGGCAGCGCGCTCCGGAGGCTCGGTGGCTGGCCTATTTCGCTCGCGGTGCTACATCGCCCTTTCGGCGGCATTCGCGGCGTTCTGCGCCATCCAGTGGATCGTGCTGGCCTGGTATCCGACGTTCCTGCAAGAGCGGTTCGGTCTGTCGATGACGGATAGCGGGTGGAACGCGACAGTCTTCGTGCAGGTGAGTCTGGTGGCGGGGATCTTTGGCGGGAGCGCATTGGCGGACCTGCTGCGCAAGCGTTGGCGGCCCGCGCGGCTCTACGTGGCCGCCGGGGGCGTCTTTCTCAGCGCCCCCTTCGCCTACTGGACGTTCGCGGCGGAGACGTTGTGGGAAGCGCGGCTTTGCTCCGCCGGGTTCGGGCTGTTCTCGGGACTGTTGGCGGCTAACGCATTCGCGGCGGCCTACGATGTGATCGGGAGCGGAAACCGCGGGCTGGGCGGAGGCCTGTTGAACATGATGGGCGGGCTGTCCAGCGCGGCGATGATCTATATGGCGGGGATTTGGAAGGAGACCATTGGATTCGCCGCGATGTTGCTGTGGATGATGGTGGTATCCATGGCGACGGCGATCTTGTTGGCGGTGGTGGCGACGCGGTATAAACGGGAATGCGATTCCTCCGCTTCCTTGTAATTCCGGTCCTGCTGGCAGGCGCCGATTGGCCGCAGTTTCGGGGACCAAATGGCGCGGGCGTGGCGGATGACGGCGTGGCGTTTCCGGTGACGTTCCGGACAGTGTGGAAGGCGGCGGTGCCGGAGGGGTTGTCGTCACCGGCCGTTGTGGGGACACGGGTGTTTGTGACGGGCTTGGAAGGGGAACGGTTTGTGCTGGTGGCGCTGGACCGTTCGACCGGGAAGGAGTTATGGCGGCGGACAGTGGAGCGCGCCCGGGCGGAACCGCTGCATAAGCTGAACCATGCGGCTTCGCCATCGGTGGCTTCCGATGGAACGTCGGTGGTGGCGTTCTTCCCGGACTTTGGTTTGGCGGCCTATTCGGTAGCCGGTGAGGAGCGCTGGCGAACGCCCATGGGGCCGTTTACCAATGCCTATGGTATGGGTGTGTCACCGGTGATTGCCCAGGGCAAGGTGATCCTGATTGTCGACCAAAGCCAAGGATCGTACGCGGCGGCATTCGACTTGGGCAACGGTGAGCAGGTTTGGAAAGTAGCGCGGAAGGAGGCGCTAAGCGGGCATTCAACGCCGGTGGTGCATGGCAAGTGGGTGCTGGCTCCGGGGTCATTGCGAATGGAGGCGTATGACATCGCAACGGGCAGGACGGCGTGGGGCGTGGATGGATTGCCGGCCGAGATGAAGTCAGTGCCGGTGGTGCACGGGGACCTGGTGCTGGTGCATGGGTTTAACACGCCGGAGAATGACGCGGGGAAGTTACTGACCATTCCTTTGTTCGCGGAGGCATTAAAGGGGTTCGATAAGAACGGGGATGGAAAGCTGGGTAAGCCGGAGGCGCCGTCGGCTCATGTCACGAGCATTTGGATATATATTGACCTGGATTCAAACGGGTCATTGGATCAAGGTGAGTGGGAGCAGTACGCGCGGACGATGCGAGCGGAAAATGCGCTTCTGGCTTACAAGATTGGAGGCGGGCTGGTTTGGAAGTTCCTGCGGTCGATTCCGCAGTTGCCGTCACCGCTGGTGTACCGGGGGGTGCTGTATATGATCAATGAGGGCGGGGTGTTGACGACGTTGGACCCGGCGACGGGGAAGCTGCATAAGCAGGCGCGGTTACGCGGTGAGGCGGACCGCTATTACGCGTCGCCAGTGGCGGCGGATGGGAAGGTTTACATCACGAGCCATACGGGAAAGGTGAGCGTGCTGAAGGCCGGCGCGGAGCAGGAGCTACTGGCGGTGAATGAGGTGGAGGAAGAAGTGCTGGCGACGCCCGCGCTGGTAGACGGACGCGTGCTGATACGGACAAAAGGAGCCGTGTACTGTTATGGCGATAAGTAGGCGGGGCTTTCTGGGGCTGGCACTGGCTGGGCGGGGATTGCGGGTGGCGACGTTCGCGGCTGACGTGACGCCTCCGTTGGGCGCACCGCTTTGTTACGGACTGGTTCCGGCGGGGGCGTCGGTCACGGACAAGTTATGGGCGCGGGGTGTGGTGCTGCTTCCGGCGGGCGAGCGGCCGATTGTACTTTGCGCGGTGGACTGGCTGGGGATTGGGAATGCGAGCAGGGACCGGTGGAGGGCGGTGATCGCAAAGGCCGGCGGGACCGTGCCGGAGCGCGTGGCGCTGCATACGGTCCACCAGCATGACGCACCCGGCGATGATCTCTCCGCCCATGCGCTGCTGCCGCCAGGGGTTCCGCTCTGTGACAATGACTTCGCGCGGGGAGCCGCGCTGCGCGTGGCGGCGGCGGTGAAGAAGGCCAGGGCAGTGACGGTAACCGGAGTGACGAGCGGTGCGGCGGCCGTGGAGGGCGTGGCGTCGAACCGGCGGATTCTGGGAGCGGATGGCAAGGTGGCCTTTGGACGGATGACGGCGTGCCGGAACTCGCCGCTGTGCGCGGAGCCGGAGGGCGTGATTGACCCGTTGTTGCGGTCGGTTAGCTTCTGGGGCGAGGCCAAGCGCGCAGCTACCTTGAGTTACTACGCCACACATCCGATGAGTTACTACGGAAAGGGGGCCATCTCGTCCGACTTTGTGGGAATGGCGCGAGATAGCCAGACCGATACGTTCCAGGTTCATTTCACCGGGGCGGCGGGTAACATCGGGGCGGGTAAGTATAACGACGGAGCCCCGGCGTTGCGGGCGGTTCTGGCGGAGCGAATGGCGTCGGGGATGGCGCGGGCGAAGGCGGCGGAGACACCTGTCGCCATGGAGACCGTACGATGGATATCCGAGCCGGTGCGGCTGCCGCTGCGCGAGGGCAACGGCTTTGGCGAGGCGGAGATGATGGCGGCTATTGCGGACGCCTCTTTGGACGTGAAGCAGCGAGCCAATAATGCCCGCTATTTGGCCTATTACCGGCTTGTTAGAGCCGGGCGGCGGGTCGAGTTGACGGCGTTGCGGATGGGTTCAGTTTCGCTGCTGCATATGCCGGGCGAGTTGTTTGTGGAGTACCAGTTGGCGGCGGCCAAGGAACGCGCGGGAGAACTGGTCGCGACGGCGGCGTACGGCGATTATGGCCCGATGTATATCGGGACGAAACGGGCGTACGACGAGGGCGGTTATGAGACCACGGCGGTGTCGCGGGTGGCGCCAACGGTGGAAGATGTGTTACTCACGGCGATCCGAAAGCTACTTGCCTAGGGCGCGGTCGAGTAAGTTACGAGTTATTCGTTGGACTCTCGGATCCGGACCCAAGGGGCGGACCCAGTGGGACCAGGGCAGGATGTGTCCTGGCGGAGTGCTGAGACCTTGCGCCCACCAAATGGTGGCGGCGTTGAAGACGAAGTTTCCTTTTGGCCCGGGGTAAATCGTGGCAGTCCAGTGGCTGGGCGTTTTGCCGCCGGAGAGCGCATCGCCTTCGGCCACAATTTCCAGGCCGGGAATGGCGGCGGGATCGCCGTGAAACTCCCATCCCACAAGGCTTTCGATGCGGTCGCCCTGCTTCATGCCGGTCCCCTGGAACATCCAGTGGCTGGGCTTCCGGCAGATCCAGTCGCCGCCGCCGTTAAAAGGGTAAACGGAGTGAGCGCCCATCAACAAGTTAGCCTTGGGTCCTTCCTTGGGAAAGGGATATTTGAAGAACTTGTCAAGGCCGCCGTAAACGCCGCCATAAACGCCTTCGCGGCTGATGACGCGGTTGGGCCGGCCGTCGGCGCTGGTCTGGAAGGGTGTGAGGCCCATGACGGAGTTACCACTGAGATATAAATGAGTGACTCCCTGTCGGATGGAATCGAGCGCCGCGTCGTACTGTCGCCGATCCCAATATTCGTCGTGACCGACGCTTAGGAAGACCTGGCTGCGTTGGAACTGGGCGGGATCGATCATGTCGGAGTTGGACGTATAAGTGACGTCGTACCCTTGCATTTCGAGCCAATAGGCAAGCGGGAATTCCCAAAGCAGGAACTCGCCGGAGCCAATGGACAAAGGGTGATCGAAGATCTGGGCGTATTTCGCGTACGGCTTGTCGAAGCTCGTGGCGACCGAGGGCGCCCAGGAATGGCGCGGATCGGTATAGAGCGAATAGTCGTCGGGCCAGCGGTTGTAGGCGGCCCAGGTGTTATCGCTGCACTGGAAAGTCATCGCCGCTTTGCGGCGGTCCTTGACGATGAAAATGATGTAACTCTGCCAGGGGTGCTCCAAGGCGCTCTCCGGCACGCATGTTAGTTTGCCCAGATACACGCCGGACGGCCAGTTATCTGGAATCTTGACTGAAGTTACAGGTTCCCAGCGGCATTCACGGAGGCGGTTGGGGCCGATTGGCGGGTCATCCTGAGGCTTGCCCTGAAACGGGCCGAATTGAGCGATGTGGCGTGCGCCGGCGCCGCCGTAGTAGCCCATGCGGAAGACGTCGATGGTGAAGGGGCGGGCCGGATTGGCGGATACATGGATGGTCAATGTTTCGCCGGCGTGGACGCTCTGTTGGCCGCAGTAACCCTCGATCAGAGCGGAGCGGAAACCTTTGCCCCGGTTGGGCCAGACCTTGGTGAGTTGCCAACCGGCGCTGCCGGGTTTACCGTTTTCCGTGGCTATCAGTTGTGGCAGCGGCAAAGTGGCGGCGGCTTGGAGAAGTTCGCGGCGGCGCATGGGTTTATCCTACACGCCCGGCGCTACTACCCCTTCGATAACTTCGCCCACGTCCAATCAATGACGGCGATTCCCATCACGCCGCCGACCAGAGAGATGACGATCGCCGAGATGGCGTTCGTCGGCAGGGCAGCGCCGCTCAACGGCACCACGCCAAACACATAAATCGCCGCCAGCACAAAGCCGCCCGCCACGCCGCCCATGAGTTTAAGCGGCAAATCCTTTCGGTCCCTGACATAGGCCAAGCCGCCCCCGGCTAGCGCACCGAGCAGCGACAGATAAATCAGCGAACCAATGCCCACCTGGATCTCCACCGTAGTCGAGGCAATAACGAGATTGTCGGAATCGATTTGGATCTTCGCCGTTCCCAGCGAGGCCGGCGTGATCGTCGCCCGGACGGGACCGCCGCCCTCGTCAATCGCGTGCGTTGCCGGGGACACCGTAACGCCCGATTGGATCACAGAAAAAGTCACCGATCGCGGGCGATCGGTCTTGACCGCCATACCATTCACATCCGCGAAGTGAACCGTGATTTCCGGTCTATCGATGATTGAGATCATTGGCGATACGATGGGCGACAGCCTGACGACATGACGGATGAACTTAAAAGTATTTGCGGCCGGCACGTCGAGTTCGAACTGCTGCGTGGGAGCTACATACTCAATGGTCGCGGCCCGAACGGCGTCCTTCGACGTCCATCTCGCCTCGCCCAAATGCTCTCCCTTCGGGACTACCAGCGGTCGATTGTCGATTTTCCCCGCGGTATGCCGGAACCATACGCGAATGTCCTCCGGCGCGGCGCCGCCTACGCCGTCATCGTAGATCACCGAGATTTTCACGGCGTCATTCCCGTCCGCCAGGACGCCTTCCGGGCCGCCGTCGTAACTGACGTGCAGCGTGGCTTTTTTTCGACTCTGGTTTCTGGGCGTGATTGGCGGCGGCGGCTTTGCCGCCATCCACCTCGCCTGATCCGTTCCGATCCACCAATTCGGGGGTAACCCGGACCTCCTCTGCATGCTTCTCGCAAAGACGTAGAAGGACGACGCATCCGCCAGCAGACGGCCCGCTTTGTCCACGACATCAACAGTGTGCCGGCCCACGGCCCGCGGCGTGTAGTTCTGCGTATCCGACGATGCCCCGCCACTGATCATCTCCGTGAATTTCTCTCTGACGCCAGACGGAGGGTGCACGAAGATATAGCACTCCACCATGCCTCTTGCATTTGCGGGCTGCCCTTGTCCATCCAGCAGCGTCACAACCAGTTTGAGTTCCTGGTTCACTGTGGGCGTCTGGGTGCTGGGCCGGATCCTCAACCGGATAGGCACGCCCGTCAGGGTCCCCGCCACTTTTTGCGCATCCGTTCGCGGTACGGTGAAGATCAATACCGCCAAGCCAATCAAAGCGCGTATATACATACGAGACCTCCCTTAACAGGAATCCGCAAATTACCAGCATCATTATACGCGAAAATGCGCGCTGTAAAGTGACAAGGTTCTTAATTATCCAAATTCCACTCCTCTCAATCAGCCACTATTCCCGGCCTGTAAACTAATCGTCATAGCTCCGCCACTAGGAACGCGATACCCTATCAGGCATGACTCGCGTCGCCACCCTCGCCGCTCAGGAAACAACAGGCAGCATCACCGGAGTAGTAAAAGATTCAACGGGCGCCATCATCGTCGGCGCCAGCGTCACCGCCGTCAATCAGGAGAACGGCGCCGAGTTCCGCTCGGCAACGGATCCGAATGGCGCGTATCAGTTTCCACTACTGCGCGCCGGAACGTACCGGCTGACCGTCGAAAGTAAAGGCTTCCAGCGCGTCCAGCAAATGGTCGTCGTCAACACCTCTGAACGCCCTCGCATTGATGTCACCTTGAGCGTCGGTCAAGTCACCGACACCGTCAACGTGACCGCCGAAACCCCTCTTCTCCAAAGCGAAAAGTCGACTATCGGCCAGGTCGTCGAACAGCGCACCATCCAGTCCATCCCCCTCGCCACCCGCAACTTCACGCAGATCCTCGGCACGTCCGCCGGCGTGGTCGGTTCTGTCTTCAATGCCGACAACCCTGGCACCGGTTCCGATTCCGTCAGCGTCAACGGCGCCCGCCGCGGCTCAAATAATCTTCTGGTCGACGGGGTTCCCACCACTAACCCTCTCAACAATGCCCCCGACGGGGATGGCACCCCATCCGCGGTCAGCCGGTCGCAACCTCTTACGGTTACTTGGAGGGGCGGCGCGCCCGGAGGATTCGTGATAATCCAGGGCGGTTCGTTTGCGGGATCCAACGCGGAGCTCTTCACGTCGTTCGGTTGTACGGAAAGGAGCGAGGCAGGGCGCTACACGGTGCCGCGCGATGTGCTGGCCTCCATGGTCTCGAGCAACGTCGCGGCCCCGCTGAACATCCCGACGGGGAGTCTGCTGGTACAACATTTCACGCTTCCGGCGCGATTCACGGCGACCGGGTTGGACCAAGGGTCGATTGTCTGGCAGTCCTACAGCGGCACGCAGGTCCACTTTCAGTAGATTTATAATTCCGGCTCCCAGGTTTTGGGGTCGACTCGCAGATTGCCGCGCAGGCGCAACGACGAAATCCACAGCTTGCCGTTGTCCCACTGGCCGCCGTGGGAACCGCCGCCGTCATTGGCCGGACCCAGCG
>Ga0163150_10002220_pt1 | contig 30522 bp, 26 predicted proteins | sample OliLakLV19P2IB_FD_148628 | JGI IMG/M metagenome (GOLD analysis project Ga0163150, IMG submission 148628) | Freshwater microbial mat bacterial communities from Lake Vanda, McMurdo Dry Valleys, Antarctica - Oligotrophic Lake LV.19.P2.IB | ecosystem: Environmental > Aquatic > Freshwater > Lake >...
GGTGGTGTCGCTGCGCTCAACCACCGGCTACCGGCTTTAATCCCTTCGGGATATTTGTTGGTGCCGCATCATGAAATCAAATTTCTGCCAGCCGATTTGCCGCCCACCAGTTTCTGACCGCTTCTGGCGTTTCGGAATCAGACGCGGAGCCTGAAAAATCGACCAGGATTCCTTCGCCGAATTGCTGCGGAGCAAAATGGGCCACAAACCTGACCGGTTTGTTCCCAACGGTCGTTTCAATGAAACCGCTTTGCAACCGGTCGCATATGGTTACGTCCAGCTTGGCCAGCAGTTTCAAATGGGCGATGATCGCGGCAAGCATTCGTTTTGGCAAATGGTCGCGTTCATGTTCGACGCCATCGATCACAAACCGGATTTCGATTTGGCCCCGCTGTGGAACGATAACCAAATGCGATGCACGCAACTGGATTGCTTCGGCAAACAGAATAATGACCAATCGAACCACTGGTGCTTCCGCATCAGGTGCCGGTGTTCCACACATTGCAACCCCAGGCTTTCGCGATCGTTTCAGTGGTGCCGCGCGGCCCCGATGCGAGTCATCCAAAAAGCCCGCGTCAAGGTCCATGATTGCATCAAACTCGTCGGCAGCATTTAGGGATTCTGGCCGCACCATCCCGAGTGCCTGACACGAGAAGCTATCGACATGCATTCCAGAACCCGGCATTTGGATCAGCAACGAACGATCCAGCGGGCAGACGTTCCATTGCCATCCTTCGGGCATCTCGACTGGTTGGGTTATCCGGTGCGGATCGGCTCCGTCGGTAACCCGCTCGGTTTCATCGACTGCGACGAACGCAGTCATTCGCGACAATTCTCCCGCTTCCAGGGAACAGTCAATAATTGCCTGTTTCAAATCCGCATTTCTGGAACCATCGGCAACATAGGCGTCCTCCATTTCCCTCACGCGAGCCCGGCCCCAAAGTGGGAGTAATGCCGATAGCGATGAGGCAGAGTTCACCTGGTATTCCGCACGTGCCTCCCCCCGTTCCTTCAGATTTGCCCGAATGACCCCGCCCGTTGACCCACATCTCACAACCGGTGACTGCAATGTCCCCTTCTAGCGGGAAAATGTAGATCGCTTCGATGCATTCATCGAAGGGATTGAAGAATGTCTGCGCGACAGTCGTCCGGGTCGTCAACCCAACAATTTGAGTTTTGTAACCCAATTGTTTGAGAGGCAGATTGCCAGCTTTGCATTTGACTGCACCAAAACCGGATTCGGAATTGGAATTCGAAGTGGTGTCCAGGTTTTCATCCAGGCGTGGAAGGGCGATTGTAGTCATGGCTAAGCCTCAGTGGAAGGATTGTCTTCTCCGGGCTGCACCTGCGGCCCGGATTCGTTTGATCTTTCGGCAGCAGATATTTTCGGATTCGCCTGCCGTTGCGAATCATCTGGCAACAAACCCTGTCGTCTCAATTCCTGGATCAGGGGCAGGGCCGACTCCTGAATACTTTTCAAATCGATACCTGATGTCGCTCCATGTCTTCCCGTCAAATTGTCAATCAATAGTGAAGCGTCATTTCCGATCGGAATTTTCCAGCAAGCGTTCAACGCCACTTGCATCGCATTTGCAGAACTCGTTTCCGATTCCTGAATTCGATTGGGCAAAGCCGCTGGCTCAGCCCAAAAGACAGCGGCTTCTTCAACTGCCGCTACATCATTAGCCGCTCTATTTCCATTTTGAGCATCCCTGGCATTCGGCTGATTCGTTTTTTCCAGGTAGCGATCAGCCGAATCCCAAAAGTCGCCAGGCAGGGCAGCAATGTCTTTCAGTTTTCGGGGCGTCAATCCGACCAGCCGCTGCTGAACTTCTGCAAGTGTCAGGTTTTCCGATTGCAGTCGTTTGATCGCAACCAGTTGCCAAACATGTTGTTCACCGTATAACGCCGTTCGACCCTGCATTGCGGTTGGGCGATCAATCAAACCAAGCGTCGTGTAGTACCGAATCGTCCGCGTGTCAGGGACCGCCCGAATTCGCCCCGAATCAGCCGGAGCGTAGTCCCCTTCCTGTAATGCTCGAGCAACCAGCGTTCGCAAATCGGCAATGGGAAATCTTCGCTCCATGACACTATATTACAGTGTCATATAACACTGTCAATAGCAAAAATCGCTGAATACTGGCGTTTTTTTGCACTGGGGCGATGGCAAGCCTTTAGTTTTTCAGGTAGCGGAACAGCGCAAGCTGCCAGGTTTTAGGGGTTGCTCGCGCCGCACCGGACGGCTTTCGCCGTTTCGCTACTCATGGCCGCATGAATGGGGTACTACGAAAAAATGCCCAACATACGAAATTTTTCGTTGACACATACGAATTTTTTCGTATGATGCGTGGCACCTGAACATCTGAGGAGTTGATGATGGTGGAAAAACAGCGTCCGACGGAATCGGAAATTGAAATCCTGAGCGTGCTTTGGAACCTCGGGCCAGCAACGGTGCGGGACGTGCATACGGCTCTCGCCAAGTCGCGCGAGGTCGGATACACGACCGTGCTGAAGCTGATGCAGATCATGACGGAAAAAGATTTGCTGGTTCGCGACGAATCGAACCGGTCCCACATCTACCGGCCCAAACAAAAAGCGGAAACGATGCAGCGATGCATCATCCGGGGCGTGATCGACCGGGTCTTTTCCGGCTCGACCGAACAGTTGGTGATGCAGGCTCTTTCGACGAAAAAGGCAACCCCCGAACAAATCGCACAGATTCGTGAAATGCTGGACAAAATCGAAGAGGAAAACCAATGATCAACGAACTCATGCACTCGAACGTTGCACAGTCGGTCGGTTGGGCTTTGGTCCATTTCTTGTGGCAGGGTCTGGCTGTCGGCATCCTGGCCTGGCTGGCTCTCGCACTGGTGCCCGCTCGCAACTCCAATCTCCGTTACGCAATCGGATGCGCGGCCCTGGTTCTGATGCTCGCCTGTCCGATATTCACCATCGCCTGGTTGGCCAATGCGCAAAACGATTATCAATCCGCAACCACTTCCGTTTCGCAATCGATTCCAGGCACCGAATCGGTGAGCCCCGTTACTTTTGGCGAAGAAATCAGAGTTGTTGACAATTCCGCTGTGGACGCAATTCAACTTCCGCAGGACTCGGTAGGCGGCACGGACTTGACCGACTCTTCGTCAAAGGCAGTCGGCGGCGAGTATTGGCCTGCTTCAGATTTTTTCGCCATGTCATTCAGCCAACTGTTTCGCTTCCTTGCACCGACTCTTCCGGTTTTGACCATACTATGGATCGCCGGAGTTACCTTTTTGTCGTTGAAAATGATCTTGAGTTGGTATCACGTGCAGGTACTCAGGAAGAGCGGTGTGCCGGTAAAGGACACCCAAACGACCCGACTGCTGGAACGACTTGCCAAAGGAATGAGCATCAACTTCGCAGTTCAATTGCGAGAGTCGATCGCAGTGAATTCTCCAGCAGCGATTGGATGGTTGCGACCCGTTATCCTGTTGCCACTATCGTCGCTGACAGGACTCAACCAGCAACAACTGACCGCGATCCTGGCCCACGAACTGGCTCACATCCGCCGCGCCGACTATCTGGTCAATCTGTTGCAGTCGGTAATCGAGACGCTGCTGTTTTATCATCCGGCGGTCTGGTGGATTTCGCGGCAGATTCGGGCTGAGAGGGAAAACTGCTGCGATGATCTGGCCGTTCAGTTCTGTGGCGACCGGCGAATTTATGCAGACGCACTCCTGGTATTGGAACAAACCCGTTCGCAGTCCCAACCGTTTGTGATGGCATCGGACGGCGGCGATCTGGTCAAACGCATTTCCCGCGTACTTGGAAAAAGCAGGCAACGCCATTCCAGATCAAACTGGCTGGCCGCAGTCATGGCTGCCACAGTCGTTGCACTATTTGTGTTCGGATCGATGAACGAGCGGACCGCAATAGCCAGCGATTCAGTCGTCCAAAAACAGGAAGGCGTTGCGAAACAGGATGAGAAACAAACCAAAACGATGAAAGTCCAGGTCATCGCGCCGGACAAGACGCCAGTCGCAGATGCATCGTTGACGTTGGGGATCTGGTATCAGGAGACCGCCAACACATTGCGATTCACCACTGACGAAAACGGAATTGCCGAAGTGCCGATTCCTGAGGAGTTGCGAATCTTCCGTTTGTGGGCGTTCGCTGGCGGATACGCCGGTTTGTTTGCCAATTGGGAAGAAGATGAAGTCAAGGCTGGCGGATTGCCGCCTGCCGAATTCACTTTCCAAATGATTCCTGCAGTCGAAATTGGTGGCGTTTTCGTCGACGAAAACGATCGACCGATCGAAGGCGTCACGGTCGACATCCGTCCGTCGGGGGGCGATATTGCGCCAGGCAGAATCCGGTTTGACTCGAGTGAGACAACAACAACAGATGGGTCCGGAAACTGGAGCCTGAACAACATTCCACCTGGCGACAAAGTACGGGTTTCATTGAAGATCACGCATCCCGATTTTCTTAGCGATGAGAAATGGGGCGATATGCAGGCGAGCCAATTGGTTGGATTCCAAGCCCTTCGCGACAAATCGGCGAAAATCATATTGCATAAAGGGGTTAAGGTTCGTGGCAGTGTCACCGACGAATCAGGAGTACCAGTAACCGATGCGCTGATCATCTGGGGTGACAACCCCTATGGGCAGGAAGGCAGCCAGGAGATTCCAGTCAAAATCGACGGGACCTATGAGACTGCAACGCAGAAAAATGGCGAACTGCGAATCACGGTCGTTGCTCCGGGCTTCGCTCCTGGAACGATAATGGTTACCGTCGGCAAGGAAATGCCGGAAACGGATTTTGTTCTTTCTCCAGGCAAACGACTGGAGATTCATTTCGTTGATGATGCGGGTAAGCCGGTTCCGGGTGCTTATGTTGGGTTGAACCGTTGGCGAAAAGTTGAGGCGCTGTACAACTATCGTCATCCCAATGTAATAAACACACGGATTCCGAATCGCAGCGACAATGACGGTGTCTACGTTTGGGACTGGGCTCCGCGCGATGCCGTGACTTATACGTTTTCGTCGCGTGGCTACCACAGTCAATTTGACGTCAGCCTGACCGCAAGCGATGAACCAATAACCGTCGTCCTGAAACGCCCACAAAAGATCACCGGAACTGTTCTTGACACTGATGGTCAACGAGTCAAATCGTTTGCAGTAATTCCCCAACTGCATTTTCGTGAGAACAGCATCACGGAGCGACGGGAGAGCCTTGTTTATGGCAAAGACGGAGAATTTGAAATTGAACTCACAACGCAGGATGGAAAGTATTCGCTAAAAATCGAGGCGGACGGATACGAGACTTTCGAGACCGACCGTTTCGAACGAGGTGATGGGGCCGGGCCATTCACCTTGACATTGAAACCGGCAACCCCGACGCATTACGTTGTTGTCAATGAAGAAGGCCAAAGAGTTCCAGACGCGACCATTGTTGTTGTTCCCCAGGATCAGGTCCTGTCATCACAGGGATTCTTTGACAGCTTTTCAATGAAAAGAACACAGAATGCAAAAACTGATTCCGACGGTTCGTTCTTTTTGAGCCGCGGAAAAGTCCCCCGGACGTTGATGGCAATTTCTGCAGAAGGTTACGGCGAAGTTGCTGATTACCCGGACCAACCGACCAAAGAAATTACGACCCGAAAATGGGCCAGTCTGAAGGGCCAAGCCACTCTGGATGGCAAGCCCTGGAGAACCCAGTATTTCATTCGACCCATTCGATACATGCATGGGCATTCGTTCCATATTCAGATGTGGATGCGCGGCGATTCCGACGGTGAGGGCAAATTTGGAATGGACCGAATTGCATCGATGCCGGTTTCTGTTGGCCTCTTCGGGCGCAACGATCCGCAAGGGCTGCGTTGCAACCTGGCCATATCGCCGAAACCCGGTGAACAATTCAATCTAGATTTCAGCAATTGCTCCCATTTCAATGCCAAAGTCCGATTGGCAGGTGAAAATTCAGGCAAAGCTAACTTGGCCAATTCAAGGTTTACCCTGACCCGACTTGAACCTTCGGTAGAATTGCCAGCCGAACTGCTTGAGCTAATTAAGCAAAACAGGCTTGAAACTCTTGACGTTTACGACGTGATTCAATGGTTCAATGATCGCGAAGAATATCATCAGGCCCTCTTGCCCTATGGCGACTGTTTCGACAGTTATAGTGGACCGCTTCCGGGGACCCGAAATATCTCCGCCGATATTTTGCGTCCGGGAAAATACCAGTTGCGGATCTCCGTACATGCCGAAACGAATGGATTCAGGATCGTAGAACCGATGAGTGATTTCAGCCAAATGGTCGAGATTGGAGAAGGGCCGACTGAATTGGGTGAAATTGAAGTTCCACTGTTTCCAGAACCTCAGCCCGATGATGCAATTGCCGATTTTGATTTTGCGGTATTGAAAGACAAATCCCAAACATCACTTTCAAAGCACCGTGGCAAATACGTCTTGCTCGATTTTTGGTGCCCGTGGTGTGATCGATGCGGAGAGGAAACACCGAAGGTCCAGATGTTGGCGAAGTTACTCGCCAAAAAAGGAAAAACCAACATCGTCAGCCTGATGGCTAACGGAACGGGTCCAGTAAAACGGGTTCCTGAACAATCACCGGATGGAATCGAATGGATCGACGGACAAGTTTCAATTCCCGACGAGCGTCATATCCGCCGGCGACTCGGCGTCTGGACGTCGCAGCATTTTGTGTTGATCGATCCTGATGGGAAATTTGTTACTGGGGGATCGCTGGCTGTGGTGGCCAACAAACTGGAAGAATTGGGTTTGAAATAACGAGTTGGTGTCGTTGCGATGCCCACGTATTCATGCCAGAAACGGGGCTGTTCATCATTTTTTACCACACATTTTTCTGCCGTTCCCGGACGTGCTCGATCCGGACGGTTGGCAAAAAAATGTGGGGTAAAAAATGGAATGGGAACTCAAGAGACCAAATCGTTTGGTTTTTGGTAGAAGATTTTTGGCAGGTAGAAAATTCGGAATACGGACGTGCAGAGAAATTTTCTACCACGTAATTTTCTACCCAAGTTCGATCCTGCGGTGAACGTCCCGCAATGAGCCCAGACTTCGCATCGCATATACTGGTTGCAACTGTTCACGAGGCGGGGTCTGACGCATTTTTTGGCCATTTGTCGAACCAGATTGCATGAATTGAGCGAACCGTCGCGGCCAAAAATTGGGTCTGACCCCCTAAAAATGAACTACACACCTGTCCGGTTCGTGAACGCTTACATATTGGGAGCAACTGCCGGTCATTTCATTCGGCAACATTGAAGGCAAACACAATGATCCACTCGATCAAAATTTCAGCTGTGATCATGATCAGGCTGACCGGCGTACTGGCAGCGTTGGTTACTTCGACACTGATCCTGAGTCGGGTGATGGAACATGCAGCTCTTGCAAGTCCGCGCATTCAGAAACCGGGCACGACAGAAAAAATGGCTGACGAAAAAGCTGATCAGAAAAAAATGCGAGTCCAGGTCATCGCACCGGACAGGACGCCAGTCGCCGGTGCTTCCCTGACATTGGGAATCTGGTATCAGCAGACTGCCAACACGCTGCACTTCACAACCGACGAAAACGGACTAGCCGAATTGCCGATTCCAAATGAATTGCGAATCTTTCGACTGAGCGCGTCCGCGGCAGGATACACGCCATTGTTTGCCGGCTGGGAAGAAAACGAAATCAAGTCGGGCACGCATCCACCAGAAGAGTTTACTTTCCAGATGATTCCAGCCGTGGAGATCGGTGGAATTTTCGTCGATGAAAATGATCAACCGATCAAGGGCGTGGCCGTCGAAGTAAAGCTTGAATCTGGTGGGCAAATCGATTCGGGGAGAATTCGCTTCAACACGTTTTTTGCCGCCAGGAGCGATGCGTTGAGTACCGACGAAAATGGTCGCTGGAGCCTGGCAAATATTCCTCCTGGAGATGACCTGTCTCTATCATTGAAAGTGACCCATCCCGATTTTGTCAGCGATGAAAAATGGGGCGAATTACAATCGAACCAATCGATTGAATACAAGGAATTTCGCAACAAGTCTGCGAAGTTCGTCCTGCGAAAAGGACTCAAGATTCGCGGTACCATCACCGACGAATCCGGAAGACCTGTAAACGACGCGCTAGTAGTCTGGGGAGATAACCCCTATGGTCAGGAAGGAATTCAGGAATTGTACGTCAACAGCGACGGCACATACGAAACTCCAACCCAGAAAAATGGCGAACTCCGAATCACCGCCATCGCACCGGGATTTGCTCCGGAAACAACAATGGTCACCGTCGGACCAGACATGAAATCAACCGATTTTGTCATTTCGCCTGGCAAGAGACTGGAAATTCATTTTGTTGATGAGGCCGGAAAACCGGTTCGCGGCGTTGCTGTCAGTATCGATAGATGGCGAAAGTCGAAGGCACTCTATAACAACGCTCATCCCAGTATGAAAAGTAGCGGCATACCGAACAACTGCGATGACGACGGGGTGTTTGTCTGGGACTGGGCACCCGACGATGCGGTCACCTACAACTTCAATGGCCGGGAAATGATTTACCAAAGCGGTGTTAGCCTTACCGCCAGCGATGAACCGATAACAATCGTCGTACACCAGCGGAAAATAATCACCGGTCGAGTGAGTGATTCCGATGGCAATCCACTCAAATCGTTTGCCGTCACACTGCTACGGCATTTGAACGAGGCGACTGAAATTCGGGAGAGCCTGGTGAATGGCAAAGACGGAGAATTTGAAGTCCCAATCAATCGCCTGGAAGGAACGTTTTCATTGCGAATCGAAGCTGCGGGCTTTGAGCCATTCTTCACGGAAAAATTTGAGCGGGACCTGGGGGCCGGACCATTTGACGTGAAATTGAAGCCCGCCACGCTCATTCCATACCAGGTAATCAATGAAGATGGCAAACCAGTGCCCGACGCAACGGTAATTGTTGTATCGCCAGACGAAAGGTTGTTTCTGCAAAACGGGTTTTTTGACAAACAGGAAATCAGTGAAACCATAAATTTCACTACTGATTCAAACGGATTTTTCTCGTTGAACAAGTCTACCAAGCCCCAAACGCTTATGGCGATTTCCCGCGATGGTTACGCCGAAATCGCTGACTACCCGGAACAACCTGCAAATCCAATCACGATCCGACAATGGGCCAGCCTGAAGGGGTTTGTCACAAAAGAAGGCCAACCCTGGAAGACCAAAAGTTTCATCCGTCAAAACCGGTACTTGCACGGGAAGACATATCACATCGATCGAACCCAGCTGGTGAACGCAGATGGCAACGGACGTTTTCAGCTTGAACGCGTCGCGTCGATGCCTAACGTCATCTATTTTGTAGGCGGCGACGATCCTCTTGAACCACAATACAATATTGCATTTTGTCCAAATCCTGGCGAAGAATTCCAGCTTGATTTCGCCAATTGCACCCGACTCAGTTTCAGAACAAAATTCGTTGGTGGAAACGCCCAAAAAGTTGGCCTGCCCAATTCCCTTTTTTCATTGACACGACTGGAAGCTTCGGTTGCGTTGCCAAACGAACTGCTGCTGGAACTCCAGGCAAACAATCTGGACAGACTGGGTCTTGTCGATACGAAAAAGTGGTTTGTCGATCATAAAAACAGCCATGCGCTACAGGCCTATTCCAGTTGCTTTGACCATTACGAAGGCAGGCTTTCCAGCACTGGGGGAATTGCTCTCGACGTTTTGAGGCCGGGGAAATACCTGTTGGAAATTTCCGCCTATGCAAAAACGAACGGCACGAGGCATCTTGATTCGATGTCCGCCTTCAGTCAGGAAATCCAGATTGGTGAGGAGCCGACCGATTTGGGTGAGATGGAAATTCCATTGTTCGAAGACCCGAAATTCGGTGAAACGATTGCCGATTTTCAGATTGCCAGCCGGACTGATCAATCCCAAACCAGTCTTTCAGCGTATCGGGGAAGATACGTCGTGCTCGATTTCTGGTGCCCCTGGTGCGAGGCTTGCGGCGAAGATACACCCAGAGTCCAAATGCTGGCGAAGTCACTTGGAAAAAACGGAAAAACCACAATCATCAGCCTTATGAAAAACGGCAAGGGGCCAGTTGTGCGTGTTCCAGTTGAGATTCCCGACGGCATAACCTGGATCGACGGCCAAGTCCCGGCTTCCGACGAGAGCCCAATTCGCCGTAGCCTTGGCGTCTGGACGACGCAGCATTTTGTATTGATCGATCCGGACGGAAAATATGTCGTCGGTGGATCGCTGGCTGTTGTGGCGAACGGGCTGGAAGAGTTGGCGTTAAAATAACGAGCATTGCCTGGTTGGCAGGCCAAAATCTCTTGCAAAAAATAACGAATCGACAAGAAGATGGGGGCAAGAAAAATTGATCGAAGGAACCATGATTCCAAAACCGGCGATGACTAGCGATATCAAAACGTTCATAGAATCTGCTCCTGATGAATTTCAGTCGGTGCTCAAAATGCTGAATCGGAAAATCCGCAAGGCTCTGCCGGAATGCAAAGTGGTTATTCGCAGTTTTCCGGCTTACGCGTACAACGACAAATGGATTGCGGGGTTGCCTGGAGAAAGAGTTGCCCGATGTTCTACATCATGGCCTTTGCCGTGCTGGACGGTTTCGCTGATCGATTGGGCAAATCGCGAACCGGCATTTCGTGTGTGGAATACCGGGAGACCCGAAAAATGCCGCTGGCCACTTTGGACAAACTGATAGACGGGATACTGGCCGAGACAGCCAGGCGACTTGACGCGAATTCGTAAACCGGGTTACTTGTCCCGCTCAGGTTCGGGCTGGAACCGGATTCCCTGCTCCATGCTCGAACCGCGTTGTAGGGCGACAGAACCAAACCGGTCCCGGATTTTGTCCGATGCCTGATCCATTCGCCTGTCCCGTTCCGATTCTTCGCGATCGAACAGCGGCAGTTGTTGCTCCCCTGATTGGGCGAGCCCCGACACACCCACGCCCAACAAACGGATTCCGCGGTTGACGTGTGCCGAATTTTCGGCGAACAGCTGCGATGCAGACTTGCCCAATTCCGCTGTGCAGTCAGTCGCCTCGGGCAGCGTCCGGCTGCGTGTAATGGTTTCGAAATCGGAATAACGCAGTTTCAGCTGAACGGTCCGGCCTACAATTTGATACCGCCGCATCCGCCTGGCAACCTGATCGGTCAATTCCAACAGCCACGCCTGCAGGGCGTGCACATCGTCGATATCAGCCGAAAACGTTGTCTCGTGGGAAATCGATTTGGCTTCCCGGTCCGGCACGACAGGTCGCGTATCGATACCCCGCGCCAGTCGCCAAAAGTGATCGCTGTTGATTCCGAATTTTGATCGCAGAACATCCTTCGGCAACAGGCGCAAATGGGCAATCGTCCGGACGCCCAGCAGGGTCAGCTTCTTTTGGGTCTGTTTTCCGACCCCCCAAACCCGCGAGACATCCAGAGGATCGAGAAACTCCTGGATCTGGTCGTTGGGAACCACAACCAGGCCATCGGGTTTTTCCAGGTCGCTGGCCAGTTTGGCCAGGTATTTGTTGGGAGCTACTCCAGCCGAAGCCGTTACGCCAACTTCATTCCGGATCCGTTCCCGGATTTGACGGGCAATGGAAACGGCGTCGCCGAACAGCGCCGTGCATCCACTGACATCCAGGAATGCTTCGTCCAGCGATAGGGGTTCGACCAGCGATGTGAAGTCGTTGAAGATCGCCCGGATTTGCCGGGAGATCGCGGCGTAGTGTTCCATTCGGGGCTTGATAAAGACAGCCTGTGGGCAAAGCCGCCCTGCCTGGGCCGCCGGCATGGCGCTGTGAATTCCGAACTTTCGTGCTGCATAGCTCGCAGCGGACACAACACCCCGGCCTTCGACCGATCCACCGACCACCACAGGCAATCCGGCCAGCGCCGGGTTGTCGCGGATTTCAACCGATGCGTAAAACGCATCCATGTCGATGTGCAGAATCATGCGGAAATCAACCGGTTTTCTTTCGGGCGAAACGGAGTGATGAAAGGTGATCATCGAACGCTGCGTTTTTGCTGGGGCCGAAGTTTTGTTTCGCTGCCGCCTCCATCACATCCGCTTGGCGAATTTTGCCGGATTTGGCAATCGTTTTGGTTTCCAGTCCCATAGCCTCTCCTGATTCGTGATTTTTCGGGAATGTTCGCCAAACCTGGGGAGTTCTTCCCTCTGGATTCAGGTTGCGTTGCGATATTGTAATACGGTCAACCGGATCAATCGGCCAATTTCTGTCAAAGCCGTGTTTTGGCGGAACCAAACGTGAATTCCGGGTGGTTTTGGAATGGAGGCACCGGACCGGTCGCCTCCGGGACAGGAAATGAACAAGGCTTTACGGGGCAAACAATGAAATGGACGAGGACAATTACACTTGCGGCAGGTGTTGCAATTGTTTGGACGATAACCGCGATTGCACAACAGGATGTTGATTCCCGCGAGTCCCAGACGACTGGGTTGCCAGCCGGGATCGTCTGGTATGGCGAACTGGAGGATGGGCTGAAGGCAGCGAAACTTTCCGAACGGCCGGTCCTGCTTTTGTCTGCGGCACCGCAATGTGCCGGCGTGCCGGGCATGTGGTGACCGGGCAAACAACATATGGACGAGAGTTTCTTGTCCGACACCAACATCATCCGTGAGTCGCGCAATTTTGTCTGCATCCGTCTGGCGACGTACGAGGACAGCGCCGAAGCCGACTACCTTCGCCAGGTCTTCTCCGGAAGATCCGGAGAACTCGACAATACGGTTTTTGCCCTGATGAATCCGGACGGTTTCACTATTACGTGACAAACGACCCGAACGAACTGCGTGACATCAAGGATTTTGACGGACAGCCGGGCACGTTCATCGTCCAGCCCGACCCTTTCGGAACCGAAGGAGCCGTGGCTTTCAGTTGGAAGCAGAATGTCCCGACAGAAAAGATCCAGGCAGGACTCGTCGAGTTCGCCAGAGATTCATCGCGGATGATCAAAAACCACAACCAGCATGTTCGGCAGGGAAGGCGCGACGGAAAGGAATGGACGACTGAAATACCGGTGACGGCCCCGGATGCGATTCGGGCCCAGCAGCGGGGAAAGTTACGCCGGGTTATGCTGCCCGACGTACCTGGCTGGGTTTGTCATCTTCCGTAGGGGCCGCGAAATTCACCAGTTCGCGGACCTGGTAGTTGCGGCGGTCATTGCCCGAAAAATAGATCCGGGCGTTGACTTCACCCAGCAAACCGAGGCCAAAGAATTGCGCGCTGAGAATTGTTCCCAACACGCCGAGTATCAAAAGGGGATTGCCGGTCAGGTCCATTCCGATCATCAACTTCATGGCGATCGCTGTAAAGAACGAAGCTACTGATACGAACCCGACCAGAAGCCCCAGTTTTCCGAACAGTTTCATGGGACTGTCAAAGTACCGCAACAGAAAATGAACCGTGATCAGATCCAGTATCACCCGGGTCGTCCTTCCGATGCCGTATTTGGTTGTTCCGAACTGCCGTGGGCGGTGATTGGTTTCCATTTCGACGACGCGGGCTCCAACCCGGTGGGCCAGAACCGGAATAAAACGGTGCATTTCACCATACAGTTCCAGACTTCGGCCAAGTTCCGAACGCATCGCTTTGAGTGTGCAGCCGAGGTCGTGAACCCGGACACCAGTTGCCTGTGAAATCAGCCAGTTGGCGATCCGCGAGGGAATCTTTCGGTTCAACAGGGCATCCTGGCGTTTCTTTCGCCAGCCCAGCACCAGATCTGCCCCCTGGTCAATCCGGTCCAGCATCGCCCCAATATCCGCCGGATCATTTTGCAGATCACCATCCATCGTTACGATCACACTACCAGCAGCGTGCTGGATGCCTGCCTGCATTGCCGCCGTCTGGCCAAAATTTCGGCGAAAGCAGACCACCCGGATCCGTTCATCTTCCCGAGCCGCAGCCTTCAGCAATTCGGTAGTACCATCCATCGAACCATCATCGACAAACAGCAATTCCCACGACCGCGTATCACGTTCCATCGCGGTGCGGATTTCATCGATCAACAACGAAACATTTTCCTGTTCGTTGTAAATCGGAACAACAATCGAAACGTCGTACATACTGGTCGAAGGCAAAAAGCGGTTCACGGACGGATTCCTTTCCTGGCCGAAAATGGATTGACATGGCTTCGATTTTCCAAACCGAATCCCTACGGTCCATTGGACCGGGATGCGGATTGCAGTTCCAGATCAGTTCGAACAGGCAGCCCAATGGCTAGCACTGACCTGGCTATTCGTGACGACCGGAGCAGCCTTTCCTGGCCTTCAAGATTCCAGGGGCAAACAGATGCAGATCGAAAAAACTCCCCGGTCATCCAACTCCGCTTCGATTTCCCCGCCCAGCAATTCTATTATGGACTTGCAGAGTGATAATCCGATTCCGCTACGTCTGCCGGTCTGGCTTCGTACTTCGTCCTGCTGCCAAAACCGGTCGAAGATTTTCCCCACCTGGTTTGGCTGAAGCCGGGAAGACCTATTGGAAATCCGGACCCTCACCCTGTCACGCTCCCGGTCAGAGCTGACCCGAATCGCGGTGCCCACATCGGCATGGCAGGCGGCGTTTTCAAAAAGATTGCGAAGCACCAGACGGACCTTCTCCCGATCGGTTCGAACCGGCGGCAATTCGCCAGGTTCCATGTGTATCGTCAGTCCACTTGCGATCGCATCCGGCTCGCACAGACCCCAAACTTCGTCCACAAGGTCGTTCAATGCGAAGAGTTCCCGTGTCAAATTGCAGTTGCCCGAGTCGATCCGGGCAAGTGTCAGCAAGTTGATAATCACCGCTTCCGTTTGATGGGTTATTTGAAGACATTTTTGCAACGATTTGCGATACTCTTCGGGTTCACGGTTTCTCGACAATGCGACTTCCAACGTGCTCCTCAAACCGGCGATCGGAGTCCTCAATTCGTGGGCAACGTTGCCCGTAAATCCGGTCTCCCGCTGATAACCCTCCTGCAATCGCTGTAACATCCGGTTCAGGGCTGTTACCAGCGACCGGACTTCGCGGGGTGTCCCTCCGGCATCAAATTTGGAATCCAGTGAACCAATGTCAATCTTCTCAATATTCGATACTGTTTTGTGAAGAGGTGACAGGCCAAGCCTCGAAACGCCTATGGAGCAAAGTGGTACCGCGACAGTTGTCAGCAAAACCGCCAGCCCGATCAAACGGGCGAATTGCAGCAAGGTCGAATCCAGGTCCAGCCGGTCGCGTGCAACAATCAGCGTCACCGGATCCGACCCGTCCGTGATTCTCCAGGCTGCTGGCAAAGGCAATCCTTCATCCCCATCCGCCTGTTCAGGGTCGGGGTCCAAATCGGGCAGGGGCACAAACCGGACAATTGCAGTACGCCCCGGACGTCCATCGGGCAGGACGGTATCTTCGAAAACGCATTCTTCCTTTCCGAAAACGTGCCGAAAAGCCAGGGAATTCTCCGCCAGTTGCATTGACCGCTCAATCGAGCGCCCCTCAACATCAAAAACCTGATAATAATCGGGGCGTTCGGTCCGGCTGAAACGGGGAAAATCCATTTCAGCCATCTCGGTGACAATCACCTTTCCATCGTGTTCGATCAGCCTGGAAAGCGTTTCCGATGTCACCCGCAGAGAATGATCAAACTCCCGAACCAGAACATTTCGCAACAGGAACCAGACCAGCAAGCCCAACAGGATGATGATCAGCACCATGCAGACGCTATTCCACAGGGCCAGTCTGGATTGAAGCGATCCCATCAAACGGTCTCACCCAGAACGTAACCGCGCCCACGACGGGTATGGATCAGACGCGGACGTTCCGGGGCTTCGATCTTTTTTCGAAGATATCCAACGTATACATCGACCACGTTGCTTTGCGAATCATCCGGAAAATCGTAAACATGCGCCCAGATGTCTGCCCGTGAAACAACTTCCCCGACCCGCATCGCCAAATATTCAAGCAGGGCATATTCGCGGGCAGTCAATTCAATGTCCAGACCCCCGCGGCTGACACATTGCTTCGCCGTATCGATGCACAAATCCGCAATTTCGATTAGCGCACTTTTTGCACCGTACCGGCGACGAACGAGGGTCCGGATCCGGGCGAGCAATTCCGGAAACGCAAACGGCTTGACCAGATAATCGTCCGCACCGGCGTTCAATCCGGCAACCCGTTCCTCAACCAGATCGCGCGCCGTAAGGACCAACACGCAGACATCGCGTCCAGCCTTGCGAATTCCCTTTAGCAACTCCAGCCCGCCAATTCCCGGCAACATTAAATCCAGAACAATTACGTCATACTCGTTGCTTTCGGACAACCATTTCCCGTCCTCTCCATCGCCGGCCGCATCGACCGCAAAGCCCGCTTCCTGCAGGCCCTGTACGATCGATGACCGAATCGGTTCGTAATCCTCGACAACAAGTATTCTCATCTGATTCCGGTGAGGAGTTGGGCAGGAACCCGTTTCGGCCCATGCGTTGAATACTGTTCCAGGATGAATCTATTCAAAACGGTTTCCACTGTTGCCGTCGTCGTCACTCCCGCCGGCTTTTTTGTCCGGCTTCTTACCGGATTTCCTTCCGGTTTTTCCGTCATCGTCATCGTCACCTTCTTTTTCTTCATCGCCGTCGTCGTCTCCCTCGTCTTCCCCGGCAACTTCATCGCCGACGACAATTTCGACGGGAGAACCGGTCGCGGCAAACAGCATGGTTTTTTCGCTTCCATCGATCGCCGTCTCGACTTCATAAACCGTAATAACCTTGACCTCTATGGTCAATTTCGCATCTTTGGGAAACGACTTTGCGACCTGTGCCTGGACAGCCGCAGGAAGCGCATCCAGTCCCGTTTCATTTTCAGTTTCGATTAAAGAACCATCGGCCGCAAGAACCACTTCATGTGCAACTTCGCCAATAGTCCAAACTGCCGCGTAAACGGTGGCCCCCCATTCTTCTTCTTTCGAAAAAGTCAGCTTTCGGCCGTCACCGGCCAATTCAGAGGCGGCCTTTTTCACTGCTGCCGGTACATCCTTTTCCGCCAGTTCCGCAATCTCCTTTGCTTCATCCTGATCCTGGGTAGACGCGATTCGAACAGTGGGACCGGCAAGATCAGTCCTGCTGGCTTGATACATCGCAGCGCCTGTAAACCCAAATGCACACAAAACCGGCAAAATCAGCCTGGACATGGTTTTTCTCCAATTGCAAAAACACTGGTTAAGGTTTCATAACGCCTGAATCATACCAGGGAGAAATTAGAGGCTGATGAGGGAATTATGAGCAGACGATTAGAAATGTCCCGCAGTGGCAATCTGGTGTTTTGCAAACTGGATGAAGTTGCCAATATTCGAACAGCCAGCTTTTCCTAACGGGGCCGGACTTCGGTTCGACATCGAGAAATGAATTTCGCTACACCCGGTCTCCACACGCTGCTCGTAGCGATCGTGGTGTGTGTTGCAGGAACTGGGGCCAGTTTTGTGTGGATTGACGGTCACGATCCTTTTTCCCGAACTTTTTCAGCGATGCCTGGCGACGCCCGTGCATTGCTGGAAAACCTGGCGATATTTGGCCACGGTACAGCTGTCCTGATTGCAACATTGCTGATCTGGAATCTCGACCGTCACCATCGGAGAAACCTGGGATTGGTCATCGCCGCCCCGCTTTTTGCCGGCTTTTTGGCCAATCTGGTCAAGGTTATCGTGCAACGTCCAAGGCCGTTTGTGGCTGAACTTCCTGGCCTGCATTCCAGTTCCCTTGGGGAGGTACTGATGAACAACAGCATGCAATCTTTCCCATCGGGACATACAGCTTCTGCGGTTGCCCTCGCATTGGCCCTTGCTTGCCATTATCCCAAAGGACGATGGCTTTTCCTTTCACTCGCGATCGTTACCGGATTTGAACGCGTGTTATCCCAATCGCACTTTCCATCGGATGTCTTTGCCGGGGCAGCAACAGGAATGTTCGCTTTCCTTCTTACGCGAACAATTGTCCAGCAGGGTTTTCTGTCTGTGCAATGGACCAGCCTGCTAGCGAAACTGGCATTGAAGAAAGTGATATCAGTTCGATGACATTGAGCCTCGAATATCGTTTTTGTTATTTTCATTTGCACTCGAAAGCGACTTGCGACTTTCGGCACCCATCTCCGGTGCACAACGAAAGTTTCTCTGCCGGTTGGAAGTCCAGGGACACAAAATGTCCGGCGGCAGGATACACCAAGCTTTTCCGTTCTTCCGAACTTCCTGGTTTCGAGATTTCCTGAAATGGTTTCGCAATTGCCTCCATCGTCTTCCCTTTCCGGATCCCGGACCCCGGGCAGTAAGCCGGAATTGACCATTGTATTGGTATCTGACGGATCGGAATTGGGTCACAGGCTGGTGTCAGAGAATTTCAAGTGGCTTTTGGACTCATCGATACCGCTTGGGGGAATCCATATCGCCGGTCCACGCCTACCGGAGACGGAATCCGGTCGCACTTCTGCCGTGCATAACGTCAGCCATTCCAGCGACTTGAAGTCCTGTCTTTCAGGTATCGTTTCCGAATCGTCCAGCATTGCTATCCTGGGCGTAAGAAGTGTCCTGGACGAATCATTGCGGCCCGTCATTTCGCGGCAAGTACAAGACAGCGAAACCATATCATGGTTTCAGTCGTCGCCGGTTCCATCACAAATACTGACCCGGTTTCTTGCATTTGTCGCGAGAACCATTCAACGACTGGCACTAGGAACAGGAAAACACGAATTGAATTGCGGAGGAGCGATCGTCCATTCTTCCGTGTTGGTAAAGTTGCAACGCGAAGGTATCCCGATTGCCACGATTGATCAGCTGATTGCCGGATGCAGGACCCTGGGATCGACGGTAACAGAGACCAGAATCGGCTTGTCGGCGGAAAGCGGACCGGACACGACCGTTCGATCTGTTTTTGCCGAATTCACGGCTGCCATGCGGTTTTGGTGGCAACAGATCGTTTTTCCGAAAACCGTTGCTCCTGCGGGCAGCAACCCTCCGTCCGAACCCGAATCGCACAAAACTTGGATCAGCCGCCATCCCGTGATGGCGTCTGCGATTCTGTTGTCGGCAGCGCTATTGGTCATGTTCACCAGCCTGGAATACCCGCTGTTTGAGCCGGATGAAACCCGTAATGCCCAATTGGCCCTGAATATCCTGGAATCGGGAGACTGGTTGTCATTGAGTCTGGGCGGCGAACCGTATTGGGACAAACCGCCCTTGCAGGCCTGGATGACTGCGACAACCTATTCATTAATCGGACCAGGCGAAGCCGCGACACGATTGCCGTGCGCGATCTGCTGCTTTCTGACCCTGTTGGTTGTTTTGGGACTGGGTGGCCGCCTGTTCGGCATTCGAACCGGGTTGTTCGGTGCGGCCCTGCTGCTGGTTTGCACCGGATTCGTCACGGTTTCACGCTATGTCACCATGGACGCATCGTTGACGCTGTTTACAACCGCGATGAGTCTGGCAACGTTGCTGGGAGTTCGCGATGACATCGTGCGCCTACGCTGGATGGTCCTGGCTGGTATCGCATGTGGTTTGGGAATGTTGACCAAGGGTCCTGTGATCCTGGTTCTCTCCCTTCCGCCCGTGTTGTTGTATGGATGGTTGAGGGGCAGCACGTTTTGGCGCAAAGCCCCGTTCTGGTTGTGGCCAGGCATTCCCGCGTTCCTGATTGCCGGGCCATGGTTCCTGGCTACGTCAATCGTCCATCCCGATTTCCTTGTTTACTTTTTCTGGAAGCACAACATTGTCCGGTTTTCGGATGCATTCAATCATCGTGAGCCGTTTTGGTATTACGGTCCGATGCTCTTGTTGATGATGTATCCGGCCTGTTTCATGTTGCCCGCACTTGTTCGGGGGCTTTTGTTCGGTTCGCGGAAAGAGCGGCAGGAATTCGGCACAGAATTTTCCGCAATCCTGCTTGCCGGTGCGTGGCCGTTATTGTTCTTTTCGGCCTCGGACGCCAAATTGCCGACGTACATATTGCCGGCCATCCCCATGTTCTGTCTGTTGCTGGGCCGGATGGTTGACCTGGCCATGATTGGCCGACCGGAAAACGTGTCGCATACCGGCATCGAAAAAATCCCGGAACGACTGGCTACTTCTGCAGCAATCATGATGGGGATCATCCTGATTGTAGCGGTTTTTGTTTTTCGCACGGTCGAAACAGCCCAGGCCGCTCCTTTGGCCGGAACACTGGCAATCACACTTCCATTTCTGTGGCTGGCTCGACGAAAACAGTCCGCGCCAACACTGGCCTGGACCGGAGCGATTGGAGTCGCCGTTTTGTTTTCGGGAACCGGCGCAACTTTGTTGTTGCCTGGCCTGGCGGCGTACAAATCGGTCAACCGTGATGTTGCCAGCCTGTCGCATGAAACCGGATTTGAGCGTACGCCGATTCTGTATTTCGGTGTTGCAGTGGATGGAAGTTCGTTCTCGCTGGATCAGGACGATGTCCCGGTCAGCATCGACGGCGAAGACAGTATCCTTGCAGCGCAGTACCTCGTCCGGCATCCCCAGACAATTCTGGTCACATCCAAAGACAATGCAAAAACATTGGCCAGGAACCTGGCAGGAATTGTCGAGCTGACTCCGCAGCCAGGACAGAAAAAGCTCTATTCGGTTCGGGCCGTCAGGCCAACCCATCAAACGGCGCAATTGCCGGATTTCGGCCGACATAACTGAAGGGCCTGGAAACAGGGACGTTTCGATGCACATACTTTTGACCGGTGCGGCCGGATTTGTCGGCAGTCACACGGCACGCATGTTTCTGGAACGTGGCGATTTCGTCACGGGCCTCGACAGCTTCAATGACTATTTATCAAAGTCATGGAGTCAACTCTTGGTGGACGGGCCGTGCTGGTTCCGGAAGCTGCTCCGTCGTCGGAAATGACAACGACTTCGCTGATATTTCCAAAGCCCGCCGCATGATCGGCTACTGTCCTTCGACAAATATTGAAGAAGGGGTACAGCGATACTGTGACTGGTTTACCCATTTCCATCGACAGGAAACCCGGGGCGCAAACACGGCTTCGAATCCGTTCGCCCGTCGCGCCGCCTGACAAATTGCTCCAGGCACCTTGTTCAAAAGTCTGCAAAAGAATTGCGGCGAAAAAGCCGGAATCCGGTTCGAACAACAATTTCCGTCATGCAATATGACGGTTCAGCCCTTCCGGCGACGGAACAGGCATGCACCCAAACCAGTCGCGCCCAGAACCAGTGCCGATGAAGGTTCGGGAATGGATGTGTAGGCCACGGTATCAATTCCAATAAAATTGGAATTGGATCCGGTTGGCCCGCCATTCGTCACAAAATACCGGAACGCCAGGCGGCCGCTCGTTGGTCCGCCCAATCCGGTCAACGTCAAATTGAATTGGGTCCAGGACTCGGGATAACCGGCTATTGCCTGGCTTGCATTGATATCCAGCAACAGATTCGTAAAGTCTCCCACATCCGTAGCGAGAGTGCCGACATTGCTGCTGCCGCCATTGGTGCTCAACCGGACCTGCAAGCGGTCAGGAAATGTGCTGCCCAGAATCGTCCGTGTGTAAAACGAAAATGTGTCACCGTTGTTAAAAGTACTTGTTGGCGCAATCAGCCAGTTGCTGATCGTGGCACCACCGGCGCCGCCTGAAAGGAAATTGGCCGCAATGTAGGAGGTGGGCGGACCAGCTTGGGACGTAATCAATGCGTTTCCCTGAAACCAGCTGCTCGCTCCAACGGGAGCACTCTGGTTTGCGATAGTCCATCCCGATCCGACAAGGGTCGTGATGTCTTCAAAGCCTTCGATAAAATCCGCTTTGGCCAGGTTTGGAGCCAATGCCAACATTGCGATGGTCAAAATTCGTAAAGTCATTTTCATCAGAAAGTTCCGCAACAAGATGTAGTGTTCAAAAGCGAAAGGGCTATGCCCGACAAATTTGAAATGCCAAAATCCCACCGGCCAGTCGGGGCCGGTTTGTCCCTAATCCGGACTGCATCCAATTCCAACCCGATTGTAACTGCCCCAAGCTTGATCTGCAAAGATTTTTGGACAAAAGTTTATGGCAATCAGAAAGGTCGCATTTCGGATATGCCCATCCCGACGGTGAATCGACAGGATCCCCTAATCACCCAATTCTTCAGGATCTGGGAAACCAGCAGTCCGCTCCCCAATCAAGTCGACTCCGTAAAATCGGTATCGAAAAATGAGAATACCGCGTCCAATGCAGTGTCTACCGTGTTTCTGCCCGGTCTGGCATCTGACTTGCCCTCCATCGATCTGGCCAATGGAAATAGCCTATTCAGGCTATTCCTGACTTCCGGGGCAAGGTCGGATGCCGCAAACGCGGTTTTGGCCCGTTTCCATTCAAATGGGAGATTTTCCGCGTCATCGGCTGAACGTCCAAATGCAGCAGGGACCGGATCGGCGATTGAATTCCGCGATAACCGGGTCGACTTCCCTGTTGTGTCATTCCAATCCGAAAGACGGAAACGCAAAGCGGACAAGCGTGATTCGTCTTCGTCACCCGTATCCAACTGCATGGTCAACATTCCACTTGCTGCGCCGTTCCCCGATTCGCCGTTTCCATTTCCACGATTGAATTCACCACCATCAGCACTTCCTTTGCCACCGCCGCCATCGTCGTCGTTACCGCCACCACCCGAACCGTTTCCGCGGGATCCGGCAGCAGTTATCAACAGACCGGAAATCCTGGCCCATTGGCGGACAAAGACACTGTCCATTCCAAAATCCAGTTTCCCGTCAGCGACGGTGGCTGAAAAGGTTCTCGTGACGTTCGAGCCGGTTTCCAGCGTCAACGGATAAGCGTTCCCTTCCACGAAGACTGTGAACAGATTCATGATCGTTGGAAAATTCGCCCGGTCGAGGTTGAAATCGACGATGCCAAACATGGCTTCGACCGTGTAATTGCCATTCGGAATGTCAATCCGGAAATTGCCCGTTGTATTGATCACCATGTCCCGAGTCATGTCGGCTCCCAGGGTCAGCTGATACGAAATCATGTCTGACGAGTCTGTCCAGCCAACACCCACTGCGGCCGAGTAGGCACCGGTACTGAAACCGGTTGCACCCACCTCGACCGGGGACGACGCTGTTCCAAAATCGACCGGCTTGCCGAGCGTAAATGCATCGTCGTCGGAAATCGATCCGGTAACGGTGCTGGTTCCGAGGATCAGGCCGGACGGACTGCTCAGGTCCATGCGGAATTGCTCTATGCCTTCGGTAAACCGGTCACCAAAAATCGTCACCGGAATATTGACGACCGTCTGGCCGACGTTGAATGTGGCCGTTCCGGAAACCCCTGTGTAATCGCTCCCGTCTGTCGCCGGATTGGAAAAACCTGCACTGGACGTTGCGTAGTTGACGGAGACCACCTGGGTCGGCGCCGAGGTAAGGGTCAGCACAAACATGGCCTGCGAGGTTCCGGTATCCCCTTCCGGTATCAACCCTGACGGACCGGACAGGTTGACCGTGGGATTCGACGGAACCTGGGTAATGACAATATTCACGTTGTTGATGTCAAAGAAAATATTTCCGGTGGCCTTCACCTTGATCCGCGCCAGGGATGTGGAAATATTGGGCACGGTGATGTTGTGGGTTCCGTCATTCGGCGTGGCCGAGGCAAGCACCGTCGTGTAGGTCAGCCCGCCATCGACAGAAAGGAGAATGTCCACGTTGGCCGCGTTGATGCCATTGCCCGTCGTGCCCGCAACATTCCAGGTAATTACCTGCGAAGTCAGACCGTTCCAGGAGGTCGCGGTGTTCTGGCTGGTGACTTGAAAGGTCGAGCCTGTGTTGACAACCTGGACGAACATGTCGTCGCTGTTAACTCCGCCGCCACCTGAGGAGTTGTCCCGGATAACAACCCGGAAATCCATACTGGCCCAGGCAACCGTGGGAAGCTTTTCGCCGACCGGGACCGTGTTGTTGATCAGGTTGGACAAGCGGGGGAAGACACGGGTTGGATTGGTCGTTGGATTCCAGGTCCTGAAAATCGGACTGGCCCCATTGTCGGCAGCGGCCAAAGTTGCAGCAGCCCCCAGGTCCCGTTGCTCCCAGCTATACGTCAATACGTTGCCCGGGTCGGCATCGCTGCCGATTGCAGTCAACTCAAATGGCGTCTGGGTAGGTATTACGTAATTTCCACCAGCGGTAACCGTCGGGACTGCGTTGCCGGTCGCCGTTGTTGTGCCTGTTCCGCTGGCGGCGCCAGTCGTTATGAACGCGCGAATTTCGTCGATACTGATCGAATGAAACATGGCATCGCTGAAGGTCTGCAAATTGTCGGCTCCGCAGATGCCGGCGTAACCCATGATGGTCGAAGCACTGCCCGGTTCATAAGCGGTCGAAGCGTTTCTGTTTCCGCCCGAACAGCTACCGGTGGAACCGTTAAACGAATGGTTGCCACGGTACTGGTGCCCCATCTCGTGGGCAACGTAATCGATATAAAACGGATCGCCGGTCGGTGACGACTGGCCGGTCACACCCCTGGCCTTCTGGCCGGTCACACCGACGACACCAAAACCGGCAACGCCGCCTCCGCCGGTACTGAAAACGTGACCAATATCGTAATTCGCGTTCCCAATAACGGAGTCCAGCGTGGTCTGGTTTTGACCAAGCATCGTTGACCCGTTGTTGTTGGTGTACGGGTCGGTGGCGGGATTCGTGTACACCACCGTGCTGTTGTTGGCCACCAGAACCATCCGGATCGCAACTTCTTTTTCATAAACTCCCGTTACCCGGTTCACGGCCGTAACAATGGCAGCCTGCCCGCCGGCAACGGTTCCGCCCCAAAAAGCGGTGTATTCACCGGTGGCCGCGTTGGCCAGGCGAAACGTCCGCAACTGGGTGCCAAACGGTGGCGCAAACTGGGGAGAAAGCGGTGATGTGCCGCCTGCAGAATTGCTGCCTGGCATGTACCCCGTCGTTGTGCGGGGACTGACTGTTACCGTCGGCATGTTGGCCACAACGCCACAGCCATTGCATTCCTCTTCATGGCTACCATGGCCATCCAGTACTACGTCGCGAGAAAAATAGCTGGCATAAAGTTCCGTCTGGAATTTGAAGTAGGGATCCACGTAATAATTGCCGCGGGGCGAAAGAACCTGCGCATGGAATCCGTGCATCGTCATGTCGAGCCGGATCTGTGCTGCCGGATCGTCAACTCCGGTTCCCCACCAGGTTTTGATATCCGGAAACTGTGCGGCCAGGCCCGGTTCCATGACCGGAGCTTCGACAACTGCAAACCGTGCAAAGGTCAAATCCGGCCGGGGCACTGAAATGGTTACCGCCCGTGCAATGTAGTTGGCAGTGAATTCCAGCGGGGCCCGACTGAGCGTCTGTACCATCTGCTGTTCCTGCAAATCGTACAAGCCAAAACTGCGAAGATTCAACAGCTGCTCACCGCTTCGTTGCGTAACAGTCCCGCTGTCCAAATTCAGCCATTGGCCATCTGGTGAAACCGCGAGGACATTCGGCGCGAAGCCGTTCGCCAACATCTGGCGGGGCTCAAGTACCGTGTAGTCCAGGCCTGCCGGAAGGTTGTATGTTGTCGATGGACGCTGAACAGCTTTGCGTACTGCAGGAAAACGGCGAGGGCGCTTGGACATATTCTTCCTCTCTGTTAACGGGAAAGACCCTGACTGAATTACCGCAGCAGGCAGTCATTTCCGGCCGGTTAACAGAATTCGAAAGCACGACGGTCTGGCTCGACCCTCGTCGCCGGAATCTCTGGCAAGAAAATATTTCCATACAATCCGGCAACGGTTTCCACCCAGTTGCAACGGACACGGTAACCTGAATAGGTTAGTCCGATTGGAACCAATATTCAATGACTCGGTCTCGGCACGAATAGCTCCCTGGCCGGCCAATTACCCTGCGAAAACCATGGCTTGATCGACTGGCCAAAACAGGGGCAAAATGCAGAGAAATCAAACTTCTGCGGACTTTGAAGCCGGACAGAGGGCGATCGGTCTCGCATCGACGACCGATGAAGTCATAATGGAACGTTCCATCCGACCACGTCTTCCGATCCTCCTGAATACCAAGGTCAACCGAAATGCCTGTCCGGGCCAAGTTTACAAAGAGTTTTTTGCGCCGATACCTGTTGATCGCAGTGGTTTTCCTGGGGTACGGAGCCTACTGCGCCTACGATGGGTTTATCGCGTATCCAAAAGAATTCGAAGCTGCCCGGGAATACTTGAAACTGGAAGGAATGGAAAGCGGCCTCCGGCAAGAGCGCTGGGAGCAAATCCGGAAAGACAAAGGCTGGAAACTGAAGCCCGATACGCATGAACAGGTTCAGTCCCGGATTTACTGGCAATACATCATGGGTGGCGTCTGTCTCCTGGTGGGGATCCCGGCCCTGCTCAAATTCTTTTTTTGCCGCAACTCCTGGGTCGAGGAAACCCCGACGGGCTGGACCACCAGTTGGGGCGAGTCGGTTCAATTCAAAGACGTCAAAAAATTGAACAAGAAAAAATGGCGGAACAAGGGCATCGCCCACGTCACTCACGAATCGAACGGTGGGCAGAAAACTTTTGTATTGGACGATTTCAAGTTTGAACGGGGACCGGTTGGACAAATCCTTCGCAAACTCGAATCGCATTTGTCCGACGGGCAAATCGTCGATGGACCGCGAGAAACTCTGAACCCCGAGGTAACGGAGTCGTAATATGACCTCAGCGATATTTTTTCGATCGCTCCCCAATATCCCGCCGTCATGGACGGTCCGGTTACCAGTGGATGGTCGGCAAACGGTTCCGCATCGTTTGACAGTTCCGTCGGCGGTGGAATGATGGGCGGTGGCGGGATGGGTGGAAGCGGAACGTTCAGTATGCCTTCGGCCAACGCACCTCGCCAAAATGAGAGAAGCAGTTCCCTGCGACAGGCCCAGGTTTCCATTTCCGAACTGGTCGACGCAATTCAGTCCACGATCGAGCCGGAAACGTGGGACAATTCCGGCGGCGAAGAATCGATTACGGTGCTGGGAAACTCCCTTCTGGTTTCTGCCAGGGATTCGCAACACGAAAAAATCTCCAGTCTGTTGAACCTGTTTCGCGAACAATGGGGATCGAGGAAAACCATTTCGGTTCAGCTGTTCTGGATTCGCGCCGCGACCGGTTCCGAACGGGAACTGCTGGACGATGAAATCCAGTCCAGAGATGGAGCTGGAGTTATTGCCGTTGAAACGTGGTCCAGTTTCTTCCAGGCTGTAATCACCGAGAAACGGCTGGCACTTTCAACGACTCTGGTTGGGCATAATGGTCAAACACTGGCTACCTGGTCCGGGCAGGACGATTGGCGGGTAGTTGATGCGATTCCGGTTTTGACCAGCCAGATTATTCCGGAACAGGATTCGTTCGCCGCCGAACAGGTAGTGGGAATCACGCCCCAGCGAAAAAGCTTTTTCGCCGGAACCGTTTCCCAAGTCACTCCCCTGGCGACCCGTGGTGGCAACTATGTGATTCTGGACGTTCACAGCCGATTGCAGCGGCTTTCTCCGACCGACCAGTCGCGACCCAATGAAACAGTCACCGTCCAGCAGGCCGACGGCAAAATTGCATCCATTCAGCTCGACCCGGTAGGAATCGGCAGCTGGAGTTTGAGCGCAACGGTGCGATGTCCCAAAAACCGCGTGGTCCTGGTTGGCAGCGCAACGTCAGAATCATCACCGGAAGGCGAACCCCAAAACATGTTGCTGTTCGCCAGAACATCGATTCATCAGGTTCAGGAAGACGACGCGGAACGGCCAACTGTGCGGTAAAAAACGCGGAGCCGGCCAACCCCGCCAGCTCCTGCCCACAATGCACCCCGATCTGGGGAACTTTCCAGTCCATCGTGTAGAATCGAGTCTGACCATGGAACCCGGGACGGGTTTCGTGCGTCAGACTTTTTGCCTTTCCCTGATGAGATTCAGACCCGGTCGATACCGGCCAGGTCGGATTTCGCGATCGGCGGGCTGCCATCCGGGACGGGAAACCGTATCGCGTGTCGTCAAAACCTGAATTGTCTGGACCCATCATGAACCTGTTCCTCCGAATCCTGCCAGTCTGCGCCATTTTTCTTGCAGTATCTGGCTGTTCCCAGTCAGCCAATTACAAAACTGCATCGGAAGTAACGTCCGCGCCGATGACGATGGCGGATTCCTCCGGCTCCGAGTCGACACGGGGGCTGGTGGCGGGAAAGCAGTCACAGTCGACGAACAGCGCCGTTGGACAGGCAGCAACGGGCCGAGAGATCATCTATACCGCCACGGTCCGTCTGGCGGTCGATGATTTTGATTCGTTCCCCGAGCGGCTGGCCGGTATCGCCCTGTCGGCTGGTGGATTCATTGCCGAAACCAACGTGGACCGGATGCAGGGAACCCGCCGTACCGGCCGGTGGGTCGTTCGGGTACCCGGATCGAAATACCAGGATTTTATCCGGGAAGTGAGTGGGCTGGGGGTCCCGGAGTCGGTTCAGGAAAAGGCCGACGATGTGACGGAACAGTTTGTCGATCTGCAGGCACGCATCAACAGCGGCCGGCAACTGGAAGCACAAATCATCAAGCTGCTGGAACAGCAAAACGACAAGATCGAAAATGTTTTGGCGGTCGAACGGGAGTTGTCCCGGGTGCGGCTGGAAATTGAACAGCAGGAGGGCCGCATGCGTTTCCTGAAAGACCAGGTATCGATGTCGACCATTACGATTCATGCAGGCGAGCAGCGAACGTTCGTTCCGGAACAGGCAAAATCACTCTCCGAACGGATTTCGCTGGAATGGCAGAACGCGGTTCAACAGGCCCGGGATTTTTCCGAAGACGCCCTTGTCTGGATCGTTGCCAATGGTTTCGTAATCGTCGCCTGGATCGTTGGTCTGCTGATTGCCTGGCTGCTGGTCTTTCGCAGGGTCTGGCGGGGTTTGAAAAGACAATTCCATCCAATCCCGGGGGGCAACGCTGCATCATCGCATACAAACTGATCCCAGGCCTTTCGGAATCACGCACTGATCACCCCGCGTCAGCGACCTGATTTCCGGACTCCATCCATCCTGGCTGCGACGGCCAGTTCATAGGCTTCATCTTCGCCGTGTTTGTTCACCGAGAACGCCCGGGTTTTGCGCCGGCCATGCCCGTCGGTCCATTGGGCGACCCAAAACCAGTATCGCGATTCGCTCCCATCCCGGACAAAACGCTGGCGGACCCGTCGGACACCGACTGTCCCGGAAACATTGTTTTGAGGAGGGTTTTCGGCACGCTCCGTCACGGACCAGTGGGCATCCCGTTCTTCTGCCGCATCGCGAAACTGTTTGGCAGCCCGCAACGCATCCATTTTCCCTTCGTGCCGGGCGTCATTGAAAAAACGGCTGACATACCGGCCCCGACGCTGGACGCGCACCATCCAGCCCGACCAGGGGGTCCCGCTGCTGCTGACCGCTTCAACGCGGGAAATGTTTCTGCGCGGATCACGTCGTGGCATGGCACGGACCGTCCATCAATTCTCACCAGTCAAAACTTCCACGACTTCGACCAGACGGTTTTGCCAACTGGACCAGTCGGTCGAAACGGATCCCAGTCCATCGTCACCCCGCAAACCGCTCCAGTCCTGCAATCCCTGAACCGGCAAGCCGGGCCAGACTGCTGCCAGCCCTACAACCAGCCCCGCGAAGAAATTATTCCTGAAACAAAACAAAATGTCTGCGATACGCATGCTGCTCCCGAATCCACACATGAAGACTGCCTGACTGGAAAGGTCTCAGTTTACCAGTTGAGGCACGATCGTGCAGGTGAGTGGCGATCAGACAAAAAGACAGCAGTTGAGTTCCATAGCACCCGACCGCATCCACGAGTATCGACTCGAAAGCATCGTAATCGCCATCCTTGTCAAAGATTGTCATACGGGCATTGGCCCTGTTCCGCACGTGATCAATCAGCCCGACTTCAGCGGCTCGCAAAGGTCGTTCAATCGCGAAATCCTAACCGGCCATCGTCAAAGGTTTCTGTCACCCGGTCCGCAGACTAACGCACTTCACTGCGCGCTTACTCCGAAGACCGGGTCGGTCCAGAGCACGTCGTAGCGTTGACATTGGACATGTTCGCATCGTAATACGTCTGCGAAGTGATCCCCTGATCGACGGCGATTCCGTCCAGACCCGCGATCGGCGGATTGTTCCGGTCGATCAACCCGTGTGGCAGCAGCCACTGGGTCCGCGCCACCGACCGGCCAAGATTGTCGTAGCGGGTCGTCGATTCGCCCAGCGTCTTGCCGTCGGCCGGATCGAGACTCCCATTGCTCCCCCCAACAGCCGTATCAAACTCCGATACCACGGCCGAGTGAACTGCCCGGCCCATCGCATCGCTGTTGGTCAGACTGCCATGACCCAGCGGGTCTTTCTGGCCCACGTACTGCCCGCAACAGTCGTTGGCGTAAGCCGACGTCCAGACATTGTCAACAAAACTCTTCAATAACTGGACCTGTTTCTTCGTCCCCGTTTCTTCGTTCGTTTCTTCGTCTTTGAACTTCGCGACAAAACTACCC
>Ga0163150_10002223_pt1 | contig 30459 bp, 24 predicted proteins | sample OliLakLV19P2IB_FD_148628 | JGI IMG/M metagenome (GOLD analysis project Ga0163150, IMG submission 148628) | Freshwater microbial mat bacterial communities from Lake Vanda, McMurdo Dry Valleys, Antarctica - Oligotrophic Lake LV.19.P2.IB | ecosystem: Environmental > Aquatic > Freshwater > Lake >...
GGCCGTTAGGCCCTGGGGTGGGTGGCGGCTTCGAAGCGACGACCCACCCAGTCTGGCTGCGCGACCGCTGTCGCTGCGCCAGCCGCCCCTCCCGAGAGGGGATTTTTTAGGAGAACGAAAAACTCCCATGAGCCAACCCAGTTTCCATGACGCAAAGCGCGAACAAAACGGGATTCTAGCCTCTGCCGAACACCAGGCATTGCAATGGATGGCCGCGCGTTTGCCGGCCTGCATCCACTCAGACCACTTAACCAGTCTGGGGCTTCTGGCAATGTTGGCTGCCGGTGCAGCATATGCTTGCAGCCAGTCCAACAACCTGTTTCTGCATGCGGTGAATATGTGTCTGCTTCTGAACTGGGTGGGCGACAGTCTGGATGGAACCCTGGCGCGGCACCGAAACCGGCTGCGACCGCGCTATGGATTTTACGTGGACCACATCCTCGATACCTTCAGCATGTCGTTCCTCTTCGGAGGCTTGGCTCTGTCAGGCTACATGAGCCCGCCGATCGTCGCTTTAGTGCTGATTGCCTATTTCATGTTGTGTATCAATGTCTATCTGGCAACTTACACTCTTGGCACTTTCAGGATCTCGTTTGGGAAATTCAGCCCCACGGAGCTCCGCTTGCTTTTGGCCGTCGGCAATCTGGCACTGCTGTACAAGCCCACGGTTCACCTTCTGGGAAAGAGCCACCTTCTCTTCGACATCGGTGGAATGATTGCAGCAGTGCTGATGGTGGGGATTCTGATTACGTCGACGGCTCGGAATATCCGGATTCTCTACAATGCAGAACGCTTGACATGAAAGTGCTCAGGTCCACCTCCTCACGTCGGCGGCTACGCGTTTAAGTAGTGGCTGCCTGCCAGCCGTAAGTACGGTAGCTCCACTCAATCTGATCGCCTTGAATCGTATACACCGCGAAGCCCTCAGGGTGACCCATGCGCACGCCCTTCCACCAGTTGCCGCACACCGCACCTGACGTGATGAACTGGCTTCCCTTATAGCGGTGGTCTTCCACCACGTGAAGGTGCCCTTGCAGAAGCAGCTTGATGTTGTAGTCGGCGCAGAAATCGAGCACCTGTTTGGAATTGGCAATGACTATCGACGCTGAGACCGCTTGCGTGGATCCGTTCTGTAAAGCCGGGAAAATGGAAAAGAAGGGGATGTGCGTCACCAAAACCACCGGACACTTGTTCCCCACAACCCGGAGATCTTGCTGCAGCCAGGCGAACTGCTCGTCGTCAATGCGACCTTCGTAGGAGGAAGCCGGCGTGACAAAAATCGAGTCGAGTATGACGAAGTGCCAGTCACGGAAATCGAATGAACGGTAGGTCCTTCCCTGCCCGATGCGATTGGCAAACATCTTCTTCCCAAACTCGGTGTGCGTTCCCGGCACGTCTGCTTTCGGGCTGATGCCAAACAGATCATGATTGCCGATCGCGGCGTGAACGGGCATGTCGAAGCCAGCAGTGACGCGGCTGTACATCTTGAATAGCTGGTCAGCGCGCTCATAGCCGGTCTCAAATGCGTCAAAGACCAAATCGCCACCGGCAATCGCCAGCTGTGGCTTCGGTTTCACGGCATTCATGGCCTTTACCGCTTGCCGGTAACCTTCTTCTGCCCGCAGCTCAGGCTGCACGTGCACATCGGTGTAGTGAATAAAACTCCAACTCCCTTTCCGAGGTGCGCTGAGGGTTTGCCTTCGCGCCGGAACGACCAGGCTGCCCAAGCACCCAGCGGACGCCAGTCCAGCGGCGCGAAGAAAATGACGGCGGTTCATGGATCGCTCCTCCTGAAGACTCTGAAGCTTTGGAACAATTCCCTCTTAAAAATGGGGCGCTGTGAAAAATTGTGTCTGCCGCATAAACCTGATCCGGTAGGGAAGCGGTGCCCCGCGTCCGGATTGGGTTTCCGGTTGTGGACGCGCGGCAGCGCGTCCCTACCGTTGAATTCTTTCACAGCTTCAGGGGGCGGCGGCGCAGCCGTCCGGGGGTTGTCTTGCGAATTGGAGGAGGCCTCGCCCCAGCCCTTCGTATCTCGAGTCGTACCACCATCCTTCTTTGGCATTCCAGACTCGCGAGGCAGCCCCCACGCTTTCGGCGCGCCCTTTTTTTAGGGGGAATTTTTCGCAACCGCAGGCTCCGGTCATTTTTTCACAGCTTCCCTCTCTGGTCGACCGTGGCCGGCCCGCTCATCCATTGGCCGCTCGGGCCGAATTGCCCTGGCGAATCGCAAAGCGGCGAACCATACCGGTGGCTACGTTCGAGATCACTACTTCGATCATGCCGTGCGGGTCGCAGCGGTACTGCTCCTCAATCACCACACCCTGCACGCCACGACAGTTTCGCACCGCAACCTCGTTCAACCCGCTTTCGGCTAGTTGCGGATCAAACGGAAAGAACACCTGATCCCAGACAACGATGTCGCCTCTCGGCTCCTGCGACTCATCGAGATGGCTGCACTCCAGGAAGCGAAAATGGCCAATGTTGTGAGCGGGCTGGTAGCGGCGTGTCACCGTGAGCAACTTCCCAGCGGCCGGCAGAAGTGTGCCCTTCGAAAAGATGGGGTCGAAGGCAATCCGTGTGCCGGCTTCACTTTCCCGCCAAACGCCGAAGTGGCGATGAAATCGATCCTGCAACTGATACCCTGTGTCCTGATCCGAGGCGATCGCAAGGCCAATGGCTGTCGCGGCGCTTGGATACGGGGAGCGACGCACGCGCTTGCCGAATCGCTCGCGCAAAGCGCGCGCCAGCACCGGCAACTCGCACGAGCCGCCGACGAGATACACACAAGCGAGTGAGGACAGGTCGTTCAGGTCCTCGCCCATCACCGCCGTCAGGGCAGACTCAGTCGCATGGATAGTCTGCGCGATCAGCGGCTCGCATCTCTGATAGAAAGCGGCTATGGGCACAGACACTTCTCCGCCCACGAGACTGATCTGACCCAGATCGACTGTGATTCTGCGGGTATTGGGGTTGATGCTCTCTTTGGCCTCGCGGCATAGATTCAGCAAGCGGGGGCGATGAACAAACTTTGCAGTACCCCTGGCCACCGAAGGCTGGGCCAGCGTCAGCTCAAGCAAGATTTCGTCCAGGTCATCGCCGCCCAGCCGCGAAATGCCTTCGCTGGCCGCGATTTCATGAACCGCGCCGGTCATGCGGATGACGGACACATCGAACGTGCCACCGCCCAAGTCATAGACAGCCACATGCTCGCGGCGCTTGGTGACGTCCGACTGGCGGTAGCGCTGTGCATACTCGATGCCGGCTGCGGCCGGCTCGTTCAACATACCCAGCACTTCGAATCCGGCCGAGCGCATGGCCTCCAGCGTCAAGAAACGCTGGTTGCTATTGGCATTGGCCGGCACGCCTGCCATCACCTCCAGCACGCTTCCGGGCGCCACTTCCAAATTGCTTCGCTGGAGCAAGTCCTGGCGTAACGTAGAGAAAAAGCGTGTGAGCCACTCCATTAATGGCAATTCCGAGCCGCCAATCGCAAGCACAGCCTGCGGATCGTGATCTTCCAGCAGACGCTTGAACGAACGGCAGAGTTCCCAGCTCGCGTCGTACTGCACGCGCAAAGCATCCAAACCGAACAAGACGCGGCCGCCTTGGGTTGCAATGAGAGAAGGATACCAGTCCTGGCTGTCGCTATCATCGGAATGAAAGCTGATCAGCGGATGGTTCCCTCCCAGCAAGGCCGCAACACGGGTCCGCGTGGTTCCAAAATCAATTCCCAGTCTCATGCAACCATCCTACCAGGCAATCTGCTTCGGGAAATACTCAGCAATTAGGTGTCGTAATAAGGCTTCATCATCTTGACATTGGGAGGCTTGTGGCTCTTAAAATAAAGGTCGTAGGGGTTGAAGGCCCGCACCCATGGGAGCATTTCCTGGTCGTGATCATTCATCAGGTGCTGGTAGGCTCCTTCGCGATGGATAAGATAACAGGAGTGATAACGGATCATGTAAAGCGCTTCCTCGGGCAGGTAATCCTTCACCACATGGTAAAGACACTCATCATGTCCCCCAAGAAAGTTGCACCTGTTCGAGTCCGTCGATTGAAAGGTCTTTTTCGACATCGCCGCCGGCTCCTCCGGGTAGCGTGTTTTCACAAAGTCTTCCCACTCATCCAGTCCCCTCAAAGGAGATCGCTGCTCAACGTTCTGTGCGTCCCCCATCAACCCCTCCCGAACACCGATCTCAACATCGCGCCGCGTTAGTTTAGGAGCAAAGGCCGGTGATGACCAGAAGATTAGCTCAAACGAAAGACCAATGAGCAGAGGTATGTTCGGATAGGATCTCGGCGCCGGAATCAGTCACATCCATTGGACAGGGCCTTCACCCTGAATCTGAATGACAAATAGGAATTGACTGATGACCAATGATAAATGCCTTGGCGTGGGGAACCTTATTCGTCATTCGTCATTGGTCATTAGTCAATGGTCATTGATAGTTCGGGGCGTTCGTTGCTGGGTTCGAGACGCCGGCCAACGGGAGGCTCAACGTAACCACCGTCCCAGTTCCAGGTTGACTCTCGATTTCAATGGTTCCGCGGTGTTTCTCCACGATCTTCTGACAGGTCGGCAATCCTAGTCCGGTTCCAACACCAACACCCTTTGTGGTGAACCCCGGAGCGAAAATTTTCTCGAGGTCTCCACTCGCAATGCCGCGGCCCGAATCTGCGATGCAAATTATGAGGCGATCTGGCGTCTGCCATGTGCGGATACCGATCTCGCCTGGTCCTGAAATGGCTTCAATGCTGTTCATCACCAGGCAGGTGAACAACTGGTTGAGATCCAACGGGTAGCATTCAATGCTTGTTGGGCTGTCAAAATCCTTAACGATGCGAATCTCACCCCGGAGTTCGTGATTCAACAAAGCCAGGGTACTCTCAATGCAGTCTCGAATGTCGGCGCGGCGCAAGGGGGCGTGATCCAGATTGGCAAAGCGGCGCATCGTTCTGACCAAGGAATCCATGCGCTGGCAAGCCTCTTGGGCCACATGAAGTGTTTGTTCCAGGGTCGACCTCAAACTTGCTGTCTTCGCGGCAACCGGGCCGCCAGTCAGGCTGGCATCCGAACTGAGCAATTCTGTGATCCGCACATAGGCGCGGCCAAAGGTGTCAATGGCACTAGAAAGAGCCCCCAGGGGCGAGTTCACTTCATGCGCCACTCCCGCCACCAAACGGCCCAAAGCGGCCATTTTCTCCGCCTGAATCCTCTCGGTTTGCGAGTTCTTCAACTCAACGAGAGTCCTTTCCAAATCTGCAAAGTAACGGCGATTCGATTCCAGCAGTCGCTGCTTCTCAGCAGCATTTCTGACGGCTTTGCGCAGATCCTCCACTTCGAACGGCTTGGCAAGGTAATCGTAGGCGCCGGCGCGCAGACCCTGCACGGCCATAGACTCCGACCCGTGAGCGGTGATCAAAATCACTGGAGGTGGAGCCTCGAGACGGCCCATTTCCTTCAGCAACGTAATGCCGTCCATATGGGGCATGTTGATGTCGGAGATGACGACGTGAGGAAGGAACTCGCAAATCTTCTGGAGAGCTTCCTGGCCGTTTGCGGCCACCTCCACCAGATACTGTTCCTTCTCGAGAACCTTGCGGATTCCGAAGCGAGCGGCTTCCTCATCATCGATGACGAGAATACGGGCTGAAACAGAATTTGGAGGGGACTCCATGACGGGCTCACGACAGAGTGATCTAGGCGCCATCAGGGTATCTCGTTGACCAGGCTTTATCGTGAGAATGACGGCCCAGACTGTCAATCAGGACGGTTCGCTAAAAAAGTTCCTTCACCTTTCTCACAATGCAGCTGGCACTCAGCCCATAGCGCTCCAGCAATTCTTCCGGTTTGCCTGAGCGGGGAATCTCCTGGACGGCCATTTTGAAAACCCGAACGCCGTTGTTTGCCACAGCGTTCAAGACGGCATCTCCCAGCCCACCCTCGGAGTAGTGTTCCTCAACCACGATCAGCGTGTTGTTGGTCTGAGCGGCGGCCTTCAGCAGTCCATTGGCGTCAACCGGTTTCACCGAATAGGCGTCCAAAACTCGAATCGCAACTCCCTCTTCGCCCAGGAGATCGCACGCCTTCATGGCCTCAGCCACGGTGACGCCAACGGCGACAACGGTCAGACGATCGTTTCCACTCGAGCGCAGCGTCTTGCTGCCGCCAATCTCGAAGTTCTCCTCGTTTGCATAGAACACCGGATTCTTGGGGCGGCTGGTTCGAATGTAGACCATGCCTTCGTGGTCGGCAGCCAACGCCACCAATTTTTCTGTGGAAACCGCGTCCGATGGATAAAAGATGACGGCATTCGGAATCGCGCGGAACATGGCCAGATCCTCCAGCGCCATCTGCGAAGGGCCGTCCTCGCCAATGGAAACGCCGCAGTGCGATCCCACGCACTTGATGTTGGCCATGGAAATGGCTCCCATCCGCAAGTGATCCATCGCCCGACCGAAGAACGCGCCAAACGTCGAGGCAAAGGGTATCTTGCCGCATTTGGAAAGGCCGACAGAAAAGCCCACGAGATTCTGCTCAGCAATGAACCCTTCGAAGAATCGATCCGGATACGCCTTCATAAACTTTTCCGCGAAGGTTGAATTCTTAGTGTCACCATCCATGGCCACGACGGCGGGATTGGCGGCTCCAAGCTTCGTCAACGCTGCGCCATAGGCTTCGCGCGTCGCCACCAGATCGCCCAGCTTGTACTCAGGCGCTGCCACAGGTTTCCGCGCCGGCTTGACGTTGGCTGCGGCTGAAGGCTTCTCAATCACGAGAGGTCGAGCCGCGCCACTCAGCGGCAGCTCGCGTAGGGCTTTCTCAACTTCTTCTCCCTTCTTCAGCGGTTTGCCATGCCAGCCGTCTTTGTCCTCGATGAAGGAGACTCCCTTCCCTTTCTTGGTTAGCGCAACGATCGCAGTGGGTTGACCTTTTCTGTTCTGCGCCTCTGCAAAAGCCGCGACAATTTGTTCCAGGTTGTGGCCATCAATGACGACTGTGTGCCAGCCAAACCCGCCGAACTTTTTCGCGTAGGCTTCACCATCCGCACCATGCATGGTGGCCTGGCTTTGTCCCAGTCGGTTGACGTCCACAATCGCAACTAGATTGTCGAGTTTGTAATAAGCAGCAAGCGCCGCAGCTTCCCACACTCCTCCCTCGGCTGTTTCGCCATCGCCCATCAGGACGTAGGTGCGATAATCCAGCTTGTCCAATCTCTGAGCATTGAGCGCCATACCTACACCTGCCGAAAGCCCCTGGCCTAGGGATCCTGTGGCCACATCCACCCACTTCAGACGCGGCGTTGGATGGCCCTCGAGATCGCTATCGATGCGCCGCAAAGTCAACAACTGCTGCGCTGGGATAATGCCAGCCTCCGCCCAGGCTGCATACAACAGCGGCGCCGCGTGGCCCTTGGAAAGAATGAACCGGTCATTGTTTGGGTGCTTTGCATTCTGCGGGTCGTAACGCATCACGTGGAAAAACAAAGCGGCAACGATATCCGCAGCCGACATGCAGGAAGTCGGGTGTCCAGAGCCCGCCTCGGCTGTCGAGTTGATGGAATGGATGCGCAACCGCGTGGCTTTGTCTGCCAGCAGCCCAAGTAGATCATTGGTCATGAAACCCTCACTCAGTTCGTCCATCGAAGAAGGGAATAGTTCAGGAAACAAGAGCGGGATCTTATTATGAAACCCAGCCATTTTCAAATCAGGCGCCTGCCCTGATCGAACAACCATCGACTTCGTGTTCCGGGAAGAAGATTGAATGTGGGAGCCAGGCGGTCATTCTATTTCTGGTTGACCCCTCTGCCGGGACAACCCAGGGCCCCGCAGCAATCATCCACCTTCTTTGAAAAGACCGAAACAGCGGCACGCTTTTGGCAAGCGAAATGCGACTGACAAAGAGGAGTCAATGAGAGTGCAAATTGGTAACCCTTTAGGCTAAACACTCTGCGCAGACAGGCATAGTCAGCCAAAGCGCAGTTCTTACACGGCTATCATTGAAAAACGACAAGGAGACAAGCCCATGAGACTTCATCACACGCCAGCAGTTCTTCTTCTGGTTTTCAGCCTCATACCTCTCGGCAGCGGATCTGCACTGGCCTTGCAAAATTCCGAAGTACCGGCCGGAACCCGATTCATGGTGGAACTTCGAGATAAGCTTGAGGCTAGGGAAATCAAGAAAGGCAAGAAGTTTGAAGTCCGAACATTGGAGGCACTTACAGCCAGCGATGGAAACCAGATACCCGCTGGCGCCAAGATCAAAGGCCGGGTCACTTCAGTCCGGAACAACGAAATGGTTCTACGATTCGAAGAGATCGATACTGGACGCGGCAGGACTCCAATCATCGCCTCCGTTGCGGGTGTTGCCGGGGAGAAGGATGTGAAGGCAAGAGTTGGCAATGAGGGTGAAATTAGCAGCTCCGGCGGGCGAGGCAAGTCTGCTGCCATCGGAAGCGCCGTGGGAGCAGCCATTGGCGGCGCCGTGGGTGCGGCCCAAGGCGGGGCAACCAACACAGTCATTGGTGCTGGAATCGGTGCCGGTGCCGGAGCAGGTGTGGGAGCCGCGGCCGGCGGGCGCGACCTGGAACTGACGAAAGGCACCCGGCTCGACGTCGTGCTGGATCGGCCACTGTCTTTCAAGGCCAAAAGGTAACTGGCTCACTGCCATTGATTGCTACCCGGTCCTGCAGTCCAACAGCTTCGCCGTCCGGAGCCGACCGCAGGGCTGGGGTTCCGCGGTTTAGATTCTTCCGCTGTTTCTCGGTTCGTCATTCCCCCGAAAGCCGGAATCCAGCCTGGATTCCGGCTCGCGCTGCGCTTGGCCGGAATGACGAGGCTTCCTGCCGCCCCTCAGCCCGCGCCCGCCAGCTAGGTTTTAAGACACTCTAAGCTGGGTGCCGCCGGATGGCGGAGGTGGGCCGAACTACGTGAACCTTCAGCTCGATGATCGCCTGTCTGTCGTTTGAACCCTCTCGTACAAATCTTTTCAACTCAATCGGCCACCCGAAGGACCGAGCGGCTGCGATGCCTCACCTCTGCCTGTATCCGCGTAATCTCCTGATGAGTGAACAGAAGATTCCCGTTGCTGATGCGCCAGAGATCTTGCTTTGACCACGGGGCGACCATGATCCCGCCGGGAGAGTGGGAGTTGTCACCTAATAAAAGATGGCCGATTTCGTGAGCTATGGCGTGACCTAGCATTCGACTAACTGAAAGCTCGCCAACCGAGGCCTGTTCTGTGACCCGATTCACAAAAACATTGGCAATCTCGAGGGACAGAGCCTCTCCCATCGCATTCTTGCTTGACCCCTCTCGTGACTGCGTGAGCAACCGTACAACAAGGTGGGCGCCGTCCCAGGAATCAGTGGGGTGGTGCGGACGTCGTAGATCACCGGCACTCAGTGCGTGGTCTACCCATAGAGCTGTCAGACTCGCATTCCTGAAGATCCGACCGGCTTCTTCCTTTGCTCTTCCCAGCGTCTTATCTGGCACAGCCGCGTAGTTATAGACATGAATCGTGATTGTGAAACCAGACGCCTCCGAGGCCGTGATTGCTCTAGCCGGGCAAGAAAGAGCGGCCAAAAGGAGACTGACGTTGAGACATGTCGTATGTTTCTGGTGCATGGCATTTCCTCCGGTTTTCGTTCGCCTTGCCCCTGAAGCGAGAACCGGCGGCAAAAACTTGCAACGCCATGCGTTTTTTAGAAGGTGCCTCCTCTGAAAATAAGACCATGTAGCGCAGACCTCCTGCTTCTCAAGGAGGTCTGCGGCTTTGGGCCAATTCGGAGACGAAAAGCCGCAGACCGTAGCAAGCCCGGTCTGCGCTACATGAGTCTGATGGGTCCCGACGCCGCCTCTGGCGGCATGAAAAACTACTTTCGGTTATCTGAGCCTCCCGCAAGCTTGCTCAGTCGGGTGTGGTGGGATGGCGGCAGGTGTGGTCGTTGCCCAGGAGCTATTCTTTTCCCGGGTCGGGCTTCGCCGGAGTGACAGGAGTGGCGGAGCGTCTATCGTAAGCTGCAACTCAATTGACGCAGGATCCCGTCAAAGTCGCGAGCCCTCCCTTACGGTCGGGCTACTGAACGGATCCGAGGCGCAACTCAGTAGCCCGCGCGTGAGCAAGGGCTCTGCCTCGACTCAACGACTTATGGGGCTTTGATCCTGCAATTGGCGCTCTGCCCTGCCAACAGGAGTGGTATGATTGCGATATTCCGGGAATCGCTCTCAATTGAAGCGTCACCATGATTTCGCCTTCAGCAGATGTCACCGAGCTACTTGCGGCTTGGAGTGACGGAGACAAGTCAGCCGAGAAGGAATTGTTCTCTCTGGTTTACAGGGAGCTGCGCCGTCTGGCACATCGGTCCATGCTGCAGGAGAACCCCGGCAACACCCTCCAGACCACGGCACTGGTCAATGAGGCCTACTTGCGCTTGATCGATCGCAAGCGGGCTAACTGCCAAAATCGGGCCCATTTCTTTGGCTTTTCAGCTCAAGTGATGCGGCATATCTTGGTGGATCTTGCCCGCTCGAAGAATTACCAGAAGCGTGGAGGGGAAGTGCGGAAGATCACCTTGCATGAAGGCCTGGTGATGTCTCCTCTGAAGGATGGCACCATGGTGCCACTGGACGATGCCCTGAAGGCTTTGGATGAAGTCGATGCCAGGAAAAGCAAGGTCGTGGAACTGCGCTTTGTTGGCGGGATGAGCGTTGAGGAAACTGCCGAAGTCCTTAAGGTTTCACAGGACACTGTGATGCGAGACTGGCGACTAGCCAAGGCGTGGCTGTGGCGGGAATTGTCGAAGACAGGTGACGAGTGACGAGTGACAAGTGACAAGTGACGAGCAAAAGCCGGGCAATTATTGGAGAGCCCACGAATCACACGAATTCGAGGCTTGTGGCTAACTCAGATCGAATCAGTTAGCGGTCTTTGACGCTATTCGTGTTGATTCGTGTGATTCGTGGGCAGTTTATCCATGCCTCCTGAACGCTGGAAGCAAGTTGAGAAGCTTTTTGAACAGGCACTGGACCACGAACCTGAAATGAGGGGTGTGTTCCTTGACGAGGCCTGCCAGGGGGACACCGCTCTGCGCCTCGAGGTGCAGTCTCTGCTGGCTTCAGACCAACAGGCAGAGAGCTTCCTGGAATCTCCGGTCCTTGAGGTAGCTGCTGAAGCGATGGCTGCCCAGGGCCCACCTTCCTTGGTCGGGCGCCTTCTCGGCCCCTATCAGATTCTCTCTGTACTGGGCGCCGGAGGCATGGGCGAGGTTTACCGGGCTAGAGACACCCGTCTCAATCGCACAGTCGCCATCAAGATCCTGCCACGTCATCTCTCCGAACGAGCCGACCTGCGCCAGCGCTTTGAACGCGAGGCGCGAGCCCTGGCCAGCCTCTCTCATCCTCACATTTGTCCTATTCACGACGTTGGGAAAGAAGATGGGATCGACTTCCTGGTGATGGAGTATCTGGAAGGAGAAACCCTGGCTGGGAGGCTGAGGAAGGGCGCCCTTCCGCTGGAGCCAGCCTTACAGGTTGCAGTGGAGATTGCCCAGGCGCTCGACGAGGCACACAAGCACGGTGTGATTCACCGGGACTTGAAGCCGGGCAACGTCATGCTGACCAAGTCAGGGGCCAAGCTGTTGGACTTTGGCTTGGCGAAGCAGCAGGTTTTGTCCCCGTTCGCAAATCCTCCTTCCTCTTTGTCCCCCTTGGCAAATCCTCCTTCCCCTTTGTCCCCCTTGGCAAGGGGGACCACAGGGGGTCAAACGACGCCGGAAAACGAGAGCCTGACAGAAGAAGGAATGATCCTTGGCACCCTGGAATACATGGCCCCCGAACAGGTGGAGGGGAAACCGGCCGATGCGAGAACTGATATCTTTGCTTTGGGACTGGTCATTTATGAGATGGCCACTGGAAAGAAGGTCTTTCAAGGGGAGAGCAAGGCCAGTCTGGCAGCGGCAATTCTGACGTTCCAGCCTCCGCTGATCACGAGCATTCAGCCCTCGGCCCCGATCACCCTGGAAAGGGCTCTGGGCAAGTGTCTGAACAAAGACCCGGAAGAGCGTTGGCAGACTGCCCGGGACCTGGCTGGCGAGCTGAAATGGATCCTTGAGGACCTGGCGAGCTCTAGAATTTCAGCGGCTTCAAAAACAGACGATGGGCCGAAAGCGCCACGAGCAAAGCGAGCGAGGCGCTTGGTTGGCATCGCTGCCGGCCTGGCACTCGCGGCTGCAGGGGCGCTCTGGTTCTATTTCGCCAGGATCGCTGAAAGTCTTCCTGCGATGAAGGTCAGCCGGGTTACCAGTTATCCTGGGCAGGAAACGGAGCCCGCTCTCTCTCCAGATGGGAAGATGGTGGCCTTTGTTTGGAATGGGGAGAACCAGGACAATCGCGACATCTATGTGAAACTTGTCGACGAGGGAGTTCCCATTCCTCTCACCCACGATCCGGCTGATGATCTGAGTCCGACCTGGTCTCCCGATGGCCGACTCATAGCTTTCCGGCGTCAATCTGCGGGCGGAGGAGGGATCTATTTAGTGCCTTCGCTGGGGGGAAGCGAGCGAAAGATTTCTGAGCTGGTGGGCGGTGTAAGCTTCAAATCCCTGGAGTGGTCTCCCAACGGAAAGTTCCTGGCCTCTTCTGAGCAACCTTCCCTCGCGCTTCCGCCACGTATCTTCTTGTTAGCAGTCGATACGGGTGAGAAGAAACCGTTAACCTCGGGCCCGTTTGATCTCCGTCCGGCTTTCTCACCCGATGGTGAGAGCCTTCTGTTTACCCGATCGAGCGGGTCTATGTCTCACCTTTATCGTGTACCTGTAGCGGGTGGGGAGCCGCGACGGGTCATCTATGATGATTATACAGAGTCGTTCTCCGGTGTATGGACTGCGGATGGCACAGAGATCATTTTCACCGGCGATTTGTATGGAGGAGGAGGCCTGTTCAGAGCCAACGCCCAGGGGGGAAAACCGCAGCCCCTTTCGCCCGGAGGCCAGTTCGGCTACAATCCGTCGATTTCCCGTCAAGGTCATCGGCTGGTTTATAGTGAACAAACCTATGACACGGATATCTGGCGACTGGATTTGTCGCCAGCACTGAAGGGCAAGCCGTCTGCGCTCACCCGGCTCATTTCTTCCTCTCGACTTGAGGACACTCCGAACTTCTCCCCCGACGGTAAAAGGATTGTTTTTTCTTCGAATCGCTCTGGACACTGGGAAATCTGGGTCTGCGATAGTGACGGTCGAAACTCTGTGCAGTTGACCTCTTTTGGAGGGCCCTACATCACAGGAACACCTCGCTGGTCTCCCGATGGTAAAACCATCGTCTTTGATTCCCGGCCCCGAGGTAAGGGCGATATTCTTGTGATCAATGCCGAAAGTCGGGCGCAGCAGAACCTCACTGCGGATACCTACGAGAATATGGTACCGAGCTGGTCTCGAGACGGACGATGGATTTACTTTTCCTCTACCCGAGGGGGTGACGGAGAGTTTCAGGTATGGAAAATGCCAGTCGAAGGCGGTCAGCCCATCCAAGTCACGAAAAAGGGCGGACGGGAGGCCTTTGAGTCATTCGATGGTACCACTGTCTACTATTCGAAGACTCCCGATCGGAACGCGATTTGGAGAGTTCCCGCTGCTGGAGGCGAAGAAACGCGTTTCCTCGCCAACACCTGGTGGCGCTACTGGACAGTCGGGGAGAAAGGAATCTATTTCATAACTCGCGAAGATCGTTTCCTGAATGTCAACTTCATCGGTTTTGCTAATGAGCAGATCAGTCGGTTAGCTCGTTTCGAAAGGATTCCGGCCAAGGACGGTCATGCGGGGCTGGCACTTTCTCCTGACGGGCTTTCTCTCCTGTGGACCCTGCCGGAAGGTTACAACAGCGACATCATGCTGGTGGAGAATTTTCGGTAGTCCTGCGAGCGAACAACCACCCGTCATCCGCCTCCTCCCGAATCGGCTTCGAGGAAGCTCGGGACCGTGGGAAGTGGTTCGCAGCACTGAACGGCCCGGGAAAGCTCACTTTACTATAATGTAAGCATCCGTCCGTCGTTTCCGGAATACTTGAATGGGACGATTCACGGCTGAACACAGGGGCTCGCTTTGCGAGCCGCGGTCAGCCTAGAAAGGCTGACGTACACGTACGTCAGGCTTTCCAGCCTGACACCTGCTTCGCTTGAACTCTCGGCCCGAAGAAAATGTAGAAACTCCAGGGGGCTCCCTTTGCGAGCCCGTCCGAGAAGGAAGAAGTGCTCCAGCTCGCCGATCAGACTCGACGAGTTTACGACGGGCTGGAGAGATGAAAACAAGCAATTCGACGGAGGTTGCCCCTCAACAAAGGCAGGCTGTTTACTTCTTCAACATAGAATGCACAGCGGTCATGATCCGGTCTTCCACCCCAGACGCCAGCGGGGCTGCCCAACCGTAGAAAAGAACATTGCTCGTCGCTCCCGGCACCCTGGGGCCCTGGTCGGCGTCCCAGCCGGCTTCATAGCCTCCCTCTTTTAGAATCCTCTCTGAGGGAATATAGCACGGCACCTCGTTCGCATACGCCACCACCCAGGTGCGGTCTGCCCCGAGTTCCTTCTTGAGCCGCAAGGCGTAGTCCACGACCACCTCCCCGGACAAAGCGACCAGAGTAAGGTCTTTCCCGAATCGCCAGATCTGGATGGGAAAAGGGACTTCTCTGGGAAGGGTTCCTGCATCCATCTGCGCCAGAATGTAGCGAGCGTGCCGCTGCCGGTAGGAAACCCGGCTCCCCGAAAGCTCGAGGTACTTCTGGCGAGACGGGATCGCAGCCAACGGCAGTCCAATCTCACGATAAGTTGTTCTAAGCGGGCGTCGGACTTGGCGCCGGCGCGCCCGGTCGAGTGTCGCGAGCACCACAGCTGACAGCGATTGTCCGTGTTGCTCAGCCTGCTTCACGCCACCCTGCGGCTGAGGATCGATGTCCCCCGCGCAACCGGTCGCGTAAAGCGCGGTCGCGCCCGGGAACCGGCGCTCGATCTCGTCAGCGGCCACGCCAGCGTAGTCCGGATGATATTTATAGAAGCCCTCTTGCCCGTTTCGAATTGTGGTGCAGTGGCAGGCATAAGTGAACACCACGGCCCGCGGTACGCCCTTCGCCGACTCGACGAAGAGAACGGGCACATCCGGATCGGAAACACCCGCCGGGTTGGAACCGAAATCGTAGCTCTCGTCGTCTTTGCGCACGCGCCGGTTCACGCCGAATACAGCCTTTCCTCGCGCGAATGAGAGCCTAGCCGGTTGAAGGTCCGAGAGTGCCCGCGCGATCGCGTCGAGAGTCTGGTCTCGCACTCGATCGGACGCGGTGCGCAGCTTTCGCATCTCCTCCTCGTTGAGACCCCAGGAGATGCCAGGATCGAAGCCTCTGGGGAGAGCAGGACCACTGTGCGTATGCGTCGCAATGAGCATCAAGTCGCCTTCCTCGATCCCATGCCGCTTACGGACCGTTTCCACGATCTCGCGATGGAGGTCACGGGTAAAGATGTGAATGTCGGTGCTCACCAGAACGCGGCGATGCCCCAGCTTGTCTTCGAGTGCGAGCGCTCGGGTCCAAAGGTCGGCCGCAACGCCCTCTGCCGGCCTGTTCCGATGACCGTATCCTCCCAGCCATCCAAGCTCCTCGGGCGTGATCTTCGCTTTGGCGGCTCCTGCTTGAAACTCTGCCGAGAACCCGTGTTGAAGCGCGCCCATCCAGATGATCAGGACGATGAGCGCGATCACTCGTCCGAGTGCGAAGTGCGCTCCCACGGGTGTCTGCTGTTCGTTGGGGTAAGCCACGCGACGTGCCCTCCTGTTTCCGGCTGCCGGAGTTGAGGACAAAATGGAAGAAAGGAAACTACTTTTCGCCGGTCGGAGAATAGCATAGATTTCATGCAGCAACGGGCCATGAAGACGATGTGCACCACTCGGCGGTAGTGACACATCGTAAAGGCGAAGAGCGTAATCAAAGAAGGTCCGAAGCTCACAGAACCCCCATGAAGAGCAACAGCATTGCTGGTTACGAACTGCCCGCCCGGGTTGCCTCCTATGACGAAGATATGGATGTGATGCATCCCCACCGTCACAAGATGGTGGATGTTGCGCTTAAGATTCTGCCCTTCGATCCTACAGCCACAATCACAGCGCTGGATCTGGGGACGGGAACTGGCTTCTTCACTCACAGGTTTCTAGACCGGTTTCCTCAAGCGAGAGTGATCAGCGTCGATGGATCGAACTCAATGGTGGATCTGGCACGAGCCAGGCTGGGCGCTCTGGCTGCGAGAGTTGATTTCCGTATCGGCGACTTTCGCCAGCTTCAAGACATTGTTCCCGAGAGCGCGCACGGCGAAGCAGTTTTTTCCTCCTACGCGCTGCATCATCTCAATCACGGCGAAAAGCGAGAGGTCATCAGGCAGGCGCTCCGCTTCCTGAAACCGGGAGGGTGGCTGATCAATGCCGACATCGTCACCAATGAGAGCAAGGTGATCGAAGAGCGCATTCAGCAGCTCCGCGTAGACGGAATTGTCCGTCGCGGGCATGCCACAGATCCCCGGTTCCACGATGCTGTGTCCACTCGCCAGTTTCTGAATCAACTTGAAGCGACCGATGGCGATCAACCTCTTACTCTTACTGAAGACCTCCAGGTGTTCCGGGAGGCTGGATTCACTGACACTTCCGTGTTGTGGGCCGAATATCGCGAAGCTGTGATCGGCGGACAAAAATAGTTGCCCTTGCGAGAATTCCCCCTTAACAAAGGGGGCAGCGCCGAAAGGCGAGGGGGTTGTCTTGCCAGGACGAAAAGCCAACGGAAGGGGGCAGCACTTCAGGTACGACGATGCGCTGAGGTGAAGCTTTCCCAAAATCGCAACACAACCCCCAGGCGGCGCAGCCACTGCTGTCGCCACGCGACCGCCGTCGTTGCGCCGCCGCCCCCTTTGACTAAGGGGGAATTTCTTGCATCGATCAGCAGTCAGAAGAGGACCTCGATGAAGCGTAGAGAATTTATCGGTGCACTCGGGACGGCGTTAGCCGCAACCTGCTCTCCACAACCCTTGGCCGCGGCTGCGTCTGGCAGGCCGCACATCGTCACCTTGAGTTTCGATGATGGCTTCAAGAAGTCGTTTCTTCGCACCGCGGAGATCTACGAGAAGTTCGGCCTTTCGGCTTGCTTTAATATCGTCGCTGGAGCTCATTTGCCCGGCACGGTGGTGATTGACGACTACATGCCACGTGAGCAGTTCGGCGATTTCGGAGTGTGGAACGAACTTCAGGACCGTGGTCACGAGGTCATGATTCATGGTTACCAGCATGCCCATTTGGCCCGCCTGCCGTTGGAAACGGCCAAGGAGCTGATCCTCAAGAGTCTCGACCTCTTCTCCAAGGAATTGCGCGGCTTTGACCCCAAGAAAGCCGTCTTCAATTTTCCCTATAACGAATCCACGCCAGAGCTGGAGGAGTGGCTGCCGTCGGTGGTGATGGCATTCCGCGCACGCGGAGGGATGCTCAACCCTATTCCGGGACCCAATACCCGGAAGATCACCACGGGAGGCTGGGGTCCTGGCAACGCGGAGAAGCACGTCGACGAAACCATCGAGAAGCTGCTGGCGCAACCTGAAGGCTGGATGGTTTACAACCTCCACGGCCTGGACGAAGAAGGCTGGGGACCCATACGGCCCGCGTATCTGGAAAAGCTTTTGGGAAGGCTTCGACAGATTGAGTCCGTGCGAATCATCCCGACAGGCCGGGCCTTGATGCAGGCCAAAGCTGGAAGTTTCGCCAACCGCTGAGCGCACAATCAAGAGGGAGAAAACTTCGTTGAGTCGAGACAGAGTAGACGCCGTCATTGTCGGTGCCGGAGCTTCCGGAGGAGTCGTTGCCCACGAATTAGCGCATGCCGGGCTGCGCGTCGTCCTGCTGGAGCGGGGTCCGCAGCTGAACGTGAAAGACTTCCAACTGCACGACGAGATGATCTCAAACAGCAGGGGTCATCTGTTCCCCGCCTTCAATGGGCTGGACCACCGCCACCCGCGCGAGTTCCGCCACACCTCGGCGGACTCCTTTCAAAAGATTTTCCCTGAGGACGGTTACTACCCGTTGCTCGCGGCCGTGGTCGGCGGAGGCCAGTTGTTTTACGGGGCTCTGATGTGGCGCTTTCTTCCGATCGACTTTCGCGCCAAGAGCACGTACGGCACTATGGAAGGTTCGACGCTGGATGATTGGCCGCTGACCTACGACGAGTTGGAACCCTTCTATGACAAGGCTGAGTATACGTTGGGCGTCGCCGGTGAGGACGGCGATCCGTTTGCCGGCAAACGCAGCCGGCCCTTTCCGCTTCCACCCGTCGATTTGCAACCGGGCGACCTGCTGGTGAAGAAGGCCGCGCAGAAGCTGGGCTATCAACCCTTCTCCGTTCCGCTGGGCATCGCGACTCAAAAGTTCAAGGACCGCAATCCTTGTGTGCGGCACCCTTGCTGCAACGGATTCATCTGCGAAATTGGCGCCAAGTCGACCATGGTCACGGCGCTGCTCCCATCGACGCTAGCGACTGGAAACTGTCAACTGATCACGGAAGCGGTGGTGAAGGAAGTCACCACGGATCGCCGTGGACGTCCCAATGGCGTCAGCTATTTCGACAAGTCCGGGAAGCTGACGAATCAGCCGGCTCGGCTCGTGATTCTAGCCGCTTCAGCCACGGAAACGCCGCGCCTGCTCTTGAACTCACGGTCGCGCTGGTTTCCAAAAGGGATGGGTAACCAGCACGATTGGGTGGGGCGAAATCTGATGGATCACATCGGGCCCAGCGTGGTGGGTTTGTTCAACGAAACGACCAATGACGGAATCGGCCCCGGCCCTGGCATTGCCATCGACGACTTCTACGGCAAGAACCCTGGGTTCGCCGGAGGCGGTGTCATTTACAGTCGCACCGAAGCACTCCCCATAGCTTTCGCGAATGTGCGCCCTCCTGGAGCGCCCATGTGGGGCAAGGCTCACAAGCAGTTTCAACGGGACTATTTCCGCCGCCAGGTGCGGCTCTGGGTTCCCGGCGAAGCCCGGCCCAAGTTTGAAAATCGCGTGGACGTTTCGCCAACAGTGCGCGACGCCTGGGGCATTCCCGTCTCACGCATTACCCACAGCCTCCATCCGAACGACTATCAGCTGTACGAGTTCTTCCGCGGAAAGATGGCCGAGCTGTTGAAGGAGGCCGGAGCCACCGAGGTAATCTCACGCCCCGCCGGCAAAGGCGGCGTGGATGCCCACCAGTGCGGCACTTGCCGGCTGGGCAACGATCCCAAGACGTCGGTAGTCAATCGTTACGGCCAGGTCCACGACGTCGACAACCTCTTCATCGTGGATGGCAGCCTTCTGGTGACGGCAGGGGGAAGGAATCCGGCACTCACCATTCAGGCGCTCGCCTTCTGGGCTTCGGACTACATCGTGCGCCAGTGGAAGGCTGGAAGCTGGGGAGGAAGGAAGGCTTGAACATGACCTTATCGCGCCGCGGTTTCATCTTTCTGTTGAGCGCTCTACCCTTTGCTCCCAAGGCCGGGCTGGCGCAATCGGTCTCCAAGAGCGGCGATCAAAATCGCCTTTTTGACGACACCGAGCGCCGTCTTCTCGGAAGCTTGTGCGAGCAGATCTTCCCCAAGGACGAGTTCCCAGGCGCCATAGAACTGGGCGTGCCCGGCTTTATCGAGCGTTGCCTGCGTGAAGGACATGCCGATTGGACCGGAATCTACCGAGCTGGGTTCCGTTCAACCGAAGCCTCCAGCCGCAGCGTCCATCAAAAGGCATTTCTCGAACTTTCTTTTGACGAGCAAACGCGTTTGCTGGAACGGATGCAGACCGCTGATTTGCCAAAAGCAGATTGGCCTTCAGTGACCGCAAAAGACTTTTTTCGCCTGATTCGAGACCACACTCTGCAGGGCGCCTACAGCCACCCGAAGTACGGCGGCAACCGCAACAAAGCCGCCTGGGACATGATCGGCTACTACGACTTTTGGGTGGAATAAGGTCGTTAACCGCGCATCGAATGCCTCATCAAAGAATCTGCGACCGATCGAAGACGATCTGGTGACCTCAAACGGGTGGGATCAAAGGGCGGAAGCAAAATTGTTGGTAGTCGGTCGGGGCAAGAGAACATCCACCTGCCTTGCGCCGTGCGGAAGGTTAAAGTGAACAAAACCCGAAGAGGAATACGCCACGGTTGGGGATACGAGCAGATGGCTAATTTTGCTGTGGTTGGACGACTTGGATTACCTGTTGCTTTACGAAAGCCACTCCCAGATATCGCCGTTATTGGGTGATGGCCAAGGAACGGTGCGCCTACGAATGGCATCCTCCGAGGAATAGCGTGCCCATGGAACTCGTCTTCAACGCGTGCCGAGACAAGAATTCCCCATTGCACAGAGCATTGCAAGGATAAGGAAGCGTTCTAGGCATTGCATTGCTTTGCTGGGTGGGTGTAGTCTGCTTACAGGCTCTTTCTTTGCCGAGCCATGAAGAGGACTCAGGCCAATGAGTAAGGAATACAAGGTAAAGTGCTTGACCAATCACGAAAGCCCCGTTGCGGACGTCGACATCAATGACGCGATTCGCTCCATATTGGACGCGCACGAGCAATGGTCTTTCTGGGAAATGCTGGCGGGTAGCTCTGGCGGGCAAGGCGCCGTGTTCTGGGTTTACTTGCTATTTCAGAGGTCAGTTGGAATGCCCTTATCGACGCTAAGCCCGAGTCGTAGTATTGCTACGCCAGCAGGCTAGACCTATGGCTCGATCCTGGCCTGGCAGGGGAGCTGTGACAAGGATGACAGCAGATGCGCGCCGCTTCCGGGCTGCGGTCTCACACCTCACCGAGTGAACCGTCTCCCGTCATCGTGCGAAGTTGCTGAAGTTCGGTGGGTAGAATCGGATAGTCTGGGAAAACCTCTTGCGCTATCCAGTGCAGTTCCCCTCTTTGGAATCTTCTTCGGGGTTCACCATTTCTCCCTAAACTCTCGAATGACATCCTCAGCGCAACAGCCTCACCGTCTTCCTTGAGTCCTTGTCTCCGTCAATCTAGCAGCCGCTAGTGAAGCAGTTATTTCCGAACCAACCCTGGTCCGTGAGACCGTGTTTTTTCGAGAAGTGGTTTTTTGTGGGTTCACTTTCCTTCTGGGCCAGGCTCTGCCATCATGGGCCTGCATTTGAATCGGGGTAGCGAATTGATGAAGCCATTCAAGAGGGTTCTCTGTTGGGTCATCGGTCACAACTGGCTCCCTTCCCAATATGACATGAAGCACTTCCGAGGGGGAAGATGGGAATGTGGCCGGTGCGGGAAGTTTGCATTCGGACTGAAACAGTAACATCCGCAGGTGGTTCGGCTACAACACTGGTTCTAAAAAAGGAACCTTCAAGTCTTTTCAAACTTCCAAAAAATTTCTGAGCTGCTACGGCGTCCTGGTCACTGTATTGTCAGAACCTTGTCAAGTCGCCGCTTTTGAGAAGCGCTTTAGCAACTTCAGGATCGTGCAGCGCCCCCAATCCCCAGCAGCAGGAGGCGCTGTGCGGCATTTGCTTCGATTCGGCGGCCAAATTACTACCGAGACATCCGCAGCTGCCGAGCTTAAGTCCGACAGCCTGCCTGCGACGGCCTGGGTTCACCCATCACCCCGACCTCGGACCATAGTTCCCGGCGAATGGGTTGAATGGGGCTCTCACACGCGCCAGACGGTTCACAAGGCTGGGTTGAGACGTCGAAACAGCGCGAATCAGGGCCTGGAACTCTCGATCGGTCCGCCAATCCCGCGGATTCAGGAGGGGCGTTGTGCCGTGGTCCGCCCGGAGTTGCCGGTGCCGGCCACGTTCGGAGGTGTAGATATTCGTCACCAGTATCGCAAAGAACTCCTCTTGCGTGTCGAATCCCCGGCCCATGGGTAGCCTGGTTCCTCGCCCGGACATCTGCCGGAGGGAGTGGACGAGCTCGTGGAGTAACACTTCGGCCGCGTCTTCGCCCGGTAAGGGTGGCAAGGTTCCGGTGAAGGCAGCTAAATTGTTTCTTGCGATCGGATCCCATCCAAAAGCGTCGTCACCCCAGCTCCAAGGGCTGTAGCGGATGCGAACATCACTCCCTCGACCCGTGCCATGGCCCCAGGCAGCTTCGTGGTGGCCGTCTGTTCCGTCGCGGACGGGTTGAAAGGGCGCCGTGGCGGCCCGGTCATTCGTGGGTCCTGCGTCCGCGTTCAGTTGGCGTCGATTGCTCCAGGGTCGTATTTGAAGTCGCCTCGGTATTGACCACACTTCATTAATTACAGCACGGCCAGTGTCAAAGGCGAGCACACAGATGAGTTCACGATGTACTGAAGTCTCGTACTTTGAGATTCTGGGCGCATCATGAAACGATCTGCCGTCGATGACGATGTTCGGGCCGAAATCGTGGGGCATCTTGGACCTCCGTTGTTCCGACTATCGCTCCACTCCGGGCATAATCGAAACTGAGCCTATTTGCCGTCCAAAGGATCCCTTCTCGCAACCTCGAGAAGCAGTCCACCTCAGCCGGATCTTCCTGATTTTTTCAGAGCCTATGGGTGGATGATACAACGGGAGCGCACAAGCCGGAGTCTATATTTTCATGAAAACTGAAGTTCGGGCAATTGCTTCGATCCTCTGGGAAGAATCTTGTCTTGCCTTCACTGGTGATAATGACGCCAGACTGCCTCGATGGGAGGAATTCGAAGGCCTCTCCCGGATTTCAGGGCTGCGTCGATTTCTCAAGCCGAAAGCCAGGGCGCAGGAAGTGGAAGGTGTGACCTAACCAACCTTGCGGCGCAGCTTCGCAACTCATTTCCCGCGGCACGGCAACCCAAAAGAATCCCAGGAAATGATAATGATCCGGCACTGTGACATCTCGACAACCCTCGGCATCTACACGAAGATCATTCCCGAGTCAGCGCGCCAGGCGCTCAGTTGGATGTATCAGAAAAACGTTTGTGGAAAATAAAGCGACGAAAACCGCCGGTGGGAGGATGAATTAAAGAACCTCCAAATTGAAAAGACTCAGGGGTCAATGGCCGGCAACTGAAAATGACGCGGGCCGTAAGTTGTTGAGGATTGTTCGGGGCGATAGGATTTGAACCTACGACCCCCTGCGCACAAGGCAAAACGCACACAGATTATTAAAGACTTATGATCAGGCATACAACCCGTTTTTCAGGCACTTGCGTTCCCGTGCGGCGCATTTTGCTGGGTTATTGCTGAGTCAATTTTGGGGCCCGTTTCCAGACCAGGAGACGGTAGTCGGCTTCCCCCTTCCGAACTCGCGAATGCTGACGGAGCGTAGGGATCCACAGTGTCTCTTGAATCTCGGTCTGGCTGCACGCATTCGGTGCGGCCATCCTCTATGGGCTGCATCAGGTATTCACCAAACTGGCAGCGGATCAGATTGGGGAGGGCCTAGGTGGTTTTGTGGTCGAAACAACGGCTGCTCTCAGTATTGGAGTGTATCTGGGGTGGCTTTGGCTGTCGGGTCCGTGGGATCAGAAGATAAACGCCGCAGGAACTTTCTATTCGGTACTGACTGGAATCTGTGTTGGTGTGGGGACGATTTTCTTTTTTTTTGCTCTTTCAAAAGGAGGACCACTTTCGGCTGTGCCAATGGTGCGAGCTGGAGGTGCAGCCTTGATGGCCCTGATTGGAATCCTTTTTATGTAGGAGCCCGCCTCCTGGCCGCGCCTGCTTGGCATCGCTCTCTCTATCCTTGGTTTGTTCCTTCTACGCTATTCGCCCAGCGAGCGATAGCGATCAGCCATGTAGCGCGATTTTCGCCTATGACACTTGATTGATCCAGAAATTTCTCAGACTACCTCACTGGCATCAGATCCTTCTCCACATCGACTTAGCCCCCTTACGGTCACATACTTTCCTAGATTCTCGGGAATCTGGCCCCTCAGTTCGGTAAGTAATTCCTGTGGTAATCGTTCCTGGCAATGTTTTTCTAGGTTTGGCTGGCGGCTGACGCCTACAGGAGTTGCTGATTTCAGGATGTCCTGAAAGCTGTCTTGATAGTCTCCAGGTCTGTAGGACCTTGGGCCGGATAAATACACCCGTCTGGGTATCAAAACGCCTCATGCTGCAACCGCCTTTGGCATTCACAAACGCCAGAAAATAGCCCTTCTTGTTTGAGCCCCTCCAGAAGTACCAGCCCTTTTCTACCTTGGCCGTCTAACGAAAACCATTCCTTAGAATCGTTGAAAATATCACATTCGAGTCGAACCTCGGAGCTGGTTCCTCGGCGACCGAAGGAGTCTCCGAAGAAAAAACATAACCCACCTCGGCTGCGACATTGTGGAACCGTTTCTCCGAAATCTCGCGGGGTTCGATGTCGTACTGCTCACAGGCCAGACGCCGCTCGGTAGGAATGTGATTCGCGATGACCATGAGTTCAACGGCTTTGTCCGGATACTGGCTCTTCAACATCCCGTAGTAGTCGTGCAGTTGCAGCACAGCGCCGCGTTCCCCATTTCTGGTTCAAAGCATCGGTTGGGGGAGGACTCGCGATGGCGTGGGTGCTGCTCGCACAATCCATCGCAAACTATCACTATATTTCGCGACGCCTGGTACAGCAGTCCGCTATTCAAGAGGCTGAACGCAGAGTCGTAACCCTAGAGAAGGCCATACGGAACGCCAACGCCCGGGATGCCCCACAACTGGCCAGCGTGATTGAGCAGCTCCGGACTGAATCGATCGAACAAGTAGCCTGGATTCGGGTCACGACGTTCACAGGCGATATCATTGCGGCAACTGGCAACGCGACGGGCGCCCCCTTTGCTGCAGAGCTTTTGAAGAGACTGGTCGAGGAACGCCAACCCATTCACGAGACCCGCAAAACGAAAACAAAAGACGTGTTCGTGAGCATCTATCCCGTGCGGCTAGGGTTTGCGTTCAGCAGAATGCCGGCAGAGACTAATCCCCCAGCGAATCTAGTCCTCACTCGACCGCCTTCGCAGCGCACTGGCTCGCCGCCTGGTCCTCGGATGGCTGAGATAGCACTCTACTTGGACGCTGTGTCGGCTCCGTTTGGAACATTGCGGCGCAACGTTCTCATTGGCTGCTCAGCCGCGGCAGCACTGGTCGCTGCAATGATCGGACTGATGTTCTACTTCAACCGTTATCTGCGTGGAAAACAGCTTGAGCAAGAGCTAGAGTTAGCCCATTGCGTCCAAAGTGATCTGTTGCCCCGCTTGCAGCACCTTGCCAGAGACCTCGACGTGGCCGCCGACTGCGTGCCAGCCTGGCAAGTTGGAGGAGATTTCTATGATGCTTTCCGCACAGAAGGGAACTGCCTTGCTCTGGCGCTCGGCGACGTTTCGGGCAAGGTATGTCTGCGGCTTTACTCATGGCTCTACTTCACGGGGCAATTCGGTCCAATCTTTCGATCGGCCACGCGCCTGACCTTGAACAATCCTCTCGGCTCTTAAATGAGTTACTGCAGGCAAAGAGTTCTCCAGAATGGTTCGCTACCCTCTTCTGGTGCTCTTATGAATCCGAAACCGGAGTGCTCCGGTATGTGAACGCCGGCACCCGCCACCAGTTCTTGTTCGTAGCGGCGGGAGGGAGGTTGAAATTCTGCGTTTGACGCGAGGAGGACCCGTACTTGGACTCTTGCGAGAAGTGACCTACCTGCAAGCAGACATTTTGATTCAGCCCGGAGACCTTCTTGTCATCTCTTCCGATGGAATTATCGAATGCATGAATGCCCGAGAGGAGGAGTTCGGCGAGGAACGCCTTCTCCAGGTTATTCGCGAAGACTGTGACCGTTCCGCAACTGACCTTCGCCACGCCATACTGACCGCAGTTCGGTCCTTTCTTGGCGGCGAACCTGCGCATGACGACCAGACTTTACTGATCGCGCGATTTCTGGGTGTGGCATCAGAGTTGACCTTTTCACAGGTGATTCGCATGATTTTGGTCGCTGCCCTGCTCGCAGGACCTGCCTTGCTGGTCGGTAGGTTCAGCCCTTAAAGCACTCCCCCGAAGTTCAAGGAGGAAAGATGCCTTGGAGCCGGGGTCAAGTACCTGTCATGCCCGAGAAGTACACCCTATCGGACGACGAAAGGATTTCGCTGAGTTAAGACCTCTTGGGAGTTGTGATCGACCAGATTGAGTTGGAGGAGGTAGTTGCCTTTTGCAAACTGCGTCAGTGGCAAATCGAGGTGGCAGGTGATGGTTTCATTGGATCCTTCATCGAACTGATCCAGGGGGATGGTTCCGGCATCGCGGAACTGCGCCCCAGATGATCACGCCGATCACCACCCTGAGACATCGGTGTGCGGCCAAACTCACCGCCCCATACCACCAGCGTGTCCTGGAGCTGCGGCGGCCAGATCGACCGGACCCAACTGCTGCTGCGGTCGCTCCCCATCCAGAAACGAATTTTCGCCCTGGCCGGGCGGCATCTGCGCAGCCGCCACCGCGAGGTCCGCAATCTCGCCACCGCGCTGTTCGTGCACAACCAGCGGCTGTTTACGTTCCTCGAACACGAGGGTGTCGAGCCGACCAATAACGGCGCGGAGCGTGCGCTGCGCACGGGGGTGCATTTGGCGCAAGATCTGCTTTGGCAACCGCAGCGCCAACGGGGAGCTGGCCACGGCGCGCTTGTTGACGGTGGCCGGAACCTGGGACCTGTAGCGCCTCAACGTCCTGGCTTATCTCTCCGCCGCCATCACATGCCATCGCCGCCGCCAACCCGTGCCCTCACTGCTGCCCCGATAACTACCACCCTGAACTGTTACGTCTCTGCTTGGGTGGCCCGTGGTGCTTTAGTGCGAGCAACGCCTAGCTTTGGAATTTTCGAGATCAGATTCAAAACACTCAACACTTCGTTCACTTTTGAACAGCCCCTATCAATCTGAGCACTAGACTGCCTATTAGCAGGGAATCTCGAAGCGATTGGAAAGGATAAGGAGGAGGAATAGAATCATTTGGCTTTCGAGAAGTGCTCTCTGGGACCCCAGTAGTCTGCTTTCCCCTTTCTGAGCTTGTCTCGGTTTCCAGCCTGTTCCCCCTAACCCATCTCCCCACCATTATTTTATTTCTTGTCGATTCCCGTTTATTAATCAATTGGAGGGATTATGGCTCAACTCTGTCGTCAACTGCGCAACTCCGCTCTGCTACTGCCGCTCTTCTCCGCTCTGTCGTGGGCACACCAAACCCCCGCGCAAGAACCCACGACAACTGACAAAACGCCTGCCACATCGCGTGATCAGAACAGATCGGCAGATCAGAATCAAATCAACGGTCAACCTAGGACAGTTCAGATCGACGCGTACTCGCCTCAACTTCAAACGGACCGAAGCGATGTCATGCGGACTTATTCAGATCAACAAACAGTGCAACTGCCATTTGCCAGACGCAATGTGCATTCTCTCTTGGAGCTGACACCTGGAGTGGCGCCAGGCGAGCCAGCCCTGAGCGAACTTCTCAATCCGCGGCCCGCTCCCTATTTTCATATTAACGGACAATCCCAGTTTGCGAATCAGGGTCTACTTGATGGGGTCGACAACAACGAACCGTTCTACGGATTTTCGATCTATACACCTCACCTAGAGTCGGTCCAACAGCTGGTTGTCACCACGTCCAACTATCAAAGTGACCGGGGACGAGCCGGAGGAGGTGTCTATAACATTACTACTCGCGATGGGTTCAACAAACTGCATGGGAGTGTGTTCGGCTTTCACACCAACCAAGAGTTGCGAGCCCGTAACCCGTTTAGCACGGAGCCACTGGATAAACCGGTATTCATTCGCAACCAATTCGGTGCGGTGATTGGGGGGCCCGTGATATCAAAGCGCTTGTTCGTAGCGGGCTCTTATGAAGGGAACTACCGACGTGGTGCCAGGACAACAATTGCTTCGGTGCCCATACTTCCGTGGCGTCAAGGCGACTTCTCCGGCATTGGGGGAAGCGTGATCTTTGATCCTTTGAGCGGCAATCTCATCACGGGTTCGAGCAGAAGTGCCTTTACCGGAAATCAGATTCCACGCTCAAGATTCAATTCGAATGCAATACGACTCCTTTCTCTTTTCCCAGAACCCAATCTTCCGGGGCTGCAAAACAATCTTGCTGTCAATGTTCCGATTCGAAATGACGGCAACAGCTTTGATGGGAGAGTGGATGCCAACATCTCGGATCAGACAGGGATCTTCGGTCACTATAACTTCTCGCGGTTCTTTGTCGTCTCGAACTCGCCATTTGGACCGCAACTCGGAGAAAGCGCTGAAAGTCGCATCGAGAATCATCTGTTTGCCTTCGCGACAAACCACTCTTTCACGCCGACTTTTCTCACTGAGTTGCGACTGGGATACAACAGGTATCGACCTCGGATCAACGCAGCGAATGTGAATCGGGACTTAAGATCGTCCTTGGCCTTCCTCAATGGAAGTACGCTCATGGGCGAAGGGCCTCCTCGTATTGAAATTAATGGAATGGATGGCTTCGGCGCGACGGAGCTGGCTCCTCTCTCACATGCCGACAACGTCTTCACTATAGCGAATACCTGGAGCGGACCAATGGGCCGCAACTTGATCAGGGGTGGCATCGATTTCCGACACATCCAGTCCGACGGGTTCTTACCCTCGGGATCCATCTACGCACCCCGAGGGCTGTTCAGCTTCGCCTCGGGACCGACAAGCTCTCTCAGTTCCGGGGCTGGAGATTTTGGCTTCGCTAACTCCTTTGCCTCATTCCTGCTGGGGGCGCCTTCTCAAACGGCATTCAGCGTTCAATCAGACATACCGACAAATCGTCAATGGCAGTATTTTGCTTTCTTGCAAAACACCTTCAAGGTGCTCCCCAGAGTGATCTTGGATTTGGGAGTGCGCTACGAACTGTATATGCCAGTCGAATCTCGTTTTCCCGGCGGTCTCGCTAATTTCGACGCCACAACAAATTCGCTCCTGATCTCCGGCGAAGACGGTGACGTCGTCAACCAGCGAGCCAACATTGCGACTGACTGGAACAATTTTGCTCCTCGTCTAGGATTTGCCGTCCAACTTGCTGAACGTTCGGTTATGCGTGGTGGATATGGCATTAGCTATTTTCGCCCGCCGCTGGCATTTCATGAAGGGTTGCTGGCTAATCAATTTGCATTTTTGTCGGCAGTGCAAACAGGTCGAGAAGGAACGTTGTTGACAAGCGGATCCTTCAATCAGTTTCCGATAGCTTCGGCTCTATCGCCCCAACCGGGAGCTTTCCTCACTCCTGTTCCAGATCAGCCCTTCATCAGCATCGCTCGTGAAGATACGACGCCTTATGTCCAGTTCTACAATCTGACCCTTCAGCAGGAATTCACCGAAGGCTTCACAGCAAGCCTGGGTTATGTTGGGAATGTTGGACGAAAGATGCCGTATAGCTTGCAACTTAACGCCGCATTGCCGGGCGCGGGCCTAACGGGCCTGCCTCTGAACCAACAGTTTGGACGCTTGGCGAGTACGGTTCAAAGAGGCTTCGGCATTAACAGCAACTACAATTCTCTACAAGCAGATGTTGTGAAGCGTTTCGGGGAGATCGCCAATTTCACGGCTTCTTACACGCTAGGCAAGACATTCGATTACGCAACCGACTTCAGGCCATTTCTGAACAATATGGATATTCGTTCGAACTATAGCCTAGCGGATTACGACCGCACGCACATTTTCACCCTGAGCCATATTATTAATATTCCGCTAGGTGCTGGCCGCACCTATTTAAATACGGGCGCATGGGCCAACGTGCTGGGACATTGGCAGATCAACGGTGTTTATCGAGCCATGAGCGGGACCCCATTCAGTCTGTCGGCCGATCCCACATCAAGTGCTGCTATAGGCAATGCAAGCTTTGTCAACGTCTCAGGACCTATAACTATAGCTAAGGACTATCGAGCTGGAGAATCTTACTTTTCTAGTTCCAATATCAGCGCTCCAGCACCAAATACGATCGGTGATTCGGGAAGAAACACAATACGTGGTCCAGGTTTGCACGTGCTCGATCTGGCTCTCATGCGCCGCTTCGAAGCGGGGGAACGTGTCGGCATCGACTTTCGCGCCGAAGTCTACAATGTCACCAACAGCCCACAATTTAGGAATCCTGTGAATCTGTTCAATGCGAGTAACTTCGGCCGTCTCACTTCTACAATTAACAATGAAGGCGAACGTGAGTTTCAGTTTGGCGTTCGCATCGTCTTTTGACCCCCATCGTTCACACTCTTAGCCCTCTGCCGGTGTTTGGGCTAGCAATACCGCAGTTCACTTGTAGGCCGATGGCAGCAGTGTTCGTGTTGTTGGGCAGTGGTCCGTTGCTGCTAAGCCATTCTTATCTGTAATGCGTTAGTTACGGGGGGAAGCTGAAGATTTAGCTGGACAAGAGGCGGTTGCTTGGGTAGTGTGGAGTAGCAGCACACTGCCAAGCGAGCGAGACCGTCGATGCCCAAGGCTTTGCTTCCTGA
>Ga0163150_10002224_pt1 | contig 30454 bp, 25 predicted proteins | sample OliLakLV19P2IB_FD_148628 | JGI IMG/M metagenome (GOLD analysis project Ga0163150, IMG submission 148628) | Freshwater microbial mat bacterial communities from Lake Vanda, McMurdo Dry Valleys, Antarctica - Oligotrophic Lake LV.19.P2.IB | ecosystem: Environmental > Aquatic > Freshwater > Lake >...
CTAGTTTGACCGTCATCCACAACGGTATCACGGAACCGACACAAACAATTAACTTGGCCAGCGGCACATTTGGATTCGTCGATATCGGAACGTACTTCTTCAGCGGGACACCAGGCGAATTGATTCGACTGTCGCAAGGGACTCCCGTTGGAATTCTAAGAGCCGATGCGGTGCGGTTCAACCGCCTATCGATTGCCAATGCAACGCCTTCGATATTTACTCCGACAACACAATCGCTCACGGGGAATACTCCGCATATCTTCTCGACCGCAAACAATAATGCGATTTCTGTAGCCGATATCGACGCCGGAATTGCGCAGGTTCAACTGGCGCTCGCAACAACCAACGGCTTGCTGACTCTACCAAGTACTGTTGGACTTGCATTTTCTTCTGGCGCTAACGGACTTGCAGCATTCACCGTTTCCGGTACCTTAGCAAGTTTGAATGCGGCATTGAACGGTTTAAGGTACTCGCCAAGCTTGAATTTTAGTGGCTACGCATCTATCAGTTTGACGCTCAACGATCTCGGGAATACTGGACTTGGTGGTGTAAAATCGGCCGTAAGATCGATATCTCTAAGCGTTGGCAGCCCCGATTTCATTGTCGACAATAGCGATGCCGGCTACAGTGAAACGGTGGCTTGGGTAAATAGCGCTCTGACCGGTTTCAATGGTAGTAGCACCCGCATTGCAGGCGCGGCAAATGCGGCGGCTACGTGGAATGCTCCATCGCTCGCCCCCGGTTACTACACCGTTTCTATCTACAAGGTCGCCGTTCTATCTAACAGCGCTTCAGCTAACTTGACCGTCATTCACAATGGTATAACCGAACCGATGCAAACCATCAATCTAGCCAGTGGCACTTCTGGGTTTGTTGAAATCGGCACCTACTTCTTCAGTGGTGCTCCCGGTGAATTGGTTCGTCTATCAAAAGGCACTACGGTCGGCAACCTGCGATCCGACGCCGTTCGATTTACTCTTCCAGGGTTTACAACCTTTGGGTACGGTTACAGTTCGAAATGGGGCAGTCCAGTACATGGAACGGCGAGCGACGTCATCACCTGGACATTCATGAATGATGGAACTTCATTGCACTCGTCGCATCCACTGTCAGCCGAAGTAAGCGGCCTGAGTAATATTAGCCAATTGCGAAATAGTATCGATTCAACCTACGGCAATGGAACCTTTATTGAAACGATCCAAAATGCATTCAATACTTGGTCAGCAGCGGCGCCTGGTCGTATCAATTTTCAATATGTACCAACGGACACAGGAGCCCCAGGTGGTGATTCTAGCAATCCTGACTCCTATGCAGTCGATATCCGAATTGGCGCATTTACCGCAGTCCCTAACTCGCCATTTTCCTATTCAGCAGGCGTGGGCTTTGGACCACCCGGCGATGATCTAAATCCGTTCTACCACGACGCGCTGGCTGGAGACATTACTCTCAACTTGAGCGTACCGTTTTTCATTGCTCCAGGCCAAGAAGACGATGTTTTTTATACGGGCGGTGTCTATCAGAACGATCTTGAAGGGCTAATGCTACACGAATTAGGTCACGCTGCGATCGGTCTTGGCCATCCGACTTTTGGTATTGGCAGTGTAATGTATGTCGACAGTTTTCCTGATTGCTGCAACTTTATCAATCGACGACTTTCGGCGGCCGATATCGCAGGTGCGCGAACAGTTTACGGTTTTATCTAGTCAAACTACTTTTTCTATCGCATAGGATCATTTTCAACAGACTCGCAATAGCGATGCCCCTACCCCTTGCGTCGCAAGCTCTAAATCCCCATATCGGTTAGTCGATCTGCGATTTGGGAAAGTGTTGCGGTGAGCTGCGGATGCCTCGCTTCGAAATCGGTTATCATCTCTTGTATTCGTTGCGTGATCGTTAGAGGATGCGAATCGTCGCTGTCGGATCGTGAAATGGAAGCCTGTATCTCTTCCAAAAGCGAACGCATTGATTTAATCGTTTGCTCGTCAAGTTGAGGGGTATGAGACAGCTCTTGATGGAGCTTTTCAAGTGTTTTTGAAAGTTCTTCGTTTGACATGTTATTCTAAGCTCGATCGCGGCAGTCGTGTGATGTTAGCTTCCGTCCAGTTGTATGCTAGGTCTCTCAATCGAGCAAGCGACAGTCATCGCTTTTCAGTCTCACGGCTTTGAAAGTCAAAAAGTGAATTAGGAATCTGCGTGAATATCAAAAACTTCCTGACCCGATTCGAATCCTATTTCCCGAACGGTCAATATCAGATGCCGTCCGATATTTTGCAGGATACCTTTATCCGGCACCATTTCGATCCATGCCCGAGCGTCGAAGGGATGACATCGATCAAAAAGCAAAAACTGCTTCAACTAGCTTACGGTTGTCTCGATGAAGGCGAAGCCTATTTCGAAATCGGTACGTACCTTGGCAAGAGTTTGATTTCCGCGATGCAAGCCAACCCGCGTCGACCAACGTATGCGTGCGACGATTTTAGCCTGTTCAACCAAGGGCACAACAACGACTTACTCCTGGCGAACCTCAAGCAATATGGCTTGGCGGATAACGTCCAGTTCTTCAATACGGATTTTCGCAACGCTTTAGCGAGAAATCAAATTTTACATCGAGTCGGTGTCTACTTTTACGATGGGGCGCACGACGAATTGAGTCAGCACGACGGAATTCAGCTTGTCGAACCGCTTTTGGCCGATCATGCACTGGTGATTGTTGACGATTGGAGGCTTGCTAAAGACTCCGAGTCGTATGCGAAAGCTGGAACAGAACGAGCTATACAGGCATCGTCAAATCTTTGGCAACCCTTGTTTGAACTACCTGCTCGCTACAATGGTGATCATGGACTTTGGTGGAATGGGGTGGCCGTCTTTGCTTTCAATCGGCTTTAGAATGACTATGGTTTCGAAACCGCTTCGTATCGCGTATCTCAATTGCGGTATCTACAACTATCTCACTGCGACTATTATCGAGGGGCTCAACGAACTTGGACATGAAGTCGTTTGCAGCGACGATAGCAATTATGGGCGAGTTATCGATGAATTGGGGTGGCGTTCATTTGCCAGACAAGCAGACATTATCCTAGTCGATACGGATCAACGACCGATTCGCTACTCTTGGTTGGAAGGAATGGATAGTGAACGCGGCATCGCCGTCGACGGTTCAGATTTTCAAGAAGTGAATGTTCTCGACGGATTCGAGACGCGTTTTATCCTTAAGCGAGAACTCAATCGACGCGCCCCGCCCCATCCGCTCGTCTTCCCATTTCCGTTTGCTGCCGAGAAACGATATTTTAAAAGCGCGTCGGTGACTCGCGATCTTGCAGCCGTCTATCTCTGCAATCGCAAAACGAATCCGTTCCGAAGCTCGATTTATCATTGCTTGTATTCGATAGGATGCGCAATGGGACGAACGGACATTATATTAGGAGCAACCGGTGAACGGCCGTATGTGGTCCACCAGCCGTCCAAGGTTGCGATTGAAACGCCGATGTATCACGCGCTTCTTCAACGTGCGAAAATTGCAATCAATGTGCCTGGAATGGGGTTTGACTGCGCCCGGTATTGGGAAATTCTAGCCGCTGGAGCCATGTTGCTCACGTGGGAACCCGAGAATGTCATTCCGAATCCATTTACCGACGGTGTGAATTGCGCAACGTTTCGTTCGATGGAGGAATTCGAAGACAAGTTTCGATTCTACCTCGAAAAACCTGATCTATGCGCAAAAATCGCCGTCGCCGGTACCCAACATCTCAAAACATTTCACACGACGGCTGCGAGAGCAAGCTGGTTTTTAGCCTTGCTTGAACAGCAAGGGGTGATCACAAGTCGGTGACTACTCGGAAGATAATAATAGCTCGAGGGCCGTTTTGGATGCGGCCGAGTCGTGAAAATCGAGCGCTCGAAAGTATCGATATTGCTCGGACGGCTCGGCGGTATTCCGAATAATCTTGGCCAAGTAAGCACAGGCTTTGGGCGCGCGACTTCGCCAAACAATATCTCGCCCAGCCGGCGAATTCCATTGGTCGCCAACGCGTGCTAACCAAGCGTCAAAACATCCATTCCATTGTTTGTCGGCACCGATTCCCAAGGCTTCGAGATACCAACGATCTGTTCCGTCGTGTTGTCGAGCGAGTTCAGCCCATAGCGCAGGTGTTTGAGGAGAACGGTTATGCCGCAAGGCGATCGCTAGTTCCCGTCGGACTTGTGGTGAGCTGTCTTTAACAAGCTTGCGTACAATCGGGATTACATCCAACCCTAGTTCTCGGGCCAACCGAATGCCGACAATTCTCAGGTCCGAAGCTTCGTCTGTGATGGCTTGTTCAACGTAGTGCGATCCACGATTGGACATGCGTCCCAACTGCCAAAGAGCTCGAGCTCGCATGCGCAAGGGTTGGTCTTCGGCAGCGAGTTGAACGAGACTATTCTCCGCGGCGCTTCCCATTTTCGCGAGAGCTTGTTGCGCAAGAAATTGTGTTGCCACATTGGGACTTTGCAAAGCCGTTACGGCTCCTTCGGCAGTATTGAGGTCAAGCGTTGGGACTTGATAGCTAACGTGACCCGTAGGGACGGCGCGGAAGATTCGTCCTCGAGTCGTGTCGCCCATTCGATGTCCGCCGACACCCGGATCGTACCAATCTGCGATAAAAATCGAACCATCTGGAGCTGCACAAACATCGACCGGCCGAAACCATTGATCCTCGACGCCTTGAACTAGATTTTTAATCGTCGCGAGATAACCAGCTTTATCGTTTTCAATGGGGTAGGCTCGTACGACGTTCGGGCCGGGATCGCAGTGGATGATTTGATTTTGAAATGATTTGGGCAGCAGCGATCCTTCGTAAAACAGGATGCCCGTTGGCGAGCCCGCCCCTGTTTGGAGTAGGTTGGGGACAACGCCTGGGTCGTTGAGATGCCAGTGTCGCAGCGGAATATCGCTTTCAATTCCGATGCGATCAGTTTGCCAAGTCGCGCCCGTCATTTCGTCGCGATAGCCAAAGTTGCCATATTCCATAACGTAGTTGATCCGAGTTCCTCGGTTTCCATCATCGTCATTATCGGACTGCCAAATCGTTCCGAATGAATCGAGGCAAAGCTCCCAGTTGTTTCGGAAATTCCAACCGAGCGTTTCGAACTGCGCACCATCTATGTTGCATCGAAAGACCATTCCTTGTTGGTACGGATTGCGGCTTCCATCTACCGCATTTCCAGCCAGATCGATAATGGTTTTTCCATCGGCCGTCCGAATCTGTTTCCCTTCGTTACCGAAATTGAAATAGAGTTTTCCATCTTGGCCAACGGTAAACGAGTGAATGCCATGGTCATGCTGGACGCCGTCAATACCCGTGAAGAGCAAACGTTTGTGATCCGACTTTAAATCTCCATCGGTGTCGCTGAAGACAAAGACATTTGCGCCAGCGGATACGATAACATCGCTACCTAGTACGCATACACCGTGCGGTGAATCGATATCCGTTCCTTGATAAAAAACCGTCGATTTGTCGGCTCGACCATCGTGATCGGTATCTTCGAGAACCAGTATTCGATCGCCTTCGGATCGAACCGGATTGCTCGGGTTTCGAAATTGTCGATAGTTGGCGGCTTCACAAACCCAAACGCGACCCAAGTGATCGACGTCGATATTGGTAGGGTTAAACATTTGAGGTTCCGACGAGAAGAGTTGCAGATCGATCCCATCAGCAATTTCCAGCCCTGCGATCGCTTCTTCCGGAGCACGCCCCGGCGTCGTCACGACCTTCTTATCGGAACGGCGATCCTTTTTGTTTTTGGCGTCGCCCCCAACAGTATTGAATTGCGTTTCATCGGGCTTTCGCAGCAATACGAGATAGTCGACGAGATCGACAAGATTATGAACGCTCATGTTCTTTTGTAGATCAGCGGGCATCAACGAGATGGCTTGCTTTTTCAAACTTTCAATATCGTCAGCAGCAATCGTTTGCTCGACTGCCTCCGCGTTTCGAATGGTGACCGATTTGTCGGTCTGGTTGATGAGAGTTCCTGTCAGCACCAATCCATCAGAGGTAAGCAAAGAATACGTTTCGTAATTGTGGCTAACACCGGCACTTGGGTTCAAAATCGAAACATACATATCTTCTCGTGACAATTTGGAACCTATCTCGGAGAGATCGGGGCCAACTTCTTTTCCTTCGCCGAGGACCTTATGGCATTTGATACAAGTCCCGCTGGTATTGAAAACGATTTTTCCTTGGGCGGCATCGCCGCGCATTTTTTCGAGCTCTCGGGTCGGCGGGATCGGCTCATTGGTTGCGGCGGCGGCTGGCTTCACATATTGGGCGGCTTCTTTTTTGATCTCGTCATTTGAAGAACCGAGCAACGCATCCGCAGCCGCAAATTGCAGGTCATCGCTGAGACTTGAATCCTTGGCGAGTTTTAACAAAACGCGTTGTCCTTTGACGGATCGACCGAGAGCCGTCGCCGATGCAATCCGCACCGAAAGACTGCGTTCTTTGGTTTTCACAATCGGCGTTAAAAAATCGATAGCTTCATCGGCGTTCGCATAGCCGATTGCCGTAATGGCAACGACCGCCGTCTCATCCTTCGGATCGTCGATCGCTTTTTGTACAAGCGCCTTTTCACCGAATTGCAAAAGTATTCGAGTCGCTTGCGTCGTATCGGTCGAAAACGGCGCTTTGCGAAGAATGCCGTCAAGCTCCAAAAGTTGATCGCGAACACCGAGTTGTTCGATTACCATCAGCGATCGCGACGTGCCAGATACTCGCTTTATATACCTCGCAACTGCGGCTTGTTGTTCGGGGTGTTTTTCCAACGAACTTTTCGGGAGGCGAAGCAACGCTTCCACGACGGCATGATCATGACCAGGTCCGAGGTCAGCGGCGACGAGTTCACTGTTGAAAGTTAAAGTGCCGGTGGCAATTATCGTTGCCATCGAGCAAGCAAGCAGTCGATAAACGTTAAGAAGCATTGGATGCCTATAAGAAAATGGCTGGAGGGACGAACGAATAAAACATTTAAAGTTTGCTCGGCATATTGTAATCGCTAGTTCGCGGTTCGCCAGTCGATTGACAATTGCTTCGTCACAAGGGACGATGGAGGCTGATCAAATCCCGCCTTCACGTCCAAGTCTGGGAACTGAATTTAGCTCTACGTGGAGAACTCAAATTAAAATAGATTCGATTACACGTCGATCGTTTGTGCAAGTATCTGCGTTAGCAGCATCGGCAATACAAGTTTCTGCCGAGGAATCGAAATCGAATTCGGCCATCGAATCCACGATCGAAAAAGAGCCGGATTTTCCTCCGCCATTGCTGACGCCAGCCGCAGAATTTCGCGATGTCTCACGCGGGAAACCGAAGCCGCATACGTTAGTAGGCGAAGCCCTTGTGCAAGCTCGACTCACGCCCGAAACATGGCGACTTGAGATCGTGGCGGATTCTTTTACGAGTGAGACCGTTAAATTGCCAGCCCAAATTGCGAAAACGCTTACTATTGAGGACGGTACAGCTATCGACTTGCCGATGCTGATGGACCTTGGAAAACGATACTCTGTTAGATTTCTCAAAGCGATGCAGTGCCTTAACATAGCAACGCCGCTCGGGAATGGCTTGTGGGAAGGGGTTCCATTGCGAGAAATTCTCAAGCTGTGCGGCAAGTCAAAAAACGTACGTAGAATTTACTACGATGGCTTTCATAACAACGATCCTGAACAACTCTTTCAATCGTCGCTCAGTTACAGCCAAGTAATGGAAACGCCGCCTGGCGAACTTCCTGTTTTTCTTGCCTATCGCCTCAATGACGAACCGATTCCGCTCCTTCGAGGCGGTCCGGTGCGTATGGTTGTCCCATGGGCCTTTGGCTTTAAGTCGATCAAATGGCTGCGGCGAATTTCGTTGACCAATGACTATCGATCCAACGACACGTACGCCGAAGCCAACAACGATCCCGAATCGCAGCTCAAGACGGCTGCTTATCTCGATGAACTGAAAGCCGAGTACGCAGTTGGACAAAAGATCTTTCTGCGTGGGCAAGTAATTTGTGGCCGATCAGGGCTCAGTCGGGTCGAATACTGGATTCGCCGGATGGATGAGCAGGCCGTCGAATTGGCCGAAGACGATCCCACAATTCTTGAAGGGCCTTGGAAAGAATGCGACTTGGAAGAGCCGCCATCGGATTGGAATTCGGTTTTCCCTGACGGAGTCGATTCGAAGAACGTACTCGGTTTTGACTCAATGTCGGGGCAACCGCTGACGTGGCCGTTAAAGTTTAGCATGGCGTCTTATTCAGCAACGATCACCGGGCTAGCCGCAGGAAAATACGAAGTGCGAACTCGTTCCGTTGACTTGAATGACTATGCCCAACCCGAACCTCGCCCCTATCAAAAGTCCGGGAAGAACGCGATCCAAGTTAGGCGATTTATAGTCGTAGGTTAGTCGTTGGGCGTAGCTGATGTATGGTTTTTGGTGAAGCGGTAGCCAGCATCGCGAAGCGTAATGAAGTATTGAGGATTGGCGGGATCATCTTCGAACGTTTTGCGCAATCGCAAAATGAATTGGTCGACGCTACGGGTCTGCATGTCGCCAACCATATCCCAAACCTCGCTCAACAACTCCTGCCTTGAGATAACTCTTCCTTCGTTTTCGGCAAGGTACCGTAGCAATTGCAACTCTTTGTGCGTTAGCTTGACCTGCTCTTGCGCTATTCGGACTTCGTAAGTTTCGAAATTAACGTATGCGTTTCCAAAAGTGAGTTCATGTAGCTTCTTTCCAAGCGGGAGTTTTTCTGGAACAGCGTGTCGATGGGAATGCCGAAGAAGATTGCGAACGCGGCTCAAGAGTTCTTCTAGATCAAATGGCTTTGTAAGATATTGGTTGGCACCGAGATCAAAGCCACGCGTTCTATCTTCAGAAAGACTGCGTGCGCTCAAGATTAAAATCGGAACTTGGCTAGTCGTTGCTCGAATCGACTCGCATACCTTATACCCACTCATTCCCGGCAGCATCAGATCTAGGACGACTAAATCAAACGCATATTGATCCGCCGAATACAATCGGATGGCGGTTTGTCCGTCATCGACGAGCGTTACTCGGTACCCTTCGGCTTCGAGGTTGTATTTAACGATCGCACCAATGTGTTGCTCGTCTTCGACTACTAAGATGTTTTTTCGTTGATTCATGCGATTAATTTAGCAGCCGGCAGCCGAATTTCGAAGCGTGTACCCATATGATAGGGCGGCTCGACGATCGCGATTTTGCCACGTAAACGTCGAACCACGGTACGGACTAAGAACAAGCCGAGGCCCGTTCCCGGTTTTTTTCGCTCGAGTTCGTTTCCAATTCGAAAAAATCGGCCGAAGACGCGACGGCGCATATTTCGAGGAATACCAGGTCCATTATCGCTGATGATCGCCATCACCGAATTCTTATCCGGTAAAAATTGAAGCGTGATACAGACTTCGGGTGGGATTCCTGCGTATTTGAGGGCATTGTCGAGAAGATTGCGAAACATGATCTCTAAATCGACTAACAGGGCATTGATTAAAATGGGTTCCAATTTCAGTTGGACGCAGGCTTCATCGACTGAATGACGCTGACACAATTCTGGCACAATTCGGCGAATCAGTTCGTCGATTCGAATATCGGTCGTCGCCATTTTCTTCGAGTCAGGACGATGAGAGAGTCTCGCAACGTCTAGCAACTGCGAGATGAGCGTATCAAGCCGCTCAACATCTTCCAACATCGATTGATAAAAGGCTTGACGCTGCTCTTCTTCGACCGGTCTTCGTCCTAGTGTCTGGATATATAGCTTGAGTGAAGCGATCGGACTTTTGAGCTCGTGGGTCACCGAATCGATGAAGTTGCTTTGCCGACGATTGAGGTTGATCTGCTGGATACTCAGCACCAAATAAAATACAACTCCAGCCACGACGACGGCAAACATTGCTGCGCCGATACTGAGCATTGTCCAGTTGTCGCCAAAGAAACTTAAAAACACCCAGCCGATCGCGAGGCAGACCAACAGGACGATCATGGTGACCGCCAAAGTAATCGGCCATTTCAGGCTTTTTCGTTCGAACATGAGGTGTCCTTGCCCGACATTCCTACTTGAATGGTTCGGGATGCATACGATACATAGCATGCGATTGGTAGCATACAAAGGATAACGGCTTTTTTACGCGAGCGGCAGATAAGGAACTACGGGAAATCAAAGTTGAAGTGGCGTGGGGGTCTTTTAGGAAAATTCCTAAAAACTTTGATTTCGACTGTTGATAGGGACTGACTAAATCGATTGTAGATGCATATAATATCGCTGGCGGTCGCAATAGGCCAAAGTAAAGGAAGCTAGAACGCCATTAAACCATTGAAGGATTCATTTCATGGCTCCCGAAGCAGACCCAATCCAATTTCCGCGGCAAATTTGGCAAACCGTGTCTGGCCAGGCCCGACAAGTCTTGGTTGAGAAGGAATACTGCGCAGAGCAGTCGCGGGTAGAAAATCTTCGCTGTATCCACTTTGAAGATGAGACGGACAGCAAGTACGGAGACCAACTCTGGTATTTCGAGGCGATTGGAATCGATCCTATCGGCAGACGACACATGTTGTATGGTGCCTTGGATTTTTCGGTCCAATATGGTTTGTTAATACCTAGCCAAACCGCCCTGTTCGAAGATGCCGAACTTCGACAGCGTTTTGTCACCACCGATTTCAATACGACCAATCAAATTGGCTGGATAAACCCGACAGCCAGAACATGGATCGTTCGGACCATGTGTATCGGCATGGTAATGACGGCAATGCTTTGGTTAACCGTCTTCGTAAGCTATTCGCTTCAAGGTTTGATCACCTTCAAATAGGCTGGTAGTTCCGCCTTTAGGCGGTTTCACGTAACCCCGCCTTCCGGCGGACGATAGCCAAAAATAGGTCCTATTGCTAGCATAGGACCTATCCTTCGAGTCTTCTTGAAGAACTCTTACTCTTGTTTATCCTTGACTTCGAACTCAGCGTCTATCGCGTCGTCTTCAGGAACTTTAGCTTCTCCGCCAGCTGACGCCGTACCAGCTTTTTCGTAAAGCGTTTTGCTGAACGCCATCGAAGCTTGTTCGAGTTCGTTGGTAGCCGACTTGATCTCTTCGGTCTGACCGCCAGCTACCGCATCGCGAACCTTCTTGATAGCCGCATCCAGAGGAGCCTTGTCGGCGTCCGACAATTTTTCGCCTTGGTCTTTGATCGTCTTTTCTAATTGATAGATAAGATTTTCACCGCGATTTTTCGCTTCCGCTAATTCGAAAACCTTGCGATCTTCATCGGCATGCTCTTCGGCATCGCGACGCATCCGCTCGATTTCATCTTTGCTCAATCCGCTCGAATTCTCAATCTTGACACTGGCCTGTTTACCGGTTCCAAGATCGCGAGCCGAAACATTGAGGATCCCATTTTGATCGATATCGAACTTGACTTCGATCTGCGGAACACCCCGCGGCGAAGGAGGAATACCTTCGAGGTTGAACGAATCGAGCAGTCGATTTTGCTGCGCCATTTTTCGTTCGCCCTGAAAGACACCTACCGTCACTGCCGTTTGGCTGTCAGCAGCCGTCGAGAAGGTGTTTTTCTTTTCGACAGGGATCGTTGTATTCCGTTCGATAAGGGCGGTGAGGACTCCGCCTTCGGTTTCGATTCCGAGTGTTAGCGGCGTTACGTCCAAGAGCAACACATCGCGGCGTTCACCGGAGAGCACGCTTCCTTGAATGGCCGCACCAACCGCTACGACTTCGTCAGGATTCACACCTTGGTGCGGTTCCTTGCCGAAGATGTCCTTGACGATTTGACGGACTTTTGGAACGCGCGTCGAACCACCTACCAAAACGATTTCATCGATATCCGAGGGTTTTAGTTTGGCATCCTGCAACGCTTGCAGGACGGGCTTGCGACATCGCTCCATGAGTTCGTCAGCAAGTTCTTCGAATTTGGAACGAGTAACGGTCATTTGAAGATGCTTTGGCCCGGTAGCATCCGCAGTGATAAACGGAAGGTTGATATCGGTTTGCGGAACAGTGCTCAATTCTTTCTTGGCCTTTTCGCAGGCTTCCTGAAGTCGTTGGAGCGACATCGGCTCTTTGCGAAGATCGATACCATTGTCCTTTTGGAACTGGCCAGCAACATGATTGACAAGTGTTTGGTCAAAGTCGTCACCGCCGAGGTGGGTATCACCGCTGGTGCTGATGACTTCGAAGACCTTGCTCATCTGATCGTCACCACTCATCGCGACTTCCAACACGGAGACGTCAAACGTGCCACCACCTAAGTCAAAGACGACGATCTTATGATCTTTCGTTTTGTCGAGACCATACGCCAGAGCAGCGGCGGTTGGTTCGTTGATAATTCGAGCGACTTCGAGCCCCGCAATTTGCCCGGCGTCTTTTGTCGCTTGGCGTTGGGCGTCGTTGAAGTAAGCGGGAACAGTGATGACCGCTTTGCTAACACGATGCCCCAAGTACGATTCAGCGGCTTCTTTCAGTTTACGCAAAACTTTGGCAGAAATTTCTTGCGGTGTGTATTGCTGGTCACCGATTTGAACTTTGACGTATTCGTTCGCCGCACCTGTCACTTGATAAGGCACAATCTTCTCTTCGGATTCGACTTCGGAATGTCGACGACCGATGAATCGTTTGACCGAATAAACCGTGCGACGGGGATTGGTAACGGCTTGTCGTCGTGCAGGTTCGCCGACGATGGTTTCATTTTTGTCGTTGAAAGCTACGACGCTTGGTGTCAAGCGATTCCCTTCCGCGTTGGGAATTACCTTCACTTCACTACCTTCCATCACGGCAACCACCGAGTTGGTTGTCCCCAAATCAATCCCGATAATCTTTTCGCCTGATGCCATTTTTCAAATTCCTTACAAGTACCGTATGCGAGTTATAGTGATTAGCGAAGGCACATTTGTGCTCTGATCGACGGGGACGAGCAAGCCGCGTGCCAATTGAGTTTTAAAACTACTCGCAACATGTCGCCGAGCGGCTAAGATACACTTCTAGCCGATTTTTTGAGGGCATTCGAACCTTTCGTGCCATTGCCGCCCTCTTTCCAAAGTGCTCGAATTGGCGTCTACGATTGATTTAATGCCAAATTGACAGCGTTCGATATTAAAAAAGCCTTCAAAAACATGGAGAACGTGAATGCCGCGAAGTCGTAAGGAGTCGGACGCGAAAGCCATTGCAAAGTTGGTTGCGTCCGATGAAACAGCTAAGCCATCGGCAGTATCGTTTCTGCAAAGGCTTGCCGAGCTCGATCTGGAACTTTTCAAACTGGCCGAAGCACGCATCCAACTGGTTCGTGATTGGGAGAGTCAATCGAACAAGCATCCCGATCTGATCGGTAAGCCGCCGAGTATCTGGGATCAGTTATCGTCCAACAGCGACGCCGTCTCGAAGCTATCGCCCGATAGCCTTTTGAAACCGGGGCTGGGAAGCGAGTTGCTCAGGACAATGGTTGGTGCAACCCAATACTCGCTCGAATCTCCGACGCCCGTCGCTTACCTTGGTCCCATTTATTCGTACAGCTATCTCGCAGCCGCACAGTATTTTTCTAGCGGCGCACAGTTATCAGCAGTATCGACCATCGCCGCAGTCTTCGAAGAGATCGTTCGGAATCAAGCCGACTACGGAGTTGTTCCGATCGAAAACTCGACTGACGGACGCGTTGTCGATACGTTTACGATGTTCGCGAAAGTTCCCGTCGGCATTTGCGGCGAAGTCTTGCTTCCAATCCATCATTGCTTGTTAGGTCGATGCTCTCGCGAGGAGATACGCGAAGTTTACTCGAAACCGCAAGCGTTATCGCAATGTCGCTATTGGCTAAGCCAACATGTGCCGGATGCCCGCTTGATCGAAATCAGCAGCACAACCGCCGCCGCTCGCTTGGCGGCTGATACCCCCGGCGTAGCCGCTGTCGCGTCGATGGAAGCGGGTATGCACTACGGACTGAACGTTATTCAAAAAAACATCGAAGACAACCCCAACAACCTAACGCGATTCGCTGTTATCGGCCATCGTACTCCCGAAAGGACGGGAAACGACAAAACTTCGCTTATGTTCCAAATCCCTCATCAAAGCGGTGCGCTGGCCAACGCGATGCAACTTTTTAGCAAAGCTAAACTGAATATGACTTGGATCGAATCGTTTCCTATTCCAGGCAATTCCAGCGAGTATCTTTTTTTCATCGAGTTCGAAGGGCATCGCACCGACAAGAATGTTGCTTCGGCACTTTCTGCACTTGCCAAACAGACGATACGACTCAGTGTGCTAGGAAGCTACCCACGCGGAAAAATCATCGGTTGAGTTGTCGGTCGCAGAGTTGCATTTGCTCGCTCGGGGCCGTAGATTTAGTCGACGCACATCAGTTGGTGAGCCGTTGGCGCTTGCCATCGGTTCCGTAATTTTCCAATCCCGAATTGATCGACTATTATGACTCTCGGACCGCTAAGCCAATCGCAGATCGACGAATTCAAAAGAGATGGGTATCTCGTTATTCGAGCATTGCTCGATGCCGAAGAGACGGAGCTTACGTTGACGGCAGCTCGCAATGATGAAGCCCTTCGACGCAATGCGATGGATGTGATCGATACGCAAGGGAGGACGACGAACCTTTCGCTTTGGAATCACCCCGGCGACGATATCTACGGTGCCATCTGCCGAAGTCGGCGGATTGTCGATGCGATGGAACAACTCCTCGACGACGAAGTGTATCACTATCATTCCAAATTGAGCGCCAAACAACCGAAAGTGGGTGGGGCTTGGGAATGGCATCAAGATTACGGTTACTGGTATCAGAATGGCTGCCTGTATCCTGATCTGGCAAGTGTCTTTATCGCTTTGGACGCTGCGACTCGTGAGAATGGGTGTTTGCAACTCCTAAAAGGCTCACATCGAATGGGGAGGATCGAGCATGGTCGATTCGGCTCGCAAACGGGGGCTGATCCTGAACGTGTCGAAGCTGCCAAGCAACGAATGGAATTGATCTATTGCGAAATGTCGCCTGGCGACGCTGTCTACTTTCATGGAAATACGCTGCATAGTTCCGATGCCAATCTAAGTGATACGCAACGCTGGGGTTTGATCTGCTGCTACAACACGAAGAACAACAACCCCTTCAAGGATTCGCATCACCCAAGTTATACGCCGCTAGAAAAACTCGACGACGGTGCAATCAAAGCAATGGGAGCGCGCGGTAGCGAAGCAAGTAAAACTTTTCTCGACGCGAAGCGAGATAAGACACAAAGCGTCGCTAAAAAGTGACGAAAGGCCGATGTCCGAATTCGATTTAAACTACTTGCCAAAACTTCCCCGCGATAAAAATGTTGGGATCGGCTGCATCGGTTCGGGATTCATTATGGCCGACTGTCATCTGGTCGCCTATCGACAAGCTGGTTTAAATCCTATCGCGATCACCGCTCGAAATATGGATCGAGCGCGTCAAGTTGCAGCGCGTCATGCGATTCCCAAAGTCTACGAAGACTATCGAGAACTTCTCGTCGATCCACAAATCCAAATTGTGGATATTGCCGTTCCGCCCGATGTGCAGTTCGAGGTGATCAAGGAAATCGCAGCGCGTCGAAAGCATATACGCGGCATCCTGGCTCAGAAGCCATTGGGAGTCGACTATGCTCAAGCGGTTGAAAGCGTACGAATATGCGAGGAAGCAGGAATCGTCTTAGCGGTCAATCAAAACATGCGCTACGACCAATCGGTGCGCGCCATGAAACAGTTGCTCGACCAAAAAGCGATCGGCGAATCGATACTAGCCACCATTGAAATGCGTGCCATCCCACATTGGATGCCTTGGCAAGAGCGACAAGGTTGGGTAACGCTTCGCATTATGAGCATCCACCATCTCGATACGTTTCGATATTGGTTTGGTGATCCCGTCCGTATTTTTGCCAGCACGCGAACCGACCCCAGGACCGCCAATCGCTTCTCGCATGAAGACGGGATCTGTCTCTATATTCTCGAATATGGAAATGGTTTTCGGGCATCGGCTTGGGACGATGTTTGGGCAGGGCCAGCTAAGGAAGGTGCAGCGTCGGATTCGTATATTCGATGGCGAATCGAAGGGACTGAAGGGATGGTACGCGGGACGATCGGTTGGCCGGAATACCCCAAGGCGTCGCCAAGCACACTGGACTACACGACTATCGCTACCGGTCCGAATTGGATTCAGCCGCGTTGGAAAGAAGCTTGGTTTCCGGACGCCTTTGCTGGGCCAATGGCCCAGCTACTTTGTGCCCTTGAAGATAATACTACCCCTGAGATCAGTGGTCGCGACAATCTTCGGACAATGGCTCTTGTCGACGCGGCTTATCGTTCTGCTCGCGAACACCGAGCTGTAGAAATCGATGAAATCACCGGAATATACGAAACATGATTTGCCCCACGAATTCAGGGCGACCACGAATTGGAGAACCAATTTGCTAATAGTGGGTCGAATGCAATACAATGCAACCTTCCAGTTTCTTCCTTTCGTTCAGAGTAGTGACTATGAAATATCGATTGCGTTTAAATGCCTTTGCAGCTTTCTTTGTAGGATTTGTAGTGTGTTCGATGTCGATATCGACATTCGCCGAAGACAAAGTCGCTAAGATCGACTTGGCTGGTGGCAAATTTGTGATGGCGACCCCAGAAACATGGGAAACCGTTCCGCCAAAATCCAACATGGTCACGTACGAGTTCAAAGCACCCAAGGATGCCAAGGACGATACGGCTCGCATCACGATCATGCCTGCATCCGGCGGCGTCGATGCGAACGTGGTCCGATGGATCGGACAATTTGATGGCCTGAAAAAGAGCGATGCAAAGATCGACAAAAAAGAGGTCGCGGGTGCCACCGTTCACATCGTCGATCTTTCAGGAACCTATAACGACAGCATGGGCGGCGGACCATTTGCTCCAGGTAAAACGGTCAAACGAGACAACTATCGGATGCTTGGTGCGATCATCGAAACCAAAGATGCTGGTACGATCTTCGTCAAGATGACGGGAACACAAGCCGTTGTCGAGCCTCTTGTTGAAGGCTTCAAGAAGTCGCTGATGGAAATTAAGAGCAAATAAACGATTCGATATTAAAAAGTCTTTTTGCGTTGAACGACGTGAGTTCGCCGACTTCCTTCAGACTGATACCACGGCACTTGGCAATACAAGCCGCCGTGTGAACGACCAGAGCTGGCTCGTTAGGCCGCACCGATCGCTTGGGCTCGGGCGAGAGATACGGCGAGTCCGTTTCGATCAGCAAACGATTTTCCGGAACTCGCGACGCGACGTCGCGTAGGGCTTCGGATTTCTTGTAGGTAACCATGCCCGCGAAACTAATGTAGAGTCCAAGTTCGAGACAAGCTTGGGCCGTATCCCAACTGCCAGCGAACGAATGCATGACGCCAAGCAGTGGTCCGTTTTGACTGGCTGCTCGCAGTTCGACGAGCATTTCGGATTCGCAGTCGCGCATATGGACTACGACTGGCTTCTCAGTTTTTTTGCTGAGCCGCCAATGCCGATGAAAATTGGTCTGTTGAATCTCCCACGGGCAATCATCCCAGTAGCGATCCAAGCCGGTTTCACCCAACGCTACGACGCGATCATTTTCAACAAGGCGTAGTATCGTCTCCCAGTCTTGTTCAGTTGCTTGATGCGCATAATTCGGATGAATACCGACCGAAGCGAAGACGTTCGATTCCTGGCTTGCAATCTGAACGGATCGCTGGCTCGAATCGGCAGTCGTACCGACGCAAAGCATATTGCGGACGCCAGCGAGTTTCGCTCGATCGAGAACGTTGCCGAGGTCGTCGGCAAACGTTGGATCAGCCAGATGCGAATGCGTATCAAATAATTCCATAATGCATTTCGTTAGGATTTCATCGCGGCGATCGCGTCACTTGCTACGACGCCCGAATGACGTTGCACATGCCCGATTTTCGTCGGAAGAATGAATCCAAGCACCCCTTGCTCAACTTTTTTATCGTATTGCATTAACTCCCAGAGTCGCTCGCCAGGAACTTCGCTGAACGCCGTCGGAAGCCTTAGTTGCTCGAGAAGTTTGCGCTGACGATCGGCATCAGACTTTTGGAACATTCCAAGTCGAACGGCAAGCTGCGCGGCCATCGTCATGCCGATCGCGACAGCTTCTCCATGTAGCAATCGACCGTAGTCGGTCGCGGCTTCGATGGCGTGAGCGAAGGTGTGTCCGTAGTTGAGGATCGCGCGAAGCCCAGTTGTCTCACGCTCATCCTGTTCGACCACTCTGGCCTTGAGCTGACAAGACCGTTCGATGAGTTGTTCTAAGCATTGCGGATCGCGTTGAAGAATCAAAATCGAATTGCGCTCGATGTAATCGAAGAACTCGGCGTCAAGAATGACCCCATATTTGACGACCTCGGCTAATCCGCTTTGAAATTCGCGATCGGCCAAGGTATCGAGAGTTGCAGTATCGATGATCACTGCCGATGGTTGCCAGAACGCACCTACCATGTTTTTGGCATTCGGTAAGTTGATACCTGTTTTGCCACCAACGCTGCTATCGACCATCGCTAAGAGCGTCGTCGGGATTTGCACGAACCGCAACCCGCGAGCAAAACTGGCTGCGGCAAAGCCGGCTAAGTCTCCGACGACACCACCTCCGACAGCAATCACAACACTCGATCGATCGGCTTTCGATTCGAGCATCATATTCCATATTTGCGAGAGTTGCTCGATCGATTTCGAGGCTTCACCGCTTGGAACGATGCATAGAGTTGATCGCAAACGAAGCTGATCGATAGCTTGCGTGACTTGTTCGACGTGCGGTGAAACGACGGCGAGGTCGGCGACAACAAAGACGTGCGAAAGTCCTTTGATCGCGCCGAGGACCTGCTCGGTGTTAGACTGCAAACTTCGCGACGAAAAATAAATAGGATACGATCGTTCGGCAAGTTGCACTTGAACGGTTCGAGTCGTTCCTTCGGAGCCAACGTCGGAGGACGGTTGCATGCCTGACATCATTTTTTCTTGCTCGCGATCGCTTGTTGGGAATCGATGAGTCCTAGAAACGCACCGGCGAGAACGCCTCCTAAATGAGCCATGTTGGCGATGGGTCCTAACACGTTCGCAAATCCTGCGATCAGGAATAGCAACATAATAACGACCGAGCCCTGGGATAGCCGTACTCCTAAGTCAGGGCGAAGATACGATTTGGCGACCAAGAATCCGAAAACACCGAAGACCACCCCCGATAGTCCACCAAAGAACGGGTAGCCAAAGAATTGTGCCGGCATCAAGCCTTGCATCAGACTGGAAAAAGCCCCCGTAATCAGGACGAGGATTGCAAAGCGCAACTCTCCCTCCATGCGTTCGACGATGCGTCCCAGTTGGATAAGAGCCAGTACGTTGAATACGATATGCATCGTGCTGCCGTGCGGGAACATCGGTGTTAGGACTCGCCAAATTTCGCCTTTTTTGAGGCTGGCAGCCGGATCCTTCGGCGACGACGTATCTTTTTGCGAAAGGATGTAATCTTCCGTGCTCACAAATTGCATTTCTTCAAGAACGAGTCTTCCGAATTTGTTCTGCTCACCAGGGTTCATGAAGTTGGTCGCTAAACTAACTACAACTGCAATGATGATGAGCGTGAGGGTAATCGGTGGTACACCGCCTCCGTTCATGGGACCGCCTCGAAAAACGATGCGACCCGTCTTTACACGCCGACTCACGTCAAGCTTATGTTTTTTTTGATCTTGGACGATTCGCTGAGCGTCGCGAATCGCATCGTTATATTTCGGATCGACCGAATTCGCGAGAAATGAGTCAAGCTCTTTGCGAGCCACGTCCAGTCGATCTTCGTCTCGAATCCAGACTTCCCATTGATCGCTGGTTGGCCCGGACTCTACGTGCGTCGATATTTGAAGCGTCAGCAGATAGGCGACGAACGCTTCCGCTTTGGTTTGCCCGTCAAGAGTAGCCAACAGTCTCATGAATCACTCATTTCTTAGTTTCTTGCGTTCGACTTCTGAACGAAGGTAATACGCTCGGTGTTTTAGATTCGTGGATGCTTTTTCGTCGATCACCACGGTGACATCTGCATGGAGTTGCAACGCCGAAGCCGGGACAAGGCACGTGATCGGTCCTTCGATGGCCGCCTGAATGGCTTCCGCTTTCGATTCGCCCGTCGCAATTAACAAGATCCGTTTTGCACTGAGTATGGTTCCAATTCCCATGGTGATGGCGGTTGCAGGAACGTTATCGATGCTTGTAAAAAAGCGAGCATTGTCGCGGCGCGTCCCTTCCGTGAGTGTCTTCACACGGGTTCGACTGGCTAAACTGGAGCCGGGTTCATTAAAACCGATGTGCCCATCGGTACCAATGCCAAGCAACTGTATATCGATGCCGCCAGCCCGCTCAAGCTTTTTTTCATAGTCATGGCATTCATTTTCGAGATCCTTCGCATCGCCACGTGGGAGATGCGTTTGCTCACGAGAAATATCCAGATGCTGAAAAAGATGAGTTTGCATGAATGCCCGATAGCTCGTCGGCTGATCAGGACTGATCCCGACATACTCGTCGAGATTAAAGGTCGTTACGCGTTTAAATGAAATCTGTTTTTCCCGGTGAAGTTCGATTAACCGACCGTAGGCGGCAACCGGAGTACCGCCGGTTGCTAATCCGAGAACCGAATCGGGTTTTGCCGTTACTTGAGCTGCGAATTCGGTCGCGACAAACGAAGCGACTGATTCTGGATTGGGTAGAATAACAATTCGCATTCCGGCAGGTCCTACGCTGGTCGAGAGATTTCCAGTTGCATATATTCGACGATCTTCGACGAACCAGCAAGCCGCTTGACAAGCCATTGAACTATCATGAAACGAAAACGCGGTGTGAAAATGGGGAGCCGGTTCGCAATCGGCTTGTTTTTATTGGCTTGGATTGCCTATTTCGCCGTAGCCTTTTTTGATCACGCTGCCGCCAATATTACTTGGACCGTTTTTCTCATTCTCGCCGTAATATTCGGCTATATCTGGCTTTGGTATGAAAAGTCGGTTCCGCGTTTTGTTCGCATCGGCTTGGTAGTATTGCCCGTAATTGGCCTAGCGGCATTCTTTTCTTGGTATGAATTTTACGGTTTCTCCGGCGAACTTGTCCCGCAATTTCGAGTCCGTCGATCGAAAGATTTTTCGGCTTCCGTTAGCGTCCGCCCAGAAAATCCTCGGAAACAAACCGACTTGGCGATGAATTACTCCTTTCGGCAATTTTTGGGGAATTCGCGAACAGGTTTGATCCCTAACATCCAGTTATTGGAAAACTGGGATTCGCAACCGCCTAAAATTCTTTGGAAACAGCCGATTGGGCCCGGTTGGTCTGGCTTTGCGATTCAAGATGGATTGTGCGTCACGATGGAGGAATTCGAAGGGCAAGATTCTATCGTCGCGTTGGACTTAGCCGATGGTTCACTCCGCTGGCGAACCCCCTTAGGCGGAAAGCATTTTCATCCCCTGGGCGGAGGTGGGCCGTGCGCGACACCAACGATTGAGGGCGATCGACTCTACACTCAAAGCTCCACCGGCATCGTCGGATGCTGCGAACTTTTAACCGGTAAGCTCATTTGGAAAGTCGACTTGCTCAAAAAGGCTGGTATTAGTCAAGCCGAAGCCGAATCAGGAGTTTCATGGGGCAGAAGCGGTTCGCCGCTCCTTTACGGGGATTTAGTAGTCGTACCTTTTGGTGGAGAGTCGGGGAAAAGACTCGATTCTTTAATTGCACTCGATCGATCGACCGGCGAAGAACGATGGCGAGGGGGTACGGCACAAATAAGTTATGCGTCGCCCTCTCTGATGACCATTCAAGGTGTCGAACAGATTGTGATGGTCAACGAATCGTCGGTTACCGGTCACGAACCATCTACCGGTGCCGTTTTGTGGAGTTACGATTGGCCTGGCGAAAGCAACGGCGGGGCGAATGTATCCCAACCTGTTTCGATCAATCAATCGCTAGTTTTACTTTCGAATGGGTATGGCAAGGGAGCACTCATGCTCGATTTTTCGAACAGCACTCGGTCGACATTCGTCGTGACTCCCAAATGGAAGTACTCGACGCTTTTAAAGTCGAAGTTCACCAATACGATTCTATTCGAAGGCTACCTATATGCGCTGAGCGATGGCATTCTCGAATGCGTCCGAGCAGAAGATGGTAAGCGAATGTGGAAAGACGGGAAAAATGGCCGTCTGGGACACGGTCAAATTTTAGTCGTCGGCAAACATCTACTGATCAGTACCGAAGATGGTCGATGCGTGCTCGGTCGCGCTGATCCTGACGCATTCCATAAGGTCGGCGAATTCCCGGTCCTTTCCGGAATCACTTGGAACACTATCGCCGTCGTCGGAAATCGTATCTTAATGCGAAACGGCGAGCAGTCGGCGTGCGTCGAAGTCCCAGTTGCTCCGTAGTGTTCAGTAGCCGCACTCAGTCCGCAAACCCGGTTTAATCGGCTTTTCGCGACATCTTCCCCAGTTGGGTGTGGTAGACAGTTTGCCTGAGCGGCCACCCTAAAACACTCAGACACCTAAAAACCACCACCATGGGTGGGTATATCGGGTGGAAATACGACGTTCGTGCCTGAGCAAGCGCGTTTGGGGAGGGGTAGCAAAGCTGTGCCGACCAAATTTTGAGAAAGAGTTTGATTGCTGGGAGCCTCTGAACAACACTTAGAGTGTAAGGGACAACGGGTCGGCCGGGAGGTAGCTCCTGGTCGGCACTCTGATGGATCGGAAATTCTTTTTCACCTCTGAAGCCATCCTCGATTTCTTGTTCCTTAAGCAATGTCTAACGTTGAAAATGCGTATAACCAAGTTCGTTGTGAGCTAGCCGAAGTCGGCTTGCTAGCCGAGGGACTTTATTTGGATTGTATCGAACTCTGTGTATCGGATTATCCCTGCACGGACGAGTTAGGCTATCTATTTGAAGAGATTGGCCCATGGGGACGATTGGGGTTCAAGCCAGGCGTAATTTATTTGCCGAGCGATCTTTCAGGTCACTCGCGTAGCCCGGGGCACTCGATACTCGATACGATTCGGCACGAATATGCGCATGCTTGGTCATACGTCGATCCTCGGTTTTTTCGTGACGAATGGTTTGTCCATGCTTTTGGTGCGAACTACGCAAATTCGAATCCCAAGCCGTATCGAACATGGCGACAACAAGCTTTGCGATCCCGGCGATATCGTCAAGCCCTTGGAAGATGCCGAACCGATACCGGTAGGGCTCGTGTTTGGGATCGATTGGTTAGTCAACAATTCATCACTGAGTATGCGATAACCTGTGCTTGCGAGGACTTTGCTGAGACCTTTATGTTCTATTTGAAGTATCGCAATTCGCTTGATCGATTTGAAGACCGTCCAAATATTCTTCGTAAAATCCGACTTGTCGAACGTTCGGTGCAACGAGCCGCACGACAACTTCGTTGGGGACAGCAAAAGCATTGGCGGATCGCGTCTGCTTAGTTCGACAGTCCGATGGAAGCGAATAAAACATTGGATACACACGGATAGGCAATGGGGGTTTGCGACCGTAAAATGTTCGTCTTTACGATGTCGGATGCGCCTCGGCGAGGCACCTCATTGAGAACGTCATTATGAAGCTTTGCAGATTTGTTCGATCGGATGGCTCCGTTGGTTGGGGAGTTCAGAATAGTGCTGGTATACAAGACATATCCAAAGCAGATCCGACTTTGCCAACGAAGATGGTCGACATCATTCAAGGGTGGCCTCAACTATTGCCTCGCGTTCTGGGACTTGGCAAACGCTTAGAGGTTTGCGAAGAACCGCTTCGCATTCTCTGCCCATTGGATCGACCGCGTAAAGTTCTCTGCATCGGACTCAATTATCGCGATCATGCGATCGAAACCGGTCAAGCTATTCCAGGTGAACCGATGGTTTTCTGCAAAGTGCCGACGGCGGTGATCGGACCCGGCGACGATATTGTACTTCCCAAAGTGAGCACGCAAGTCGACTTCGAGGCGGAATTGGTAATCGTGATCGGTACGCGCGCCAAGAATGTCGACTTGGAAGGAGCTAAGAAAGCCATTTTTGGTTACACGGTCGGTCACGATGTCTCGGCCCGAGATTGGCAGACCGGGAAACCAGGCAAGCAATATTTCTTAGGAAAATCATTTGATACGTTTGCACCGCTGGGGCCGGCGATTGCCTTAGCCGAAAGGATACTAGATCCGAAGAATCTTAAGATTCAAAGTCGTATCAACGGCGAGACCATGCAAGATAGCTCGACGAGCCAATTGATTTTTTCACCGACTGAACTCGTTTCGTATATTTCGCAGGTCATCACGCTCGATGCTGGCGATGTTATCTTTACCGGTACGCCCTCTGGAGTTGGATTAGCCAGAAAGCCGCCGCGTTTCTTGCAACCTGGCGACGTTGTCGAAATCGAGATTGAATCGCTTGGCATCCTAAGAAACCCATGCGTTGCTGAATCGTAACCGCGAGTTTCTTGCGGATTGTAGGTTGGGGGCGAGAGCCACAATCGTGGCGAATGCAGCAAAACCAATTTTCGAGGACAAACAGATGACTTTCAGTCTAAAAAACAAGACCGTTTTGGTAACCGGAGCGAATCGCGCATCGGAAAAGCAATTTTAGAAGAAGCGCTTCGGCGCGGTGCGACGAAGGTCTACGCAGCGGTGCGTAACGTCGATTCGGCCGGCCCACGCGTGGTCGAGTACGGTGATCGTGTGGTGCCGATTCGACTTGACCTGGAAGACCCTGCGTCGATCACGGCTGCCGCCAAGACGGCAACGGATGTCGACGTTGTCGTTAACAACGCTGGAGTGTTGAAGAACGCGACTGCTATTTTCGACGCCATTGCCGAAGGCCGCTTTCATGTTTGGCCAGATTCGATGGCCAAACAGGTTGGCAATGCCTACCAAAGTTTTGCTGAGAACGTCGTCGAAGCGAATATGCAGGAAAGTCCAGCGTGAGCCTCTGGCGTAGTGGATCTTGTCAAAGATCCGGCCGAACGGATATGTCTGAGCTTCCTTGGATTATCTTGTTCATCCTGTAGATCCTGTCGCTTTAAGATATCGAACTCGATTCAGGTTTTCGCCAGCGGTTTGACATCCCAAATTTCGTCAGCGTATTGTTGAATCGTCCTATCGCTCGAAAACCATCCGCTCGCGGCGGTATTTAGAATACTCATTCGGTCCCATTTTTCATGGTCGATGTATGCATCATTGACTCGCCGCTGCGCATCGATGTAACTGCGCAAGTCTGCAAGGGTTAGCCATTGATCGTTTGAACTTTTCAAACCAGCAATCAGCATATTAAAAATGGTCGGTTCGTTCTCATTAAAATGGCCGCTCTCCAATAACGACATGATGCGACTAATCTCAGGATCGCGGGCGATGATTGCGTTGGGATCGTACTGTTTTCGGGTCGTCTGAACTTCGCTTGCATCGAGTCCGAACAAGAAGAAGTTCTCCTCGCCAACTTTGTCTCGAATTTCAATATTAGCGCCATCCAGCGTACCAATCGTTAATGCTCCATTCATCATGAACTTCATATTTCCAGTACCAGAAGCTTCTTTACCGGCCGTCGAAATCTGCTCGGACAATTCTGTACCAGGGCAAATGATCTCCATGGCTGAAACACAATAGTTCGGAAAGAAGGCAAACTTTAACAGGTCTTGCGATAGCGAATCACGATTGATCACTTCGGCTACATTGTTGATCAATTTCACAATCAATTTGGCAAGATAGTAGCCAGGGGCCGCTTTTCCACCAATCAAGACGCAGCGCGGCAACATGCCACTTGTTTCGCCACGTTGAATGCGATCGTAAAGGTGAATAACGTGCAAGACATTCAGCAATTGACGTTTGTATTCGTGAATCCTCTTGACCTGCACATCAAACAATGCCGATGTGTCAAAGACGACCCCCGTATGCTTGGCAACATACTCGGACGTACGCCGTTTATTCTCGCGCTTGATAGCCCGCCAACGTTCGCGAAAAACCGCATCTTCCGCATACTGTGCCAAAGCGGATACTTCATCAAAGTTCGACTCCCACTTGGTTCCAATTGTTTCGTTCAATAGGTTTCGCAGTTTTGGGTTACAGTGCGAAAGCCAACGTCGCTGCGTCACGCCATTGGTTTTGTTGTTGAATTTTCTAGGCCAGATTCGATGGAAATCGGCGAACAAACCCGCTTTCAAAAGTTCGGTATGTAAGTGCGCGACACCATTGACAGAAAAGCTTCCGACGATGCTTAAAAACGCCATTCGAATGTGCGGATCATAACCTTCCTCGATCAGTGACACTCGCCTACGCAGTTCAAGGTCACCGGGAAACGCCTTCTCGACCTCGGCCATAAAACGCTCGTTAATTTCGTAAACGATTTCCATGACTCGGGGCAGCAGATGACGGAACAAGCCTACGGGCCATCGTTCAAGAGCCTCGGGAAGAAGAGTATGGTTGGTGTACGCCATGCACTTGGTCGTGATTTCCCAAGCATCATCCCATGACAAGCCGTGTTCATCCATCAGAAGCCGCATTAACTCAGGAACGGCACATGCAGGATGAGTATCATTGAGCTGAAAGCAATTCTTGCTGGCGAATTTGGAAAAGTCCTCGCCGTGCTGTTTCACCCATTTCGCGAGTACATCTTGCAAGCTTGCAGACACCAAAAAGTATTGCTGTTTTAATCTTAGTGCTTTTCCGTTCTCGCTGGCGTCGTTCGGATAGAGCACCATCGAGATTTGCTCAGCATTATTCCTTTGCGCAACCGCCTCAGGATAGCTGCCAGCATTGAATTGATTCAAATTGAAATCGTCCGTTGCGGTAGCCTTCCAGAGTCTCAACGTATTCACGGTCTCGTTTTTATAGCCAGGAATCGGCATGTCGTACGGAACGGCTAATACATCATTGGAAGCAACCCAATGATTTCGGAGCGTACCGTCGGCGTCGTGGTATCGCTGGGTATGGCCATAGAATCGAACGGTCCGAGTTTCGGCAGGTCGTTGGATTTCCCACGGGTTTCCGTCTCGTAGCCAGCGATCGGGCGTCTCGATTTGATGACCATCTTCGATGTGTTGATGAAACATCCCAAATTCGTATCGAATGCCATACCCGACAACGGGCAGTTCCAAGTTTGCGCAACTATCTAGAAAGCATGCTGCCAGTCGCCCCAATCCTCCGTTGCCAAGCCCCGCATCGTGTTCGTGCTCCTCCACCTCCTCAAGCTGTAAACCATAGTCATGAAGTGCAACACGCAGCGATTCATCGAGACCGAGATTGAGAATCGCGTTGGACAAAGAACGTCCTAGTAAAAATTCGAGCGAAAGATAGTGGACGCGCCGTTGTGATGATTCGATGAATCGCTTGCGGGTGGTTTGCCAATGTTCGCTGACGCGGTCGCGAATTGCGATCGCCGAGGCACGATAGTAATCGCTTGCATGAACGTTTTCGTCGTGATGGCCCAGCGTGTAAAGGAGGTGCCGTTGGAGTTCGAGGGGCAGTGGCCCAAGGAGGGCATTTTTCGTTCGTGGTTTCAATTCAATTGTGCTCGTCAAAATTCAATTCGTATGGGATTAGATGGTTAAGGAAAACAGGCTCTTTTTTGACACTTCTCGCTGATCGCCATCTCGAAAACGCTCGTTCCTAGACTCTCGCCTGGGAACGCACACTTCAGACTAGGTTGCAAATCAATGCCCGCCGTGCTTGGCTGGCTTTGCCTCGCCGTGACCGGTTGCCGGTTCTTCGCTTGGCTCGATTTTCTCCTTGTCGGATGCGGCGATCGCGGCCTTGGTCGATACCATGCGTTGTATCTTGTCGCTGGGTGCTTCGTAGACTTCGGTGAGCAAGTAGACTTCCACCCTAGCGTTGGCCGATTGGTCGACTTCGTTTCCGGCATAGCGAGGCTCGGACGAACCCGCCAAACTCAATCGGATTCGATTCGGTTCGATACCGGCCGAGACGAGGTATTCCATCGCTTTTAAGGCTCGTTGAAACGAGATGTTCATGGCGTCCATCGAAATACCGCCCGCTTGTTGGCTATCGCTCAAAGCGTGCCCGCGAACTTCAATCCGCTGTGGTTTGCCCTGCAGCTCCGGCAAAACGTTATCCAGATCCTTTTTAGCGTCTTCTGACAAAGCAATCGAATTGGCTTCGAACTTGACGATCGTTCCGACGTTGTTCTGATTGCCTTCGTCGGTCATCTTGTTTTGCGTTGTCGAACTATCTTTGCCTTTTGCTCGCGAACGTCGTCCTCCCGTCGAGTCATTGCGACTTGGAAGAACCGACGAGTTCGGATTGCCAGTAAGCTGGCGTCCGGACGGATTCTTAAAGTAGTCTGCGACCGCTTCTTTGAGTTCTGGCTTCTGGGATGTCAACCACATCACCATAAAGAACGCCATCATCGCAGTCACGAAGTCTGCGTACGCAACTTTCCATGCACCACCGCCACCGCCCGCCATCGTATGATTCCTCTTCTAAAATTCGTTGGATGTAAATAAGTGTCCAGTACCTTTTGTGCAAAGCACCCGAAGGGCCGTTCCGGCCAAAGGTACCGGACACTTATTTATCGAATGTTACTAAGCAGCACTTCCGGTATCGATCGCTTTGAGCATCTTTTCCATGTCGTCTTGGCCAGGTCGAACATCGCTGCCAAGGCCACGTCGCCCGGTTTCGATTGCCATTTTCGGTTGCATTCCACCAAAGAAACCTTGCATGACCGATGAAAGCGTTTTGAAATAGGTTCCTTCAGCGTGCGCGATGACATCCATTTTTCCAGCAAGCGGTGCAAAGAATCCGTACGATAAGAGAATTCCCAACATCGTACCGACAAGTGCCGCACCGACGTGATGTCCGACTTCTTCCACGGGACCGCTGATGTGCTCCATCGTCACCACAATCCCCAGAACTGCAGCCACAATTCCGAATCCTGGCAAACCGTCGGCCGTCTTCGTGAGGGCAGCAATTGGAGCATGATGCTCTTCTTCCATCGCCGCCAATTCCAATTCGAGCAATGGTCCTAGTTCTTCAGGCTTAACCGAACCGTCAATGATCGGGCCAAAGGCACCTTTGATGAAATCGGTGGCGTGGTGATCAGCGGCTAGTTTCGGATATTTGGAAAATATCGAACTGCTGTGCGGATCGGCAATATGCGATTCGAGCGCAAGCATCCCATCCTTTCGAGCTGTTCGAAATAATTCATAAAGTGCTTGGAACGATTCTTCGTACGATTTCTTACCATAGGGTGATCCTTTAACCGTTTGAAGCAATCCCTTCATGAGTCCGATCAAGGTGCTGACTGGAGACATGGTGATCAATGCTCCTAGCGAAGCGCCACCGATAACCAAAAATTCATAGGGTTGAATCAAAGCCCCAATATGTCCACCCGAACCGACGAATCCGGCAAGGATACAGGCGGTAACGACAAAGGAACCGAGGAGGACAACCATAATGTTTCCGAACTTTCGCTATACACGTTGTAAACAAACTGGGCGGAATATATTCGCCCAAAGCATATACCTTCGATACGCAAGCGCGGCAAACCAATCCAGACTCGGAAACAAAACGAATGGACTGCGACTCTGCCGACTGTAACGATTAATCCGCCGGTAGCCTAGATGCCGTATGGTTAGCGTCTACTTCTTCTCGGCGATATGATAGAGAAACCGATCGGAGCGAATCAGTAAGGTATTTCCGACGATGGCCGGCGTCGCATTAAAATTCTCGCTTTCGCTCCCAAGTCGATTGATACCAAGCTCGCGATATTCAGGCTCGGCAGCCAAGACGATTACGCCTGCATCGCGAGTCGTCATCAGGAGCCGATCACCGGCCAGGACGACCGAGGCGTAGACTCGACCTTGGGTTGCCAGTCGTTCGCGGAACATTTCTTCACCATCGGATGCGCGAACACAAAGAGCCATCGATTTGTCGTGTGACCAATAAAGGTAGCCCTTATGAATCAAGGGCGAAGTCACATTGGCACCGGCCACCACATCCCAGACCAAGTGCGTTTTGGTCACATCGCCTCGACCGCCTGCTCGGATGGCAAGCGTTCGATTCTGGCGACCTCCGCTGCAATACAGCATATCGCCGTCAACGACAACGCAGGGTACGACATAATCTTCGATACCTTTGCATCGCCAAAGTTCTTTGCCGCTCTCGGGATCAAAACCGAGAATCCAATCCTTTTGATTGATAACTAACTCGGTCGATCCGTCAGGCAATACAACCAGCGTCGGCGTCGTCCAGGCTTCGCGTATCTCCGGCGTTCGCCAAACAACCTCGCCGGTTGCTTTATCGATTCCATACGCCGCACCAGCAATTCCCGGTGAGTTGAGTTTTGGGCGTGATCGGTGTTTTAGGGTTGGTTTTCTGGCTGTGATCCAAGTGTGTCGATCCCTTCACCGAGTGATTTTCGATTCGATTTCGTCCCAGAGCAACGG
>Ga0163150_10002227_pt1 | contig 30429 bp, 24 predicted proteins | sample OliLakLV19P2IB_FD_148628 | JGI IMG/M metagenome (GOLD analysis project Ga0163150, IMG submission 148628) | Freshwater microbial mat bacterial communities from Lake Vanda, McMurdo Dry Valleys, Antarctica - Oligotrophic Lake LV.19.P2.IB | ecosystem: Environmental > Aquatic > Freshwater > Lake >...
AACATCCTTATCGGCCTTTCGTGGGCAGGCGTCATTGCCTGCCTTCACGATCTCGGCCGCTGCGGTGGCCCCCTTTTGCTTGAGCATTCATCCGGCCATCTGGTTCCCTTTTGCGTGAGCAGTTCCAACGACGTACCAACGAATCTAGTCTGACCGTTAGGGTTAGCCACGGGCCGCATGTTGGCTGCCTCGCCGACAGTGCGAGCGGATGATCGCGTACAACGGAGCCGGCCTCGAACGGCATCTGGGGCAAGGTAAAGCGCAGCCACACTCCGGAGCGCCCTCCCGCCGGTTCTGCCCGACCGGCCCCTAAAGACACCGACATCGTCCGCGCCTTTGGGGCTTCGCCTGTCCTTCCATCGCCCTCGGCGAGCCTCGAAAGCAAAAAATGATCATTAAATACATGAAAAACTTTTAGGAGATGTAGTAAGATACGTTCGTTGGCCGCACGACACGCGGGACCAGCGACAATGTTTGCCGGTGCCGCACTTGGGGCCTGTGCTGTATGTCACTACTACCTCCTCAACCTTTCACCTTTTCACCTTTTCACCTTTTTCTTTTTTCAGTTTTTTCAGATTTCCAGTTTTCAATTGGCTCTTTCGCGCATTCTGTCCCCTTTAAATCGGGAATTGCAGCGCACTACTACTTGTCACACTTTTCTCTCTTCCTTGATTCGTCTTGTGTCTCTCTTGCTCCAGTGACGGAACCGTATCGGTGACATGAAGGGCGCCGCTTGCCCGTCTGTCGATAGACCGAACGTGAAAGGAAGGGCTTGGCCAACGTAGGCCACCCTCGAAATTCAGAACCATTCATCGCCCGGCCCCGGGGTATCGATGTGCAGGCGACGCTGGTCGCTGCACGACCCCCGGTGAGGCCGGGCCGATGGAGTCGCACTGACGCGACTTAACTATGAAAGTTTGACAATGTATATGCAGCTTTCGCGCGAAGACCGGATCGCGCAGATTGAGAAGAATGCGCCCGAAGAACTGAGGCAGATCAACCGCTGGCTCCTGTGGGCCTCCATGGATCGGGATGGGAAGGCCACTAAGGCACCCTGCCATCGCGGCGGGCGGTCGATCGACCCTCACAACCCCAACCATTGGACGACCTTTAACCAGGTGATTGAGGACTTGCGTGCCTCGCATCACAGTGTGGACGGCGTCGCATTCGTTTTCTCCAAAGACGACGACGTGATGGGGATCGACATCGACGATTGCCTCGGCATTGATGGTCTCCACACGTCCATTGATGATCTCGTGCGGCGGATGGATACCTATACGGAGATCAGCCCGGGCGGCCATGGGCTGAAGCTGTTCATGCGAGGTCAGAAGCCCGGGAGTCGCTGCAAGAAGTCGGGCGTCGAGGGCGCTGACGCTATTGAGATGTACAGTGAGAAGCGCATGTTCACCGTGACCGGCAACCTCTATAACGGCGCCCCCCGTGTGGTCCGGGCCAATCAGGTTGTTATCGAGGACGCTTATCGCCGCTATTGTGGCGAGGACGCGCCCCGTCACAAGCAGTCTCTGCCTGACTGGCGTCCCGGGGCATCGGAGGCTGAGTTGCTGCATGAAGACGAGCTCTTGTTGGCGAAAGCCAAATCGTCCCGCGGCGAGAGTTTCAAAGCGTTGTTTGATGGCGATACCTCGGCCTATGGCGACGATCATTCCGCCGCTGATCTGGCTCTGTGCAACATGTTGGCGGCTGATTGTGGCCTCGGCCGGCACGAGCAGGTTGATCGTATCTTCCGTCACTCTGGGCTGATTCGTCCGAAGTGGGACGAGAAGCACGGTACGCTGACTTACGGCCAGATGACTGTGAACAAGGCGTATGAGGGCCGCTACCAAGTGCCCGCCGATTCGCCGAACCGGTCGATGGCGGGTGGTGGCGACGCGTGGTCGGCCGCCCGTGAAGAGGGCCTTATCCCGGCGGGCCTCACGACCGCTGATCTCGGGTATCTGGCTTCGTGCACGGGTGACCTGACGACGCTGCTTAACCTGCTCCGCAGTCAGAAGCTTTTCCTGCGGACGGACCGTCAGGAAGACGGCCAAGCGAGCGATCTTCTTATTCAGCACGACCGCTATTCCGAGGTGGCCCCGAAGCTCCTCGCCGGCCGGTTCGCGGACCGTCGTCTGGTCGCCGGGACTAGCGACGTGTATGCCTGGAACGCGAAGGAAAGCCATCATGAGGTCTGGCCTGACGCGACCTGCTAATCGCACCTTTACAAGGCGCTGAAGGAGGGCGCCTTTGTGGAGCTCCCCAAGCGTCCCCGCGAGTTCCATAGTCTTTCGAAGAGGTGGCGCCTGCTTAAGCGCAACGCGCCCGACAATCGTCAGGTCCGCGAGGTCTTGGCGGCGCTGAAGCGCGAGGTCCATATCCCGTGGCTTGCTCAGAGCGCGATGTGGCTCCAGGGGCCGGATCGTCCCGGCGGATGGGCGGAAGGGATGACGGAGCAGTATCCGCCGTCCGAGGTGACGGCTTGCCGTAACGTCTTGGTTCACGTCGCCACCGGCACGGTCATTGACGCCGCTCCCCTCGAGTTCTTCCACCTCGCCACCTCCGCCTTCAACTATGAAAGCGACGCGGGCGAGCCCGTGCAGTGGCTGCAGTTCCTCAATCAGATCTTTGAGGATGACGCGCAGTCCGTGGCGGCGACGAAGCAGATGTTTGGATATGTCCTTTCGGGGAAGCTGCATCTGCAGAAGATCTTCCTGCTCATCGGGCCCCGCCGCTCGGGCAAGAGCACGATGGTCCGCCTGCTGGAGGAGCTCATCGGGCGTAACAACGCCGGTAGCCGCTCGGTTTCGGATTTGGGGGCCACGTTCGGTTTGGATGGGCTCGAAAATCGAAAGCTCGTGGTGTTCAGCGACGTCCGGTCGGACAGCACCACGAAGGCCTCGGCCCGTGTTCCCGAACAGCTCTTGAAGGTCTCCGGTGGTGACCGGGTGAATGTGAACCGGAAGTACCTTTCCACGTGGGAGGGCGATTTGAAGGTGCACATCCTGATGGTCTCGAACCAGGTGCCGACGTTCACCGACCAGAGTGGGGCTTTGGCGAGCCGGTTCATCGCCATCAAGACCCGTAAGTGTTTTGACGGGGCCGAGGACCATCTGCTCATGCCCCGCCTGATGCAGGAACTCCCGGCGATCTTCCGTTGGGCGATGGAGGGTTATCAGGAGCTCCACGCCGAGGGCCGCTTCGTGCAGCCCGATGCGGGCCGTGACGAACTGAGGCAGATGGCCGAGGCATTGAGCATCGTCAGCAACTTCGTTCGCGAGTGTTGCGTGCTGAATCCCGGCACGAGGGTGGCCAAGCAGGAGCTGTTCGATCGGTTCAAGAAGTGGTGCGAAGAGAACAACCAACACGCTTGCAGCAGCTCCGAATTCGGGAGCGCACTGATGGCGGCATTCCCGGTTACGGGCGATCAGAAGACGATGAGCGGCGGCCGTCGCAAGAACGCGTACACCGGGATTGGCCTGCAGGGGGAAAGCCTCCAATGGCCTATGGCGAACGAGCGTCCGGCCGCGTGATGACTTGACTCTTGAAAAGCGCAGCCCCACGCGCCCACCAGACATCCTAAGTCGCAATAGAAAAGGAGCCCCGGCTTACGCCGGGGCTCTTTTAATTTGGCTGAGCGACACATCGGTCGCGAACTTGAACCATTCAAGCGCTGCGGGTCCACGATCGCGATTCTTGCCCGCCCGGGAGCGGTCCTTAGCGTTCTGCAAGTCGGGGTGGATGGCATCGGCTCTCGAGGCTGCGAGAAGAAGCTCCCGGCTTCGATCAGGTGCATGGCGATGAGCTGTGGCGAGCCCAGCTGTCGATGGAGCTGACGGCGCTGGACCAGGTGATCGCGATGATCAGGCAGGTGGAAGAGAAGCTCGACGCCATCGGCGGGAGCGACGTGCGGGTGATCCGGCTGCGGACGATCCCGGGGGTGGGGCCACGCCTGGCGGAGGTGGTGGCGGCGACGCTGGATGACCCGCACCGCTTCAAGAGCCGGCGCGAGGTGGCGGCGTACGCGGGGCTGGTGCCGCGGCAGTCCAGTCGGGCGCGATGAACCGGCAGGGGCGGATCACCGGCGCCGGGCAGAAGCTCTTACGGGCGCTCTTGGTGGAGGTAAGCTGGATGATGAAGATGCACCACCCCGCGCTGTGTACCAAATCGCCGAGCAGACGGCGCGGGGCAGCAGGACGCGGCGGAAGATCGCCCTGGTGGCCCTGGCCCGGCGGCTCTTGATCATTTGCTGGGCGATGCTGCGCGATCAGACGGATTGGCGTGAACCGACGGCGCGGGCGGCATGAACCGCCGGCAGACGGCAAGAACGATGAGGGCCCTCCGGAAGGGTTGCGGGCCGCGGTCGTCGGTGGATCGGCCAAGGTTCGACAGGATGCAGGTGAACAGCCCCGGGGCTTTTATGGGCCATGAGCCCGAAAATGAAACTGGGCATCACCGGAGTAAGTGACATGGGCCCCGCCGAATCCGACTTAACAGACCAGCTTCCGAGAAAAAGCCCCACGTTCCGGTAGGGCGCGAGCACTCACTATTTCTGCACGCGTGAAAAAATTACGGGCTGCGGTTGAAGGCGTGGGTCAGATCGTTGAGCTGGTTGGCGCCGCGGGTGAGCACCTTTGAGGCGCTCGTACCGCCCGTGTTTTGGCGAACACCCATGCGGCACATGCCTCGAGCCTTCGATCTGTGAAGCACGTAGCCAAGTCGGCCTAGTTGTACCTTGATGATTTTTTCACGCATGCAAAAATCCTCATAACGAAGCAGGTGCCTCGGGAAATAAAATTTGGAGTACTTGAAAATCGTTGTTTCCAATTGGGAAATCATGCAAAATCATCACGCCCAAGGCGAGGATCTCCGCGATGACACGTGATAATGAGGGCAGACGCTACCGGCGCTGAGTGCGGCCTGTCAGCACACGATTGAATCACCCTCCACGGACTGACTTATGTCGAACTCTCAAGGCCCCATCGACTCGTCCTCGGCCGCTATTCTGCAGAAAGTGCTGTTCACGGTGGACGAAGTAGCCCAGCTTTTGGGGTGCTCGCCCCGTACGATCTATCGATATGCCGATGCGGGGATGATGCCCCCGGCCATCAAGATCGGTAACTTGGTTCGGTGGCACCGCGAGGTGGTCGAGACTTGGATTGGCGCAGGTTGCCCGCGTCATCGTCCCCTCCGGCGGGCGGCGAACTAGGATCACCTCATTGGTGAGGCCTCGTTCAATGTTGCCCACACAATCAGTCGGCGTAAACGGACATCGCGGCTTAGGACGGCATCAACGCGCAAGTGGGGTAACCAGATGGGCACTGTCTACCGCGCAACATTTACCAAACCGGTGCCGGACGGCGCCGAATTGTTTACCCACAAGGGAACACGATTCGCCCGATGGTCGACCGCGAGGGGAGCCAAGCGGTCCGCACGGGTGACCACCACCGCCGCCGGCGATCGGCTGCTTATCGAGACGGGCACGTACACCGCCAAGTACCGCGACGGCAGAGGCGTCATGGTGAAGGTGGCAACCGGCTGCCGCAGTCTTGATGCCGCAAAGGCTGTGCTGGGGGAACTGGTGAGCCGCTCGGACAAAGTGCGTTCTGGCATTACCAGCGCCGCGGAGGATTCGGTGCTCAATCATCAGGCGACACCGATCGCATCGCAGATTGCTGCTTACTTCAAGCACTTGACAGGCAAGCGGGGCAAGGGGAGCAAGCCGAAGCTCTCGCCGGTTCATGCTAAGAACGTGCGTCGAGGCATCGAGCGGATCGTGAATGGATGTGGCTTCACCCTTCTTCGGCAACTGAACCGTCAAGCCGTCGAGGGGTGGATGCAGCGGGAACTGGGGGCCGAGAAACCCCGCTCCGCTCGCACCCTGAATGCGAACCTTGCCGGGCTTTGCGCCTTCGGCAACTGGTGCGTCGAGACGGGCCGACTGACTGTGAACCCGTTCGCACGAATGGCGAAACTTGATGAAAAGGCCGATCGGCGACGGCACCGCCGTGCATTGACTGGCGTTGAACTTCGTCGCCTCCTGCATGTGGCGACGCTTCGGCCGCTCGCTGAATACGGGCGCGAAACAGCGGCACTGCCGGGCGACAAACGAAAAGGCCGGCGAACGTGGACAAAGCTGCCGCTGACGCTCGCAACGCTTAGCGCAGCTGTCAAGCACGGCTGCGAAGTGCTCGCCAAGCGACCCGCGTTCATCGCCGAACTTCAACGGCAGGGACGAGAGCGGGCGTTGATTTACAAGACGCTGGTGCTCACCGGACTTCGCAAGGGCGAACTGGCATCATTGACCGTAGGGCAACTCGAGCTCGGCGGTACGACCGCTTACGCGACGCTGCATGTCGCCGACGAGAAGGCCGGACGGGGGGCAGACGTGCCGCTGCGGGCCGACTTGGCCGGCGATCTGCAACAATGGCTGGCGGACCGACTCGAGGCCGTTCGAGCGGAGGCACGGGCCATGGGTGAGCCAATACCGGCCAATTTGCCGCGCACTGCGAAACTGTTTGAGGTGCCGGCGGGGCTGCTGAAAATCCTGGACCGTGACCTAGCTGCCGCCGGCATCGCCAAGCGTGATGACCGGGACCGTACTGTGGATGTTCACGCGATGCGACACACGTTCGGCACGCACTTGAGCGCCGGTGGTGTCGCGCCGCGAACAGCTCAAGCGGCGATGCGGCACGGCTCACTCGACATGACGATGAACATTTACACCGACCCGCGCCTGCTCGACGTGGCTGGCGCCCTCGACGCTTTGCCGTCGCTGCCACTGGGCGGTGGCCCCGACGCTGAAAGGATGAAAGCAACCGGCACCGATGCCGCTTCGCTTGTACCTGTGCTTGTACCAACTCCTGTCAACTCGAAGACGAACGAGTCATCGGGTGACAATGTGGCTCGGATGAGATTGCCGGCGGGAATCGGCGGAAGTGTAGGCCCTGGCAACGGTAGCGCACCGTTGTCATCAAACGTCAAAATGGAGCCGAGGGGGCTCGAACCCCTAACCCCTAGCTTGCAAAGCTAGTGCTCTCCCAATTGAGCTACGGCCCCGAGGGACCCGCAATCGTATCGGGCCGGGGGTGGGGGTCAAACGGCGGCCCGGCGTTGCTGAGGGATCAGGGTCGCGACGTGGAAGCGAGCGGCTGCCGAGAGCACCTGCGATTCGCGACACTCCCGTCGGGCCCGCTCCCATCGCGTCGGTGAGCTGCGACTCGGCCAGTGAACGTGGCGACGACTGTTCGCCAGACGGCGGCGCGGGAATCTGAAGTCGGGGCTTCGTTCAAGCGATCACCGCGTCAGCCGTTCGAGCACGCGCCGCATGATCCGGTTTGCGTCTCTCGTCCGCTCTTCCGCCTCGACGTGCTCTTTCGCGCCGCACGGCGGGGCGATCTCGTCGAACGGGACGGGCGCCACTTGGATGCCGGGGCGAGCGTGTTCGTGGCCGATCATCCGCGACTCGGCGACGCCCACCCAGAACAGCGTCGGCAGCAACGTACCGAGCCCCGCGACCGGCAGGCTCTGGCGGTTCTCCGCGAGGATGCCGTCGGCGGTGCGGCGGACGCTGCCGGTGTCCGGCGTCAGGTGGGGCAGGATCGACGAAGCCGTCGGGAGCGCGGAGACGTCGATGTCGATGCCCTCGCGCTGGATCTGCGAGCAGATCAGCGTCGCCATGCCGTGCGCCAAGGGGTAAAACTTCTTGAAGAGCTCGGGCGTGTCGATGTAGCTGACCATCGCCGGCGGGGCGGCGCTGCTGCCCGCGGCGAAGAGCGGCTTCACGGAGGCGACGTCGGCGAGCGTCTTGCCTGCGGGAGTCGATGCGGCCCGCGACAGGTACGACTTCACCATCTGCGGGTACGGGGCGATGATGAAGCGGTCCTTCGTCAGGCACCACGCGGGGGCCACCACCCAGTCGTCGCCGATCGCGTTGATGAAGCGGATCTTCTGGCCCTCGTGCTCGACGGTTTTAATTTCGTAGCGGCGGCGGCGCGGGTTGTTGGGGTCGTCGTTGCCGCGGTTGAACTCCTGGCTGAACGCCCGCTCCAGGCCGTCGATCGCCTTCTGGGCCTTGGCGCGATCCTTCACCTGCACGACGCCGGTGAGGCCGGTGATGACCAGGCCGCCGTCGCCGGGCGAGTTGTAAATCGACCACACATCGCCGACGGAATCGAAGAGGTCCTGCTTGATGCGGAAGCCGAGTTCCTGCTCGGCCTCCTGCATGCCCTCGAACATCATGTCGCGGGCATCGGGCTCGATCTCGCCCATGATCTTCACGAACTCGTCGAAAATCTCCGCTGGGTTGAGCTTGGCGACGAACGCGAGGTCGGCGTCGGCGGGGACATCGGCAAGGTCCTTGACGGTGAGTCCGGTGCCGCTGATGAGCTTAAACAGCCCGCCCGGGTTGCCGTCGAGGGCGATGAGCGACCGGCTGACGAACTTGGTGTCGTCGAAGCCGGTGGCGGCGGCGAGTGCGGTCACCTTGTTGACGCCCAGGGCGGCCATCACGCGGTCGAACATCTGCTGACCTTCGGGGCCGCCGCCCATCTCGGCGGCGAGCAGCGGGCCGAACTGCTTGAGGACCGCGGGTGCATTGATGTAGGTGAGCGATGAGCTGCGCTTGAGGGCGATCTTTTCCTTGATGCCCGTGAGCCACGCGGGTGCCTTGCCGTTGAGCAGCGCGCCGCGGATGCGGCCGGCCGACTCGGGGCCGACGGCGATGATCAGGTAATCGCCCTCGAAGCCCCACGCCATCAGCGGCGCCTCGTCATCAGGCACCGGCACGCGACGCAGGCCGCCCTGGTTCGCGGGCATCACCTGAAACGGGCCGATTTCCTGGGCGATCATGCCTTCGATCGCCTCGAGCGCGGCCTTCGCCGCCGGGGCGTCCTTGCCGAAGTTGATCACCAGGCCGGCCTCGATGGCGGGGACGTCGCGCGTGATGTCGAGCTTCGAGATGTAGAGCGCGGTCGGCCGCAGCAGGGCCTGCTTGATGAGCAGGTGCCCGTGCTTGACGAGCGCCTTCATCTCCCCGCCTTCCTGGGCGGCTTCACGGTTCAGGGCGGCGAGGATGCCGTCCTCGATGCGCTTGATGAGGTACTTCACCTGCGGCTCGGCGAGGATGCGCTCGGCGCTGTTGCCGCTCTTGGGGTCGGCATCGGCGGTGCCCGCCCAGGTGAGGTAGGCGAGCACCTGCTCGGGCGCGACCTGCGCGAGCTTGGCGTCCTCGGGCAGCGGCGGTAGGCCGACGGGCAGATTGATCGCGCCGCCGCCGAACATCAGGAGCACGAGCAGTTCCATTGCGCCAAAAGGTGCAGCCATGACGAGCCTCCTTGACCGAAGAGAGGGAACAACTGATCCACCGGATAAAGCGTATCGGTGGGGCGCGTGCGGTGCAAGAGATGAATGGCTGATGGGAGCCAGGGCGGCGCGCCTGGGAGGGCGAGGCTCCCGCCGAGCCGTTCGATCGCGAGGCTCCGTCCGCGGGGCCGACCGATCGAAAACCTCCTCGGTCGATCACGATGACCATCGGGCGCCTGCCGCGCGAGTTTCGCTTGCTCGGCCCGAAGACGGGCCTCGCGCGCGAACGGCTCGGCGGGAGCCTCGCCCTCCCAACGCCATCAATCGTCACTCGCCCGCCGATGCTGGAACGGATAGCTCTTCACCACGCCGTGCACCAGCGTCGAAAACCTGAAGCCGTCCTGCTCCAGCGCCTTCACAATCTCATTCACCGCGCACTCGTCGAAATATGCCAGCTCCCGACCGAGCGCGTAAGAAAGCATCTGCTCGGTGAGGTTGCGCACAAAGCGGTCCTTCTGGCCAACGATGGTTTTCTTCAGCTCGGCGGCCCCGCTGAACGATTCGCCGGTGGGCAGCTTGCCGGTGGTGTCAAGCGGCCGGCCGCCGTGCGTGTCGCGCCATGCGCCCACCGCGTCGAAGTTGTCGAGCGCGAAGCCGAGCGGGTCCATCTTCTTGTGACACGCCGCGCACTCGGCGCGGTTGGCGTGCTGGGCGAGCAGCTCGCGGAAGCTCTTGGGCTGCTTCGATTTTCCATCTTCCTTGATCTCGCCGACATCCGGCGGCGGCGGCGGGGGCGGCGTGCCGTAGATCACGTCGAGCACCCACTTGCCGCGCAGCGTCGGGCTGGTGCGCGAGGTGTGCGAGGTCATGGCGAGGATCGCGCCCATGCCGAGCAGCCCGCCGCGGCGCTGGTCGGGGGTGAGGGCGACGCGGCGCATCTGCGTTCCCGTGACGTCGAACACCCCGTAGTGCCGCGAGAGCGGCTCGTTCATGAAGGTGTAATTCGAATCGAGCAGGTCGACGATCGGCCGGTTCTCGGTGCGCAGGTTGTCGAAGAAAAGCAGCGTCTCCTCGCGCATGGCGGCCCGGAGCTGGCGGTTGAACTTCGGGAAGAACTCCGTCGATGGCCGGGCGTTTTCGAGCTTGTGGAGCTGGAGCCACTGGGCCGCGAACTGATCGGTGAGGGCGCGGGACTTCGTGTCGGCGAGCATGCGCTTCGCCTGGGCGTCAAACGCCGCGGGGTCGGCCCCGGGGGCGGCGGACAGCTTCTTCGCGTCGGCGGTTTCGGTGAGCTCGGCATCGGGCATCGAGGCCCAGAGGAAATAGGAGAGGCGCACGGCGAGGGCGTGATCGCTTGCACGCACGGGGAGCGGGGCCGTTGAAGTGGCAACCGCCGGGGGCGGCTCGATCCTCAAAAGAAAATGCGGCGAGACGAGCACGCTCTTGAGCATCAGTCGGACGCCCGCTTCAAACTTGTCGCCGCGCGACTGCGAGGCATCGAACAGCTTCAGCAGCCGCTCGACCTCCTCCGCGCCGACCGGCCTGCGAAACGCCCGCCGCGCAAACGGCTCAATAATCCGCTTCGCCGCCTCGCGCGCCGTCACCGTCCCCGAAGGCACCACCGTAAAAATCCCCGCGTACGCCCCCTTCGCTTGCGCCTCCGCATCCCCCGCAAACACCACCTCAAGCACCCGCTCCGCCGCCGCAAAATACTTCTCCATCTGCGCCCCCGGCAGCGTCAGCGCATTCGCATACGTCGAATACCCCGTCACCGGCAAATCATCCGGCAGCCCCACCGCATCCGCCGAACTGAACTCGATGCCGACGAGATCGCGGATCGTCAGGTCGTACTGCGCGCGATTGAGCCGCCGCGCCGGCCACGGCCCCGGGTCGCGCTGCGAAGGATCATTGCAATCAAACACCGACGCCTTCGTCATCCACGCAACCAGCATCTGCCGCTGCGCCGCCGTCGGCTGCTTCTCATCCTCCGGCGGCATGTCCCCCGCCTCGATCGCCGCCACCGCCAGCTTCAGCATCTTCCGCTGCTTCAGCGCCGACTTCGCATCGGTGACCAGCGCGAAGTTCACCCCGCCTTTCTGTTTCGCTTCGCCGTGGCAGCGCGAGCAGAGCGCGGTGATCACCGGCTGGATGTCCCTGTTGAAATCGACGGCCTGCGCCGATGCCCCGGCGGCGAAGAGGACGGTAAGAAAGGCAACGACACGGTGTCGCATGGAGGATCCAATGAGAAACGAAGTTGCAGCCAACAACGGCAACCCGCGACAGTTCAAGGGTGCCACGGACAGCGCAGCGAGGTCTGCCGAGCGGAGTCGTCCGTGCGGGTCTAACCCAGGACCTGCAGAACACGGACGACTGCGCTCGCCGAGCTTCGCTTCGCTGTCCGTGGCACCCACCGCAGGGCGTATGGCGTGCGCACCTTATTCTACGCACGGATGCCGACCGGCTGGACAAGGTGAATTGCGGTATTGAAAGAATGTGACCGCGCCGCGTTCTCGACCATCAAACGAATCAATACCAACCGGTAAACTGCGGCGATGATCACTCGCACTCTCTTCATTCTGTCCTTCGCGCTCCTGTTCATCGCCGAGCCCATCCTCGCCGCCGAGGCCGACCGCCTGTTCGTCGCCGTCGGCTACGGCGGCCGGCGGATGAGCTCGCGCGACGGCGTCCACTGGAGCAACGATGTCGAGTGGGCCGCCAAGGGCGGCGACGATGACAACGTGCTCTTCAACGTCGCCTTCGCCAAGGCAAAGTTTGTCGCCGTCGGCGGCTCGATGACCGGGCGCATCGTCACCACCACCGATGGCAAGACCTGGCATGAACAACCGAAGATCAAGTGGCGGGTGGCGACCATCGCGTTCGGCAACGGGCGGTTCGTCGCCGGGCACACAGACCACTTCCTCTTTTCCGATGACGGCGACACCTGGACGGAGGGCCAGAAGCACACTTTCAAGGGCGGCATCCACATGCGCAAGTGCGCGTTCGGCAACGGTGTCTTCGTGGTCACCGGCGATGCCGACCGCTGGAAGCTGCCGAGCGAAACAGAGAACCCCCGGCGCATGGGCTGCCGCGCGGTGACGAAGAACGGCGAAAAGTTCGACTCGCTCCAGATCGACACCCCGCCGGCCCGCGGCATCGCCTTCGGCAACGGCCGCTTCGTCGTCGTCGGCCCCGATGGCCTGCGCGAGAGCTCGACCGATGGCGTCAAGTGGGAGCACCGCGCCAGCGAGCCGAAGCAGACGCTCGACAGCGTCATCTTCGACGGCAAGCAGTTCATCACCTCCGGCGGCGGCTTTGGCTACTCCTCGCCCGATGGCATCACGTGGACGAAGCTGCCCAAGGGCATCCCGTGCAGCGTCCACTACGGCGACGGCAAGCTCTACATCGGCGCGACGTGGGGCGGCAAGCTCTGGCACTCGACCGACGGCATCCTATGGAAGAAGAGCGACAACCCCGAAGGCAACGCGTTCGAGGCGGTGGCGGTGGGGAACGTCAAAGGCGACAATCGGCCTTGAGCGGGGAGCAAGCACGGAGGCTTTGGACATGGCTGACATCCTTCCCATCGTTTCGTTGGTGCTGCTCATCGCCGTCGCCGCGCTGCAGGTCGCGCTGCTGCGCCGGAAAGCCGCGATCGACCCAGATGCCCTCAAGGGCAACTTCGATGCGGTGACCGCCGCGCAGGAGCGGACCGAGCGGGCGGTGCGCGAGGAGATCGCCCGCAACCGCGAGGAGTCCGGCGAGGCGGCGAAGAACCTGCGCGACGAGGTGGGCGAGCGCGTCCGGGGCTTCAACGACTCGGTGCTGAAGCTGATGGCCGACATCGCCGCGCTCCAGAAGAACCAGCTCGAATCGTTCGGCGTCGCGCTGGCCGCGATGAGCGAGAGCAGCGGCGCCCGGCTGGAGGCGATGCGACTCACCATCGAGGAGCGGCTCACGCGCTTCACCGACGAGAGCGGCAAGCGCTCCGACGCCGCCCGCGCCGAGGCCGGCGTGCAATCGAAGCAGATGCGCGACGACACATCGCTGTCGCTCAAGCAGTTCAACGACTCGGTCATCAAATCCGTCGCCGAGATGGCCCGCGATCAGAAGGAGCGTTTCGAGTCGTTCAAGATCGACCTCGCCAAGCTCACCGAGAGCAACGAGAAGAAGCTCGCCGAGATGCGCACCACCGTCGAGACGAAGATGACCGAGCTCCAGACGCAGAACGCCGCCAAGCTCGACGAGATGCGGCAGACGGTGGATGAGAAGCTGCAAGGTGCCCTTGATAAACGCCTCGGCGAGAGCTTCAAGCTCGTCAGCGAACGGCTCGAGCAGGTTCACAAAGGCCTTGGTGAGATGCAGACGCTGGCCAATGGTGTGGGGGATCTCAAGAAGGTGCTCATCAACGTCAAGACCCGCGGCAACTGGGGCGAGATGCAGCTGGGCAACCTGCTGGAGCAGATGCTCACGCCCGAGCAGTATTCTCAAAACGTCAAGACCAAGCGCGACAGCGACGACCGCGTCGAGTTTGCCGTGCGCTGCCCCGGTCAGGACGGCACGGAGGAGTCGGTCGTCTGGCTGCCCATCGACTCGAAGTTCCCGCGCGAGGATTACGACCGCCTGATCGACGCCACCGAGCGCGGCAACCCCGAGGACATCGAAGACGCCTGCCGGCAACTCGAGAAGCAGATGAAGGTGCAGGCGAAGCTGATCCGCGACAAGTACATCGACCCGCCGTTCACCACCGACTTCGCGTTCCTGTTCCTGCCCACCGAGGGCCTGTACGGCGAGGTGCTGCGGCGGTGCGGCCTGGCCGACACGTTGCAGCGCGAGTACCGCGTCTGCGTTGCCGGTCCGACCACGCTGGCGGCGCTACTTAATAGTCTCCAGATGGGCTTCCGCACGCTCACGATCCAGAAGCGGTCGAGCGAGGTCTGGTCGGTGCTCGGCGCGGTGAAGAACGAGTTCGCCAAGTTCGGCGAGGTGATCGACAAGGTGAAAATGAAGCTCAAGCAGGCGACCGACACCATCGATCAGGTCGACGTTCGCACCCGAGCCATCACCCGCAAGCTGCGCGATGTCGAGGAGACGCCGGCGCTGGGTGGCGATGCGCAATTGTTGCTCGGCGGCGCGGCGACGGATGAGCTGACGGAAGCGGAGGCGTGAGGCCAAGCGGCGCGGCATTCGCCCCACCTACGGCGGCTTATGGGACGCCAACACCACACATTGCCAATCCAGTTGACATGTTTCTTATGAGACGCAAGGCCGTGAACCTGAATGTAAGAGTTGACAGACAAATGGCTTGTATTGTTGACCCCAAATCCTCGAATCCCTCAAGCTTTCCTCCTCATCCATTCGATAAATACAGTGGGTCCCGGAAACCCATTGGGTTTCCCGCCAAGGACGGCGTCACCGGAGCCCGGCTCGCCTGAAGTTTCACTCGCCCCGCAGGACGCGGGCGCCCCGCCGGAACCGACCGGTTGGTGCGATCCCGAGTGGCCGCTGATGGCTTAGAACAGAAGAAGTTTGGAGTTCCCCATGAGTGACGTCTCCCCCATCAACGGCATCCCCTCCCCCGCCCTCGCTCCGCTCGGCCGACCTTCGTTCAGCGAGCCGGCCGCCGCGACAGGCCCGATCCGCAGCGGCGACAAGGTCGAGCTCTCCCGCGCCGCCCAGTTCATCAGCAAGCTGATCTCCAAGAACGAAATCCGCGAAGACCTCGTCGACCGCGTCACACAGGAACTCGCCGCCGGAACTTATGAGACGAACGAGAAGGTTGATGCGGCGCTCGAAGAGTTGATGCACGACCTTTAAGGAGAAGTCGGCAGGACGCAGACGGCAGGAAGCAGTAGACGGTGAAGGCGAAATGTTTCTGACGCAGAAGCGTCGGCATTCATTCGGATACCAGCAGTAGCCATAAACGGCCCGCCTTTGTACGTCACGATGTTCACAGGCGGGCCGTTCTACTTCTGCCTTCTGCCGTCTGCCTTCTGCCGTCTGCCGTCTGCCTCCCACCTCCTCCAACTTCCCCCATCTCCCACAACCGCTACATCCGGCCACTTCCGCTTTCGGATTCCCAATAACCGTTTGACCGGCCTAACGACTCCGCCTCGCTCATCCGATCTTCCACAGGAACCGACGGTTCTTTAGAGAAGGGGAACGAGCTTGGAGGTTGTCAACCATTCCATCAAAGCGCCTTCCGCGGCCGCGAATCCCGCACCCGGCGGCGGCCAAAGCGCCGGCCACCGCCGCGGCCGGCTGCTGCTGCGCGGCGAGTCGGCGGTCGCCTTCATCGGGATCGCCCTGGCGGCGATCGTGGTCGCATCCATCTCCGCCGGCGTCTGGTGGACGCTGCGCACCGAGCGCGAGGCGGTGCGGCAGACCCGCGCCGAGCAGGTGCGCTCCGTCGGCACGCTGCTGGCGCCCAGCGCCGAGACGTTGCTCGCCAACGATGAGCTTTCCGCCGTGCGCCGGATCGTCGGCGAGGCGACGGCGCGGCACAAGCTGTCGCGCTGCCGCATCGTGATGCCCGACGGCCAGGTCGTCGCCGATGCCGACGCCTCGAAGATCACGCTTCAGAAACTGCCCATTAACTGGACCGGCGCGGACAACGACGCCGTCGAGTTCGATGCCGCCGCGCTGGCCGTTACCGCCGCCTACCCGCTCCGCATCGCCGGCCGCGGCCCCGCCCGCCTCGAGGTCGCCGCCGCCATCGAATATCCGCTCTGGCTGCAGAGCCAGGCCCAGACCGGGCTGATCGCCATCGGCGGGGTGTCGCTGCTCGCCGTGCTGCTGGTCTACCGCACCACGCGCTCGCGGCTGCGTTCGCTGGGGGCCATCCGCGAATCGCTGCTGGCGATGGAGGGCGGCGAGGACAACGAGAACGCCCTCGCGCTCAACCCGACCTACGGCCACGAAGCCGGCGCTTGGAACAAGCTGCTGGCCGACCGCGCGGACTTCCGCAAGCACGCGGTGATCGAGAAGACCCGCGAGGCCCTCGTCGGCCGCGGCGGCGCGGACCTCCGCGGCGCCTGCGACGCCATCAGCCAGGGCATGATCCTCGTCGACGAGCGCAACGTCGTCCGCTACGCCAACGGCGCCGCCGCCACCTTCCTGCGCGCCAAGCGCGAGCTGATCGTGGGCATCGACGTCGGCCTGTTCGTCAAGCAGCCCAACATCGTCGCGGCGCTCAAGGAAGCCGCCGGCGGTCAGAGCCGCAAGCGCACCTCCATCGAGATCGAGACGCAGACCGATGAGGGCAAGGGCGTGCTGCGCTACCACATCCGCCCGGTCCGCAAGGATGACGCCGCCTCCGCCATGCTGCTGATCGAGGACGTGACCCAGCAGCGCGTCGCCGACGAGGCCCGCAATCAGTTCGTCGCCCAGGCGACGCATGAGCTGCGCACGCCGCTGACCAACATCCGCCTGTACGTCGAGACCGCCCTCGACGACGGCGAGAAGGACCCGGAGATCCGCGCCAAGGCGCTCAACGTCATCAACCAGGAATCGGCCCGCCTCGAGCGCATCGTCGACGACATGCTCAAGGTCGCCGAGATGGAAGCCGGCTCGATGAAGATCAAGACCGACGATGTCCACCTCGACACCGTGCTCGCCGAGCTCATGCAGGACTACGAAGCCCAGGCCCAGGAGAAGGGCATCGCCCTGGCGTTCAACCTCGCGCCCAAGCTGCCGATCATCCAGGCGGACCGCGACAAGCTGCAAATGGCGATGCACAACCTCGTGGGCAACGCGCTGAAGTACACGCCCAACGGCGGCCGCGTCGCCGTGAACGTCGATGTCGCCGATGGCAGGCTCGTGTTCGAGGTCCGCGACACCGGCATCGGCATCACCAAGGACGACCAGCAGAAGCTCTTCCAGAAGTTCTACCGGGCCAAGGACCGCCGCGTCGAGACCATCGTCGGCACCGGCCTGGGCTTGTCGATCGCCCGCGACATGATCCGCCTGCACGGCGGCGACATCACGGTCGAGAGCGAACTGGACAAGGGCAGCACGTTCACGCTGACGGTGCCGACAAGGGCGGAAGCGGCATAAATCAGTCGCGCAGTCGGCAGTAGGCAGTAGGCAGTAGGCAGTACGCAGTTGTCCCTCCGCGGTTCGGACTGCCGACTGCCGACTGCTCCTGCCGACTGGATTACCCATGATCAACATCACTGAACAAAAACTTGGCGCCGTCATGGTCCTCACCCCCGAAGGGCCGCTGGTCACGGAGGACGCGGACCGGTTCAAGGACCGGGCGATCAACCTCTACAACCGCAGCCTCGGGCGGTGCGTGGTCGATGCCTCGAAGGTCGCGTTTGTCGACAGCAAGGGCCTCGAGACGCTGGTCGACATCAACGACCACCTCCAGCAATCGGGCCAGGCCTTGAAATTGTGTGCGCTGAACAAAACCGTGCGCGAGGTGCTCTCGCTGACCGAGCTGGCCTCGACGTTCGAGCAGTATGAAGACGTGACGACGGCGGTGAGAAGCTTCCTGTGAGACAAAGGGTTCCGAGTTTCCGAGTTCGGAGTTCCGAGTTTGCATCGGCTCCTTAACTCCGAACTCGGAACTCCGAACTCGGAACTTTGTTTGAAATGACCCTCAACCCCGCAAAAAAGAAGATCGGCGAGGCGCTGCTCGAAGACGGCGCGCTGTCGAGCGCCCAGCTCGACAAAGCACTCGCGGAGCAGCGCGCCAGCGGGCGGATGCTCGGCGAGATGCTTGTCGAACAGGGGATCATTTCGCCGGCCGTGCTGGTTAATTCGCTCGCCAAGTGCCTGGGCGTCAAGGGCGTCGCCCTGCGGCACGGCCTGATCGACCCCGCGCTGGTGAAGATGATCGGCGAGGACGAGCTCTCGCGCATGTGCGTCATCCCGATGTTCAAGGTGCGCTCCACCCTGACCGTCGCCATGGCCGAGCCGCAGTCGCTGCCGACGATCGACCGGCTCAAGCGGCTGACCAACTGCAAGATCCAGCCGGTGCTCGCCATCGAGCAGAACATCCGCGAGTACCTCAAGAAGTACGCCGCCGGCGACGTCGATGTGGACGCCTTCCTCACCTCGCTCGTCGAGAGCGACGTCGAGGTCATCGAGCGCGAAACCGTCGATGAAGGCCCCGCCACCGACCTCGACAAGATGGTCGAGGGCAGCCCGATCATCAACCTGGTGAACGTGGCATTGCTCACCTCGATCAAGGACGGCGCCAGCGACATCCACATTGAGCCGGAGAAGCGGGGCACGCGGGTGCGCTACCGCATCGACGGCGTGCTCCGCGACCTGATGAAACCGCCGGCCGGGATGCACGCGGCCATCATCTCGCGCGTGAAGGTCATCGGGAAGATGGACATCGCCGAGAAGCGCATGCCGCAGGAAGGCCGCGTCCGCATCGTCGCCGAGGGCCGCGAGATCGACCTGCGCGTCTCCAGCATGCCGACGCTGCTGGGCGAAAAGGTCTGCATCCGCATCCTCGACAAGGCCAACCTCCGCGTCCGCCTCGAGGACCTGGGCTTCCGCTCCGATGCGCTCGACTCGTTCCAGCGCGTGCTGCGCCAGCCGCACGGCCTCGTGCTGGTCACCGGGCCCACCGGCAGCGGCAAGACCACCACGCTCTACTCCGCCCTCGACCTCATCCGCAGCCCCGAACTCAACATTCTCACCGTCGAGGACCCGGTCGAGTATCAGCTCGACGGCATCAACCAGATCAACGTGCAGGAATCGATCGGCTTCAACTTCGCCCGCTGTTTGCGCTCGATCCTCCGGCAGGACCCGGACGTGATCATGGTCGGTGAGATCCGCGACCAGGAGACCGCACGCGTCGCGGTGCAGGCCGCGCTCACCGGCCACCTCGTGCTCGCCACGCTGCACACCAACGACGCCCCCGGCGCCGTCGCGCGTTTGCTCGACATGGGCATCGAGTCGTACCTGCTATCGAGCGCGCTCAACGGCGTCGTCGCGCAGCGGCTGGCCCGGACGGTGTGCCCCGCTTGCGCGACGAAGTATTACCCCGAGGGCTCCGTGCTCGAGGACGCCGGGCTCACTGAGAAGGCCAAGGGCCGCAGCTTCCGCAAGGGCGCCGGCTGCCCGCAGTGCCACAACAGCGGATTCAAGGGCCGGTTCGGCGTGTACGAAATGATGGAGGTCACCGACGACCTCCGCCGGCTGATCCACCGCGGCGCGGCGACGCACGAGCTGCGCGACAAGCTGCACGAGCGCGGCGACCTGTCGCTGCGCGACGAGGGCGTGCTGCTGGCGATGGAAGGCAAGACCAGCCTCGAGGAAGTGCTGCGCGTCACCCGCATCGACGATGTCACCAGCGAGCCGAAACCGATCGCCCCCGGATCACCCAATCATCCCCCGCTGAAGGAGGTCGCATGAGACTGGCCTACCGGGCATGGGACAACGCGGGCAAGCTGGTCGCGGACGTGATCGACGCGGGTGACTTCTCCGAAGCGCGCGAGAGCCTGCGCCGCCAGGGTCTGCACGTCACCGAGCTGAGCGAGACGAGCAGCCGGGGCGGCGGGCCATCGGGTCCGGCGCGGCGCAAGCGCGTCGGCCGGGGCACGCGGCTCAAGCAGCTTTCGTCCTTCTGCAAGCAGCTCTACGTGTTGGTGAAGACCGGCACGCCGATCGTGCAGGCGTTGGAGGCGGCCGAGCGGCAGACGCGCGAGGCGACCTTCAAGGGCGTCATCTCCGACGTGCGCGCCAAGGTCGAGGAAGGCGTGCCGCTGTCGGAGGCGATGACGACACATACGGAATACTTCGACGTGGTGACGCGCAGCCTGGTCGCCGCCGGCGAGTCGGCCGGCAAGCTGCCGATGATGCTCGAGCGCGTCGGCGCTTTGGCCCGCAAGCAGGTGCAGGTACGCGGCAACATCGTGGGCGCGATGATCTATCCGTCTCTGCTGATCAGCGTGGCCATGGGCGTGCTGATGCTGATGATGACCTTCGTTTTGCCGCGGTTTGCAGGCCTTTTCGAGCAGCTCGACACGCCGCTGCCCTCCGCCACCGCGATGTTGATGGACATCAGCTTCGTCCTGCGGAACTACTGGTGGGCGGTGATCGGCGGCATCGCGGGGGTCATTGGCGGGTTCGTCATGTGGCAGAAAACGCCGCACGGCAAGCGCGTCCGCGACACCGCCCTGCTCCGCCTGCCGCTCATCGGCCCCATGGTCCGCAACTTCACCACCGCCAAGATCGCACGACTCATGGGCATCCTGCTCGACAGTTTCCTCCCCCTGCTCGACGTGCTCCAGCTCGTGAAGCAGGCGTGCAACAACATGCACTACGAGACCATGATGGCCCGCGCCGAGAAGGCCGTCACTCATGGCGAACCGATGAGCTCCGCGTTCTCCGATGAACGCCTGATCAACTCGTCGGTTTACGAAGCGCTCCGCAACGGCGAACAGAGCGGGCAGATCGCGCCGCTGATGCTCACCGTCGCCGACTTCATGGACGAGGAAAATGAAACGGTGGTTCGCTCGCTGACGAGCATCCTCGAGCCGGTGATCCTGATTTTGCTCGGCTTGGTGATCGGGTTCGTGGCGATCAGCATGTTCCTGCCGCTCTTTGACCTGACGGCGTCGGCGGGACAGAGCTAGGCGGAAGTAGGCAGGAGGCAGTAGGCAGGAGGCAGTGGGAGGGAACAGGGTGGCACTGACAAGCGGAGTCTTCGGAGCTTGTCAGTGTCGGGTGACGGGTGGTTCAAGGCACACTGACAAGCCCTCCGAGCAGGCCTTGTCAGTGCCACCCAAACGAGCAATGAGGAAATGATCATGCGATGGTCTGGCGGAAAATCTCGGGGGCCCATCGGGGTGGACATCGGCAGCCGGCTGATCAAGGCGGTGCAGGTGTCGCACGCCGGCGGCAGGCCGCAGGTGACGGCGGCGGTGGCGATCCCGCGGCTGAAAGGCAGCGGCCCGCTGGAGCGCGACGAGGTGCGCCGGCTCGGCGAGGTGCTCTTCCGCCAGGGGTTCGAGGGACGCAGCATCGTGCTGGCCGCGCCGGCCGAGTCGCTGCTGGTGGGCACGCTCACGCTGCCGCCGAAGCAGTCGGGCGCCCCGGTCGATCAGATCGCCCGCATGGAACTCGCCCGCATGCACAAGCAGGACCCGCAGGGGTTCGAGCTGGTGCATTGGGAGTTGCCGTCGCAGTCGGGATCATCGGGCGCCGGCGGCAAGGCGGGGGCGACCTCGGTGATGGCTGCCGGGTGCCCGCACGCGGAGGCCGCGGCGCTGCTGGACATGTTTGAATCGGCCGGCATGGATGTCGCCGGGCTCGACGTGCACTGGCTGGCGCTGGCGCGGGCCTGCGCCCCCTTGTTCGCCGCCCCCGATCGGCAGGCCGTCAAGGGCGACCCGATCATCGCGGTGCTCGACCTCGGCTGGCGGGCGGCCCGCATCATCGTGCTGCGGGCCGGCGTCGTGCTGTTCGAGCGGCTGCTCGCCGAGGGCGGCCTGTCGAAGCTTTGCGAGCAGCTCAAGGCGCAGTTCCAGGTCGAGGACGACGCCGCCGAATATCTGCTCCGCGACATCGGCTGCGCCCCGCCGACACCGGCGACCGCCGACCGCCGCGCCGACCCCGACCGCGCCGAAGGCGGCGACCGCCGGGAGGGCCCGGCCATCGATGATGCATTCAAGGAGCCGCGGCGCTTGATCACGGCCCACTTCGATTCGCTCAAGAGCGAGCTTCAGGTGTCGCTCTCCTACGCGGTGCAGCAGGTGCGCGGCGAAAGCGTGAGCCGGTTGCTGCTCGCCGGCGGCGGCGGGTCGATCCCCGGCTTGTGCGCCCGCTTCGCCGAGGCGCTGGCGATCGAGGTGGTGATGGCCGACGCCGCGTCCCTCGCCCACTGCCCGCCGGGACTCGAAAGACTCGGCGGCTCGGCGGTGCTGGCGGCGGCGCTGGGGCTGGCGAGGTATGGGTGAGGGGAAAGGAAAGTCGGCAGTCGGCAGTCGGCAGTCGGCAGTCGGCAGGGAAGACGTAAGAGGTAGGAAGGCCGGACAGGAAATCGAAACAGGAAACAGGAGAGGGAACAGGGGCAGAAAACATGGGCGGGAACCGCACTGAATGGCTGTTGCCTGTTCCCTGTCGCCTGTCACCTTCGTCCACACCATGATTCAAGCCAATCTCATCCCGATCCCGCGGCGGCTGGCGCGGCAGCGGCGCGGCCGGGTGCGCAAATGGGTGACCGTGTGCACGGTGTACTGCGTCCTGCTGGTCGCCGCCTACGGCGCCCTGCACGCCGTCTGGGGGCACAGCGGCCAGGTGCTCGAGCACGACGTGGTCACCGTCGCCGGCGACATCAGCGCCACCGAGAAGGAAGTGAAGCTGGTGCGTCCGAAGCTCAACGATGCCCGGCTGACGCTCGACGCCAGCCGCGGCGTCGGCAGCCAGCCGGACTGGAGCGTGCTGCTGGCCCTGTTGGCCGGCGAGATGCGCGAGACGCACCACGGCGACCTGCTGCACATGATCCGCGAAGGCATGGGAGGCGCGGCCCTGGGCTTGAACGCTCCGGCCGAGTTGAACGGCCTGCTCGCGCCGATGCTCGACGATTTCACCAAACAGATCGTGCTCGCCTCCTGCGAACTCGAGCCGGTGCGCGGCGTCGCCCCCGCGCTCAACGCCGCGGCCGGGCAGAGCCTGGCCGCGACCCAGCCGACCTACACCCTGTTCCTCACCGGCATGGGCCGGTCGCAGGGCTCGATCTCGCAGTACGTGCTGCGCCTGGAACAGACAGGCCTCTTCGACCGCGTCACCCTCATCGAATCCAAGCGCACGCCCTTCGGCGAAGGTGAGGCGGTGTCGTTCCGCATCGGTTGCACGATGGGAGAGAGGAAAGAGAAGTAGGCAGAGGCAGTGGCAGAGGCAGTTAAGTACGAGGCAGGAGGCAGGAGGCAGTCGGAAGGATACGGGCCGGTTTCCTGCCTATTGCCTACTGCCTACTGCGTACTCCTCCTGCCACCGCCACTGCCACTGCCACCGCCACCGCCACTGCTACTGCCACTGCCACTGCCACCGCCACCAAGGTCCCCATGAACTCCACACCCAAGCATTCCTGGCTCTCGATCGACGCGACCGCCGTCGGCTTCTGTCTGGCGCTGACGGCGGTGGTCTACATCCTGGGCGTTCATCCCGTCATCAGCAGCAAGGCCGACATCGTCCGCCGGGAGCGCGAGCTCAATGACAGCCGGCAACAGGCCGAGGCCCTGGCGGCCACGCTCACCACCATGCGCCGCGAGCTCGCCGCCGTCGAGCAGGCCCTGGCGGACAGCCCGCTGCGCCTGCAACCGGTCAGCGCCGTCAACCAGCGCCTCGCGCTCATCACTGAACTCGCCTCCGATCAGCAGCTCAAACTCAACGAGATCCAGCCCGGAAAATCGACGCACGGCTCGCACTACGACACCGTCCCCATCGTGATCACCGGCAGCGGCAATTACCGCACCATCGCCGCGTTCCTCCACCGCCTGCACCGCACCTTCCCCGACACCGGCGTCGCCGCGTTCTCGCTCACCGGCAGCCCGGCGACGCCCGATGCCCCCGCCGGCTTCCGCTTCAACCTTTCCTGGTACGCGGCCCCGATCGACCGCATCAACACGAAATAACGCCGGTCTCGCTTGCCTGCGGCCGGAATGAATCGTTCGATTCCACCGGCATGAATCCAGACAAACAATCCAGGCAACGCAAGATGTTCGTGGCGGTGCTCGCGCTGGCGCTCGGCGGCCTCGCGCTCGACCGCCTGGTGCTCGACAGCGGCGCCACCGGCCCCGGCGAGGCCAGCGCCGATGAGTCCGCCCCGCTGGCCACATCGCCCAGCGCCACGGCCGCCACGCCCGCCCCGCAGCCCAGCCTGACCAACCGCGCCGACACGCTCGCCGGCCGGCTGGAACGGATCGCGCGGGAGGAACACTTCGAGCCGCTCCAGGTCGACGATGCCTTCCGCGCCTCGCCCCTGTGGGTGAAGCCGCCCGCGAAGTCGACGGAAGAAAAGGTCAAGGCCCCCGTCAACGACGCCGACGCGTTTGTTGCGAAGCACAAGCTGATGGCGGTGATCACCAACTCCTCCGGCGGCGCCGCCATCATCGGAAGCCAGACCGTGCTCGTGGGCCGGTCGGTCGACGGCTTCACGCTGGTCTCCGTCACCAAGCGGTCCGCGGTGCTGGAAAAAGGCGGCCAGCGCGTGGAACTGGCCCTGCCCGAGCCCAGCGCCGGGCCGTCGCGCCTGGCGGACTGATCACCGGCCTGACGGCAAGCCGTTCCAAGACCATTTTGATTACCGACCCCACGGGTTGAGCCATCGGTTTGATCCGTGATGCCTACGCTTGTCTCAGAATGATCCGAGCCGTGAAGCGTAAGCAAGCGGAAGCCAGAAAGCCCCTTGTAAATCACGGCTTCCGCACGCTTACGCGTGGCGGCTCCGATTGAGTCCTTCACCGGTCGCTTTAGGCAGGAGGATGAACCCATTAATTAAATCTAGGGTTTCGCCCTAGATCGTGAAGGCGGGCTTAAGAAGCGGCCGAGTTCCGCCGATTTCACCTTTAACCCCGTCACGTGTCGTCATCGTGCGACAGCGGTAGGTAGACACGAAGCCCATTGAAGGAGGCCCGAACATGCAGAAGAATCTGAATCGAAATCGTAGTGGTTTCAGCTTGATCGAGCTGGTGATCGTGGTGGTGATCATCGGCATCATCGGTGCGATCGCGATCCCGCGCATGAGCCGCGGCACGACCGGTGCCGCCGACTCGGCGCTGGTCAGCGACCTCGCGACGCTGCGCAACGCCATCGACCTGTACGCCGCCGAGCACAGCGGCACGTTCCCGACGAAGGCCCTTTTCGCCGACCAGATGACCAAGCTCACCAAGGCCGACGGCAGCGTCGATGACAACACCGGCAAGGCCGGCGGCTTCATCTACGGCCCGTACCTCCGCAAGGTTCCCGCGTTGCCCGTCGGCACCAACAAGGGCGAGGCCGGCATCACCGACACCCTCGGCACCGCCGGCTTCGGCTGGAGCTACAAACAGGCCACCGGCGAGATCCAGGCCAACCTCAACGCCCTCGAGACGGACGAGAGCGGCAAGGCCTACAAGGATTTTTGATCTGACCGCCGCCGCTTGAAGCCGCTCGCGACGGGGTTGTTGTTTTCGAGAGTGGCTTGAGCGTGAGCTGATCCGCACGCATGACGTGATCGAAAGGCGATCCGCTCGGCCGACCGTTGCAAAACGGTTCGCCGGGCGGATCGTCCTTTGATGGATGGGACGGCAGGCCCATCACCTCTCCCTCCGAGGGAGAGGTCGGCGAGGCTCGGCGAGCCGGGTGAGGGTGAGAACCTGTGACTTCGTTGAGTCTCGACTGCGCAATGAATCATCTTCTGTCGTCGCACGTTGCTTCCCTCACCTGACTCAAATCGCAGCTTCGCGGCGATTTGAGTCTGTGAGGGAGAGGGCGTGTCTTCACCTCTCCCTCGGAGGCAGAGGTGAAGACAGGCAAACTGTTTCGCGCATGACGTGCGGCACTCGTCCACTTCACCGCCCGACGCCGGGGCCGCTGGCCCGACCTCCCGCGAAATCCGATGGTTGCTCTATGAGGTGCAGAAGGACATTCCCCCGGCACAACGCGCCGACCGGCTTCACGCTGGTGGAGATGGCGATGGTCACCGCGATCGTCGGCATGCTCGCCGCCGTCGCCGTGCCGCGCTTCACCAACGCCTCGCAGCGTTACCGCGCCGATGCCGCTGTCGGCCGCGTCGCCGCCGACATCGCCCTCGCCCAGCAGGAGGCCATCAGCTCCAGCTCCTCGCGCACGCTCACCTTCAACACCACCCTCCGCACCTACACCATGACCGGCACCGGCGCGGCCAGCGCCAACGGCTCGACCTACACCGTCGACCTCAATCTCGCGCCGTACCACGTGACCTCGCTCGCCGCCGCCGTCAACAGCGATATCACGCTGCCCTTGACGTTCGACGGCTACGGCAAGCCCAACGGCACGGGGGCGATCACGATCAAGGTCGGCACGGACCGGCGGACCATCACCGTCGATGCCGCCACCGGGCAGACGGTCGTGGGCAACTAACTCGGGGACTCACGCATGAACCACATGACGAAACATCCCGCGGCGCGCCCGGCGTTCACCCTCATCGAGATGGTCACCAGCCTGGCGATCACCTCGATCCTGCTGCTGGCCATCGGCTTGGCCATGGTGCTCACCGGCAAGGCGCTGCCCAGCAACGCCAGCGCCGCCAGCGGCGTCCTCACCGGCTCCAACGCCGCCGACAAGCTCGCCGCCGAGCTCCGCTTCGCCACCTACTTCACCGAACGCACCAGCAAGGCCGTCACCTTCCTCGTCCCCGACCGCGACGGGGACGGAAAATCCGAGATCATCCGCTACGCCTGGACCGGCGTCGCCGGCGACCCGCTCACCCGCCAGATCAACGGCAGCGCCGCCACCACCGTCGTCACCGGTGTTGCGCTGCTCACCCTCACCTACGACACCGCGTCGCGCACCGAAACCTACCCCGGCCCCTTCGCCGACCAGCCCGAGCAACTGCTCGCCGGCTACATGCCCACCTCCGGCTACAGCTCCAACGAGTTGGACATCCAGGACGACGATTGGCCCGGCCAATACTTCCAGCCCGTCCTCCCCGCCAACGCCCAGAGCTGGCGCGTCTCCCGCGTCCTCTTCAAAGCCAAGAAGGAAGGCAGCGGCATCCAAGGCATCGGCGTCCACCTTTTCAACGCCAACAGCAGCAAAAAGCCCACCGGCAACAGCATTCAGCAGGTCAACGTCAACGAGCCCTCCTCCCTCACCTACATCACGATGGATGTCCCCTTCACCAACGTCAACGGCCGGGAGCCCGGCACCGGCCTCTGCCTGCTCCTGGGCGGCAACAGCTCCTCGGGCACCTCCGGGCGAGCCAACTTCGCCGCCTCCTCCGGCGGCGGCGGGCTGCTCCGCGTCCAGTACGACTCCGGACTCATGGGCCTCAACCTCGACCTCCTTGGCGCAGGCACCGACATCGACCACTACACCACCCACACCCTCCTCCACCAAATCTACGGCAAGGTCAACCTCTCCACCTTCAACGAGTCGCGCACCCGCACCTACCTCACCGCCGTCGGCATCACCATGCAGACCAACAGCGATGCCCTCTCGCGCATCGACAGCCGCATCGCCCTCGCCAACCAGCCCGAGTCGCTGGCCGCTTACTGGAGCACCACCTTCGACCGCTCGCCCACGCTCCTGGATGACAACGGCGACGGCCAGGCCGACTGGGGCGTCACCGGCAGCTTCGACACCTCCACGCTCGGCACCAGCCTCTGGTCCGCCGACCGCACCCTCGCCACCAACCCCGCCTACAAGTTCAACGGCTTCACCACCGTCGACGTGAAACTCGAAGACACCACCACGACAGGCGGCGGCGCCGGCGTCGAGCTCCGCGTCGAATCGACCGGGGCAACCTACGGCTCGATCGACCTCATCCTCGCCAGGCAAGCCAACGGCACGCAGACGCTCACCCTCCGCACCCGCGAGCTGCTCGTCGCCCCGCAGACGCTGCTGACCATCGCCGCGCTTCCCGCCGGCGTCACCACCGTCCGCCTCGACGTCAAGGCATCGGCCGACAGCGTCTCGCTCACCGTCAACGACCTGCCCTACGGCAAGTTCACCTACAAACACGTGGCCGGCGTCAGCGACGGCGTCGTCCGCGTCTACCCCGGAACCAGCGAAACGGGCGCCCGCTTCGACGAGCTCAACGTCCGCGTCGCCGAGTGATGACATGAGGGATTGATGCCTCTGGATTGATGCCACTGGATTGATGCCACTGGCAGTCCGCTGCCAGTGCCCAAGATCAACACATGAAACGGCGCGTCACCATCCCGCACGATTTGAACAAAACCGTTGGCATCTCAGCGGTGCCACGGGTCGGCTCTGCGACCCGTGCGGCTGATCGCGCGCTACACGGGTCGCCGAGCCGACCCGTGGCACCTGGGCGCGGTTTCAGCCTCATCGAGACCATCATCGCCATCGGCATCCTCAGCGTCATGTACGTCGCCGCCCTCAACGCCGTCGGTTCGTCGCGCCTGGCCCAGCAGACCATCGCCGACAACCGCCGCGGCTTCGAGCTCGCCCAGGAGCTGCTCGCCGAGGTTCTCCAGCAGAATTACTGGGACCCCACCGCGCTCTCGGGCCTCGGCCCCGACGCCGGCGAATCGGCGACGACCCACCGCACGTCGTTCGACGATGTCGATGACTACGCCAACCTCATCGAGACCACCATCAAGACCCGCGACGGCACCGCCATCCCCAACCTCACCAACTGGAACCGGTTCGTCTACGTGGTCTGGGTCAGCCCGAACAACCTCGACCAGGTGAGCGGCGGCGAGACCGGCGCCAAACGCATCGTCGTGGGCGTGACCTACAAGGGAAAGACCGTCGCCTGGCTCGACGCGATCCGCGCCAACGTGGACTAGCCGATGCGGCATACTCCCCTCCCTCCTAGGGAGGCGCGGGGGGAGGGTCGGCGTCGAAAAATAGTTTGGTTCGGATTCCCGCAACGAGGTTTGAAATCCAACCCTCCCCTAACCCCTCCCTAAGGAGGGAGGGGAATGAGAGAATCGAATCCTTCACAGGCCCTGACCAATGCCCAGCCCCGCACCTTCAACCCGCATCTCCCCGCTCCGTCGTTCCGCCCGGCAGCGCGGCAGCATCTACATCGCGGTGCTCGGCGCCGCCATGATCATCACCACGCTCGGCGTCTCCGCCCTCTACCTCGTCCGCGTGCAGGGCCGCATCAACGACGGCGCCAACAGCGCCCTCCGCGCCGCCGCCGCTTCCTCTTCGATGATCGAAGTCGCCCGCCTCCGCATCGAGAGCAACGCCGGCTGGCGCACCGCCCACTCCAACGACACCTGGGTCGCCGACGCCACCTACAGCACCGGCAAGATCACCTACAAGCTCGTCGATGAACGCGATGGCAACCTGAGCAACAGCGCCGCCCAGCCCGTCCGCCTCTACGGGAAGGCCACCTTCGGCAAAGCCGTCCGCCTCATGTCCGTTCAGCTCGCCCCCGACTCCTCCGGCAAAATGTTCATCACCCCCGGCTCGTATCGCCAGGAGGTACTCCCCTGAGCGGCAGGTGGGGGAGGAGCCCAAGGGGCGTCATCTAACGATCGATCGCGCAAACGTCGTTTAAGGTATTCCCAGGTTTTCACCCTCACCCGGCTCGCCAAGCCTCGCCGACCTCTCCCTCGGAGGGAGAGGTGCGAACCCCTCTTCCGCCCGCCTCCTCTAGCTTCGCCGCCGCATTACAATCCCTCGCATGCCCGCCCTCGCCGTGATCCCCGCCCGCTTCGCTTCCACCCGATTCCCGGGTAAGCCGCTGGCGGACGCGACCGGCAAGCCGCTGATCCGCCACGTCGTCGAGCGGGCCCGCCTCGCCCGCAGCCTCGGCCGCATCATCGTCGCCACCGACGACCCGCGCATCCTCTCCACCGTCCGCTCCTTCGGCTGCGAAGCCGTGATGACCGGCGACCATCCCAACGGCACCAGCCGCATCGCCGAGGTCGTCGGGCAACTGGGCCACCACGTCGCCGTCGATGACATCATCGTCAACGTCCAGGGTGACGAGCCCGACATTGAGCCGCGCGTCATCGATGAGCTCGTCGAAGGCCTCAAGCGCGACGGCGATGCACCGATGGCCACGCTCGCCAGCGACTTCGCCGACGGCGAAGACCCCGGCAATCCCAATATCGTGAAGCTCGTCACCGCCACTGCCCAAGGCCGGCTGCGGGCGATGTACTTCTCGCGCTCACTGATCCCTTTCGACCGCGACCGCAAAGGTTCTGTCAAGCCTCTGAAGCACCCGGGCCTGTACGCCTACCGCCGTGACTTCCTCCTCAAATACGTCACCCTCCCCGCCACCCCGCTCGAGCAGGCCGAGCAACTCGAGCAGCTCCGCGCCCTGGAGCACGGTTACGCCATCGCGGTGATCAAGACCGAAGTGCGGCACCACGGCATCGACACCCCGGAACAGTACGCGGCATTCGTGCAGCGCTGCGCGGCGGGGTGATGGGGAGAGGGGCAGGAGGCAGGGGACGGGAGACAGGGGATCGGAGGCAGGAGGCAGGAGGCAGGAGGCAGGAGGCAGGA
>Ga0163150_10002228_pt1 | contig 30428 bp, 27 predicted proteins | sample OliLakLV19P2IB_FD_148628 | JGI IMG/M metagenome (GOLD analysis project Ga0163150, IMG submission 148628) | Freshwater microbial mat bacterial communities from Lake Vanda, McMurdo Dry Valleys, Antarctica - Oligotrophic Lake LV.19.P2.IB | ecosystem: Environmental > Aquatic > Freshwater > Lake >...
GATGCCGCGCTCCTGTTCCTGCTCCATCCAGTCCATGACGGCGGTGCCTTCGTGGACTTCGCCGATCTTGTACGTAATCCCGGTGTAGAACAGGATCCGTTCCGTCGTGGTGGTCTTACCGGCATCAATGTGGGCCATGATGCCGATGTTCCGCGTTTTTTCGAGCGAGTGTGACCTGGGCATTGCTTACCAGCGATAGTGGGCGAAGGCTTTGTTGGCCTCGGCCATTCTGTGCGTGTCTTCGCGCTTCTTGACGGCGCCGCCGCGAAGGTTCGCCGCGTCCATCAGCTCGTTCGCGAGCTTTTCCTGCATCGTCTTGCCGTCGCCGCGCGCGCGCGCGAAGCTGACCAGCCAGCGGATGCTGAGCGACAGGCGGCGGTTCGGGTTCACTTCGACCGGCACCTGGTAGTTCGAGCCGCCGACGCGCCGCGACTTCACCTCGAGGCTGGGCTTCACGTTGTCGAGAGCCTTCTTGAAGACCTTGATCGGATCGTCGCCGGTCTTCTCCTTGATGATGTCGAAGCTGCGGTAGAAGATGCCCTCGGCCGTGTTCCGCTTGCCGTCACTCATGACGGTGTTGATGAAGCGGGTGACCAGCGGGCTCTGGTAGATCGGGTCGGGCGCGACTTCCCGTTTGGCGATGATTCGTCTGCGAGGCATGTTGTTCTCAGTTCACAAGTTCACTAGTTCGCAAGTTCACTAGCTACGCCTTGGGCCGCTTCGCTCCGTATTTGGAGCGGCCCTGTTTTCGTCCCTGGACGCCGACGGCGTCGAGCGTGCCGCGCACCACGTGGTAGCGCACACCCGGGAGGTCCTTCACGCGGCCGCCGCGGATGAGGACGAGCGAGTGCTCCTGGAGGTTATGGCCGACGCCCGGAATGTAGGTCGTCACCTCGATGCCGTTGGTCAGCCGCACGCGCGCGACCTTGCGCAACGCGGAGTTCGGCTTCTTCGGCGTCTGAGTGAAGACGCGCACGCACACGCCACGCTTCTGCGGGCTGTTCTGCAGCGCCGGGCTCTTCGTCTTGCTGACGATCTTCGTCCGACCATGTCGGACAAGTTGGCTGATAGTCGGCACGGGACAATAACTCCATGCGGCCAAAACCGTAGTGTCCGGCTTCAGCCGGACCTGCGTTTGGCCTAAAAGTCGCGTCGGGCCTAGAAGCACCATCGCTTGGCGCCCGATGCAATACCCTATGTATAGAAGTAGTCGCGTCGCCGGGCGGTCCTTCCGCCGGCTCGTTACTAAGAAAGTGGCTTCCGGTGCCTCTTCCGTGCGGTTCAAAGCTAGATAGGGTTTCCTAACTCCGATACAACCTGACGAATATAACATTAACGCTTCTGGAGACGCAACCGATGACAGACCCCGTCACGACTCCCTCAGGGCTGAAGTACGAAGAGATCGAGACCGGCAGCGGCGCCACCGCCCAAGCCGGACAAAAAGCGAAAGTCCACTACACGGGATGGCTGAACAACGGCCAGAAGTTCGACTCGTCCCTCGACCGGAACGACCCCTTCGAGTTCACGCTCGGCGCGGGCATGGTGATAAAAGGATGGGATGAGGGGGTCGCCGGCATGAAGGTGGGGGGCAAGCGAAAGCTCTTTATCCCCTCGGACCTCGGCTACGGCGCCCGCGGCGCCGGAGGCGTGATCCCGCCGAACTCGGAGCTGATCTTCGAGGTCGAGCTGCTGGGCCTGCGATAGGCGGAAATTAACCACAGAGGTCACGGAGGGCACAGAGATTTTTTGAAGGAATTTCTCTGTGAACTCTGTGTTCTCTGTGGTTTAAGTCCGGTCCCTACTCCACCCAGTCCGCGACGAAGACGTTTGTCTCGCCTTCTGACTTTGCGTTCCGGTTCGATCCGAAGACCAGCTTCCTGCCGTCTGGGGAGAACATCGGGAAGCCGTCGAAGGTGGGGTTGAATGTGATCTGCTCGAGGCCGGTGCCGTCGAGGTTCACCAGGAACATGTCGAAGTCGCGGCCCTTGGGATCCTTGATATTCGACGCGAAGATGATCCGCTTGCCGTCAGGGTGCCATGCCGGCGCGAAGTTCGCGCCGCCGAGCCTGGTGACCTGCCGCAGATTGCTGCCGTCGCGGTTCATTACGAAAATCTCGAGGGTCGTCGGCCGCCAGAGCTCGTCCTTCAGGAGACCCTGATAGTCCGCAAGTTCCTTCTGGTCGGTCATCGCGCGGCCCCGGAACACGATCTGTGTGCCATCGGGAGAGAACCACGGTCCTCCGTCGGGGCCCGGACGGTTCGTGAGCCGGCGCACGTCTGAACCGTCGCCGTTCATCGAATAGATCTCCATGTCGCCGTCGCGGACGCTCGTGAACACGATGCGTCCGTCAGGTCCGACGGTCGCTTCGGCGTCATAGCCGGGCGTGGTGGTGAGCCGGCGTGGTGCGGACCCGTCCGGCGCCGCGCGGAAGATGTCGTACGACGCGTAGACCGGCCAGACATATCCGCGGGCAAAACTCGGACGCGGCGGGCAGTCGCGCGATCCGAGATGCGTCGATGCGTACACGATCGACCGGCCGTCGGGAAAGAAATAGCCGCACGTCGTGCGTCCGCCGCTGCTCATCTGACGCTTGCCGGTGCCGTCGACGTTCATCGTGAAGATTTGATCGCAGGTGCCGGGCGTGCCGGGGCTGGTCTGATAGATCAGCTGTGTGCCGTCGGGAGAAAAATACGCCTCCGCATTCTCACCGCCCGAGGTGAGCTGCCTGACGTGCGCGAGATGGCGCTCGACCCCTGCCGGCTGCACTTGACCGATGGCGGCCAATCCGCCGGCCAGAATCATGAGCGCAAGAGCGATGAGGCGGCTGTTCATGTTCGCCATTAATATCACGAGAAGGATATGGGGTCAGACCCTCTTTTGACGGTGTCCGAGATCGCGCGCGCGGTGCGCGCCCGCAGTGGGCGCGCGCTGGTCGTGGGCGGCTGGGTGCGCGATCGGGTGCTCGGTATCGACTCCAAAGACATCGACATCGAGGTATTCGGGATTCCTGCGGCCGAGCTGCCGGCGTTTCTCGCGCCGTTCGGCAGGGTCGAACCCATCGGCCAGAGTTTTCCCGTCTACAAGATCGGGACGATCGACATCGGCCTTCCCCGTCGCGAGTCCAAGGCCGGCCGCGGGCACAAGGGATTCGTCGTCGAAGGCGATCCGTCGATGTCGGTCGAAGAGGCGGCCAGGCGGCGCGACTTCACGATCAACGCGATCGCGTGGGATCCGCTCACCGATGAATTCCTCGACCCGTTTCGCGGCCGCGACGATCTGCGACGCAGGCTCCTGCGAGCGGTGGATCCCGACACGTTCGGCGACGACAGCCTGCGTGTCCTGCGCGCCGTGCAGTTCGCCGCGCGCTTCGAGCTGACGCTCGAGGCCGGGACCGCGGCGTTGTGCCGCGCGATCAAACTCGACGATCTTCCATCGGAGCGCATCTGGGGAGAGATCGAGAAGCTGCTGCTGCGCGCGCGCCATCCCTCGATCGGCTTCGCGCTGGCGCTCGATCTCGGCGTCATCGATCAGCTCTTTCCCGAGATGCAGGCGCTGGTCGGATGCCAGCAGGAGCCCGAGTGGCATCCTGAGGGCGATGTCTGGGTGCACACGCTCATGGTGATCGATGAGGCGCGACAGCGCATCGACGACCTCGACCGCGCGGATCGGCTGATCGTGATGCTCGGGGCGGTGACCCACGATTTCGGCAAGCCGGCGACGACGGCCCTCATCGACGGCCGCATCCGCTCCCTCAACCACGAAGAGGAAGGTGTCGCACCCAGCGCCGTATTTCTCGATCGCCTCAACATCCATTCCATCGATGGCAGGGACGTCCGGGCACAGGTGCTCGGCCTCGTCGCGCACCACCTGAAGCCGGGCATGCTCTACAAAGTCCGCCACGAGCTGACCGACGGCGCCTTTCGACGCCTTGCGCAGAAGGCGAACCTCGAGTTGCTCGCGCGCGTGGCGAAGTCGGACTGTCTCGGGAGGACCGGCACGTTCGACTGCACGGCCATGGACTGGTTTCTCGAAAAGGCGCGGGAGCTCGGCGTCGATCGGAGTCCGCCGAAGCCCCTGCTGCTCGGACGGCACCTGCTCGAGCTCGGCATGACGCCAGGGCCCGAAATCGGCGCGCTGCTGAAACGGGTGTACGAAAAACAGCTGGATGGGGAGATCACGTCAACAGAAGAGGCCGTCGCACTGGCGTCGAAGATGCTTGCTTGATCGTTTTCCTCTGCGCCTTCAGGCGGCGCGTTCCTTGGCGCGGCGGAATTCTTCGAGGAGCCTCGGCACGCTCGTGCTGACCGACTGCAGCGTCGGGGACCATCCGAGAGCGCGGGCGCGCGGGCCGCGCACGCGCTGATCGAGCGCCAGCGCATCCGCATAGGCGCCCAGCTTCTTGCGTCCTTCTTCGAGCGGGACGTGCCGTACGTCGGGCGGCATGGAGAGATGGCGTTTGATGCCGTCGACGATCGTGTTGACCGTTTCATCGGCTTCGTCGTTCGCGTGATAGATCCCCGAGGCCTCAGGCGCGCCCGCAGCGCGGACGTACAAGTCGGCGAGATCGCGGTCGTAGACGAGGGGCCAGTGATTCTCGCCGGTGCCGATCACGCGAATCAGGCCGTTCAGCGCGTTCTTCAGCAGGTCCGAGACAATCCCGCGATTCCCGCCGTAGACGATCCCGGGGCGGATGACCGCGGTTCGGAGATTCGGCGCCGCGGCCTGCAGCACGATCTGCTCGTGCGACGGCCGCCAGCCGAGCAGCTGCCCCGGATTGGGCTGAGCCGCTTCGTCCATCGGCTGCGCATTCGATCCTAGAACCCAGATGCCCGAGGTATAGACGAACGAGCACGAGGAGGTCCTGGCGCGCGCCGAAGCCGCCGCCAGCAGCACATCGACCGTCTTGCGATCGACCTCTTCGCGCCTGGCCGTCGAGTCGGCGGCGGTGTGAATATAGGAATCGAAGCCCTCGGCCGCGGCGCGATACGACTTCAACGTCCTGAGATCGCCGAGCACGGGGGTGACGCCGCGCGACGCCAGCGCATCGGCTGCCTGCGGCGTGCGCACGAGCGCGGTGACCTGGTGGTTTGCGCGCAGCACGGCGTCCAGAACGGCGGAGCCGATGTATCCTGTCGCGCCAGTCAAGAATATGCGCATGAACGTTCGGGATACCTTACTCGATTTCTTCCACGATGTGGCGACGGGCCGCGGCGAATTTCTTGTCTACGATGACGGATTTCGCGCCCGTTCGTACACGTACGCAGAAATGGCGCACGCGGCGCGTGGATTTGCCGCTCGCTTGCAAAGTGCGGGCCTGCACAAAGGCGACAAAGTTGTCTTCTGGAGTGAGAACAGACCCGAATGGGTCATCGCGTTGTGGGGATGTCTGCTCAACGGATCCATCGCCGTCCCCATCGACTACCGCGCGTCTCCGGCATTTCTCACCAGCGTCGCGCGGATCGTCGAAGCGAAATTGCTGCTGCTCGGCGACGATGTCGAGCCCGCTGGCCTGAAGGCCGGCCCTGCAAATTCGAATGTGGGTCTGCAGGACGCAGTGCCGACCTTCGGGTCGGCCACGTGGAAGTTGAGCGACATCGACTTTCGCGCGCTCGATCCCTCTTCGTTCACACCGGTCTCGGTGACGCGCGACGACACGGTCGAAATCATCTTCACATCAGGAGCCACCGCCGCGCCGAAAGGGGTCGTGCTCACCCACCGCAACGTCCTGGCCAACATCGTCCCGGTCGAACGCGAGGTGCGCAAATACAAGAGGTACGGACGGCCGTTCTTTCCTATCCGGTTCCTCAACATGCTGCCGCTGAGCCACATGTTCGGGCAGGCGATGGCGACGTTTATTCCGCCGATGCTCGGGGGCACGGTGGTCTTCATCCGGGGCTTCAACCCCCATGAAATCATCCGGCAGGTCAGGAAACGCCGTATCTCGGTGCTGGTGTCGGTACCGAAAATTCTCGACGTGCTGGCCGATCACGTCACGCGCCTGCATCCCGAGCTGCGCGAGCCCCCCGCCGGCACAGAAGGCGTCGCGAAGCGCTGGTGGCGCCATCGCGCCATCCACCGCCTCTTCGGATTGAAATTCTGGTCGTTCGTCGTCGGTGCGGCGCCGCTCGAGTCGTCGCTCGAATCGTTCTGGGGACGGCTCGGCTTCCTCGTCATTCAAGGCTACGGGCTGACCGAGACGGCGCCGATCGTCACGCTGAATCATCCGTTCTCGACCAGCAAGGGATCTGTCGGGAAGGCGATCGCCGGTGTCGAAATCAAGATCGAGCCCGACGGAGAAATTCTCGTGCGCGGCGACAACGTCACGCAGGGCTACTACGGCGCACCCGAGTCGAGCGGTGCGGCGTTCGAAGACGGGTGGTTTCACACCGGTGATATCGGCGAGCTCGACGCGCAAGGCCGCCTCTTCATCCGCGGCCGCAAAAAGGAAATGATCGTGACGCCGGAAGGCCTCAACGTGTTTCCCGAAGACGTCGAGCGCGTGGTCAACGCGGTCGCGGGTGTGAGGGACTCGGCCGCGGTCGGGGTCACGCAGAACGGCGAAGAACGCGTGCAGGTGGCGCTGATTCTCGAGCCTGGAACAAACGCCGCCGATGTGGTGAAAACCGCAAACGCGCAGCTGGCCGACCACCAGCGCATCCGCGCCGCGCAAGCCTGGCCCGGCGCCGAGCTGCCTCGCACCGAAGGTACGAAGAAACTGAAGCGTCACGAGATCCGGACGTGGCTGCAGACCGGCGCCCCGCCGGCCGTGGCAGCGCCGCGAGGCGGCAGCCTCGAATCCGTGGTCGCGCGCTTCGCCGGGGGCCGATCGCTCGAGCCGGGATTGACGCTCGAAGAGCTCGGCCTCAGTTCGCTGGAGCGCGTCGAGATGATGGTGGCGCTCGAAGAAGCGTTGAATACCACCATCGACGAGGCCGCGTTCTCGAACGCGACGACGGTCGCCGATCTCGAACGCATTGCGGCAACCCCGGCAACGGCCGTGGGCTCCTCGGCCGAGCCCGTGGAGTTCCCGTCGTGGAACCGGACGCTGCCGATCCGCGCGATACGTGCGGTCAGCCAGTCGTTGATCCTGCTGCCGCTGGCGCGTGTGTTTGCCTGGATCACCGTCGAGGGGTTGCAGAATCTGCAACACATTCAGGGCCCGGTGATCTTCGCGGCGAACCACCAGAGCCACCTGGACGGGCCGGTCATCCTCGCGGCGCTGCCGGGCCGGTGGCGCCGCCGCGTGGCGACGGCGATGGCCAAGGAGTTCTTCAAGCCGCACTTCTTTCCGGAGCAGCACACGCGCATGCAGTGGTTCACCAACAGCCTGAACTACTGGCTTGCGGCGGCGTATTTCAATACGTTCCCGCTGCCCCAGCGCGAAGTAGGAGCCCGCCAAACACTGCGGTACGCCGGCGACTTGATCACCGAGGGGTTTTCGATACTGATCTTTCCCGAGGGCAAACGCACCGATCGGGGCGAGATTGCGCAGTTCCGCCCGGGCGTCGGGATGATGGCGTCGCGACTCGATGTGCCGGTGATTCCGGTGCGGCTGGAAGGCATCGAGCGCGTACTTCACCGGTCGTGGAAGATGGCGAAGCCCGGGCGTGTGAAGGTCACCTTCGGCGCACCGATGAGGCTCACTGGTGATAACTACGTGGACTTGACGTCGCAGGTCGAAGACGCCGTGCGAAAACTGGGCGACTGAACACCGTTTGTGGCACAATCATTGCGAGCGCGTGAGTCGCTCGAAGGTCCGCCTCATGGTGGACACGCAGTCTGGAAAGGATTTCGAGCCAGTTTGAGCAAAGACGATTTGATCGACATGCAGGGAACGGTGGTGGCAGTGCACAGCGGGGGGCTTTATCGCGTTCAGTGTGACGCCGGGCACGAGGTGCTCGCTCAGCTCAGCGGCCGGATGCGCCGCTTCCGCATCAAGGTCGTCCCGGGCGACCGCGTGACGGTGGGCGTGTCGCCCTACGATCCCGTCCGCGGCATCATCACGTTCCGCGCTCGTTAGGCCAGCTCCTTACTTATGTTCGACGATTCCACTACGCCAGTTGCCAGGCCCGCCGCCGAAGAGACGCCGGTTGAGACGCCGGTTGAGGCGCCGGTTGAGGCGCCGACGCCGGTCCTCTCGGCAGCCGTGCAGCGCTACCACAGCTGCCGCTGGCGCAAACCGCCGGAAGACGGCAACGCCTCGGACTTCTGCGCCCATCGCGACGTGCAACCGATGGCCGGTACCACCGGCTTCGACCCTGAAGCGTGGTGCCCCGACTGCGCGTTCTACAAGGTCAGACGGATCCCGAAGAAGCGAACGTCTGAAGACTTCGGGTACTAGAGTCGGCTCACTCCGAGAACTCCCTCGCCAGCTCCACCCATTCTCCGTCAGGCGACAGCTGCTGGTACGAGCGCCAGTGGGGTTTCGCCTCCAGGGAGTGCCCCGTCTTTTCGAGCGTAATCGCCAGATAGAAATGCGCGTCGGCGTAGTGCGCGTTCAGCTCCAGCGCCGCGCGATAGCAGGTCGCCGCTTCGGGGAAGCGTCCCAGATCGTGGTAGATGTTGCCGAGGTTGAAGTGCGCCTCGAAAAACTCGGGGTCCAGGCCGATGGCGCGCTCGTAGAGCGCCTGCGCCTCGGCGAGCTCGTCCTTCCCATAATGAATGTTCGCCAGGTTGATGAGGGCCGGGACGAGATACGGATCGATCTCGAGCGCCTTGCGGTACCAGTTGGCCGCCGCGTGGTGGCGTGACTCGTCAACGTCGAGCGCCGAACCCTTCAGGAAATATTCCTCGGCGAGCGTTTGCGGCGAGGTGATCGCCGCGGCGGTCTCTTTCCCCGTCTCCTTCGGCTTGGGGCGTTTCAGCTTGATGATGCGCGCCGGCTCCGCATCGATGCGGAAATCGAACGCCAGCTGCCCGCTCCGTGCCGCCTGCAGCGACTTCACAATCGCGCGGAACGGCGCGCTCTCGAGCTCGGCGCTGACCTGCCGGATCAACAGCAGATCCGAGAAGGCAAAGTACGTGTCGCTGTTGGTGCGCAGAACGGGTCGAATCAGCCCCCACTTCTGCAGGTACCGCAGATGGTCCTCGCGCAGGCCCCGATACATGCTGAGCAGATCGCGCTGCGCGTAGTACTGCTGCTTGAGATCTTCCGGCGGCTGGATGCCGGACAGCCGGCAGAAGTCGTTCTCGCTGACGACCCGCAGCCCGAGGTCTTCTGCCTTGCGCAGCTTCTGGCTCTTCTCGGCGCCCGGAAATCCCTCGGCGCCGACCACCACCATGGTCGTCCGCGCGCTCACTTCGTCGGCGGCCGAGCCCCCGAGCCGGATCACCAGCGCGTGCGCTTCCTTGCGGCCGAGCGATGAGAGTTTGCCGGTAAAGACGACGACCTCGCCGGCAAGGGGACGGTCGGAAGGATTCGACACCAGTTGCGGCGAGAATGCTTGAGGTCCGAGTGGATGTCAAGCGGATCGCCGTACAATCGTCGGTATGCTGCTGGCGGGCGATGTCGGTGGAACCAAGACGCTCATGGGCCTCTTCGCGCGCGTCGCCGCGCGGCCCGATGTCGTCTTCACCCGCTCGTACCGCACGCTTGACTTCTCCGACCTCGTGACGCTGTCGATGCAATTCCTCCATGATGCCGGCTCCAGCGCGGCCGCCATCGAAGCGGCGAGCTTCGGCGTCGCGGGGCCGGTGAACGGCGCGCGCGCGCAGCTCACGAATGTGCCGTGGACGGTCGATGGGGAGGCCATCCGACGCGGCCTGCCGGTTCGGCGCGCCCACCTGCTGAACGATCTGGAAGCCCTTGCGTGGTCCGTGGCCGTCCTGACCCAGGACGAGATCGAGGTCCTGCGCGACGGGGATCCGGACCCGTCGGGCAACGCGGCACTGATCGCCGCCGGCACCGGCCTCGGGGTCGCGGTGCTGCCGAACATCGACGGGCGGCTCGTGCCGCGGGCCTCTGAAGGGGGCCATGCGGACTTCGCGGCGCGCAATACCGACGAACAGACGCTCCACAACGCGCTCGCGCGCGAGTACGGGCGCACGGACGTCGAGCGCGTCGTGTCGGGGCCTGGGCTCGCCCACATCCATCGCATCCTCTTTGCGCACCAGTGCGCCGCGCTGACGCCGCCGCCGGCCGCCGATGATCTCCCTGCGGCAATCTCGCGCGCGGCGCTCAACGATCGGTGCCCGTCCTGCGTGCGCACGCTGGAGTTCTTCGTCTCGGCTTACGGCGCGGCCGCCGGCAATCTGGCTTTGACGGTGCTGTCAACGGGCGGGATGTATCTCGGCGGCGGCATCGCCCCGCGCATTCTTCCGGCGCTGCGCTGGCCGATCTTCATGGAGTCGTTTCTGGCCAAGGCGCCCATGGATTCGCTGATCGGGCGCATACCGGTGAAGGTGATTCTCAACCCGGCGGCCGGCCTGCTGGGCGCGGCGACCTATGCTAATTTACTCGAGCAATGAAGAACATGCTCGCGATCGCGCTCGTGTGCCTGGCGGGGGCGCAGATCATCGCCGGCCAGTCCCCCAGAAAACCGGCGCCCGCGACGCCGGCCGGCGCGAAGCCGCGCGGCGAAGTGCGCGTGCCTTTCAAGGCCGGCGAGCTGCTCACCTACGACGTGTCGTACTCAACCTATGTCACCGCCGGCACGGTCACGCTCAACGTGCAGAGCAAGCGCCCCTCCTTCAACTCCCTCGCCTACTACGTCGTCGCCGAGGCGCGGCCGACGCCGCTGATGTCGAAGCTGTATACGCTCTACTACAAGGCCGATGTGCTGATGGACGTCTACACCCTGCTGCCGCAGCGTGCGGGCGTGTATAGCGAGGAGGGACAGCGTCATCAGATGAAGGTCACCACCTTCAATAACGCCACGCGCAAGGCGACGTTCGAAAACGTCACGGCGAAAAGCGGCAAGCAGGAGTTGACCGTGCCCGCGTTCACGCAGGATGCACTCTCGGCGATCTATGTCATCCGCGCGCTGCCGCTGAAGGTGGGGACCCGCGAGACCATCCCGGTCAGCACCGGCGGCCACGCCTATCGGGCGCAGGTCAGCGTCGAGGGAACCGACGCGCTGAAAACAGGCGCCGGGCCCTTTCAGACCTTCCGGATTCGCACGTCGCTGTTCGGTGAAGACGGCCGGCCTACCGGGCGGCCCATCCATCTCTGGATCAGCGATACCCCCAGCCGCGTCCCCGTCAAGATTCAGTCCGAATTGACCGTCGGTTCCTTTGTGCTGACGCTGAGCCAGGCCCGCCTCGGTAACTAACTCGCGACGAGCTCGGGAAGACCGAGCGCCTGCCGAACCTTCGAACTCACGACTTCCCCGCCTTGGGCGATAAGCGTGTCGCGCGTGATCTCGTCGCTGGTATCGACCGTCACGGCGCCGTCCTTCGTCAGGTGAAGCAGGAACGTCGTCATGTTCTTCGCATACATCTGGCTCGCGTGATAGGGCACGGTCGAGGGCAGGTTGGTCGGGCCGAGAATCGTGACGCCCTTCTCCACCACGACCTGATCCGCGCGCGTCAGCTCGCAATTGCCGCCGCGTTCCGCCGCCAGATCCACGACCACCGAGCCGGGGGCCATCCCGCGAACCATGTCGGCGGTCACCAGGATGGGAGCTTTCTTCCCCGGCACCACGGCCGTCGTGATGACGACATCGTTCGCCGCGACCACCCGCGCCAGCATGTCGCGCTGGCGCTGATAGAACGACTCGTCCTGCGCCTTCGCGTACCCGCCTGTGTCTTCGGCCTGCCCGGTGTCGAGCGGCAGCTCGACGAACTTCGCGCCGACGCTCTGCACCTGTTCCTTCACCGCGGGCCGCACGTCGTAGGCCTCAACGACGGCGCCGAGCTTGCGCGCCGTCGCGATCGCCTGCAGGCCGGCCACACCGACGCCGACGATGAAGACGTGCGCCGGCGTGACGGTGCCGGCCGCGGTCGTCAGCAGCGGGAACATCCGCGGGAGTGTGCTGGCGGCCAGCAGGACGGCCTTGTAGCCGGAGATGGTCGCCATCGACGACAGCACGTCCATGCTCTGCGCGCGCGTGATGCGCGGGATCAGCTCGAGGGCAAAGGCCGTCACGCCCCGCGACGCCAGCTCCCGGGCGATCTCGGGCGACCCGAGCGGATCGGCCATCCCGATCGCCACCTGTCCCCGCCGCATCGACGGCAGATCGCCCACGCGCACCTGCACGATGACGTCGGCGCCGAAGACGTCGGCGCGGCTGTCGGCGATCTGCGCGCCCTTACCGATGTAGGCCGCGTCGGGAAAGCCCGCGCGCTCGCCGGCGCCGCGTTCGACCAGCACGTCGAAGCCGGCCTTTTTCAACGCGGCGATCGACGCCGGCACCAGCGCAACGCGGTGCTCGCCTGGAAGCTGTTCTGTCGGGACTCCGATCGTCATTCTGCTCCTCGCTACGTGGTGTCCGGCTTCAGCCGGACCCGCTGCGCATTTTAGTGCATGCTAGACTTTTCGCACGATCGTGCAGCTCACCATTGCGCTCGCGCAGCTGAATCCCACCGTCGGAGATATCGAAGGCAACCTCGCCCGTATCCGACAGGCGCGCGATCGCGCCGGGGCCGCAGGCGCCGATCTCGTCGTGCTCCCGGAGCTCGCCGTCATCGGCTATCCGCCGGAAGATCTCGTGCTGCGCCCGTCGGTGATCGACGCCTGCCATGCCGCGATCGATCGCCTCGTCCGCGAGAGTCACAGTGGGCCCGCCGTCATCGCCACGACGCCCTGGCGGGACCAGGGCGCGGTCTACAACGCCGCGATCGTGATCGACAAGGGCTCAACCACAGCGCGCTTCAAGAGCGAACTTCCCAACTACGGGGTCTTCGACGAAAAGCGGGTGTTCGCGGCGGGCCCGATGCCGGAGCCCGTCAGCTTCCGCGGCGCAACGATCGGTGTGCCGGTGTGCGAGGACATCTGGACGCCGGGCGTCATGGCTCATCTCACCCACGCCGGTGCCGAGTTCTTTCTCGTACCCAACGGCTCGCCCTTCGAATCACAGAAGTTCTCGACGAGGCTCGAGCTGGCGCGCACGCGCGCACGCGAGGCGAACCGCCCCCTGGCGTACGTGAACCAGGTCGGCGGGCAGGATGAGCTGGTGTTCGACGGCCGCTCGTTCGTCGTGGATCGCCGGGGATCGCTCGTGCGATCGATGAGTGGATGGGAAGAGGCGATCGATATCGCGCGGTGGACGCGCACCGATGACGGGTGGACGTGCGAGCCGGGCCCGATCGAGCCGCCAGGCGAGCAGCTGCAGGATACCTACAGCGCGCTCGTCGTCGGACTGCGCGACTACGTCGGCAAGAACGGCTTCCCGGGTATCGTGATCGGCCTGTCCGGCGGCGTCGATTCGGCGCTGAGCGCCGCCATCGCGGTCGATGCGCTCGGCCCGGAGCGCGTCCTCGGCGTGCGTTTGCCGTCGCCCTTTACAGGCCAGGTCAGCATGGAGGAGGCGCAGTATGTCGCCGAGACGCTCGGCATCCGCCTGATGACGATTCCCATCGAGCCGGTGATGACCAGCGGAGAGAGCGCGCTGGCGCCGGTGTTCGAAGGCCGGCCGCGCGATGTCGCCGAAGAAAACCTTCAGGCACGAATTCGAGGCCTCCTCCTGATGGGCCTCTCCAACAAATTCGGCCTCATGTTGCTCACCACCGGGAACAAGTCGGAGATGTCGGTGGGTTATGCGACGCTCTACGGGGATATGTGCGGCGGGTTCTCTGTACTGAAGGACATCTACAAGACCGAGGTCTATCGGCTCTCGCGCTGGCGCAACAGCCACAGGCCGGAACTGGCGAAGGGGCCCGTCGGCGACGTCATCCCTGAACGGACGCTCACACGGGCCCCGACGGCGGAGCTGCGGCCGAATCAGACGGATCAGGACTCACTGCCGCCCTACGATCAGCTGGATGCGATCCTGACAGGGCTGATCGAAGACGAGCGATCGGTCGACGAGCTGTCCGTGAACGTCGCGCCGCGCGCGACCGTCTCGCGGGTGCAGCAGATGTTGTACACCGCCGAGTACAAGCGCCGTCAGGCGCCTCCCGGCGTCAAGGTGAGCCCGCGCAGCTTCGGGCGCGATCGCCGCTACCCCATCACGAACCGCTTTCGTGAGATAACATGAACATTGTCCTGAACGGCGAGCCACATGAGGTCGCCGGCCCGCTCACGCTGACCGCGCTGCTCGTGCACCTGAAGATCGATGCACGCCGTGTGGCCGTGGAGCACAATCTGAACGTCGTCAAGCGCGCCAACTACGACAGCACGGAGCTTCGGGAAGGCGATCAGATCGAGATCGTGAACTTCGTCGGTGGTGGAAGCTCATCATGACCAATCCCCAACCCCTCATCCCTCATCCCGATCCGCTGGTGATCGCCGATCGCACGTTCACCTCACGGCTCATCGTGGGGACCGGTAAATATTCTTCGTTTGCGGTCATGCAGCGCGCCCATGAAGCGTCGGGCGCCGATATGGTGACCGTCGCGGTGCGCCGCGTGAACATCAGCGATCGCACCAAAGAGTCCCTGCTGGACTACATCGATACGTCCCGGATTGCGCTGCTGCCGAACACGGCGGGCTGTTACTCGGCGGACGACGCCGTGCGGACGGCGCGGCTCGGCCGCGAGGCAGGCTTGTCGAACTGGGTGAAGCTGGAAGTGATCGGCGACGAACGAACGCTGTTCCCCGATAACGAAGAGCTGCTCGTCGCGACGAAAATTCTCGTCAAGGAAGGCTTCGTGGTGCTGCCCTACACCACCGACGATCCCATTGCCTGCAGAAAGCTGCAGGATGCCGGCGCCGCCGCGGTGATGCCGCTGGGCGCGCCGATCGGATCGGGCCTCGGGATTCAGAACGCCAACAACATCCGGATCATCCGCGAGTTCTCACGCGTGCCCATAATCCTCGATGCGGGGGTCGGCACGGCGTCGGACGCGACGATCGCGATGGAGCTGGGCGCCGACGGCGTGCTGATGAACACCGCCATCGCCGAGGCGCAGGACCCGATTGGGATGGCGGAGGCGATGAAGCTGGCGGTCCAGTCCGGACGGCTGGCGTACCGCGCCGGCCGCATGGGCCGAAGGATGTACGCCAACGCGAGCAGCCCGCTGGCAGGAATTCTGAAGTAGGGCGGGTCCCGTTCTTCGGACCCGCCTACAACCTGAAGATCCCCTTCTCCGTCCGTCCCCGCAGCGCATTCCTCGTATCGACGATCAACGGATATCTCTTGACGATCGCGTCGTAGTCGAATGCCGAATGATTGGTGCAGATCACCGCGCAATCCGCGTCGGCGTTCTTCAGCTCCAACGATTCGAGCGCCATGCCGCCGATCTTCAGGGTTGGCACGAACGGATCGCTGTAGCTCAACTCCGCTCCGCGGCGGTGCAGCAGCTCCAGCACGTCGAGCGCCGGTGACTCGCGAACGTCTCCGACATCCTTTTTGTATGCGACGCCGAGCATGTGCAACCTGGACCCGTTGATGCTCTTCTTCTGCGAGTTGAGCGCGTCGGTGACGCGCTCCACCACGAAGTCGGGCATCGAGCCGTTGACGTGCCCTGCAAGCTCGATGAATCGGCACTCGAACCCGCTCTGCCTGGCTTTCCAGGAGAGATAGAACGGGTCGATGGGAATGCAGTGCCCGCCCAGCCCCGGTCCCGGGTAAAACGGCATGAACCCGAACGGCTTCGTGCCGGCCGCGTCGATCACTTCCCACACGTCGATATTCAGACGGTGGCACATCAGCGCAATCTCGTTGACGAGGCCGATGTTCACCGCGCGGAAGGTGTTCTCGAGCAGCTTGACCATCTCGGCGACGCGTGTGTTCGCGACCTTGATGACCGATCCGACGATCTTCCCGTAGAGCGCGGCGGCCAGATCGGTGCTCGCCTGATCGATACCGCCGACGACCTTCGGGATGTTTTTTGTCGTATACGTCTGGTTGCCCGGGTCGACGCGCTCGGGTGAGAACGCCAGGTAAAAATCCCGGCCGACCTTCAGGCCGCCGGCCTCGAGCGCGGGCTGCGCGACCTCTTCCGTGGTGCCCGGATAGGTCGTCGATTCGAGGATGACCAGCTGTCCTTTGCGAAGAACCGCCGCGGTCGCTTCGATCGCCTTGACGACATAGGACAAATCCGGGTCGCGCGTCTTTCTCAGAGGCGTCGGGACGCAGATGTCGATGATGTCCACATTCGCCAGCTCCCGCTGATCCGTCGTCGCGCGGAACGTGCCGGCCTTGATGACCTCGGCCAGCTCCGAGGATGGCACGTCGGGGATGTAACTGTTCCCCGCGCTCAGGGCGTCCACTTTGGACTGGTCCACGTCATAGCCGATCACGTGCAAGCCGGCCTTCGCAAACTCGACGGCGAGCGGCAACCCGACGTAGCCGAGACCGATGATTCCGACGCGGGCTTCCCCGCTCTCGATGCGCTGCAACAAATCCATTCGTTATGCTCTCTGTTGAAAAAACACTCGGATCGCTTCGACGACCCACGCCTGCTGCGCGTCGCTGAGCTCCCCGTAGATGGGAAGCGCCAGCACCTCCCGGGCGGCCGATTCGGCAGCAGGAAACGCTCCGGCGGCATGGCCCAGGCCCCGAAAACAGGGCTGCAGGTGAAGCGGCACCGGGTAATAGACCTCGGTGCCAATCCCCTGCGTCTGAAGATACGCGCGCAATCGATCGCGCTCGGGGACGCGAATCACGAATTGATGGTAGATGTGGGTCCGCTGCGGCGCCCGCGCCGGCAGACGCACCGTGCTCGCCAAACCCGACTCCGCGAACAACGTCTCGTAGCGATCCGCGTTGCGTTGCCGCGCGGCTGTCCACGCCGGCAGGTGCGGCAGCTTCACCCGCAGGACGGCGGCCTGAAGCGCGTCGAGCCGGAAATTCGCGCCGAGCGTCTCGTGATGATATTTCACTTCGCCGCCGTGCTGCCGAATCGCGCGCAGCTTTCGAGCGAGCCCGGCGTCGCGCGTGGTGACGAGTCCCCCGTCCCCGAACGCGCCGAGGTTCTTTGTCGGAAAGAACGAGAAGCATCCGATCGCGCCAAGCCCGCCGATAGGCTGTTCGCGATACCGCGCGCCTATGGCCTGTGCTGCGTCTTCGACGACAGGGATGCCTTGTGCGGCGGCCATATCGAGAATCGGCGCCATCTCCGCGCTCTGGCCGAACAGGTGGACCGGCATGATCGCCTTTGTCCGCGGAGTGATGGCCGCTTCGATGCCCGCGGGGTCGATGTTGTAGGTTGCCCGATCGATGTCGACGAACACCGGCCTGGCGCCGAGCCTGGCGATCGATCCGGCCGTCGCAAAAAACGAGAACGGCGATGTGATGATTTCATCGCCGGCGCCGACGCCCAGCGCCATCAACGCCGCGAGCAGCGCATCGGTTCCCGACGACATGCCGACCGCGTGCGGAACTCCAAGAAACGCCTCGAGCTCCCGCTCCAGCGCTTCGACTTCGGGACCAAGAATGAAATACTGCGTGTCGCACACCCTCGCCATCGCCTCGAGCACGTCGCGGCGAATGGGCGCGTACTGCGCCTTGAGATCCAGTAGCGGAACTTTCTGCGCGAGCATAAGCTTCGTATCCTACCGTATGGTTCTGAATGAATGAAATTGACGTAGCGGTCATCGGCGGCGGCGTTGCGGGTCTTGCCTCGGCCCTCGCGCTGGCGCAACTCGGAGCGAGCGTGTGCGTCATCGAGAAAGACGCGCGGCCGGGACGAGGCATGAGCACGCATAACAGCGGCGTCATCCATGCCGGCATCTACTATCCGCAGGGCTCACTCAAAGCGAGACTCTGCGTCGAAGGAAGGCCCCGGTTGTACGAATTCTGCGAGCGGCACGGGGTGCCGCACCGGCGCTGCGGAAAGCTGCTGGTCGCGTCGCACGAGAACGAGATCGCCGATCTCCAGTCGCTGTTCTCCCGCGGGATCGCAAATGGGGTCACGTCGCTGCAGATGGTCGACGCGGACTTCGTGCGGCGTCGAGAGCCGCACGTGCACGCGGTCGCCGCGGTCTGGTCGCCCGAGACTGGCATCGTTGAAACCGAGGCGCTGATCGGGGAGCTCGCGCGGCTGTGCCGCGAGCGGGATGTCGCGCTGCTCGTGGGTACATCCGTCATCGCCGCGAACGCGTCGAGCCACGGCATCGAGCTCGTCACGCCGCACGAGGCGTTTACGGCAGGCACCGTGGTGAATGCCGCCGGCCTGTACGCAGACGATGTTTCCGCGATGCTCGGCGCCCGGATCTTTCGCATCACGCCGTGCCGTGGCGAGTACGCAGAGCTCTCGCCATCCAGGCGATCGTGGGTGAACGGGCTGGTCTATCCTCTTCCCCACTCTGACGGATCGGGGCTGGGCGTGCACCTCACGCCGACCACGTGGGGAAGCGTGCTGATAGGCCCGACGGCGAGATTTCAGACCTCGAAAGACGACTACGAAGGAAGCCGCCTGCCCCTGGAAGCGTTTCTCGAACCCACGCGCGCCCTCCTGCCCGGCATTTCGCTGATGGATCTCCAGCCGGGGGGAACCGGCATTCGCGCCAAGCTCCATGGGCCAGAGGAGAGATTTGCCGATTTCCTGATCGAGCGCGATGCCGGCAATCCGGATGTCATTCAGGTCGCCGGCATCGAGTCGCCCGGCCTCACGTCATGCCTGGCGATCGGCGAGATGGTGGCTGGCCTTTGGAAACGCGGTTAGTGTCTTCATGCGCCAACCAATTTTTCAATGACGCCGTCCCACGTCACCAGGCGCGCGCGCTCGAATCCGGCAGACCCGAGCCGCCCTGCTCGCGCGCGATCGGAGGCAAGCTCGTTGATGGCTGACGCCACGGCCTCCGGCGACGACTCGGTGACCCTGCCATTCATGCCGTCCACAACGAACTCAAGCGGTCCGCCTGCGTCCGTGGTCGTCACCACGGCCTTGTGGGCCAAAAATGATTCGAGGGTGACGTAACCGTAGTCTTCATGAAACGGCGTGTGGACGACGGCGAGCGCGCCGTTGTACAGCGCGACAAGATCGGGCTCGTCGAGCGCGCCGGTAAATGTAATGCGGTCGGCAACCCCGAGCGATTCCGCGAGCTCCTCGTACAGCCGACGCATCGTTCCGCGTCCAACCATCACCAGCCGAATGGGCCGGTCAACGTGTCGCATGGCGCGGATGATCAGGTCCGGCCGCTTGTTCGCCTCCAAGCGGTTCACGGCGAGCACGTAGTCGCCGTAAGGCCCGCCTGCCAGCGCATGGCCGAACGGAGGCGGCGGGTACAATGGCTCACTCTCCAGCCCGTTGTACTTCAGGAGCCGATCCGACACGGTCCTCGATATCGTGTACACGTCGCGGCATTCGAGAAACATCTTCGTGTCGGTTTTCAGGAGCGTATCGCGAAAGCCGACGTCCTCTTCGGTGTGACCGAAGTCGCTGAACTCGGTGCCGCACAGCTCGTACGCCGCCCGATGCTGATGCACGAGCCATGCGACCTTGTTGGGATGACGGACGAAGTAGGTTGGGAACTTCGACGCGATGACGAGATCGACCGGCTCGCCGTTGCTTTCGCTGAGGTCGATCAGCCGCCAGGCCGCGGCGTGCGCGAGGATTTCTCCCCTCGGATACCACTTGAACGGGATACTGACGAGCTCGGCGTCGTAGCCGTGATGCTGAAGGCGGCTCACGAGCGTCCGGACAAGGTACTCCGCGCCACCCTTGACGAACGGAACCTGCGTTTCGCAAACAATGACGCGCTGGATGCCCATGCAAACGAAGGAGCGACATTCTACCTCGTCTCAGTAGTACTATGTGCGGACAAGGGCCGCGGCAGACCCGAAGCACCGTATGCACTTCACCGCAGGCGCGCTGTGGCGCACGTTCACCCGCACGCTCATCGCGTCGTTCACCGCCAGCGTCCTCTATCTCATCCAGTCGGTGTTCTGGAACAACGCCGTCTCCCCCTGGATGATTGTGCTGCTCTGTGCGACAGCCGCGCTGTCGTTCTTCAGACCGCATCCCAGCCTGTTGGCGCTGGTCGTGCTCGCACCGCTCGGACAGGCCATCGCGAGTGTGACCGACTCGCGCACGCGAGTTGCGGAGGCGCTGGTGCTCGCGTTTCTGGCCGGCGTGCTGCTGCGGGGATGGGCGCTTCACCGATTCCGCTCGGTACCGTCCGATCGTCTGCACATGGCGGCGATCGTCTTCAGCGTGATTGTCGCGGCGTCCTGTGTGGAGCAGCTGTGGCTCCTGCAGTTCCAGCGCGATTTTCCGATGAATTTTCTCCGGAGCCTCGCGGACGGACTCGGCCGGACGTATCTGACGACCTACCGTTCCTACACGATGGCATTCCACGCCATGCTGTTCCTCGAAGGGATGGCGCTGCTCCTCTATGTCCGCACGCAATGCCGAACGACGCCGTCGCTGGCGCCGCAGGTACTCAAGGCGCTGGTGATCGGCGCGACCGGGGCGGCGCTGATCAATTTCACCTTCGTGGTATCGAAATCGATGACCAGCGGCATGACCACCACGACCTTCGTCGATCTGCTGACGAACGGGCGGTGGAGCGCGCACATCGCCGACGCCAACGCTGCGGGCTCGTTCTTCGCGATGGCCGCGATCGTCGCGTTTGGCGTCGGCATCGCGGCGAGTCGATGGCGTGCCGTGTGGATGGCGGCAGGACTTTCGCTGGCGCTCGCGTTATGGCTCACCGCCTCGCGCGGGGCGTTCGTCGGCGTGGGACTGGTTGCGGCGTTCTGTTGGGCACGCGCGTTTGTTCGTCACTCGACGAACATGCGGCGGAGCCTCGCGATCGCAGGCGTCGCTGCCCTCGTCTTCATCGTATCGGCGCCGTACCTGCTCGAGCGGACCGGCACGCTGGCTGCGAGCGAATCGCTGGGCGTCCGGCGGCTGTTCCTTCGCACGACAGGGAACATGCTGCGAGCAGAACCGCTCTTTGGATTTGGCATCGGACAGTTTCCCCTATGGTCGTCGCGCTTCGCGCCGCCAGAGCTGCTCAACCTCTATCCGCGCGAGAACGCGCACAACAACTTCGCCCAGGTCGCCGGCGAGCTTGGCGTGCTTGGGCTCGCGGCTTTCGTCGCGCTTCTCACGGTGTGCGTCTGGCCCCGGCGGCGCGATGCCACTGCGACTCCGCTCGCCTCGGCCGCGATGGCGGCCGTAGCGGCATTCGTCATCAGTTGGATGACCGGTCATCCCCTCCTCGTGCCGGAAGTCGCGTTTCCCTTTTGGATCGCGCTGGCCGTCGTGGCGGCACATCGCAGCGACGATCGACCCGTCCCCGCACACATTGTCCGCGCAGCCGCGATTGCAAGCCTCGTGGTGTTCGTGTCGATTCCCTGGCGCTTCGATCGCAAGCTCACCTTCCTCGACATTCGTCACATCCGCTACGGATTTTCGGGTCGCTTCGAAGAGCCGACAGGCGCGGTCAACTGGCGGGCTGCGGGCCGCGCCAGATTCTTCGTGCCGGGCGAGGAGACGCGGGTCTCGCTCTCTCTGCGCGGGCGAACCGCGGCCGCCGACACGCCGCTCGATGTCACGATCGCGGTGGACGATGAAGTGGTGGAACGGCTGCGGCTCGACGCACCTGACTGGCAGACGAGAACCATTCCGTTGTCACAACACACCAGACGCGATGGTCATCGCATCGACCTTCGAACCGTTGAGCCGGACACGCTGCCAACCGGCGAGGACACGCTGCCGATCCAGCGGCGCATCGACGTCCGGGAGTGGGTCATAATCTCCAAACCTCATGGATAAGCGACCGGCACGGACACGCCAGCTCCGGCTTCCTGCGCATCCCATTCTCGTGGCCGGCGACATCATGTGCGATCACTACGTGTGGGGCGATGTCGAACGCATTTCTCCCGAGGCCCCCGTCCCCGTGATGCGATGGGAACGCGAGGCTGACAGGCCGGGAGGCGCCGCCAACGCCGCGGTCAACCTGGCCGCCCTTGGATGCCGCGTTTACCTTGCGGGTCTTGTGGGCAACGATGAGCCAGGACGCTGGCTGCTGCAGACGCTTCGCGCAAGCGGCGTCGACACACGCGGCGTCATTCGATCCTCCCGGCGCGCGACGACACTGAAGACGCGCGTGATCGCCCGCGGCCAGCATTTGCTGCGTATCGATCGCGAGACGCGGGTCGCCGTCGACAGCCGCGACGAACAGCGCCTCGTCTCGGTCATTCAGCGACTGACCGGGCGGCTCTCCGGTGTGGTGTGCTCCGACTACAACAAAGGCGTCTTGAGCACACGGGTGCTGCGCGCCCTTCTCGGCGGGAAGGGGAAGCCGTTTGCGCTCGTCGATCCCAAAGGCCGCGATTACGCCAGGTACAAGGGCGCGGATCTGCTGACGCCCAACGAGCGCGAACTTGCCGAGGCGGTGCCCGATGACGACCCTGCCGTGAGCGGTACCGACATCATCGAGCGCAGGGCGCGGTCGCTGATGTCGCGATTGCGGCTGAAGGCGCTTCTGGTGACACGCGGGGCAAACGGCATGGATCTGTTCGAGGCAGCCGGGCGCACTGTTCGCCGCACCCACATCGCGGCCGCGCAGCGCCACGAGGTGTTCGACGTGACAGGCGCGGGAGACACGGTGGCGGCCGTTCTGGCGATGGGCGCTGCCGCCGGCTGGCCTCTCGCCGATGCTGCCCGGCTTGCCAACGCAGCCGCGGGCATGGTCGTCGGCGTCGTGGGCACGTCTGTGGCGGAAGCCGGGGCGCTCGCCACGATTTTCTACGGCGAGGCCTCGCTCGCCCGATCGAAAGTACTCTCGCTGCCCGCGCTCGCGGCGCGGGTCGCCGATGCGCGCGCCCATGGACGCGCCGTCGTGTTCACGAGCGGGCGATTTGACGTGCTGGACGTCGACGACCTTCGGACGCTGCAGCGTGCCCGCGCCCAGGGAGACCTGCTTGTCGTGGGGGTCGAGGATGGGTCGAAAGGCGGGCCACAGCGCGCCGAGCTCGTCGGTGCGCTGCGTGTCGTCGACTACGTGACGCTCTTTCCTTCGGAGACGCGAGCGCAGCTCGTTCGTACGCTGCAGCCCGACGTCATCATCTAGCGGTGGCGCTTTCAGCGCCCGCCATCACACGGCCGCGCCGATCTACGGACAGTGACAGGTCGCGGAACAGCATTCTCGAGTCTGCCGGAAGCTCGGCCTCAAGCTGCAGCCTCCGCACGCGAGTGCCCGTCCAGTCGCGGTCGTGAACCGGCAGGCTGATCCATTCTTCTTCGCCGATATTCGTTTCCGCGCGGCGCTTGTCACCCCACGCCAGCCTCAGCGGCCGCGCCGGGGCGTCCTTCGGCAGCTGCAGGAACACTAACAGGTTCACGTAGAGCTCGCGATCGACAGGCGTGCGTTGAGGGTCGCTCAACACGGTAAACAGCACCGCCTCCCGAATGTTGTGGCGCCCTTCCATCGCCCGCGGCGACAGGCCTTGAAACGTGACGGGCAGATACGTTCGGTTGAACGGGTACGATGTCCCGACAACGACGCTCGGTGGCGCGAGCAGCAGGCAGCCGATGGCGCGAACGGACACCGTATCGTTGTGTCCAACGCCCGCGCAGTCGAACTGGTTGAGGAACAGCGGAGTGTCGCGCGAGATCGAATCGAACGGCAGCTCGTTCAGTGGAAGGGCCAGCACGGTCGCGGTCTTGCCGGGCATGAAATACTGCACGAGCGCCGCCGCCGACCCCCCGGCGCGGCCCGGGTGCATCATATAGCTCCGAAACGGGAGCGCGTTCAGTGCTTCCACTCCGCGCCAGGCGGCGTGGATTCTGACGCGCGGCATGTCGCGTATCGCGCTGACGGCGACGTTTCCGACAACCATCGCGATTGCCACGTACACGAAGAAGGCCTTCGTCAAGCGGCGATCCGGCGAATCGATCGCGGCCGGATGATTGGCCCACCATCGCGTGACGAGCGCCACGGCTGCCCCGACCGGGACGAAGGCCGCCACAGCAAGCGCTGCCCTCACACTCGAGGCGAGTTGCAGCGTGGGCGCCATGAGGACCAGCAGAAGGCTCGCCGATGCGAATGAGATCGCCGCCGGCCGTCTCGCGACGAGAAATAACACGACGAGCCCGGCCATCAGCGCCGGCCACGCGTAGGCTGCGGTCAGCGATCGCATGAACGGCGAGCTGATCGCGACGGCGGCGATGAGCAGGCAAGTGTTGGCGGAGAGTCCGAACCATCGACGGCAGATTCCCGCCACGGACACGCCGAGGAGCGCGACCGTGGCGCACTGCGCAGCCGCTGCGGCCGAAAGCGGATCCATCCGGAATCCGAGCGAGAATCCTCCCAGCAGGTACGCCGCGACGGAACTGTGCTCGCGCGAGCCAAACTCGAGGAGCTGCCGCGCATCGCGTGCGAGGATCAGAAGATTGACGTCGCTCGAGACCCGAACAGGCAGGAAATATTCGCTCGCCGGCGGCATCGACAGCACATAGGCCAATGCGTACAGGAGCGTGAACGCCAACGCCGTCCGGCCCAGCTCATGGCGCCCCTCTGTGGTGACCCGCGCGAGAACCTCCCGGAACCACACCGCGCCGAGAAGCGCTGCACCGAGCGCGAACGCAACGGCAATCCGGCCGAGCGGCACCTCGAGCAGGCCGACCGCAACCCAGCACAGCCCGACGTAGCAGGCCGCGCCGATGGCGAGCGCATCGCCCGCTGCCATTCCTGCTTGCCGCCATTTTGGAACGATCGCCAGCGCAAACAGGGTGAGCACGGCGAGCGTGATGCCCGCCGCGGCGACACCCTGCGCCAAATCCGCGAGATGCGTCAGAAACACGCTAGAGGCGCTCGCCGATAGCGGCGTAATCGAGATAGGTGAAGAGCAGCGCGTTGAGCGTCTTGACGTTGTCGTGGATCGCCTGTTCGGCAGCGCTGGACGGCTCCCCCGGCGCCGTTTGCAGCTTAAGCTCGTCGGGGAACGGCGCGCTGTACCGCACCGTGACTTTCTGGAAGCCGCTCGCCGTCAGGAGATATTGAAGCGTGTCCGGATGCAGCGGCCGTACGTGTGTAATGTCGCGGATGTAGCTGGAGAAGAACGCGAACCAGCACGCGGGGTTGATCGTTTCGAGGACAATCTTCGATCCCGGGCGCAGCTTGTGGTACGCGGTGTCCAGAAAGCGCATCAGATAGTCCGGCTCGAGGTGCTCGACGACCTGCGCAGCAAATAACCCTCCGAGCGATCCGTCAGGCTGCGCGAGCAGATAGCTGAGCGCATCGCCGGAGGTCGCGTCCAACCCGCGCGACCGGCTGACGGCCGCCATCTCGTCGTTGAGGTCGATGCCGCGCGCCGAGATGCCGCGCTCGCGCAGCAGGTCGAGGAACTCTCCCCTGCCGCATCCGACGTCGAGCACATCGCTCGAGCCTTCGAAGAGCGGTACGTAGGCCGCCAACCTCTCGCGGATCTCCCGCTGCGATCCGCGAAACTTGTCCTCGAAGCCGACATATTTATAGGAGTCCAACGCGACAGGCGGCGCCCCGCCCGCAGCTGTCGCATCTGGCGCGACCGCGTTCGCGGTTTCGCCGCTTCGGCGAGGCGAGCCAGACTCCAATTCCCGTTTCATGGATTGCACCGCTCGCGTCATCACGCTCAATGTGGACCGCACGTCGCCGACCTGCTCCTCGTACCGGCGGTCCCGCGCCATCGTTGACGCGAAATGCTTCTGCGTTTCCTCGGTCAGTGCGCTAAGGCCCGTGTGCATCAGTCCACCGACGAGGCGATCCTTCGTATCGACGTACCCCGTGACGTTCTGGGCGTAGAGAATCAGCAGCGTCTGATACTCCATGCGCTTCTGGCGATCGTCGCGCAGCATCTCCAGCGTGGTCTCCAGCGCGCGGGTCGTTTCGCGATGGATGGCCACGTTTCGGTTGATGTGATCGACGAGCGCCGCGTTGAACGCCTGCTGGCGCTCGAACAGCGGCGCCACCATCGCCCACGCATGCGCCCGTATGCGCGCGAGCCATCCCTTGCCTTCGTCCGGCTTGAGCGGCAGCAGCTCCCACCGCTGATTGAGCGGGGTGACTTGAAAGTCGTCGTACGGCGGAGGCGGATGCGGATGCTCGGATGGCTTCTGAATCGCGGCATCGAGTCTCGTGAGGGCCTCGTTGTACAGACGGTCGGCTTCGTCGCGCTCGCGCTCCAGACGCGCCAGGTCGTTGGCACTGCCCCGCTCAGTCACGATTTCGCGTGTCACGTGCGTGCCGTCTCGTGCTGGTTCCAGAAGTCGATCACCGAAGGCGGCAGGCCAATATCCTGCAAGATGCGCTGCGTCTCCGCGCCGCCTGTCGAATGAAAGTGCTCAGGCAGCGCGGCCAGTCTGGCCGCAACCGGAACGGGCGTCTGTGCAGCGATGTCGATGACGCCGCGATAGCTCTGGGCCATTCGATCGAGGCGGAATCGCGCGTCCCAGAGGTCGCGCGCGCTCCTGCCGAGAGTCGCGCGCAAGCGCGCATCCTCGCTCAGCCGGACCATGGCCAGTTGCAGCGAGTGGATTTCGTCCCGCAGGTCGATGCTGACGCCGACGGGCGCGTCCTGCTCGATGCTGGTGGAACGCACACGCCAGTCCTGAGGATCGAGCGTGGGAATGTCCACGGTGTGAACGAGGTCGGTGCTGATCGTGGGCGTCCCTGCCGCCAGGCACCGCAGCCATGACGCCGACGTCTCGTGAGAGGAAGGCCATCGAAGGCAGAGAGACACATCCGCCGCGGCGAGATAGTCGTTGACGTCCCGGTCGGGCAGAAACCCGGTCATGATGACGCGATCGCCCACGCCAAGCTCCGACGCCTCCCGCACTGGATCGTAATACTCTACCGGGTCCCCCACGAGCATCAGGCGAACCTGGGGCACCCGCTCGGCGACACTCGCCAGAGCGCGAATCACCTCAGAAATGCGCTTGGCAGGTGTCACCTTGCCGAAGCTCATGAAAATGACGGCATCGTCCCGAAGCCCATGCCGCGCGCGAATGCGCGCGGCCGCGCCTGGCGACGGCTGGCATGCCGCTACGCCCATGTCGACGGCGCTGACGGGCGAGCCGGGATAGGCATCGCGAATCTGATCGCGGAGCCACGCGCTGTGAACCAGCACATGTCGCGCCGACTGCACCACGCTGCGCAGCATCGCAAAGAAGTACGTCAGCGACCCGAGCAGGCCGGACACGCCGAGATCGGCCACCGTGGGGTCGGCGTCGGGATGATTGAACCAGAACTCGCGCCGGTACTCGTCACGCCTGCCGTGGCGAAGCAGTTGACGCCCTCGCGCATGATGCAGTTGACCATCATGCAGCACCACCAGGCCCGGAAATCTCGCGAGGTACGCCCACATGTAGTCGTGGCAGGGCGCGTTCCCCAGCTGATAGACGATCAGATCGTATGGATCGCGTTGATGCTTCCACACGAAATCGTGGGCATCGACGACCGGCGTCGATGCGGGAGGCGCCGTGAACGCATCGGACGGCCCGTCAACGTAGATGTCGATCTGATAGTCGCGTGCGATGGCCGGAATCAGCTCGACGCTGTAATCGCTGATGCCCGATCGCACGGGTGGGAGCGGCGTAAACCAGGCAAGACGCAGCATCAGAGCTCGCGCGCTTCCTCGGCCCAGCGTTCGGGCCCGAGCGCAGGCCCTTGCACCCAGTCCTGAAACATCGCCCGCACTCCCATGGCGAGCAGGGCCGGCTGCGTCAGGCACAGCTTCATCAACATCCGCCGTGCCTCGTCGCGCGGCACCGATCCGAGTACTTCGAGGACAGGCGCGCTCATGAGATCCACGAGGCGGCGATAGTCGTTCAGGGCAAACCGGTTGAGCATGCGCCTCACACGGAGATGCAGATCGAGCTCCTGCCGCAGGAGACGCAGCTCGCGCCCAGGTCCGCCTTTCATGATTGCCTCGACGACGCCCAGGGCGCCGCGGAATCCGGTCACGATACCGCCGACGGTCGTCACTTTCACATGACCGGCGGCATCGCCCACGAGGTAGACGTCTGCGGGACCGAAGCGCCGGTGTACGGGCGTCCACCGCTGATAGATGGGAACGCGCGCCGCCTGATACTCGATCGCCGTCATTTTCTGCTGCGCGAGGAATCGCTGCAGGCAGCGCCGCGTCTGGCTGCCGTCTTCGCCAATCAATCCCAGCACGCCGCGGCCCGATGATTCCGGAATCAGCCAGTAGAAGTACGGCGTGTCCTCTGGCACGAACCAGACGCGCGTCGTGTCTCGCGGAAAGCCTGCCGGCAGCTCAACCACGGCCTGCACGAGCGGAGCGGTGGGCATTCGCCCCCACCCCGACTGCCGTGCCACGGCGCTGAAGGCGCCGTCGGCGCCGACGAGCACTTTGGGGGTAACCTCGAAAGTGGAACCCTGACACTCGCCCTGCAGTGTGACGCCATCCTGCGCCGTGCGTAGTCCCGTCATCCGATGCCCGGTGGCGACCTCGACGCCGGCGTTGGCGCAGTCCTCGGCCAGCGCCTGAATGACCTGCGCACGCTCGATGATGAGGTCGGGCTCGCGCAGCGGCACCGTCGTCGCCCGGCCGTCGGCGAACAACTCGAATTGCCGAATTTCATTCACGATCGACTTGTCGGCGGCCGAGCCGAGAAACTTGCGGTAGTGCGACGTCACGATCAGCGTCCGTGGCAAGGCGTTGAACATGGGCGCGCTTTCCAGTACCGACACGCTGCGGCCGCGCCGCGCAAGCTCGAGCGCAGTGTAGAGGCCGGCTGCCGACCCGCCTACGACAGCGATCTCGCTGGATAAATGACGACTGGTGTTCGCGACTGCAGACACGCTAAGGGATCTCCTCGGGAGACGAGCTACTGCTGTTTGCGTTCGTAGGGCACACGTTCAAGTAGATAGATTGCCAGCGCAGCGGCGGCGAAAATACACGCAGCCAGCACGAGGGCGCCGGCGACCGGCAGGTAATACACGAGCAGGGCGAGAAGGCCGCCCAGCGTACCGAATGCGTAAATCGTCATGACAGCCGCGCGATGGCTGAACCCGAGAACCACGAGCCTGTGAGCCAGATGATCTTTGCCGGGCGACGAGAACGGAACCAACCCGCGCCTGGCCCGCGACACCGTTACGAGCGTCGTGTCGAAGATCGGTATCAGTAACACCAGCACGGGAACGAGCCACGCTGATGCGTGCGGCAGCTGCTCGAAATGCAGCTTCAGGCCGAGCGTCGCCATCATCAGGCCGAGAAACATCGCGCCCGCGTCGCCGAGAAAGATTTTCGCCGGATTGAAGTTCCACAGCAGGAACCCCAATGCGCCCCCGAAAACTGTCGCCGCAAGGGTGCCGACCAGAATCTGCCCTTCCAGGGCGGCAAACAAGAGGAAGAAACCCGCGGCGACCGCCGCCGCCCCCGCGCACAACCCGTCCAGATGGTCGAGGATACTGAACGCGGCCGTGATGCCGACGACCCACACGAACGACAGCGCGTAGTCGGCCAGCAGCCCGATCGAAAACCCCTCGGCCACGGTCGGCGAGAAGATCGCACTGCGGACGTCGCCGCCAAGGAGGATGATCGCCGCGAGCGGCATCGCCACCATCAGCTTCAATTGATGGTGCAGCAACCCCCTGTCATCGAGCGTTCCGGCCAGCAGCACCAGCATCGCCGCCGCCATGATGCTGAACATCTGCACGCGCGACTCATCCTGGATGAACAGCATCAGGACCAGCGCCGTCGTCACGTAGATGGCGAGCCCGCCAAGGAGCGGCATCGGACTCGCGTGCACTTTCCGCGGACCCGGGTGGTCGACGATGCCCCATTTGAGGGCCACGCTGCGCGCCACCGGCGTCAACCCGGACGAGGCCAGAAACGCGATGGCGAATGCAGCCAGATCACTGGGCATCGCGACAGCTGTCAGTGGAAACACGGAAGCGCAAACGGTTCGTACGTGCGGAGAGGCGGCAGGGCATTGTCAGCCCAGACATTGTATAAGACGCCGGTTGACGCACCAAAGGAGCGTGTCCCCACGAGCCTGTAATTCTCTTCGATATACCGGTGGAGAAGCGGCAGATCCCGCGCGAGCGTCCCGTTCTCCTCTATGATGGCGAGCGCCATGCCCGTCTGCCGCATCAGCTCGATGGTTCGCACCTGCTCCTCGGGAAGGTTCCAGAATCCTGGGAGCACGAACGTCCGATCGCCGGCGATTGGCCTGCCGCTGAAGAAGGACACGTCCGGGTGAAATCCTGTGACGAAGATGCGATCCGTCGGCGCGGTGCAGGCACGAATGTATCGCACGACACCCCTGACGCCCGTCTCCGAGGACATCCAGGTTTCGAGAGGCGGGCTCGCCAGGAGCCCCTGTTTCTGAACCGCGATTTGCTGATCGAACTCGTGACGCCCCTCGAAGACCTTCGAGATGCGAACGGTCCGTTCGATGCTGCCGACCGCTGATACGCTCGCGC
>Ga0163150_10002229_pt1 | contig 30427 bp, 16 predicted proteins | sample OliLakLV19P2IB_FD_148628 | JGI IMG/M metagenome (GOLD analysis project Ga0163150, IMG submission 148628) | Freshwater microbial mat bacterial communities from Lake Vanda, McMurdo Dry Valleys, Antarctica - Oligotrophic Lake LV.19.P2.IB | ecosystem: Environmental > Aquatic > Freshwater > Lake >...
GTTAGGGTTACAGAATACTTTATTGCTTTTATATTAAAAATGAAGACTACGACTCAGTTTTTAAAAAGTGAATAAAATCTGCCCAAACAGTATTGAAAACAGGGAGATACATGGTAACTTTCAGGGAATCACTCTTATGAAATCTAAATCTCTCATTACAGGTATTTTTATACCGCTTTATATCGTGTCGCAGCTGCTGACGCCCGACGTCGCACAAGCGGCGAGTCTTGCTTTTTCTGCCAACTCAGAAACGATCGCAAGTCGCACTTGGTCGCCGTCACCTTCGCTTGGTGCTATTCAGACTGAGATTCAATCCCCGAATGCCAAGGGAACCCTGATCCACATTCAAGATGCGCATGCGGTTTATGAAGCGCAAAAAAACATCCAAGGCTTGCTCGAAGAAATGAAGGCGTCCGTTCATGTAGACAAAGTTTTTTTAGAGGGCGGCGCAGATAAGCTTGACCCTGAGCTGAAACATTTATTTAAAGGTGGAAAAAAACTGTCCCAATCCGAGCGCGATGCTTGGATGCAATCAGGCGATCTCACCGGAGCCGAAGCGTTTTTAATGAAACATAGCGATGTCGAGGGCCATGGCATTGAAGCGGTTAAACCTTATTGGGAAAACGTTGAGCAGTATCGGCGTGTTCACGCGCAAGAGTCTGCGAGCGATGAATTTCTTGCGGCTTGGATCAGGCAGTGGCAAAGCGCGACGATTCGATTGTTTAAGCCTTCTTTAAGAAAATATTTAGAGGTCTATGCCCGGGCTGACAAAGAAGCCATGGCCACAAGTGATTGGTTTGATGCTTTGCGCAATTATATGTCTGAAGAATGGAAGCGAGATATGTCGTCAAGCTTAGAGCAAATCGATTTTCCGATGTTTGCACGTTATTGCTATCTCAGGAAAATCGAAAGCAACGCCAGTTTTTCTGCAGCCGAAAAAGAAAAAAAAGAATTTTTCGAAATCCTCAAGGGGTCTGTCCCAAGTGAAGCGCGCGGACTGACCCCCATGGCTCCTCGCTCTCTCCCATTCGTGCTTGGCGAAATCGAAGCTTTGATTCAAAAATTTAATAACCACGAAGCAAACCTTGGCAATCCGCGCGAAATATTCGAACGCCTCGCGGAATTTTTACCCCAAGATTTTTCAATGTTGCGTTGGCCGCATCTAAAAAAACAATTCGAGCAAATTATTTTAAGCGGTGAAATCAGTGCAGCTGAGCTTCAGGCTGAAGCAAAAAAACTTCATTTTCAAATTGTCAAAAAAGATGCCGCAGAACCGAGCGCAAAGTCTGCAGTTTTTATGCTTGAGAGATACTTATTGCTCTACAAGTTGCTTCATTTGCAATTATCGCGCGACGAGTTTTATCAAATCGCAAAGCATTCTGCGCGGCCCATTCAATTAAGTCGTGATGTCGCAACGCTTCATTCAGCAAGTTCCGAAATCGAACCCAAGCCATTTGCTCAGCTTGAAGAGACTTACGCGGACGCGATGCAATTTTATCAAAGCGCGATTCAGCGTGAATCCATCATGGAAGCAGTGATTTCGGACAAGCTTCAAAAAAATAAAAATAAGAACATCGTGCTGGTCACCGGTGGCTTTCATGCGAAGGGAATGCAAGAGTTTGCGCATAAGCACCAATATAACTATGTTGGAGTGTTGCCCAAGATTTCAAAAATCACGGTGGAGGATACCGATCATTATCATCGCGCACTTCTTGGAGCAGTTAAAATCTCCGAGGTTGCCGAAGGGCGGCCTCGGGGTCTGAGCAGGGTTTCCGAAGTTTCCGCCGCGCTCATGACAAGCAATGAAATTTTAAATTCGGTCGCAGCGTCTTTCCGCCGCGAAGGACTTTTAGCATTACGTTCTGAGGCGCGCCGATTAAAAGTAGAGAGCCCCGGAAACGCAGAGACTTCCAATCGGCTTTTGCACCACACTTTGGTGCGCTGGCGCCAGAATGATCCAAAAATGAAAGCTGATGCGCGGAAACCTGCGCCGGAAGGGAATCGCTTTGAGAAGGCGACCGATCAGTCAAGAGCACGCTCTGAAATGCGCGCGCAAAACAAGCGCGGGTTACTCACGCTCGGTTTTGATGCGGTTGATGCGATTGTTAATCAAGGGATGAGTGATGACTGGGATCGGCTTGCTGCAAAAAATGTTTTTGATCATTTGAAAAAAACGAACAAAAATGAACTTGAATCTAGGTTAATCCAGGCGGTCGTTTCAGGCCGTGAAATTCACACGGATATATTGGAAAAATTACCCGCATATATTTCCCGAAGTGGACGGATTCAAATTATAAGACTGGTTGCAGAGCGGCTTCAGGGCTCTCAGTTTATGGATGCGCCTACAACCGATGCCACTGAACAGCTTAAAAAACTGAACGCTTTTTTGGAAGCAACTTCAAATATTCCAGAAAGTATTTCTGAGCCAACAATCGATTTGCTAAAAGAATATTTATCGAATGACAAAAAATTTCACCACGTAACGGCCAACATAAGCGCCGCGGAAGCTTTAAGCAGGTTTGATTCAGCGGGACAATCCTTGCTTGTAGAGTTGATGTTAGAGTTTAGCTCGCGTTATAAAAATCCCGATCGGCGGGAAAGGCTCGAAGTCGCTTCCCAACTTCAAAAACTTGCGGGCAAGCACGTGCATTTTTTTTATTCGCAACTATTGGAGATTGTGATTCAAAAAAGAAATGGGCCAATGCGAGGTCTCGCTGCTGCCGTGCTCGATAAGTTGGCGCAGTCAAACCCGGCCTTTCGGTTGACTGCGTCTGCCGTGAATAAGTTTTATGAAGATGATTTGAAAATAAGAGAGGTGACGCGCTGGGGAAAAATATTTGATCAAAAATCACCGTTGTGGGAAGGGTTTTTGAGATGGCACGCGGCGGTCTCTGATCCTGCAGCATTTGAACAGAGCCTCGCCTCACTTGAGAGCCTAAAGCAATCTCTCGGAAGCGCCCGCTTTGAACTATTGATTAAAAATTGGGGATTGGATCGTGCGGCGCGGATGCAAGTTACCGCAAAAAACTTTGAAACAGCAAACAGGACTCTTGATCCGCTTATTTGGGAAGTTTTATCTGAGGAGCAATCCGCGTCATTAGGGTTACAGGAAAAATATGATAGTGCCTTTTTAGACGTCGGCCGCAAAAATTCAAAGCTTGTTGATAAGTTTGTTTTTTTTGTTGCTAGCGCGGAGGGGCGGCTTCCAATTAGCACCGAAGCCATTTTAAAATTAATGGCACAGAACCCTGATTTGCCGCAAAAATTTTTAACGCTTGCGGTTGTATTGATGCGGCTTAATTCACCGCGCGGTCGCGCGATGGGATCTTTACGTGACGAGCTAACAAAAACATTAAATTCATCCATCGACCCATCCCGTTTTATGGTGCGTAAATATTTAGAGGCGATTCCTTTTGGAACAGGCAAAAGCTTTTTGACCGCACGCAATTTATCGAAGAAGCTGGATGATGACCGCGCGCATAAAGGAATTTTTCGTTTGATTCGGTTGAGTGTGCATCGCCAGCCCGACTCGTATGCGCGCGAGATGTTGGAATCGTTTCTTTTTGATATTCAGGAAGGGAAACTAAATTTGGCATTGGGGTTTATTTCTCCCGAGCTTAGAAGTCGCGCGGTGAGTGAAACGGATTATGACGAAATCAGGCAGCTGCAAAACGAACTCAGAACATTTCTTGCGGAATTAAAAGTAGAAAATATTAATCATATGTTGGCGATGCCTGTTGAGAAGCTCGAAAAGCATTTTTCAAAAAAACAAACGGATCCCAATGTCGGCGAAAGCCAAAGGCGAGATACGCTTCGCTCGATTGTATTACTCACAAAGGCATTAAGGCAATGCTATCCCCGTGTTGGAGACCCTGAGATGCTTGATGTCGCAGGTGTTTTACCTGATGCGGCGCAACATGCTCTTGCGGCAGGGCCAAGCGCAAATTTTTTTAAAAATGTGCGCTTGGAAATCGAAAGACTCGCCCAAACTCCTCGAGGCGAAGTTATGGAAGAAGATTTTGAGCGTACTTATGCAGGAGATCATGAATTCGAGGATGAAATGGGATTTGGGCTCGCCAGTCAGGTGGTTAAAAAATCCGAAGATCCACGGTTAAACGCATTTGAAAAAACAAAGCAACTCCGGCAAATTGCATTTGCGCAATTTTCCGAATACCGGAGTCGTCTGCAGAAGAAGCTTGCTGTGAGACGGACCTTTACGCAAGCTGACTTGCGAGAAGTTGTGGATATTTATGTAGAGCTTCTGCGACTCTTACGCTTGGGAAATCTGGGAAGTCGAAATCTCGACCAGCTTGCTGATTTATTGGCAGGCGACAATTTGAGTCTTCATCAAATCCAAGATGTTCTGAATCAGATCATGTTGCAGACTCAGCAAATGATGGATGTTTTTAATCTTGAATTTAGCGGAATCATTTCCATAGCCGCTGAACACCTGGGGAGAGACGGGGTTGATGTCGCTTTTCGGTCTCAAAGTGAAGCGCATTTTTCTAAAGCCGAACAATTTTATGAATATGTCGAAGAAAAATTATTAGGAGATTTTCTGAGCGAAGAAGGCGTCATGGTAACGACTCAATTAAGCGAGCTGCTTTTGACCCTAACAACGAGTCTTCGCAAGTCACGGTCGCAAACAAGACTTGTTCCCGCAAAGGGTTCTTCGATTGAAATGCCGAAAATTACTTTTTTGGGTGAAGGCACAGAAAGGACTCATGATGCCAGCTCTAACACATTATTAGTTTCTGCTTATGGAAATAAAGGGGCGACACTTGTTCATTTGCACAATGAGGGGGCTTCGGTTCCTCCCGGATTTATTTTTCCGACAAATGAGATCAACGCGTTGCTTCGCGGAGGACGCAATGAAACCAATTTCAGAGACCAGCTTCGGCAAGCGCTTTTAAAACTTGAAAAACTCACACACAAAGAGTTTTTTATCACCGAAGGCAGTGCTGTTGAGCCGCTTCTTTTGGCCGTGAGAACAGGTTCCTTTGTGCCTTTGCCCGGGGTTTTAGATACGGCGCTTAATTTTCCTTACACGCAAAAAGTAACGAAGAGGATGCTTGAGCGCGGTTTTTTAAGACGTATTGTTTTAGATGATCGCAGACGTTATCTCGAGTCTTTCGCATCGGTGATTCTCAAGGCTTCCGAGAAAGTATTGTTTCGCGTGATCGTGAAGGAAAAGGATCGTGTGAATAAAACAAGCATCGAAAATTTTAATGATGCGGAAATGGACGCCTTAGTTGAAGAGGTTGTAAAAAAAATTGGTTATCTCAAAACATTGCTCAGTCGGTTTACGAGAATCCCAAGTGATCATCCTGATTTTGTCGTGCAGTTCGCGAGCGCTTTGCGTGATATTCAAGTTCCCGAAAACGAAATTGACGCCGAAGCGTGGTTTGGATTGTCGGCTGCGGAAGTAAAAAGAATAATGGAGCGTCCCACAGCGGCGGATAAACCGAGAATAGAAGCGGCCATGGATCATTTTCGAAAAGCTTACGCGCGCACTTATTTAGATTATGACGGCGATGAATTTGAATTACTTATTTCTGCGATCAAAGAGACTGCGGCTTCTTGGGATTCCGCCCGCGGGATTCGGGACCGCGCCCAAAATGATCTTTCAGATGACTGGCGAACGCCTGTCATTGTTCAAGCACAAATTTTTGGAAACAAAGGGAGAGACGCAGGAGCTTTTGTTTTAGATACGCACAATTTAGTGACGGGTGAATTTGAGCCGAATGGAACGTTTAAGCGGCGAGGTGCGGGCGAAGACTTGGTTTCGGGACGCACCGAGCACGCGATTGAAATCAGTCAAAGACAGGGCGCTGAAAGTTCTCTCGAAGTTGAGAGTCAATCTCTTTATCAAAGAATTATTGCTATTGCAGCGATTCAGGCCGAGCGAGGAAATGGCCCACGCCAACTGGAAGGGGTTGTTGACGAAAACGGAAAAATTTGGATTTTGCAGGATATTGGCCTTGATTTGACTTATCAAGGCGATCAGCTTAATCCGCGCGGGTCACAAAAAACAATTACGCGCGGTAAAGGTTATTCGGGTGGAGCCAAGCATGTGCGATTTATTTTCAATCACACAGGCTTTGGACCTCTTCAAGAAAAAATTAATGCCTTGCGTAAACAAATGAACGCGAAGGGTGAAGTGGATGTGGGGATTGTCTCGCTCGCGCAATACATCGGGCCGGATGAAGGCGTTAAATTTGGTCTTAATCATTTAGACGGTATGCTGACGTCTGCGGTGGGAGGTGGTTCGCATGCGCGCGTTGCGGCCACGAAACGCGGAAAAATTCTTATTTCAGAAGTCGCGGGGCTTAATTTTGATGAATCGCACGGCGGTTGGCGTTTGAACGGAGCGCCCATTGCAGAGGGTCTGGCGGGATCAATTTACAGCGTCGATGGAAATTCGATGGGCGCGACATCGGGCGCTGTTTACAAGGGGCGAGTTGTGATTGTTCCGCCGGCTAACGCGAAAAAACATAAATTGGCGAATTATGTTGGAATGCGAAAGAATACTTTTCTGCGCTCTGAAGCGCGTGGATTAATTAACATTGCTAAAACGGATCAAGGGATGATGGTGGAGTGGACGAGGACTTTCTCAGAGTTTTTGAAAAATCCAAATCGTTCGGAGACAAGACTTGAGCAAGCCATGAAAGATATTCGTCAATGGAAAGCGGCTCACAGCGCGCAAATTTTAAAAGAAGATCCTGCGGATCCTTTTCAAACACAGCTTGAAAAAGAAGCTAAAGCTGTTTATTTCAAGCATCATTTAAGCGAGCTTGCGATTGATGAACGCGCAAGTTTTGCGCATGCTGTTTTTGAAGGTGTGGCTGAGCCGGTTGTGCAGTTTATGGATGGTTGGCTGAATTCAATCGGGGCCCAGGTGCGTGCCTCTTCGGCACCGATCACCCCACCATTTTTTCAAAAAATAAGTTCAAAAATGGCTAACCTTGAGCACCAACACAATATTCTTCACAATCAATTTATTCGTACAGCTGGAGATTTAATTTTTGATCTTGATCCGACTCAGAAAACCATTCTGGAATTAAAAGGGTTAGTGCAAGAGCTTAAAAAGGAGCTCGGAAAGGAAGGGGCGGGAAATATTCCAACAGTTGCCGCTATTCAGGATATACACGGCGGCACACGAAGGGCGCTTGCATTAATGGCATTTGCTTATGGTCTTCCCGCGGATAGTTATAAGCGGATTCACAATTTGAAAGATTTGGAAAGAGAATTAGATGCGCAAGGCTTGTCATTAGATAAATTTCCAAATGGTCGTATAGTTGGTTTTAGCGATGGAGTTGATCGAGGCCCCGATCCGGTTGGTTCTGTGGAATTAATTGAAAAAATGTTAAGTGTTGATTCAGCAAGATTTCTTCTTGGCAATCATGATGCCTATCGAGCTTTGGCGGCTTTGGGCATTGATAAGTTATTTTCAGGTATTGATTTATACAGCGTTGACAATGAAGGGCATCATGCGGGGTATTGGATCAAAGAGGCTTTTCATCACGCCGGCTGGGGCGATGTGGAGCTTGATCAGCTGAATCAAAGGAGATTTAATTATTTTGCAATTGCTGCCAATCAGCATTTAGGGCACAGAGGCCCTACGGAAAAATTTGCTCTGATTGACTTGGAACACGAAAGAGCAAGGCTTAATCAAGCTTTGTCTGCTGCAAAAAAAGAAAACACATTGAAACGTCAAGCATGGCAAACGACAATTGAAGCCGAACGAGTTGCCGCGCAGGCTGGGGCTCGACTTCCCAATCCTATTTCCAAGCCGGATTTATTGCCGCTTCCGGATATTTTTTCTGAAACGTTAAAAATAACACGCGCGAAAAAAGCAGAATATCAGAAGCGAATCGAGGTTTTACGCAGGACGCATCCCGACCTCCCCGGATTTGAGAGTTTTTCCATCCTTGATTTAACCAATTATGATCAGGATCGTGAAATTGTTTACAGCGCTATTAAACAATTGAAAAAATTTCGACTCTTTTATATTGATTTGTACGGTAATTTACATTTGCACAACTTAATTCCTTTTGATGAACAGGGCCGGTTTTCAGTGAAATATCGCGAGCAAGAGGGGTTGGCAGCACTTGAACTGATGACACGGGATATTCGCCGGTTTTTTGAGAGTCTTACAGATGCTGAAATCGAATCTTATATTTCGGGGAATGATTCTGCGCGCGGGCAGTTTCGTAAAAAAATCTGGAATAAAACGGGAGAAGCTTTTACAGAAATTATTAGTTGGTATTCTGATCGATTGCTTCATGCGAAGGTAGATAGGGTCAAAGCCTTTGCCCAAAAAGGCAATGTCGGTTGGCTTTTGGGGCACACGGTGGGATCTTTTGCAGATCGCTCACCGAACGGGTTTATTATTATGGGCCACAATGAGCGTAGCAAATTCCCAAACAAGCAAGCGTCACATATTACTTTGTGGCCGGAATTTGGCGAAGGCTTATTAACTGTTGATGGTGAAATGTCGCCGGGCTATAAACATCTGGGATTGATTGTGACATTTGGATTACGTGATGTGAATGGTCATGTCACCGGCTTAAAGTTTTGGGGATTTCCAGAAAAGAAAGCGGGCGTCGATGCGGATGTTATTCAGGATTTAACTCTCGAAGAGCTCGTGACTTTGCGCGACAAAGCTCACAAAAAAGCAAATCAACCAGAAGCTTTGCCGGAAGGTGAAGATCGCGCAGAGTGGGCAAAGCTTGAGGCTTCGATCACAAAGCAGTTGCCTTTTTTTGAAAAATTAACGGATGGTAAAACGTTTTTGAAATGGAGCCTTTTTAAGACTGTCAAAGAATTAGAGCGTCAGCTAAATATAAGCCTTGCCCGTCAAGATTTATCCGCAGAGAAACAAACCTACTTAGCACAAATGCTGCGTGAAGTTACAACGGAGTCAGCGCGCATTTCCAATCCTCTTTTTGAATCTGCCGAGGCACGTTCCGAAATGCGTGCTTTAAATAGATTTACCAGCGAGGGCAAGAAAATCAAAATCACGAGGGGGGACGAGGTTTTTGTTTTTGAACCGAAGACGAAGGGTTGGACGGCAGAACAAGCAAAAGTAACTTTGAATAAAATTTTGGCCGCACAGGATGGCGATAAAATTATTGGCGTTCGAAAAATTAAAGATGGGGCAGTCATCGACTTGAGTGATGGGCGAAATATTTTCCTGAGCAAGAAATCGGGCGAAGTGATTAAAAATCTTACCGCAACGGATATATCAGAAGTTCGTTGGTTTTTACGCGGGACAAGTATTTTTGGAATGTCCAATTTTGCGAATCATATCGAAGCTCGTTCGGCGGGTGATCTAAAACAAGGAGATTTGCTTGTTTCAAAATCAAAAACATCCGGTTCTCAAGTCGGTGAATTAATTCTCCGGCCATGGATGGGTATTGTTTTGGGGCAGGATCAAAATAATTTGTGGCATGTTTTAGAAATGGGCAATGGTTCCAAAGCCGTGCAGGCCTCAATTGGTATTTATACTGCCGAAGAATTGCGGAGAAAAAACTTCGAAAGCTATTGGTTTGCAAACACAGGCCAGAAAAAAGAATTAATAAGCATTCTCAGGCCATGGATTCAGAAGCTTTCTTTTCCTCGATCTGAAATGCGCACAACAAGAAAATATCTTTTACCCACGGAAAGTGATTTGGTTCCCGCGTCTCCTTTGGCGCGGCATCGAACCCGGTTTGATCGTGTTGAAGAACTAAGAGATGGCGAGAAAAAATTTTCACAGTTTATTGAGCTGATGGTTAAAAAAGCAGAGCGCGGACCTGTCCGTATCCTTTCTGCCGGAACGTCAAGCGGGCAAGAGGCGTACGAAATTATGATGCGGTTTCTTGATCGGGGCGGTAAAAAAGAAAATCTGACTGTGGTTGGGATTGATTCTTCAGACGAGCAAATTGAAATAGCAAGAAAAGGTATTTATCACGAAAAGCTAACAGGGTGGGGCTACGTGAATGCAACCGGGCCTAAAGATTTTGGAATTTCCACCGAATACAAAACACTTGTGAGTTTTGAAGTTGTGGACTTATTAGATCAAACGCAACTTCAGACTCTCGGGAAATTTGATGGCATTGTTTCAATGAATGTGGAGTACATGCTTACTTCTGCGGCCAAGAAGAAAATGATGCAAAGCCTACGTATGCTTTCTAAGCCGGATGTTCGCCTTATGTATTTTTCAGGATTAGGGTGGGTTTCCCCCCAAATTTATAGCATCGATGCCGAAGCTTCTTATGGATTTTCTGAAATTGATAGTGCTGAACTCGAGCCTACTTCGAAACCTGGCGTACTTAGACTAGCAGCAAGTCGCTCTGAAGCTAGGACGGCGGATACGCTTCGGATTTTGACCGCGAAAATTTTTGCGGGCGCTTTTTTGCCGATTGCGATGATTTTAGTTTTGCGCGCGAAGCCGGCCGAAGCCGAGCAAATTTTCAGTCAGCTTGTTTCAGTTGAAGAAACAAGCCAGTCACGTGTTCACGCCCAAAGTATTCTCGGACTAGTTGCTCAATCTCATGATGGAATTGTTCTACGCGCTAATTTGGCGTTGAATCACGGGTTTCTTGCGGCGATTGAAAATATTTTTTCAGGGACTAGTTTTGCGATTGCGGCAAAGGGTATTGAAAAAATAGAAATCCAAAAATGGATAGATGAACACCACTTAAGCGAACGTGTCTTTGTGGTGGAAAATATTGCAGGCGCACGCGTAAAGCTAAAGCAGCACGGTGCTTTGCGTGTTTTAGGAATGAAGCTCGCGGGCGAAGAAACGCTGGGAATCAGCGAGGCTGTGAGTTTTACGGAAGGACAACTGCAGAGATTTTATCGTTTCGCAGGTATTTGGAACGAAGTTCAAGCATTGGTTCAGTCGTCTCAGCTTTTTGCCTCCGCCGCGTAATCTTTGTACCTTCGTCGCGCCCTATTTATTTTTGAGGCGCGACACAGCTCTGGGTATTAAGTTTCAATTGGCGAAAGCCATTTGAGTTCAAAGGAAGAGCTAGTATAATCTGCCGCATGTCACAAGCAGCCGTTAAAAATATTCGTTTTGGCCACAGCCCTGATCCGGATGATGCTTTTATGTTCTACGCGTTTGCGTATGAAACCATTCCGATGCGCGGGTTTAAGGTGTCGCATGTGATTGAGGATATTGAGTCACTTAATCAGCGCGCGCTTAAAAATGCGGAGCTTGAAGTGACGGCGGTTTCTTGCCATGCCTATGCTTATCTTGCCGACAAATATGCGGTGATGCGTTCGGGTGCAAGTATTGGTGAAAAATATGGGCCCATCCTTGTGAGCAAGAACAAGGAGCAAGGAACAAGGGACAAAGTAAAAGGGAAGCGAATCGCCATTCCCGGGAAACTAACAACCGCTTATCTTGCGCTTCAAATTTTTGAAAAGAACTTCACCCCTGTTTTCATTCCATTCGACAAAATTATGGATGCAGTCAAAACCTGCGAAGTCGATTTGGGCTTGGTGATTCATGAAGGGCAGCTGACGCATGCTGCGGAAGGCTTGCATAAAGTTTTGGATTTAGGCGAATGGTGGCATGAGAAAACGGGGCTGCCTTTGCCTTTAGGCGTCGATGTGATTCGCAAAGATTTGGGCGCTGAAACGACGCAGTCTTTTGCGCAATTGTTTAAAGAAAGCATTCAGCACTCGCTTCAAAACCGTCAACCGGCGCTTGATTACGCGATTCAATATGGTCGCGGGCTCAATGCCGAGTTAAACGATCGCTTTGTCGGCATGTATGTGAATGACCGCACGGTTGAAATCGGCGCGGATGGCGAAGCCGGCTTTCGCCGTTTGCTTGATGAAGGTTATAAAAATGGGATACTCCCCAAACCCGTTACAATCGAATTTGTCGGGTAGCAGAGCTCGGAAAAGCTCTGTCTGCTGCGTTGCAAACATCGCTTCCTTGTGCGGCGTATTGTCGCATACGCCTCCGCGGTCGCTTGTTTGCGCCTTGCCCCCAAAACTTTTGCGAGCTCTGCGTTTAAAGAATTGCTTCAATTAGCCGTTACTCTCCAAGTCAGCAAGTCATTATCAATAAGGGGAATACCATGAAAATCAAAACCGCTTTTTTTATTCTTTCTATTTTTGTCATTTCACAGACGGCTTTTGCTGGAACCCCTGGACATAAATTGGTTCGCGGTTTGGAAGGAATTGTGACTTCCCCGATGGAATACATTAATCAGTATCAGTTGGCGAGTAATAAGAAGAATTTTGTCGCGAGCGTTGCAATTGGTGTTATCGGTGGAACCTCAGTGATGATCAAACGCTTAATCAATGGCGTTTATGATGTGATGAGTTTTCCGATTAAAAACCCGAACGACTACGGATTGTTACTGAGCGACGACTCTGAAACTGCAATTGACGCTTATTTAGCGAATCAAAATGCGCCCACTTTTCCTCTCGGGAAAAACGCCGTTTAAATTAGCGGATTTCGAGAAAGCGCGGGAAGCGCGTTAAATTTCGGCAGCCGGTTTTTGTGACGACAACAACGTCTTCTAATCGCACACCGCCAAGACCTTCATAATAAAGTCCCGGTTCGACTGTCACGACATGGCCCGGTTTTAAAATATCATTGGCGCGACCCACGCGTGGCTGTTCGTGCACGTCAAGACCCAGGCCGTGACCGGTTCCGTGAAAAAATCCCTGCATGCGGCCATTGATATTGCCCGTTTTAAATCCTAATCGCTCAAAGTTTTTTTGAATTGCGCCATGAACGGTGCTCGCATCTACGCCTGGTTTAATGAGCTTGAATCCAATCTCTTGGCCTTCATGCACTGCGGCATACATGGCTTTGAGTTGAGGCGAAGCTTTGCCTTTGACAAGCGTGCGAGAAAAATCAGCGTGATAGCGAGACTTCATGTGCCGCGGAAAAATATCAAAAATAATCGACTGATTGGGTTCAATGGGCCCCGAGCCTTCATCGTGCGGATCCACGGCGTGTTTTCCGCATGCAATGATAGCGCGCGGTCCAACACAATCAAGCTCGAGCAAACGAGCATTGAGACGTGCGCGCAAATTTTCACTCGTCACCATTTGACTGCCTGCATAAACACGGCGACTCCGAATTTTTGTTTTTTTAAGGAAGGCGACGAGTTCGCCAAAAGCTGTCTCAACATGTCTGATGGCCGTTTCAACAGCTTTGACTTCCTGCGGTGTTTTGATTGTGCGCTCTTCAAAAAACGGATCATTTTTAACGGCAATCTTTAAACCCAGTTTGCGTAATGAATCCGCGTAGAAGAGTGGGAAGTTTTCAGGAGCTAAAAAAGAACTCGCCTTTTTTGATTGAGCAAACCAGTTGATGAGTTCAATGTAGCCCGGACGGCGATTTTCTTTTTTTGAAAAAAGTTTAGCGAGATCGGAAATAGAAACCACTTCATCTACCGCGGCTTCCTTGCGCGCGCGATCAACTTCGAGGTCGCTCATGAGCGCATAGCTTTTGCCGCGAATCTGAAAATAAACAAAATCATCGGGAACAAGAAAGTGCGTTGCGTAATACATGTTGGCGTCTTGCTCGCTTGAGGCAACCATAATCAAATCCGATTTATTTTTAGACATAAATTCCTTTTTCAGTGTATCGAATGAATGCGTGCGTATTCTAGCTGAGGCAAGAGGGTTTTGTAAGTGTTTCGATTGTTTTGGGTGGGCTCGATGTGGGTTTGGACGCAGAGAAATAAATTCAAATCTGCGCAGACAGTCCTCGGCTACTGGCCTGCGGAACTCGCATCTTCAAATTTATTTTTCCGCGTCTTCTCCGCAAGGTGGGGTGGGGGCTTAAAGCGGAGAAGCTCGTCTGACAGTGCAAAGTTTATCGAAGGTTAATTGTCTTTCTGCTGACCTTGGGCCTTTGCCTCAAAGTCGCTTCCGGATATACCTTTTTAAATCTCTGCTTTGCCGAGATTTAAAAAAAGCATAAAAGAAAATTTCGTCAGCGATGCGTGATTATTTTGTGGCAATGAGAATGCGGAGGCTTCGAGCAAGAGGAGAATGGAGCACGTTGTTTTTCCGCTTTAAGCCCCCAACCCCTATTAGCGTAGAAGTCATCCGGGAAATGATTCGCCAGGCGAGTTCCGCAGGCCAGTGGCCGAGGACTGTCTGAGCCTGGCGAATCGTTTCTCGAATGACCAAACCAACTTCTTTTCATTGCGGCGACAATCAATTTCAACACTTGCAATTATTTATTTTCTGCTTAAAATGCCATCACAATTTAATTCAATCATTGAACTATTCGAGCATTGAACCAAATTTCATGAAAGAAAAAGAAGCTTTTACTCGTCATTTCCGGGAAGTGCAGCCAAAATTTTCAAGGCTGTGTATGCAGAAGCTTGTTCAGTCGGGTCTGACCATGCCGCAGTATGCTCTGCTCAACTTGATTGTGGCGGGGCCCGTTCCGATGAAGGATTTGAGCGCGCGATTATTGATATCCAAACCTGCTATTACAAATTTAGTTGATCGCCTTGAAAAGCACGATTTCTTGGTGCGCTCAGCGGACTCTCAAGATCGTCGTGTGACGATGATTAAAATGCGACCCAAGGGGCAAAAGTTGATTCGCGACATGCAGACCAATGTGCTTGGAGTGTTATTGCGCGCATTTGACAAGTTTTCTCTCAAAGAACGCAGTGTGGTCGCGCGTTTTCACGAAACCCTTTCAGTTTGTTTTGATGAAGATTTATCGAAAATCATCAAGGTCAAGAAATGAACTTCTCTCCAAAAAAAATAAATTTATGGGGGGCGATGCTGCTGCTTCTGATTTATCCCGTGAATGCTTTTTCGATGGCGCGGCGGCCGGAGGCCCCTGCACAAAAGCAGGCTGTTTCTGCGAATAGCGAGACATTTGATCAACGGCTTGAAAAAAAATTAAATTTCGAAAATTTTATTCGTTTAGCTTTGGCACGAAGCACCGTTGTGCGAGCAAGCCGCGAGGATATTCAAATTGCTCGCGCGCAAGCCCTTCAAGCTATAGGGGTTGCGGTTGGGGACGGAGATTTTGTGATCACCCATAACTTTCAAGAGAAACAAGCTGAAGCTGCTGCCGGGGGATCCTCTGTGGGCGGCACATTCAATTCGCCGCATCGACGGGAACGTAAGTTTATGTTCAGTCAGCCGCTTTTCCAGGGCTTTAAATCTGTGGGCGCACTTGTGGGCGCGGGAAGTTTGACCAAACAACGCAAAGAGGAATATGAGTTTACGAAAGAGACATTTTTTGTGGATATTACGGAAGCTTTTTATGCATTAGTTTCAGCTCAAAAAAGGTTGGATATTCTTAATGAGAATAAAAAGCTTTATGGAGAACGAATTAATGAGCTTGGCGAGCGCGAAAAAATCGGACGATCAAGAGCCGGGGAAGTGTCCATGGCTCGCGCGAAAGAAAAAATTTTAAATGCTCGAATTGCAAGCGCGCGCGGGGCTTTGCTTTCAGCGCAAAGTTTAGTTGGGTTTTATACGGGGATCGCGCACGTGCAAGTTGAGGATGATGATCCGGAAACTTTTACGGAAACTCTTGAAATTGATTCTGAGAATTACGCTGCCATTGCGGCTGGGCGCGCTGATGTTGAGGCGGCGGTGCAGGCCGAAAAAACAGCTAAGCAGGCTATTGTTGTTGCGCAAAGCAGTTTGTGGCCCAAGCTAACATTGGACGCAAATCATTACGAAAAACGCGAAGGCTTTCAAGACGGCATTAGCTGGGACGCAATTTTAAAATTAGATGTCCCTCTTTTTCGTGGGGGCGATAATTTAGGTAAACTTGCAGAAGCTGTTAGCAATTACAAAAAAGCAAAGTGGAATTGCGATTTGACTCGAAAAAAAGCCATTCTTGAAATTGAACAGGCCCATCAGGGCTGGATTGCTGCGCGAGAGCAAGCCAGCGCTTACAAAGAAGCCGTCAAAGCAGGGCAAGAAAACTTTGATCTTCAGAAGGCGGATTACGCAAGCAACTTAGTCAACAATTTAGAAGTGTTGGCGGCTTTGGAAGAATTAATTTCGATCCGTGAAAATTCCAACACTTCTGAATATCAAATGAAAACAAATTATTGGCAGTTTCAAATTGCGGTGAGTCGCCGGATTCCGGAATGGGCCGAGAACAAGACTAAAGACAAGAGACGATAGGCCATCGACTTAAACCTCCGAGGTTGGACAAAGTCCATCCTCGAAGGTTGTCGTGGTTAAAAAACAAGGAAATAAATTTGTGAGTTTGCCTTCAATTTCAATTAAAAATCCGGTTTTCGCTTGGATGCTCATGCTTGGTCTCATGTTTTTTGGTTGGATTTCGTTTAAAGGTTTGGGCGTGGGACAAATGCCCGATGTTGATTTTCCAGTTTTGAATGTGACGCTGACTTGGGAAGGCGCGGCGCCGGAAGTGATGGAAACCGATGTGGTCGACGCGATTGAAGACGCCGTGATGGGCATTGAAGGTTTGAAAGAAGTTTCCTCCAAGACTCGCCAAGGAACAGCTTCTGTCACGCTTGAATTTGATTTGGGTCGTGATATTGACGCCGCTTTGCAAGAAGTTCAAAGTAAAATTTCGGCCGCGCAGCAACGCCTTCCGCGTGACATGGATCCGCCGGTGATTATTAAAACAAATCCCGAAGATCAGCCGATTATGTGGATTAGTGTGCAAACGGATCGTCCTGTGCGCGAGCTTATGGAATATGTGGACCTTCAGCTTAAAGATAAATTTAAAACAGTGCCGGGCGTGGGCGAAGTTTTTTTAGGCGGGTATGTTGATCGTAATTTGCGTGTGTGGGTTGACACGGAAAAGTTAGCGGCTTTTCAGTTAACTGTTGATGATGTTACGAAGGCTATTCAACGTGAGCATGTTGAAAAACCGGCTGGGCGTCTTGAGACCGCAGAAAAAGAAGCCAATGTTCGCGCGATGGGCGAGGCGCGTAGTGTCGAAGAATTTGAAAAAATTATGATTGATCATCGTGGCGGCCAACCGATCTATCGCCCGATTCAACTTAAGGAAGTGGCTCGTATTGAAGACGGCCTTGCGGATATGCGCCGTATTTCGCGTGTCCTTGGGCAGCCCGCAGTGGGTTTGGGTGTGCGCAAACAGCGCGGAATGAACTCCGTTGAAGTTGCGAGGAATGTTAAGGCGCTCATTAAGAAAATTGAGCCGACGATTCCGGCAGGATACAAAATCGGTATTAACTTTGACAGCACGCGTTTTATCGAAGACTCCGTACACGAACTTATTTTTACGCTGATTCTATCGGCGCTCTTAACCGCCGTGGTTTGTTGGGTTTTTCTCGGCTCTTGGTCGAGCACGCTCAATATTTTACTCGCGATTCCCACATCGATTCTCGGTGCGTTCATTGTGATTAAATTTATGGGCTTCACACTGAACACCTTCACCCTCCTTGGACTTTCGCTTGCCATTGGTATTGTGGTCGATGACGCGATTATGGTGCTCGAGAATATTGTGCGCCGCCGTGAAAAAGGTGAAGGTAAAGTTGAGGCTGCATTAAAAGGTGCTGAACAAATTACATTTGCGGCGTTGGCCGCGACGCTGGCGATTGCCGCGATTTTTCTTCCCGTCATTTATATGAAAGGCATTATCGGAAAATTTTTCTTTCAATTTGGCGTCACCATTACGGCGGCTGTTTTCTTTTCCTTGCTCGAGGCTTTAACGCTTGCGCCGATGCGCTGTGCGGAATTTTTAGAAATCGGCGAGCGAAAAAGTATGATTGGACGGTTTTATGAAAACATGATGAAAAGACTAGAAGCAAGTTATGCCAAGGGTGTGTCTTGGTCGATTCGTCATCGAGCGATTGTATTGATTGGTGCCACACTGTTTTTTGTTGGATCGCTTTTTCTTGCGCCCAAGATCGCCAAAGAGCTGATGCCCGCCCAAGATCAAAGTATGTTTCTTGTGCGTATTCAGACACCGATAGGTTCTTCAATTGAATATACCAGTGAGCGCTTTAAAGAAGCCGAAGCGCTTTTGATGAAACACCCCGAGCTGAATCGTTATTATTGTGCGGTGGGCGGATTTGAAGGCGGTGAAGTCAATAGCGGTAATTTATTTGTGAACATGAAACAGCCCAAAGAGAGACCTTTTAACAAAGAAAAAGGTCGACGTTTGACTCAAGAAGATTTCATGGATGTTGTGCGTGCCGAATTTTCAAAAATACCGGGCATTTCACGCGTCATGATTCAGGACTTGTCGATGCGCGGATTTGCAGCAAAGCGTGGTTTTCCGATTGAATATACGATTCGTGGTCCACAATGGGAAAAGCTCGGCGAGTCTGCGCTTAAGATCCAAGAAGAAATGAAAAAGAGCCCTTACTTTAAAGATGTGGATGTGGATTATGACGTCGACATGCCTGAAATTCGCGTTTATCCCGATCGCGAAAAAGCTTTTGCTCGCGGTGTGAGCGTGGAGAGTATCGCCAACACCATTAATGCCGCTGTCGGCGGCCAGCCTATTGCAAAATATACCCAAGGCAGCCGACGCTATGATGTGCGGCTCAAGCTTGAAGCGAGCCAGCGTATGAAGGCAAGCGACATTCAAAAATTAATGGTTTGGAATAATCGCGGCGAGCAGGTTTTAATTAAAGATGTTGTGCGTTTAGAAAACAAACCCAGCTTGCTTTCGATTTCGCGTACCAATCGTGAGCGTGCCATCGGAGTTTTCGCGAATGTGGGTTCCGGAAAATCTCAAGCGGATGCAATCAAGGTCGCGCAAGAGTTATCCAAAAAAGTTTTACCCGAAGGCTATCACGCTGTTTTTAGCGGTACGAGTGAAACTTTCAAAGAGTCTTTCATCAGTTTATTTATCGCACTCGGGCTTGGAATTTTAGTTTCATATATGATTTTGGCATCGCAGTTTAATCACGTGATTCATCCGGTGACGGTTTTACTCGCATTGCCATTTTCAATTTCCGGCGCATTGATCGCGCTTTTTATTTCGCATCAGTCGCTTAACATGTTTAGTTTTATCGGGATTTTGCTTCTCATGGGCATTGTGAAAAAGAATTCCATTTTGCTGGTTGATTTCACCAATCAAATGCGCGAAAAGGGAATGAGCGTCGTGGACGCTTTGCAATCCGCTTGCCCAACGCGGTTGCGCCCAATTCTGATGACATCCGTTTCAACCATCGCCGCCGCAATTCCGCCCGCCCTTGCGATGGGCCCCGGCGCGGAAACACGCATTCCGATGGCGGTTGCGGTGATCGGCGGCGTTTTAGTTTCAACCGTTCTGACATTATTTGTTGTGCCGGCGGCGTATAGTGCTTTTGATCCGATTGAAACGTGGATCAATAAAATACGAAAAAGATAAAACCAAAGACTGGCGGTATAACACCAATCGTTTTGAAACCTCTGAGGGCGCGGAACGCATTCGCTGAATTTCTTGAAAATTTTTAAATGGATAGTCTTAGTTTTTATTTTTCGGGGCGCGCAACAAAGATGAATACAGTTTGGGTGAAGTTAGGGACGGATGAAAATTTATTTTCCCAAGAAACAAATCTTTGCGCTAATCAGTCTCAGTCCAGCGGGGCGGTGGATCAAATCCTCTTTGCCTCTTGCATGACCACAAAGGGTTGGCATCTTGAAAGTCAGCCCGAGAGTTTGCAGCAGGCCGTCGCATCGGATTCGCCGAGCGTGAATCCTTTAAAAGAAACGCTCGATGCGCTTGTGCGCGAAAAAGAAAAGCGTTGTCAAAACCCCGAGCTCGAATCTTTTTCCCCCAAGACCGCTTGTGATCCTACCGATGTGACGCCGCAGCGAATTTCAGACAAAGCCAGCGTGTCATCTGAAGAAAAGTCGATCATTTTAAAATTACGCGAAGAAATCAAAAAATCGCAGGCCTGCGCAGTGGAAACTTATAGAAATCATGGAGGGGATAACTCGGAAAGATCCGCGCAGGTTTTGGAAAGCCGGCAGATTTTTAATGATAAAAATGTCATGGATCTTTATGAGGGGCAACAGACTTGGGGTGCTTTTGATCAGCGCAGGAAAGAGCTTTGTCTTCAGCTTAAAGATGTTTTGAGTCGATGAAACAAAGCATAAAAGGATAATCAGGATGAATAAAAAAGTCGGGGCAATTATTTTAATCGGTATTTGTTTTCAGGCCTGCGCGATGGCCGGTCGCGCGCCCATTCGTATCGAAGAGCGTGTTGATTTGCAGCGTTTCATGGGGCCTTGGTATGTGATCGCGAACATTCCCACTTTTGTGGAAAAGGGCGCGCATAATGCGATGGAGTCTTACAAATTAAATGAGGATGGCACCATCGCGACAACTTTTACATTTCGCAAAGATAGTTTTGATGGAAAATTGAAAACACATACACCCAAAGGTTTTGTGCGCGACAAAAAATCAAACGCGGTTTGGGGGATGCAATTTATTTGGCCATTCAAAGGCGATTTTCGTATTGTTTATTTAGATAAAGATTATACGCAAACAATTGTTGGTCGCGAGAAACGTGATTATCTTTGGATTATGGCGCGCAACCCGCAACTTTCCGAAGTGGATTATCAGAAGCTGGTGAAAATATCTGCCGACGAAGGTTATGACATTTCCAAAATTCAAAAAGTTCCCCAGAAGTGGTAACCCATGAAAACTAAAATGACGAGCGGTCCGGGATGGAGTTTAAGTTCCGCTTCTTCTGCCTCTGTGCCGCCGGCACAACCGGGCAAAAATACAAATTCGCCCAAACCGCAAATTCGGTTAGAAAAGCGCAATGGAAAATCCGTGACGGTGATTGCGGGTTTGCATACTTATGGCGCGGATCGACTTGAGCAAATCGCGCGGCAAATCAAAACTTCTTGCGGTTGCGGCGGCACAGTCAAAGACGGCGTGATTGAGCTTCAGGGCGATAAGCTTGCGCAAGTGAAACTTTGGTTTGATAAAAAGTAAGGTAGCTGCTTAGCTCCTTGAAGTTACGCGTTGAGGAAGAGGGGCAGGACGCGAGAATGAACTGCGGAATATTTTCGATAAAAACTGAGTGGGATTAGGCTCAGAAAAGAGAGTTCTGATTTTCTCACATAGGCCACTATGAGACAGAGGAGCATCTACTCCAAAGACCAAACCCACTTTATTCTCCACAACCCGCACAAGCCAGAAAAATGACTCGGAGTCAAAATTGCAAGAGGTTCAAAAGTTTCGCTTCAGAACGCTCAATAACTACAAAATTCAGCTGGTTTGGTCTTTGCAGCAAAGTCTTGTCCCGCTTTGCTTGCCCCGCTAAACTGTGCGCATGAAACAGACCGTCATCTCGCCCTGGCATGCGTACCAGCAAATTTACTCTCAATATCCCGTTTCGTTTTTCCTCGATAGCATCGGATTTCGAAAGCCCAATCAGCGCTATTCCTTGATTGGTTGCGACGCAAAAGACGAACTTATTTTGAACGAAAAAGATTTAGCTTCCTCAAAAAAATCACTGCAAGAAATTCAGAAATTTACAAATTCAAAAACAGATTTTATTTTTGGATATTTCGGTTATGAATCCGCAAGGCTTTTTGATTCGCTTTCTTTCCGTAAAAAGAAAGCGTCCGATTATCCGATGGTTTATTTAGTGCGATTTAAAAATATTTATCGTTTTGATCATCAGCTTTGCCGATGGATCGGCAAGCAGCCCATAGCCCATAGCGCAGAGCCAGGAGCTTCTTTTTCGATGAGTGGCTTCCGGGCGGAGATTCTCAAAAAAGATTTTCTGACTAAGGTTGTTCGAGCTAAAAAATATATCGCGGGCGGCGATATTTATCAGGCGAATTTGTCTCAAAAATTTATTTTTGATTACAAGGGCTCACCACTTCAGATTTATGGACATTTACGTCAAATTAATCCGTCGCCTTTTTCATCTTTTCTCAAAATTCGCGATTTAGAAGTGGCTAGTTCTTCGCCTGAAAGATTAATCCAGAAGCGCGAGGTGTTTTGCGAAACAAGACCTATTGCCGGCACTTGCCGCAAGTCCGCGGGTAAGTCGGAAATTATAAAATGGAAAAAAAATCTCTTGGGCTCTGCCAAGGAACGCGCGGAACATTTAATGCTAGTTGATTTAGAGCGTAATGATTTAGGGCGCGTTTGTGAATATAAAAGCGTGAAAGTTAAAGAGTTTATGACGCTTGAAGAGTATTCGCATGTGGTGCATTTGGTTTCATCTGTCACGGGGAAACTGCGCAAAGATAAAGATCGACTCGATTTGTTTGCGGCGATGTTTCCGGGCGGAACGATTACGGGTTGTCCTAAAATTCGTTGCATGGAAATTATTGATGAGCTTGAGCCATCGCGGCGTGGGCTTTATACCGGTTCGATTGGTTATTTTCAACCCAATGGCGACATGGACTGGAGTATTGTCATTCGCACTTTAGTTTTCAATCACGGCAAAGGTAGTTTTCAAGTCGGCGCGGGAATCGTGCATGATTCTGAGCCCGAGCGTGAATATGCGGAGACCCTGGCAAAAGGCGAGGCTCTCATGCATGCGCTTGCGGGAGACACAGGAAAAAAGGTTAAAGGTTAAATCTAAAAGGTTAAAACGACAGGCCAAAGCTTAAAATGGTTCGATCCGTTTGGTGGTTTTGGATTATGGTTTTAACCTTTTAGATTTAACTTTTAAGTTTGATAAGATGAAATTTAAGTGTTATTTGGACGGAAAAGAATGTGTTGATCAAGATTTGATTCAAGCTCTGAATCAAAATGAAATACCTATTTTTGAATCGCTGCGAATTTATGGCGGCTTTATTTTTCGCGAAGCGGAACACTTGAGTCGCTTGATTGATTCGGCGCGATCTTGCGGAATTGTTTTGCCAGCGTTAAGCGTTCTGCGTTTAGCGTTAAGCCAGGCCATGCAGTCGAACGGAGCTGTTGATGGATTTATCCGTATCACTTTTCACGCGGACAAAATATTCGTGATGATTGGTGAACGCAAACACAATCCCGCAATTTATGAAACAGGTGTCGATCTTAAAACATCGAGCTTTCGAATGCCGTCATCTCGAGAAACGACGGTGCAAGCTAAAACCGGCAACTATCGTTTGCAGCTTTTAGCAGCGGAACCAAGGGCCAAGGACCAAGAACCAAGTCTTCCTTTTGAGTATTTGTTTCTCGATGAAAATCATTTTTTGACCGAATCGCGGGTGGGGAATTTTTTCATGGTTAAAAAGGGCGTTGTTTTAACGCCGCCGGCCACGCAGGTGCTGAATGGAATCACGCGTGAGGTTGTGATAGAATGCGCGCGGGAATTGGGCTTTTCGGTGCATGAAACCCCGCTGACTCGGCATGAAGCTTTTAATGCCGACGAAGCTTTTCTGACGAATACTTCTTGGGAAATTCTACCGGTGCGTTCCTTGGACGGGCGAACGGTGAGAGTTCCGATTCCCGGCCCGATAACTCAAAAATTAATTGCCTGTTTTCATAGAAAGGTTAAACGCGAATGTCATCTTCAAAAAAAAGTACCACCGGTCCGAAAATCCGCCGCGCGCTTATCTCCGTCTCGAACAAAGAAGGCTTAATCCCTTTCGCCAAAGTTTTGCGCCGTTACAAAGTTGAAATTATTTCAACCGGCGGAACGCTTAAAGCTTTGCAAGAAGCGAAGATTCCTGCGATTGCGATTGATCAAGTGACCGGTTTTCCTGAAATGATGGACGGCCGCGTCAAAACTTTGCATCCGAAGATTCACGGCGGACTGCTTTATGTGCGTGGTAACAAATCGCATGAAAAGCAGGCAAAGACTCATGGCATTACCGCGATAGATCTTGTGGTTGTGAATCTTTATCCATTTGAAGCAGTGACAAAAGATCCCAATGTCGAGCTCGCTCATGCAATTGAAAATATTGATATTGGCGGACCTTCCATGCTGCGTTCGGCCGCAAAAAACTTTAAATCGGTAACCGTTGTGACCGATCCAGATGATTATCATCGCGTGGCTTTAGAGCTTGATACTTATAAAGGTGCGACATCATATGATTTGCGTTTTGAGCTTGCACGCAAAGTTTATGCGCGCACGGCGGCTTATGATTCCGCGATTGCAGCGCATCTCGCGGGTGAAGTTAAAACAAAATCAGATAGCCTTCCGCAAAACATGACGATCGCTTTAACCAAAGAACAAGATTTGCGTTACGGCGAAAATCCGCATCAAAAAGCCGGATTCTATGCGTCAACTTTTGGCAGTAAAAAATTTAGTTGGAAGCAATTGCACGGCAAAGAGCTTTCTTTTAACAATCTTGTGGATATGGAAGCCGCCATTGAAGGCGCAGCCGAATTTAAAGATCCTGCAATTGTGATTGTTAAGCACACCAATCCGTGTGGAGTTTCACAAAATAAAAATCTGGTCGCGACCGTCGATGAAGCCGTGGATTCTGATCCTGTGTCTGCCTTTGGCGGAGTGATCGGTTTAAATCGTCCTTGTACGGAAGAAATCGCGTCCAAAATTTTAGGGCGGCTTGGATTTTTTGAAATTATTGCAGCGCCTAGTTATAAGCCGAAGGCTTTAGCTTTATTGCAGGCACGAAAAAATCTGCGCATTATGGAGATTGCAGGTCTTGATGCTGAAGCCGGTTTTGAAGTGAAGTTGTTACGTACAGGCGCTTTGGTGCAAACCAAAGATCATCCCATTCGTTTTCGTTTGGCAGCCTTTAAGAAAAATATTAAATGGGTCACAAGACACAAATTATCGAATGATAAACTCGATGAACTCGTTTTTGCGTATCAATGCGCGAAGCTTGTGAAGTCAAACGCCATTGTGCTTTGCCAAGGATTTAAAACGGTGGGCGTTGGCGCGGGACAAATGTCGCGTGTCGACTCGGCCAAAATTGCTTGTGATAAGGCGGGCGAAAAAACTCGCGGTGCTTTTGTCGGAAGTGATGCTTTTTTCCCCATGCCAGATGGCGTTGAATATCTGGCAAAGCGTGGCGTTGAGGCCATCATTCAGCCGGGCGGATCGATTAAAGATCCTGACGTCATTGAAGCTTGCAATAAGCTGGGCGTTGCCATGGCGTTTACCGGCGAGCGCCACTTTAAACACTGATATTTTTAGGTCAAAAGTTATAGGTTAAAGGTCAAAACCATAGGGCAAAGCCCAAAACCGACCGGAAAACCGAAAGGTTTTTAGTTATAGCTTTGACCTTTAACTTATAACCCTTAAGCTTTCATGAACTACCAACAATCTCTCAAATTTCTTAATTCATTTTTGAATTATGAGAGGACTCCGCCCAAAAGCTACGCCGAGCTTAATTTGGCGCGCATGCGGTTTGCTCTGGCCGTTCTTGATCATCCCGAACAAACTTTTGTACCAATTTTGATTGCGGGCACGGTCGGCAAAGGTTCGACCGGATATTTTTTAGAACAAATTTTAATGAGCTCGAAAGCGCGCATTGGTTATTACCACTCACCCCATATTCAAAGTATTCGTGAACGCATTCGCGTTAATGGAAAAATGCTTTCCGAAAATGAATGGGCAAAAGCGTTGAGTTACATTCAAGCTAAACTGACCAAAACAAAAATGCCTCCAAAGTTGGGGCGATTAACCTACTTTGAGATTTTGACGCTGCTTGGCATCAAAATCTTTTCAGACAAAGATGTTCAGGCAGGCATTTTTGAAATTGGTATGGGTGGACGTTTGGATGCAACCAATGTTTTGGAAGCGCCCGTTTGCATTCTTACAAAAATAGACTTAGATCATCAGGCTTTTTTAGGGAACACGCTTGCAAAAATTGCGACCGAAAAAGCGGGAATTATTAAAAACGCCTCCTTTGTTATTTCTGCGCCCCAGCACCCCTCCGTCGCAAGCGTCATCAGGCGCGCGATTGCAGCGAGGGGGTCTGTCCTTTCCGCCTCGTCTGGGACGAGGGCGAATCCGTCCTTTGGCGGAGGCGCGAAGCGACGGGGACTGACCTCTGTGGTCTCGCCGCGCCTTGTCATCGCCAAACCCGTTTCTTTTCAGCCGGGTCTTGCGGGTGATTTTCAAAAACAAAACGCCGGCAACGCTGCAGCCGCGGCAGATATTTTAAGAAAATATTTTATGCTGCCCTTAACTTCCGGTTTGATCAGAAAAAGTTTGCGTTCCAATCAATGGTCAGGACGCGTTGAAACTTTTTCTTATCGCGGGAGAAAAATTATTTTAGATGCGGCACATAATCCCGCGGGATGTCTGGCGCTCGTGAATTTTTTGAAACAATCAAAACAAAAGCCAGCCTTTTTTGTTTTTAGTGCGCTCCGTGATAAAGACAGCCGAGAAATGTTACGAGTTTTGTCTTCTGTTCAAGCTGAGATTGTTTTGACACCCGTACCCAACCCACGGTCTCGGAACATCCAAGAACTTAAAAAAGATGCCCAGCCTTTTTTTGATAGAATTCAGGCAAGCCCGGAGCCGTTTGCGGCCTTTGATACCGTCATGCAAAACACCCGAAAAGGGGATGGGGTGGTGGTGACCGGGTCTTTTTATTTGTTAGGAGAATTTCACAAGTGGATCAAATCTTAGAAGAAACGATCGCAGCCATTGCGACACCGGTAGGTGAAGGTGGAATTGCTGTGATTCGTGTCAGCGGCAGCGCCGCTTTTGAAATTACTGGAAAAGTTTTTGAATCTGCAAAGGGCGCAAGCCTTGCCGCCGCTGCTTCGCACACGATTCACTTTGGAAAAATGATTGATTTTAAAGGCAAACCCATTGATCAAGTTTTAGCGAGCATTTTTAAAAATCCGCACAGTTATACCGGCGAAGACACAGTCGAAATTAGTTGCCATGGTGGACTTGTTGTATCGCGCAAGATTTTAGATTTACTCTATCAGGCCGGAGCTCGCCCCGCGCAGCCGGGTGAATTTACGAAGCGCGCTTTTCTCAATGGCAAAATCGACTTAACTCAAGCCGAAGCGGTTTTAGATTTAATTCGAGCGAAGAGTGATCGTGCGAGCGAAATTGCCATTCGCCAGCTTTCGGGTGCGCTCTCGTTACGTTTTAAAAATTTGCGCGATCAGCTGATGAGCGTTTACGCCAATATGGAAGCCTATCTCGATTTTCCGGATGAAGATTTAGAAATTGATATTCGTGAGGGAATGCAAAACCAACTTGTTGAGGCTGAAAAAACGATTCGCAGCTTGCTTGCTGGTTTTTCAAAAAACAGTTTATTGCGCGAAGGTGCGTTTGTTGTTTTGGCAGGAAAGCCCAACGCGGGGAAGTCATCGCTTTTTAATGCGCTTTTAGAACGCGACCGAGCCATTGTTTCAGATATTCCGAATACGACGCGTGATGTGATTGAAGAGCCGCTTGAAATCGGCGGCTTTTGGCTGCGCCTCGCAGACACCGCGGGCATTGTTTCAACTCCCGAACACCCTTTGGATGAAATGAGCATGCAGCGCAGTCGGGACGCGATTGAAAAATGCCATTTAGTTTTATTTGTCGTGGATGGTTCGAGACCGCTTGATGAAGCCGATCGAAATATTTTGCAGCAAATTCCAAAAGATAAAGCGCGAATGATTTTGATTAATAAAAGCGATTTGTCGCAAAAACTTTCAAAAGAAAATTTAGCTGAATTGAATGCAGCGATTCAGATCTCGACTAAAACGGGCAAAGGCCTCGATGCGCTAGAAAAAGAGCTCGCGCTATATCTTGAAAAGCAAACATCTGACAATGGTGAGCAAATTACGAAACAGCGGCATCAGCATGCTCTAACACAAGCCTTAGAGGCTTTGGCGCGTGCGCGCTCAACTTATGAGCAAAAACTTTCCTTTGAATTTGTGACGATTGATTTGAAAGCGGCGATTGACTGTTTAGAAGAATTGATTGGATCAGTTTATTCGGAAGATTTACTCGACGTTGTTTTTAAACAGTTTTGTATCGGGAAGTAATTTTTAGTTTAAAAAATAAGTTGGTTTGGGCTCAGAAAAAGGAATCCAGACCTGCTCAGACAGTCCTCAGCCCCTGGCCTGCGGAACTCGCATTTCCGGATTCCTTTTTCTGAGCCATGCGCACCCTGAGTTGAGGTGGGGCTTAAAGCAGAAAAACAAAGTGCTTTTGATTGAATTTCTCGAAGCGATTTCATCGAATGAGCCACAAAATTCTCACGCATTGCGACCAAGTTTTCTTTCATGCATTTTTTTGTCTCGGCTGCTTGCCGCGCCGGTAGGCGGGAGCAGAGACAAAAAAAGATATCACGGGAAACGACGCCGTAAAAACAGACTATTCAAAATAGGCGACGAGGATATTGCATTTCGATAGATGTTATTTGGCAAAATTGTTTCTCCGTTTCTAGCCCGGCTCCCTCCGCAATAGAGTGGATGTCTTTGAAAGATTTATTCCCAATGCGAGTTCCACAGCGACGAACAAAGTGAGGAGCGAGGACTGCAAAGTGGTCGTAGACCATCTGAGCAGGGGGAATGAATCTTTCAAAGACCAAACCCATGTTGATAGTAATATTTAGCATGATTTTTAAGCCTCCTCTTTTGTTAAAAATTGTCGAAGATATTAAGCAATGAACAACCCCGCAGATCCAACAACAACGGAACAGTTATTTGGTCGCGCCAAGGCCAGACAGAAGACTATTTTTAGCCGGTTTGGAATTGTGCTGGGGCTCTCGATTTTCTTTCTCGTTTTGCAACTGTTGCATTTCTTTGATGGCGCTGATCGTAAGGCTCTTGATTTTGCCTTTCAGCTCCCGATTCAAAATCAAGCAGATGCGATGGCTCCTGCGTTGATTCTTATCTCTGAAAAAAGTCTCCAAAAAATGGGGCCGTGGCCTTGGCCGAATCGCTATCTTGCGCGCTTAACAGAAATGCTGCATCGTTTGGGCGCGCGCGGAGTTTATTTTGATTTTCCCCTTACGATCGGTGAGGGTGATGAAACCGATGACAAGTTATTAGTCGAATCATTCAAACGCTTGGGTGGCCCCATTTATCTGACGGTTGAAGCAAAAAATACAGAGACGTTTGTTGGGCAAGGATTATCTCTTTTAGAGGTTGGGAAAAAAGGGCAAATGTTTTGGCAGCTCCCGCCAAACGAGTTGTCTGCCGTGGCTGTTTTGGGGCATCGTCAGCTCGGGCCAGATCTCGACGGTGTGTTTCGCCATTGGGCGCCACAAAAATTTTTAGACGAAAAAGCATTTGATGCCGTTTCCTTGCAGGTTGCGCAAGTAGCCGACAAAGCTTCTTTACGATCAGAAACAAAACCTGTTTTAATTCCCTGGAATCGTCAAGATTCGCAGCTCATTTCAAAAGTAGAAGCCTCCGATTTGTTTGATAGTTTTTTGGCAGAACAAAATGGAATGAGCGCCACAGTTGACTCGGAAAAGTTGCGCGGGCGAATTTGTTTTGTAGGGCTTGCGAAAGATGAATTGACCGTGATGGGGCGAACTCCCTGGGGAGATGCGGCGAGTCCTGTTGAGGTTGCGGCGGCGATTGCCTTTGGGCTTGAGCGATCCTCCAAATTTTTACGGGAAGCTCCCAAGGTAATAGTTTTGGCTTATTGGACTTTGATTTTTTCTTTGATGATGCTTGCCGCCGCTTTTTTAAAAGGCAAAAATTTTTGGCTAATTGGCGGCGGATTATTTTTTCTGACTTTTTTTGTGCCGCTCACTTGCTTTGTGGTTTTGCGTGTTTGGATGCCGGGGCTTCTCGGCGTCAGCTTCGCAGCAACCGCGCTCATTGCGATGTTGATTCTGGATCATTGGGCCGGCGTGGGCGAAAGGTCGAGTTTATTTCATCTCGCCACGCGTGATGGTTTGACAGGGCTTTATGTGATTCGTCATTTTCGAATTATTATGAATCAAATGACGCGTGAAGCTTGCGCGCGCAAGGAACCACTCGTTGTGATTTTGATGGATATCGATCACTTTAAAAAAATCAACGACACGTATGGTCATCCTGTTGGGGACATGGTTTTGAAAAAAGCTGCAGCAATCATTCAGTCGGCTGTTCGGCAAAAGCGGGCATTTAAGGATGTTGATTTTGTGGCGCGCTATGGCGGTGAAGAGTTTATTGTGCTTGTGCGCCGTAATTCACTCGAAAATGTGGCCACGCATATTGCTGAACGCATTCGAAAAATGCTCGAAAGAACTTGCTTTGAATGGGAAGGAAAATCAATTCAGGTCACGGTGAGTTTGGGTGTTGCAGAATTAGCCGCAAGCGAAAATGTTCCCGATGCCATGGTGCATCGCGCTGACAAAGCGCTCTATCTTGCCAAACAGTCTGGGCGAAATCGAGTTTGCACCGAAAAGCAAATTTAAAAAGCATGCACCGCCTTGTAGACTCGACTCCTGCTCTGCGCTAACATAGGCGCCTTCTTGGAGAGGTGGCAGAGTGGTTGAATGCGTCAGTCTCGAAAACTGATATGCCCGCAAGGGTATCGGGGGTTCGAATCCCCCCCTCTCCGCCAATTTTCACTTTTTGTGAAATCGTAAGAAATAGCCCCATGCCTACCGGCAGGCAGGCAAGTATTCAGGCAGGTGGCAGGGCTGTCCACAATTTGAT